>Ga0207668_10000079_pt1 | contig 72795 bp, 61 predicted proteins | sample KBSS43metaG_FD_184323 | JGI IMG/M metagenome (GOLD analysis project Ga0207668, IMG submission 184323) | Switchgrass rhizosphere microbial communities from Kellogg Biological Station, Michigan, USA - KBS S4-3 metaG (SPAdes) (version 2) | ecosystem: Host-associated > Plants > Roots > Rhizosphere...
CTATGAGATCGAACCATTTTGGTATGGGGAGCTGGCTTGTTACCAAGGTAGAACGACGCCCATACCGGTCTTCGAGGATCTCCAGAAGATGGTGCCGGGCATTGGCGTTGAGCGGTTCAAGCCCCCATATGTGGACGACCCCCTCCTTGCAAGTCTCCGCGTATTCGGTCGATCTGATCGCTTGCGATCATATGTCCGGCCTCTGTGATGCAGTCGCACATGACCGCGGGCCAAGATGGGTTCCGCAGCGCAAATTCCAAACAGTCGTCCGGCATGCTTGAAGCTGCCATTGGGAACCACGGAGTATTTTGCACCTTGGATCGATCGATCACACCATCTACGCTTTGCTTGCAAGTTCCAGGCACCAGCATTCTACGGTAGCTGCCTCAGCGTGCTGACCGCGTTGCCGGATCTCTTAAGTCATGATTGGCGCGGCTTTGCCGTTGGCATCGCGACGATATTTTTCCCCTGTAACCATAAGCTTCCAGGCGATGCGCGCCATTTTATTTGCGAGCGCGATTGCTACAAGTTTTGGCGACTTTCGCTTCAACAGCGCATGGATCCATTCCGTGCCAACGCCTTGGCCAGATCTCACATGGCGCAGGACAGCCGTGGCACCGACCACCAATGCACTTCGCAAAGCTTCGTCTCCGGCTCGAGTTATTACCCCTGTCCTTGTTCGCCCTGCGGTGGAGTGGTGTCAACGGCGGTCAGATTCCAGGCCATCGGGGCGGAGTAAAAGCAGGCCACTGTTGATGCGGGCCTGACGATATGAAGAGGGCCCCGATCGGGGCCCTCTTCATATCGTTGTCGTCATTGATCAGGTGGCGGTGATCTCGCCAGTGTCCGGGTCGACGACCGGAGTGGCCTGGTTTTGCTCCGCCCCCGCAGCACGGCGGCGGGCGGACTGCTTGAGGCGGTAGCTGTCGCCGTTCATGGCCAGGATGCTGACGTGGTGCGTGAGCCGATCGAGCAGCGCGCCGGTGAGCCGCTCGGATCCCAGGACCTGCGTCCAGTCCTCGAACGGCAGGTTGGATGTGACGATCGTTGATCCCCGCTCATAGCGCTGCGAGAAGGTCTCGAACAGCAGTTCAGCGCCTGTGGGCGAGAGGGGAACATAGCCCAGTTCATCGACGATCAGCAGCTTCACCGCTGCAAGATCGCGCTGCATCTTGAGCAGTCGCTTTTCGTCCCTCGCCTCCATCAGCTGGTTGACCAGGGCAGCGGCGGTCGTGAACGCGACCGTGAAGCCTTTCTGGCAAGCCGCCAGTCCCAACGCGAGCGCTACATGTGTCTTGCCGGTGCCGCTATTGCCCAGCGCGATGATATTTTCCCGCCGCAGGATGTATTCGCAGCGCGCCAACTCCAGCACGAGCATTTTGTTGAGGCCTGGAATGGCCGTGAAGTCGAACGTGTCGAAGCTTTTCACCGCCGGGAACCGCGCAGCCCGGATCCGGCGCTCCACAGTGCGGCGCTCACGATCGATCAGCTCAAGTTCGATGAGGCGAAGCAGGTATCGGCTATGATCGACCCCGTCGCGTGCACATTCACGCGCCAGCTTCTCATATTCCCGTAGCACCGTAGGAAGTTTGAGTTGCTTGAGATGATGCGCGAGCAGGACCTGCGGCGTCCCCGCCATGGTGCCAGTGGGCATCTTGTCCTCTGCGACCTGGTTCATGCCGCCAACTCCTGAGATGTTTGGGGCACGAGTGCGGCATAGTCGGCGGCACGCGTCGTCTTCACGTCCATTTTCGGCAGATGAGGATAGGCTGCCAGATCCAGGCGGGCGGGCCGCCGTTCGATGCGCCCCAGCGCGATCTGCTTGACCGCATCGAAGCCGATTGCGCCGATACAGATCGCCTCGTTCACCGCGAAGGTGACGATCTCCATCGGTATCGCCTCCAACAGGCGTAGGATCTGGATGAACTCGCGCTTGCCCTTGTTGCCCATGCGCGCCTCAAGGAGGTGACGCATATGCTGGAACGCTTGCGGCAGAGCCCAGTCCTGCAGCGCGGCGGCCTGATCAAGCGCATTGGGCTTGGTTTCGATCAGCGCCAGATAATGCAGCGGGTTCGCCACAAACATGGCCTCACCATAACAGCGCGGATGTCTAGCGATCTCCTCATTGCCACATAGGATGACCACCGTGTCGACGAAGCCCTTCACCATGACATCCTGGAAGCCGTAACGGGTCGGCACCGAGTAGTCGTTGGTCCGGTAGCGCACCAAGGCGGTCGACGATACGCGAGCGGCCCTGGTCTCGCACGGTTCGAACTGCCCTGCTGGCAATGCCCGCATCGTCGCCAGATCGGTCAGAAGCCGTGTGCCGATCGTCTCGCTGTGCCGGCCAGCCCGCTCTTCCTGCCGGGCCCGGCAGCGGTCCAACAGCTCATCATTGAAGTCATCGAAGCTGGGCGCATGCGGGATCGGCACCATAAAGTGCGATCGGGCGTGCTTGACCAGTCCTTCGACCTTCCCCTTGTCGTTCCCCTTTCCAGGCCGACCAAAGCGATCGGTGAAAAGATAATGGCTGACGAGCCCAGTGAACGCGCGTGTTCGCTCGCGCTTCCCATCCCCGCAGATTCTGGCAACCGCGATCTTCGTGTTATCATAAAGGATCGACAGCGGCACGCCGCCGAAGAAGGCGAACGCCGATACATGCCCGTCCAGAAAGGCCTCGGTCGTCTCCGCTGGATAGGCTTTTACAAAGCAGGCATCCGATTGCGGCAGGTCCATGCAGAAGAAGTGCATCTTCCGGCGGACACCATCGATCACGCCCACCGCTTCCCCAAAATCCACCTGTGCATGTCCGGGCGGGTGCGCCAGCGGCACGAACGTCTCCCGTCCCCGCGCCCGGCACAGCCGGACATAATCCTTTACCACAGTGTAGCCGCCGCCAAAGTCATGCTCGTCGCGCAGACGTTCAAAAATCCGCTTGGCACTGTGCCGCTGCTTCACAGGCGCAATGCGATCCGCTGCCAGGATCGCGTCAATCACTGGCAGCAGCGGCCCCAATTTCGGCTTCGCCACAGGCTTGGTCCGCGTGTACCCGGGCGGCAGAGAAAACCGGCACATCTTTGATATCGTCTCGCGGCTCAGTCCAAAGACCTTCGCCGCCTCGCGCTGGCTGTTACCTTCAACAAAAACAAAGTGCCGAACGGCGGCGTAGCTCTCCACGGCAAACATCCCGGCCACCCCCCTTAAAAGGAGCAACCTATCCAATGGCTGGTTTTTAAACCGCCACGCTCAGCAAATCGCTGGCGTTCCATTGGCCTGGTTTGTCACCGCCCTCTACACGTCGGGATGGGCCAGCCGCTTCATCAGGCTGTCGGCGGCGATGGCGTCCTTGGTCTCGGGCGGCAGCGTTTCGTAAATCGGCGTTTCGGTCGCGCCGGGATTGACCGCGTTGACGCGGATGCCGCGGGCTGCCAGCTCGCGCGCCATTGCGCGCGTCATGCCCAGCACGGCGGCCTTGGCGGCGGCATAGGGCACCGGCCCGTCGCCCTTGACGCCTGAGGTCGACGCGATGTTGACGATCGACCCGCCCGTACCCTGTTCCGCCATGATGCGCACCGCCGCGCGGCTGCATTTGAACGTGCCGTCCAGCGTGATCGCCATCACCCCGGCCCAGCCTTCGTCGGTGCAGTGGATCGTCTGGTCGGCAAAGACCTGCTCGCCCGCCGCCTGTTTCCCCTGCGCCGCATAATATTCGGCCATGCCGTCGCCCGGCGCGCTGCCGCGCCCGGCGTTGTTGACCAACACGTCGACGCCGCCGAGCCTCTCCTTCACCTGCGCAAAGGCGACGTCGATCGCGGCGCTGTCACTTATGTCACAGGCGATGCCGATATGCGGCGCGGCCAGCACCGCGCCGGCCCGCTCCGCGTCAAGATCCAGCACCGCGACGGTCGCGCCCTCGGCGGCCAGCCGCCGCGCGATCGCCGCGCCGATCCCTTGCGCGCCGCCGGTCACGACGCAGCGCTTGCCCTTGAGCCGCTCCATCGCGGTCAGTCCTCGACCTGCGGCCGCCGGGCGACGCCGTTGACCTGCGATCCGCCGCTGGCGTGGACGGTCTCGCCGCTGACATAGCCGCCGGCCTCGCTGGCGAAGAAGACGGCGAGCGGGCCGACGTCCTTTTCAGCATCGCCGAAGCGGCCGGCGGGCACCTGTTGCAGGATCGCCGCCGTCATCTCGGGATTGGCGGCGAAATAATCCTGCGCCTGCGGGCTGCTGGCGGAGGGGCAGATGGTGTTGCAGGTGATGCCGAACGGCCCCCATTCGACGGCGGCGGTGCGGGTCATGGCGCGCATCGCTTCCTTGCTGGCGTTGTACGCCATGGTGAACATGTGCGCGTTGACGCCGTTCAGCGACCCCATGTTGATGATGCGACCGAATTTCTGCGCCTTCATGATCGGGAAGGCCGCCCGCATCGCCCAGAATACCGCCCAGTAATTGAGCAGGAAGCTGCCCTGCAATTCCTCGTCGCTATGCTTCTCAAGACGGCGCGGGAAGCTGGCGCCGGCATTGTTGACCAATATGTCGAGCTTGCCGAACCGGTCATGTGCCGACGCGACCATGGCTTCGACCTGATCGCGCTTCGTCACGTCGGTCTGGAGGAAGAAGGCATCGACACCATGGGTGTCGCGCAGATGGCGCGCCTCTTCCTCGCCCTGCTCGACCTTGCGCTGGGCGATGCAGATGTTCGCTCCGGCCGCCGCCAGTGCGCGCGCCACACCCTGCCCCACGCCCTGCCCGCCGCCGGTGACGATGGCGGCGCGGCCTTCCAGCAATTTCGTCATGATCGTCCTCTCCTTATATTATGTCTGCCGGCGTCAGGCGGTCATCGGCGGATAATCGGTCTAGCCGACATGATCGACGCCTTCGCCGGTGTAGAAATTGGCGCGGTTCGCCTTCGCCAGCGGCGCGTCGGCGCGGAAGCGGTCGACCAGATCGGGATTGCCAATGAAGAGGTAACCGAACGACACCGCGTCCGCCCTGCCTTCGGCCAGCACCGCCTTCGCCTTCTCGAACGTCAGGCCGTTATTCTCGACCACAGGCCCGTTCCAATTCTCCCGGACGAGATCGAGCGCATCCTGCCCCTCCATCGGCACATGCATCAGGTGGCAATAGGCCAGGCCCTTGCCGTCCACGGCCTTCAACAGCGCGGCATAGGTCTCATGCGGGTTCGCATCATCCATGCCGTTAAACTTGATGCCGGGGCAGATGCGGAATCCCACCCGGCCAGGGCCGATGGCCTCCGCCATCGCGTCCAGCACCTCGACGACGAAGCGGATACGGTTCTCGACACTGCCGCCATAGCGGTCGGTCCGCTGGTTGCTGTTGGATGAGAGGAACTGCATAGGCAGGTAGCCGCTCGCGCAATGCAGCTCCACCCCGTCCAGCCCGGCGCGGATCGCGTTGCGCGCGGCGGCGACATAGTCGGCGATCACGCCTGCGATCTCGTCGGTCTCGAGCGCACGCGGCATCACCGGATCGACCGGCACGCCGTCGGGGCCGGGTATCTTGTCGGGGCACGGGATAGCCGAAGGCGCCACGCTCTCGGCGTCCGCGTCCTTGTTGGCCTGCACGGCCGCGCGGCCGACATGCATGATCTGCATGACGATCTTGCCGCCCTCCCCGTGCACGGCGTCGGCGACCTTGCGCCAGCCTTCGACCTGCGCCTCGCTATGGATGCCGGGCGTGCGCCAATAGCCCTTGCCCACGCGCGAGGGCTGCGTGCCCTCAGTCACGATCAGGCCCGCGCCGGCGCGCTGGCGGTAATAATCGACCATGATGTCGGTCGGCACGTCGCCCGGCCCGGCGCGGTCGCGGGTCATGGGCGCCATGACGACGCGGCTGGAAAGCGCAATGTTGCCCAGAGTGACGGGCGAGAAAATGTCTGTCATGGTGCTTCAGCTCCGCACGCGGGGTTTGGGCAGCGGGGCGCCCCGCCGCATCGTCTCGATGAATTTTTCCAGCGGCGCGGGCGGCTCGACCGGGCCGTCATGCGGCTGGCCCTGCCTGTCCCAATAGGTCTTCCAGCTCGGGAACAGGTCGTGGAAGCTGCCATGATAGGGCGCGACGCCCGGCCAGCGCATCTTGCGATCGCCGATCGGCGGCTTGTTGAGGTCGGTCGCATACCAGTAGAGCGGCAGGCGGCGGCGGAAATACCAGCGCCCCTCGATCCGCTGATACTGGTCGAAATACATCATCTGCATGATGACCCATTCCGCGCCCGTCTCATGCTCATTCTTGGAATAGACGACGCCCTGCGCATTATCGGGATCGTCGAAGTCGATGATGTGGCCGCCGATATGGTGCGACGTGCCGTCGAACTGCATCGAATGGGTCTCGTCGAACCAGTCGCGCAACGCCTTGCGCCCGCTCTTGCCCCCACCCACGCGCACGTCTTCCGGAAACAGGTTCACCCACGCGTCGGAATCGCGCATGTCGAGGCTAAGCGAATATTTGGCCGCCAGCTGCCGGATCGCGTCGATCGATTCCAGCCGGTCTATGCGTGCCAGTAACGCTTCGTCGCCGCTCATGCCGTCCTCCCGATTGTTGGGAAACTATGTCGTCCATTGCGCACTCTGCGCAAATGTCGGAATGGCTCAAAGGCCATGACCAAATCGCTCACCGCCAATAAACAGCTTTCCCGCCCCGGTCCCGGCGAGGTGCCCGCCGCCGTGGCGCGCGGTCTGCTACGCCTGGTCGAGGAATATGATGGCGACGCACGGCGCTTCCTGCGCGCCGCCAGCCTTTCGCATCTCGGCTTCCTAGTGGACAGATCGCACATGGGCCAGACAATCGCGCGGGACGACTTCACCCGTCTCTATGCACGTGCCATTGCCCGGCTCGATACCCACGCCGCTCGGCAGGAGGGACGCGAATCGCTGACCAAGCTGGGCGTCGACATGATGTGCCACGCCATCATCACCTGCCGTACGATGCGATCGCGCGGCTGGCGGGCTTTTCGATCCTGCTCGCCCCGCGCACCGGCCTGCTGACGCTGACGACGGAGGGCGCCGATGCGCGACTGACGATGGCGACGGTGCGGCAGGTCCGCAACAGCTGCGCCTATCTGTCCGACCTCACCGGCCTTGCCTCCTATCATCGCCTGTTCGGCTGGCTGGTGGGGGAGGATATTCCGTTGGTCGATACGGCGCTGCGCTATCCGCGCCTGCTGGCCGCGCAGACGGTGGCCTATCTGATGCCCGGTCCCGTCAGTCACGATGCGGTCGAAAACAGCCTGTGCTTTCCCGCCCGCTATCTCGACCGGCCGGTCGTGCGCAGCCATCATGAGCTGGAGCATATGCTCGCCCGCTTCCCTTTCGATATCGAAGAGCCGCAGTCCAAGGCGATGCCGTTGTCCGAACGGATCAGCCATCTGTTCGGATCGCTGCTGGCGAGTGGCGAGGCGCTGCCGACCGCCGACCTTCTAGCGCGGCGGTTCAGCATCAGCCTGGCGACACTCAAGCGCCGGCTGGAGGCGGAGGGGACGTCGCCCTCGCAGCTGAAGGCCACCGCTCGCCGAGAACTCGCGCAGCGGCTGCTCGTCGACCGGCGCCTCAGCATTGCGGAGGTTGGGCGGCGCACCCGCTTCAGCGACACGGGCGCGTTCCGCCGCGCATTCCGGCAATGGACCGGCCAGTCCCCATCGGCTTGGCGGCAACACAGCGCCAGCTAAGGGCCGCCCCTTCAGGCGAGCGCCAGCACCCCCGTTAATATCGTGCGCACCAGGTCTGCCTGCCCGCGCGCGCCGGTCTTGGCATAGATTTTCTTCGAATAGTTGCGCGCCGTCTCGACCGTCAGGCCCAGCTCGCGCGCGGCCTGGTTGATCGACAGGCCCTGCGCCATTGCCCAGGCGAGCCGCGCCTCGCTCGGCAGCAGGCCGAACAGGTCGACCAGTTCCTCATGCCGGTCGGCCTGGGATGAACGGTCGCCGCGCAGATAGACGATCGCGGCCGGACGTGCGGCGGCGGAGATCGTCCGGTCCGGGGCCGGCGCGACCAGCATGTCCATCCACGGATCGCGGCTGAGGTTGATGGCGCGCGGCTTGCCCTCCCCTGCTTCCGCGAATCGGCGCACGGTTGCTGTCAATTCCCGGTCGATCGCTGGCGAGGCCGGGGTCAACCGGTCGTATCGCCCCCGCCGCAGCAACTGCGTGCGATTGAGCAACCGATCGACATCGGGTGTCAAATCCATGATCCGGCAGCGGGAATCGAGCGTCACCCAACCGAAGTTCATGCGGCGGAAGGCGGCGGAGGTCACGCCCGCACGCGCCCGCTCCCGCTCCAGCGTCATGAAGCTGCGCAACGCGATGCGCAGATGCGGCACCAGCGCGGTCAGCAGCGCCCCGGCCGCCGATCCGATCGCGCGGTCGCCAGCGCAGCTCAGCCACGCATCGACCCCACCCGGCTCGGCGACCCGCACGCTACGGATCGACCGCACACCCAGGGGGAGGAGAAAATCGTCGCGATAGGAGGCCAGCGCCTGGCCACCGGAATCCACCAGCTCCTCCATCGCGTAGACGCGGCCTTCCCGCATGCGTCGGTAGGGCAGCGGATCGCGTGCATATTTCTGCTCGAACAGCCGGTCGAGATGCGGCGGCGTCGGGGGCCCGGCGTGCAGCTCGGTCGCTGCCTCTTCGTCTCCGGCCCGGAAAACCAGGCTAGTGTATGTTGCACGCGCGCGTCCCCGCAGTCGTTCGAGAAAACCATGCCAGAGCGGCTGCTGGAACATGCCTTCATAAAGCGCCTCCAAAAGACCGCCGTCGTCCAGTCGCATCCAATCTCCTATACTCCCATATGGGAGGTTAAATCACCCTCGCATGGGCTCAGGTGTGATGCAAGATAGGAGCGACGATGACCAATCCCACCTTGACTCATTTGGAACGGCTGGAAGCCGAAAGCATCCACATATTGCGCGAAGTCGTGGCCGAGGCGGAAAAGCCGGTCATGATGTATTCGGTCGGCAAGGACAGCGCCGTGATGCTGCATCTGGCGCGCAAAGCTTTCTATCCCTCGCCCCCGCCCTTTCCGCTGCTGCATGTCGACACGACATGGAAGTTTCAGGAAATGTACAAGCTGCGTGACCGGATGGCACAGGAAAGCGGCATGGAACTGCTGGTCTACCAGAACCCGGAAGCGGCTGCGCGCGGCATCAATCCGTTTGACCATGGTGCACTGCACACCGACATGTGGAAGACGGAGGGTTTAAAGCAAGCGCTCAACCTTTACGGTTTCGACGCGGCCTTCGGCGGCGCGCGGCGCGACGAGGAGAAGAGCCGCGCCAAGGAGCGCATCTTCTCGTTCCGCACGGCGAGCCATGGCTGGGACCCCAAGAACCAGCGGCCGGAGCTATGGAACCTCTATAATGCCCGCAAGAACAAGGGCGAAAGCATCCGCGTCTTCCCGATCAGCAACTGGACCGAGCTGGATGTGTGGCAATATATCCAGCTGAACGACGTGCCGATCGTGCCGCTGTATTTCGCCGACAAGCGCCCGACCGTGGAACGCGACGGCATGCTGCTGATGGTCGATGACGACCGTTTCCCGCTGAAAGAGGGCGAAGTCCCGGTCGAACGCTCGATCCGATTCCGCACGCTGGGCTGCTATCCGCTGACCGGCGCGGTCGAAAGCACCGCCTCGACGCTGAGCGAGATCATCCAGGAAACGCTGCTGACGACAACGTCGGAGCGCCAGGGCCGGGCGATCGACAAAGATGCGGGCGGCGCCGGCATGGAGAAGAAGAAGCAGGAAGGCTATTTCTGAGGCCAACGCCCGGAATAGCCCTTGCCTGACGATTTTACGGGACAGACAACATGACCGACACCGTAGCAGACCCCATCTACAAGACCGACGCCCTGATCGCCGAGGATATCGACGAATATCTCAAAGTGCATCAGCACAAGACGATGCTGCGCTTCATCACCTGCGGGTCGGTGGATGACGGCAAGTCGACGCTGATCGGACGGCTGCTCTACGATTCGAAGATGATCTTCGAGGACCAACTCGAAGCGTTACAGGCCGACAGCAAGCGCGTGGGCACGCAGGGGCAGGAAATCGACTTCGCCCTACTGGTCGACGGCCTCGCCGCAGAGCGCGAGCAGGGCATCACCATCGATGTCGCCTATCGCTTCTTTGGCACCGAAAAGCGCAAATTCATCGTCGCCGACACACCCGGCCACGAACAATATACGCGCAACATGGTGACCGGTGCGTCCACCGCAGACCTTGCCGTCATCCTGATCGACGCGCGCAAGGGCGTTCTGGTGCAGACCCGGCGCCACAGCTATCTGGCGCATCTGATCGGCATCAAGAAAATTGTGCTGGCCATCAACAAAATGGATCTGGTCGATTATGACCAGGCGGTCTACGACGCGATCCTCAAGGACTATACCGAGTTCGCCCGCTCGATCGGTATCGAGCATTTCGTGCCGATCCCCATTTCCGGGTTCAAGGGCGACAATATCACCGGTCCCAGCGACAACACACCCTGGTACAAGGGTCCGGCGCTGATGGAGCATCTGGAAACGGTCGAGGTCGACCAGGTGTCCGACCGCGAAAAGCCGTTCCGCATGGCGGTGCAATGGGTCAACCGGCCCAACCTCGATTTCCGCGGCTTTTCGGGCCAGATCGCGACCGGCACGGTCAAGGTCGGCGAAGCCGTCCGCGTGCTGCCGTCGGGCAAGACCAGCACGATCACCCGCATCGTCACGCTGGACGGCGATCTGGCAGAGGCTGGTGCGGGACAGTCGGTGACGTTATGCTTCGCCGACGAGGTGGACTGTTCGCGCGGCGATGTGATCGCAACCGCCGCAAATCCGCCGCAGGCCGCCGACCAGTTCGAGGCGACCATCGTGTGGATGGCCGACGAGGAGATGCTGGCGGGCCGTTCCTATTGGCTGAAACTGGGCACGCAGACGGTCAGCGCGACCGTGCATCAGCCCAAATATCAGGTCAACGTCAACACGATGGAACAACTGGCGGCCAAGACGCTGGAGCTGAATGCCATCGGCGTCGCCAACCTGTCGACCGACCGGCAAATCGTGTTCGAACCCTATGCCGACAACCGCACGCTGGGCGGCTTCATCCTGATCGACAAGATCACCAACGCCACGGTCGCGGCGGGGATGATCCATTTCAGCCTGCGCCGCGCGCAGAATGTCCACTGGCAGGCAACCGATGTCAGCCGCGAATTCCATGCGGGCCTCAAGAATCAGAAGCCGGTAGTGCTGTGGTTCACCGGCCTGTCGGGCGCGGGCAAGTCGACCATCGCCAATCTGGTCGAGAAAAAGCTCGCAAGAATGAACCGGCACACCTTCCTGCTGGACGGCGACAATGTGCGGCACGGCCTGAACAAGGATCTGGGCTTTACCGATGCCGACCGGGTGGAGAATATCCGCCGCGTTGGCGAGGTGGCCAGGCTGATGACCGACGCGGGCCTGATCGTCATAACCGCCTTCATCTCGCCATTCCGGTCGGAGCGCGAGATGGTGCGGCAGATGATGCAGCCCGGCGAGTTCATCGAGGTGCATATCGACACGCCGCTGGCCGAGGCGGAGAAGCGCGACGTCAAGGGTCTCTATGCCAAGGCGCGTGCGGGCGACCTCAAGAACTTCACCGGTATCGACAGCCCCTATGAAGCGCCCGAAGACCCGGAGATGCGTATCGACACCACGGCAATGAGCGCAGAGGAAGCGGCCGAGGAAATCGTGCGGAGGCTGATCCCTTGAGCGGTGCGACCGGCAGCCCGCTCATGAGCGATGGCGATCTGGCCGCCCATCTGGCGCAGGTCGCGGGGCGCATCCTGGTTGACGTGCGCGAATCCGGGCTGTTCAGCGCCAAGGCGCTGGGCAAGGCCGGCGATCAGACCGCCAACCAGTTCCTCTGTCACGCCTTGCGCGAAACGCGAGCGGAGGACGGCCTTCTCTCCGAAGAGGAGAAGGACAATGAAGACCGGCTCAGCATGAGCCGGGTCTGGATCGTCGATCCGGTCGACGGCACGCGCGAATATGGCGAGGCACGCGCCGACTGGGCGGTGCATGTCGGCATGGCGGTCGACGGTGCACCGGTGCTGGGCGCGGTCGCGCTGCCGGGTCTGGATGGCGGCGTCGTGCTAAGGTCTGACCGGCCGGTCGCCGTACCGCCGGCGCCCGCGAACCTGCGCATGGTGGTCAGCCGCACCCGTCCTGCGGCCGAAGCCGTGGCCGTTGCCGAGAAGCTGGGCGCGGAACTCGTGCCGATGGGCAGCGCCGGAGCCAAGGCGATGGCGGTGATTTTGGGCCAGGCTGACATCTACCTGCATTCGGGCGGACAATATGAATGGGACAGCATGGCCCCGGTCGCGGTCGCGCTGGCCCACGGGCTGCACTGTTCGCGCATCGATGGGTCGCCGCTGGTCTACAATCAGAGCGACGTCTATCTGCCCGACCTGCTGATTTGCCGGAAGGAGCATGCCGAAAAGGTGCTGGCATTGATAGCCGAGGTGATGAAAGCAGCAGCCGGCTGACGTCCCGATCATTGGCGATTGCGCCGCCCTGCCATCCCGCGATTGAGCGGGAGGCCGGGAGAGTGCGATGGCCTTGCCGCAGAGGATAGGGACCGGCTGCTGCTGCTGCAGCCGGTGGTAGCGCCGATGTTCCTGTGCAGCAGCGTCGCCATGGCGGCGGAAGCCTTCCATGCGGCGATCGTCGGATCGCTGACCCGCGATCACCTGCGAAACCATGCGGGACCTGAATGCGGTCGCCGTGCAACTGGTGCGCTTTGGGGACACGTATCCTTACCGGCCTGATGAGACCGCTTGCCGTCAACCTCTCGCGCCGGGTGCCCCGCGAGGAGATGCGGCTCCACGTCGAAATGGCGTGCGATCATGGCGCGGAAAGCCGCGCGCCCGACGCCTACATGAACCCAAAGGTAATAATGAGCGCAGGTCGGTATTAGGCGGGATCGACCGCCGGCGCGGTGCGATCTGCCTGATCGAAACCTTTCATCAGCAATGCGTGGCGAGCGAGGACCTCCTCCCTGCCCTTGCGGTGCGGAAAGATGTGCAGGCGGCCTTCGCGCACGCCGTGGACAACCTCCTCCGCCACCTGCTCTGCCGAAAGCATGTTGTCGGAGTAGAAGGCTGCGCTCGCCATCGGCCATTCGTGGCCACGCAAGCTCTCCGGATCGGCCACGCTCATACCCGGACATAGCACAGAGATGCCGATGCCTGCTTCGGCGAGAGGCGCGGCCAGCACCTCCACCAGGCCGGTCACCGCGAACTTGGCGGTAACGTACGGCGCGTTGAGCGAGCGCATATCCGCCCTGCCCACGCCCGACATCGAAGAGGTGATCACGATGTGCGGCTCTCCCTCCTGCCCGGCCATGCGCTTCAGGAAGGAATGGATGCCGTTCATCACGCCATTGAACTGGGCACCGAGCACCTTGTCCCAATCTTCGCGGCTAAGCTCGAGCACAGGCTTGAGCACGGCCGTTCCGGCATTGAGGCAAAGCGGGTTGACCTGCCCGAACCGGGCATAGACAGCGTCGGAAAGCGCGTCCATGTCCTCGGCCCGCGAGACATCAGTACGCACCACAAGCACCTGCCGGCCCAAGGCTTCCACCTCGACCGCCACCGAGGACATCGCGTCGCCATCGAGGTCTGCAATCACCACGTTCATGCCCGCGCGCGCGAAGGCGGTTGCCATCGCCCGCCCCAGCAATCCACTGCCGCCGGTAATGACCGCGCAGCCGCCTTCGAACCTGTCCAATCCAGCGTCCCTCTGTGCGTTTTCCGTCATCGCTCAGTCGTCGAGCCCAAGCAGGTGTGCAGGATTGCGGGCTGCCATCGTCGACAAATCATCCTCGCTCAGACCGTGCTGCCATAGCTCTTCGAGAAACGACATCATCCCCGGCGCGGGATTGGGCAACTCGCTCGTCCAGCCGTAATCGGTGGAGAGTACGCAACGCTCGCAGCCGATGTGGCGTATTTGTTCGATCATCTGCTCGGGAGTTTTCGGCTCCATGCCCCACAGCGGCTGGCAGCATTGGGCGGTAAGTTCGACATAGGCGCCCATGTCCGCGAGTTCGCGTGCCTGTTGTGCCGTCAGGTGCGGGCCGGCCAGGCGCTCCCCTGCGTGGGTAACCAGAACCTTGCCTTCTTTGGCAAAGGTCTTGCAAATGACATGATGCTCTTCGGCGGTAGTATGGCCAGTCGCAAGCACGGCGTCGTACTGCTGGCAAAGATCGAAGATGGCCCGAACTTCCGCGACGGGGTGGCCGTCTTCGTCGATGACCTTGATCCCCTCGCCGACCAAGCCCATCATGTCGGCTTTCCCGCTCAGCCATTCCTGATGACTATGCACGGTCGGCAACCAAACGATCCGGGCGCCCATGGCAAGCGCTATGGCCACGCCTTCGACATTGAGACCACCACTCGGTTGGTCGGTGCAGATTCCGCCGAATACGGCCAGCCCCTCGACTTCGTCGGCGAGGTTGGCCGCGATCTGCGGCGAAGCGAAACTGTGCGATTTAAGCACCACCCCGCGATGGCCGGTGTCGCGCGCCTCACGCGCGGCTTGCACGGCAGCTACGCCATAGTGCCCGATCGGCCCGCCCTTTATGGCGTCGGGGCCGAAATGGCAGTGCATGTCTATAGCGTTCTCGATCCGTGGTCCGGTCATGGCAGGATCCTCTCCGGTGCGTTGCGGACGCCCTGTGCTGCGAGCGACTTCTGAAAAGCTTTCGGCCAGTCTGTATCATCCGGCGGCGCGGCGCAACCGCGTCAGGGCTCGGTCACTCGAACGGGCATGGCGTGCATATGACCGCCATATTCCAGGGCCGGTCATTCCAGCTTCCGGGCCAAACGTCCAACCGCCCCTGCTTCGGCTGCAAGGTTTCGATTGTAAGCGAGCGGCATGCGCGGACTCTTCCAACGCAGAGCATCCATGATGCCAGCGATATCCTCACCACTGGCAAACAAGTCCTGGTTGAGCCCGACCCTTGTCGAATGCGCACTGACCCCCTTCAACAACCGCGCCAGGTCATCGGCAGTCAAATCGCCTAGTGCGCTGCGATTAAAAGCGCGCTGTATGATCGACCGCCAGATTGGCCCGATTGAACCGGGATGCAATGCGCCCTGCCCCACGTCATACTCAACACGCGCTGGCACCGCCAGTTTCGACAATGTCTTGCGAAGATCCCAGGTCTCGCGACCTGATATGCTGTCGAGCCGCCGTTCCTTCACAGCGGGCCGCGCCTTGTATCTGCGCACCTGCACGCGGCGGAAAAGCGGCCCTGTGCTTATTTCGGCAGCTTCCATCCAGGCCGCGACCGCCCGCACCGAGCGCGGCGAAAGGAAAGCCGTCGTCCCCGCTCCTTCCTGATCACCTTTGCTGCGCGGAATCGCGAGAAGCCGCGCTTCCGGATCGAGCGCTTCGTGAACATGCTCAACCGCGATCGCCACCAACTCCGAGGCACGCAGGCCGCTATCATAGGCAACCGAGAGTAGCGCCCGGTCCCGCAACCCCGGCAAATCGTCCGTACAAGCCTCGAGGAGCGCCCTGACGTTGATCCCGCGGGGTTTGTCGCGCTCGACGTCCCGTACCGGACCCTTGAAGCGCAGCGGCCGCGCCTGGGCCTGCGCAGTTCCCTTTTCGCGCCGGATCGCGCGCAGCCGCAGCTTGACCAGTTCGGCCTGGGTGGGATCCTTGAGGTCGAGGAGCCGGTGGATCTTGGCGATCGATGCTTTATAGCGGCCAAGCGAGGCGGGCCGAGCCCCCTGCCCTGCCCGCGCGTCGAGATAGTCGGCGACAATCTCGGGCGTCGCCGGCAGCGCAATCCGGCCCATGCGCCGACACCACAGGTCGAACGCTTCGAGGTCCGATTTCAGCGCACGAATCGAATGTGGAGAGCTGGCGGCCTGATAGGCAGCTATCAGCGTCTCGTTGACGACGATCCGCTCGCCTGCGCGCATCTGGGTGGCGGTCCAGGCAATCTCCGGCGCCACCTTGGCCGGCACGCGGGCAATCTCCTCGCCAAGAGCGGGGTGAGAGGCGCTTTCAGGGCGTTCCTGCCCGCCTGATCCGCTCATCTCCATCGTAGCGGCAGTAGCGCATTCTATACAGAGGCGTCAAATGCGCTTATGTGATAACTGCAATTATCACATTTCCATTAACGACCGTAGCGGTCCCGCGCTCAAGCAATCATCAACATGCACCGCGCCTGACTGGCTTCGACGATGCTGTAGGCGATTGAGGGCCCGGGGTAGGTCCCATCCTATGCCAACCAGATGGTGATGCCTTGGCGGATGCGGCATCGCCCCCGTCCCGCAACTGATCGAGATAATCGGACCACCATTGGGCCATCTCGACGCGCTCTTGCCAATGCGCGCCGCGATGGTAGGCGCCGCGCACGCCATTGGGTTCACCATGCGCCAAAGACCTTTCAATGGCGTCGGGGTGCCAAAAGCCGCTCTCATTTAGGAGTGTCGACGCTGTTGCCCTGAACCCATGTGAGGTCATCTCCTCACGACCATAGCCCATCCGTCTTAGAGCTGCGTTAAGCGTATTCTCGCACATTGGCCGCTTCGAGGAGGTCAGCGAGGGAAAGAGATAGATGCTCTCTCGGCCTATGCGCTTTAGCTGCTTAAGATAACCGATCGACTGGTGGGACAAAGGCACAACATGCGGCTGTTTCATCTTCATTTTGTCTGCCGGAATTTTCCAGACGGCTGCATCTAAGTCGATCTCCGCCCACTCAGCCTTTCGTAATTCCCCCGGCCGGACATAAAGATGCGGTGCAAGTTGCAGCGCCAGAACGGTTTCCGGTTGCCCGGCATAGCCATCGATCGCTCGAAGCAGCTCGCCTACATCCTTCGGTTCGAGAAGGGCGGCATGGTGTTTGACCCGAGGCGCGATGAGTGCGCCGCGCAGGACATCGGCAGGGTTGCCGGTCGCTCGGGCAGTGACAATCGCATACCGAAACACGCGGGACGCAAAAGCGCGCGCCCGGTTGGCGGTCTCACGATGCCCGCGCCGCTCGATCTTACGCAATGCAGCTAGCAGTTCCTGCGGCAGGATGTCGGCGATAGGATATCGGCCAATATCATTACGGATAAGGTCACGAAACCAGCGGGCTTTCTTAAGTGTCGCCGGGCTCTTACCCTCCAGTTCCATCTTGGAGATATACTCGTCCGCGACGGACGAGAATGTCGTGTTGGCGGCCAGCTCGGCCGCGAGCTTGGCGCGACGCTGAGCCGCTCCAGGATCAATACCCTCCTCGAGCTGCCTTCGAGCTTCGTCACGCCGCGCTCGGGCCGCCTGGAGGGAGATTTCCGGAAACCTGCCAAGCGACAGTTTGCGCTCGCGCTTATGGAAGTAATATTTGAGCCGCCAGAGCTTGGAGCCGGATGGCGAGACAAGGAGAAACAGGCCCTTCTCGTCAGCCAGCTTGTATGCGGATGCCTTAATAGGAGCGTTCAGAGCAGCAAGGGGAGTGAGCGTCATGTTCTAGGGGCCTCCTGATCTCGGTTCCAAATTCGGCGCCCTGAAAAGGCCCCGAATCACCCGAGAAGGAGTGAAATTTCATGAGACCAAATCGGACGACCGATGGCTCATTTTACTAGGATTTCCGCCATTTTTGAAGAGTTTTGAGCGCCTGTGAAACAGGGCTGCTGGTGCCGCTTACAGGACTCGAACCTGTGACCCCCGCATTACGAATGCGATGCTCTACCAACTGAGCTAAAGCGGCGCCGGGCTTGCTTTGAGGCGGAGCCTGGAGCCGGGCGCTTACCAGCACATCCGGGCGCTGACAAGACGGGACAGTGATCGGGCAAGCGTGACAGGCGTGCAACGGCCCCTGCCAGATATTTACGTCATGTTTACCATCGCCATGCCATTCATCGGCCCGAAAGCCATCAGAGCAGGCATTTGGGACAAGGCCAGGACATGGATACTCTGCGGGGACGCGATATCGCTAACGACCATGATGAGGTCGACTACGCCGTGGAAAACCCGGCGATCGAGGCGCCGCCGGAAATCGGCAGCGACGAGCGCCGGATGCATGTGCGCGCCTATAATTACTGGGCATCCCTGCTTGGTGACCGCTCCTTGCCGTCCATCGAGGACCTCAATCCTTCGGAAATCGAGGATTTCGGGCCGCATAGCGTGTTGCTGGACTTCACGGTCGGCATCGACGATCCAGCCGTCGCCTATCTGGGCGGCGCGTTGCGGCGCGAATGCGAGATACAGGACCATATCGACCATATCAGCGAAGTGCCCTCGCGCTCTTTGCTGTCGCGACTCACGGACCATTATCTGCAGATCCTGGCCAATGCCGCGCCGATCGGATTCGAGGCGGAATTCATTAATCAGCGCGGCGCAGAAATCGTCTATCGCGGCATTTTGATGCCCTTCTCGTCCGACGGCGACACCATCGATTTCATCTATGGCGTCATCAACTGGAAGGAGATGGCGAGCCGCGACCTGACCGACGCGCTGGTTGAGGAAGTCGACCAGGCCCTGCGCAGCGCGCCGCAATCCCTGGGTAGCCGTCCTGTCTGGGCGGACGGTCCGTCCGGCGAAGCGTCCCGCGCCAATGATTTCGGCGACGAGATGATGGATAGTCTGGACGAGGACGCTGCGCTCGCCGACCGGCTGGCGCTGGCGCGCGACTTCGCGCAGGAGGCCGGCAACAGCGACGCACGCACCCGATCGGCCCTGTATCGCGCCATCGGCCTGGCTTATGATTTCGCCCTCGCCACGCGGGATGCGCCGGAAGATTATGCGGAAATGCTGGAGGATGCCGGCATCACCGCGCAGGCGCGCAGCCCGATGACGGCGGTCGTGAAACTGGTGTTCGGCGCAGATTACGACAAAACCCGCCTTACCGAATATGCGACGATCCTGGACTATGCCCGGTCGCTGGTCATGCCCGCCGGAAGCCTGGCCGGCCATCTGGAATCCTATGCCGGCGGCATCAAGGGCCTGGTGCGGGACGTACGGGACTCCCGCCGCGTCGACACGCCGACGAAGCCCGATCGCGCCGTTGAAGCGCGAGCGAAGTTGCGCGTTGCGCCGGCTATCGCACTCTCCACCATTTCGACCGATACTGATGGCTTGGCTGTCGTCGTCGCGCGCCGAGAGGCCGATGGGTCTATCAGCATCGTCGCGGCGCTCCCGCAGGACGCGAAGTTGACGCAACAGGTGATTACGCACGCTGCTGCAGAGTGATCGGTCATCCGACTCTATTATATTATTGCAGTCTTATGAAACTTTCTTTCCAGAAAGAGGTTGAGCCTCGCCCGTCTGCGGGGCTATAGAGAGCCCCGGCGGGCCGAACGAAGACGAGGTGAGGCAATGACGATGCTGGCGGAACCCGGTGTAGCAACCGTGAGGGACGCGCTGCGCGTCGCCCTGGCGCAGGGCGCTCTTCCCGAAGAGATAGAAGGTTTTGACGAAAGCGCGACGGAACGCGCCGCAGCCTTCCTGGCGGACACCGCCGCCGCGCGGAAGCCCGGCGAACCCACCATCGCGTTGGAAACACTGGGTGAAGGCGCCCGCGAACGCTTCATGCGTATCGCGCTGATCAATGACGACATGCCGTTCTTGGTCGATTCGATCGCCAACACGCTGGCGGCTGCGAATATCACCATCTATCGCCTCATCCATCCGGTGCTGTCGGTCGAGCGGAACGCAGAGGGCGCGCTGACCGCCATTCTCGCCGCCGATGAGCCCGGCGCGCGGCGCGAATCGATGATCTACATCGAAGCCGAGCGCGCAGACGCCAAGGCGCGGCGCGCGCTGGAGCAGGATCTGGTCAAGACGTTGGCGCATGTGCGAGCGGCGGTGACCGACTGGCCCAAGCTGCAGGAGGCGCTGCGCACCGACGCCGATAATCTGCAGGATCAGGAGAGCGCCGCGCTGCTGCGCTGGTTCCTGTCGAAGAATTTGACCCAGACCGGACATGAAATCCGCAACCGGGACGGCAAGGCCACGAACAAGGCGGGCATCTGCGCCATGGCGGGCGAGGACCTGCTGGCGAAGGCCACCATCACGGCGGCGTTCGACTGGTTCGAGGAAGGCGGCCGGGTGCCGTTGATCATCAAGTCCAACCGGGTTTCCCGCGTCCATCGCAATGTGCTGGTCGATCTGGTCATCGTGCCGGTGCGCGAGGGCAAGGAGATTACCGGCCTGTCGATACACGCAGGCATGTGGACGAGCCAGGCGCTGTCGGCAGCGCCGGACAAGATACCCGTGCTACGTTCCGCCCTGCTGGCGCTCATGGAAAAGACCGGGTTTGATCCCGGCGGCCATGCGGGCAAGGCGCTGGTGCATGCGCTGACATCGCTACCGCACGACATATTGATCGGTTTCAACCGCGAGGCGCTGGAACGGCTGGCGCTGACCTTCATGTCGCTGGCGGACCGGCCGCGGCCGAAGCTGGCGCTGGCGACCGATGCGCTGTCGCGCCACCTCTACGCCTTCGTCTGGTTGCCGCGCGACGAAGTCACGACGGCACGGCGCGTCAGCGTGCAGGACATGCTGGCGAACGCAGCGAATGCGACGGTGCTGAGCTGGTCGATCGCGCTTGAGGAGGGTGGCCTGGCGCTGTTGCGCATCACGCTCGACCTGCGCGACGGCGGCGCGGCGCCAGACGACGAGGCGCTCGACCGGCAATTGAAGGAAATGGTGCGCGGCTGGGTTCCCGCCGTGGAGGCGGCGCTCGCGACGCTGGAGGATCCGGGCCGCGCGGCGGCGCTCGCCCAGCGTTATGCCAATGCCCTGCCGATGAACTATCGCAATGGGGCGGGCGCGCAGGAAGCGGCGCTCGACATTGCCGAGCTCTATGGCCTCTCAGGCGGGAACGATCGCAGCGTGCGGCTGTACCGCAATGACGAAGATGGCCCGGCGCGCCTGCGTCTGAAGCTCTACAGTTCCGAACCGGTTGCCCTGTCCGAAGCCGTGCCTGCGTTCGAGAATTTCGGGTTCCGCGCCATCGACGAGATCACCACGCCAGTCGAGAGCGGCGCGCTGGGCTATATCCAGCGCTTCATCCTCGACCTGCAGGGCGGAGGCGAGGCGGCGGGCGTGCTGGCCCGTGCCGACATTGTGCGCGAGGCGATTGCGCAGGTTCTGGAGAATGTCGCCGAGAATGATCGCTTTAACGAACTGATCGTCACCGCCGGACTGGACCCGCAGGCGGTTGTACTGTTCCGTGCGCTGTTCCGCTATTTACGCCAGACGGGCCTGTCCTACGGCATGAACACCGTGGCGGACACGCTGCGCCGCGAGCGCGGGATCACCCATGCGCTGGTCTCGCTCTTCTCCGCTCTCCATGATTCGGGCGTTGCCGATGGCGAGAAGCGCGCGGCCGAAGCCGGTTTGACTATCGAGGAAGGGCTGGAGCAAGTCACCGCGATCGACGAGGACCGCATCCTGCGGCTGTTCCGCGCGGTCATCACCGCGACGCTGCGCACCAATTTCTTCGTGCCCGCCGGACGCGAGGCGCTGGCGTTCAAGTTGGACAGCGCGAAGGTGCCGGGCCTGCCCGCGCCGCTCCCCTGGCGCGAGATCTGGGTCTATTCGCCGCGCGTCGAGGGCATCCATCTGCGTGCGGGACCAGTCGCGCGCGGTGGCCTGCGCTGGTCCGACCGGCGTGACGATTTCCGTACCGAAGTGCTTGGTCTGATGAAGGCGCAGCGGGTGAAGAACGCCGTCATCGTGCCGACCGGCGCGAAGGGCGGCTTCTATCCCAAGCAATTGCCCAATCCGCAGACGGACCGGGACGGCTGGATGGCGGAAGGCACTGAAAGCTATCGCATCTTCATCCGCGCGCTGTTGTCGGTCACCGACAATCTGGTGTCCGGCAAGGTCAAGCATCCCGCCCATGTCGTTATCCGCGACGGTGACGACCCCTATTTCGTCGTGGCCGCCGACAAGGGCACGGCGACCTTCTCCGACGTTGCCAACGCCATCGCGCTGGACCGGAAATTCTGGCTGGGCGACGCCTTCGCATCCGGCGGCTCCAATGGTTACGACCATAAAGCGATGGGCATCACCGCCAAGGGCGCGTGGATTTCCGTGCAGCGGCACTTCGCCGAAATGGGCATTGACGTGCAGAAGGAGTCGGTGCGCGTCATCGGATGCGGCGACATGTCGGGCGACGTGTTCGGCAACGGCATGCTGCTGAGCAAGGCGATCAAGCTGGTCGCCGCGTTCGACCATCGGCACATCTTCTTTGATCCCGATCCCGACACGGCGGCGGCATGGACGGAGCGCGCGCGCATGTTCGCCCTGCCCCGGTCGAGCTGGGACGATTATGACAAGTCGCTGATCTCCAAGGGTGGTGGCGTGTTTCCGCGCAGCCTGAAGAGCATCAGCCTGACGCCGGAGATTCAGGCGATCCTGGGCACGACCGAGACGGAAATGGAGCCTGCGGCCATCATTTCCGCGATCCTGAAGTCACCCAACGACCTGCTGTGGTTCGGCGGCATCGGCACCTATGTGAAGGCGGCGGCGCAAAGCCATGGCGAAGTCGGCGATCCCGCCAACGACCGGCTGCGCGTGAATGCTGAGGACCTGAAGGTCAAGGTGGTGGGCGAAGGCGCGAACCTGGGCTTCACGCAGGCTGGGCGCATCGCCTTCTCCCTGGATGGCGGTCGGATCAACACCGACTTCATCGACAATAGCGCCGGCGTCGACTGTTCCGACAATGAAGTGAACATCAAGATCGCGCTGAACAAGGAAATGGCTGAGGGCCGGCTATCCTTCGAGGACCGCAACGCCCTGCTGGTCAGCATGACGGACGCGGTGGCCGATCTGGTGCTGGAGGATAACCGTCTGCAGGCGCTTGGCCTGTCGATCGCGGAATCCGGCGGCGCGACCGATCTTGCCAGCTATGTGCGGCTGATGGAGACCTTCGAGGAGACCGGCCGTCTCGACCGCCTAGTCGAGGGTCTGGGCACCAACGAGCAACTGTTGCGGCGCGGGCAGGACGGCAAGGGGCTTACCCGGCCGGAACTGGCCGTCTTGCTGTCCACCGCCAAGCTGGCCCTGCAGGATGCTATCGAGAAGAGCGGGATCGGCGAGGATGAAAGCATGGGCGGCGAACTGGCCCACGCCTTCCCGCCCGCCATGCAGGCGAAGGAAGCCGACGCGATCGCCGGGCATCAGCTGCGCGGCGAGATCATCGCGACAAAGCTGGCGAACCGCATCATCAACCGTCTCGGCCTGATCCATCCGTTCGAGCTGGCGGAAGAGGAGGGCTGTTCGCTTGCCGACCTGACCAGCGCCTTTGTGATCGCCGAGCGCCTTTATGGCGTGCGCGCGCTGTGGGACGACATCGACAGCAGCGCCATGTCCGAAGGCGCGCGCCTTGCCCTGTTCGGCCATATCGCCACGGGCATGCGGGCGCAGATCGCCGACATGCTGCGCAGCTTGCCGACCGGCACGCTGCCGCAGGCGGGCGTCGCGGCGCTGGAGCCGGGCGTCAGGAAACTCGCATCGCATGTGGACTCGCTGCTGACCGACGAAGCCGTGCGACGCAGCCAGTTTATCATCGACGAACTGACCGCGCTTGGCGCGCCGGTGGAGCTGATCGAGCGGTCTGTGTCACTGTTCAAGATGGATGGCGCGATCGGCCTCGCCAATCTGGCGCTGAAGCTGAAAGTTGACGAGATCGACATCACCCGCGCCTTTACCCGGCTGGGCGAAGCCGTGGGCATCGACTGGGTGCAATCGGCCGCCGCGCGCATGGAGCCAAGCGATCCATGGGAACGCCTGCTGATTTCCGGTGTGGCGCGGGACATGCAGCAGGTGCGGCTCGACTTCCTGGCCGGCACGCGGGGCACAGATGTCACCGCCTATATCGACAGCTGGCTGGAGCGGCAGGCGCCGCGCATTTCCCAGTTCCGGGCACTGATAAAACGCGCGAAGCTGGCCGCGTCGCCCAATGTCGCCATGCTGGCGGAGCTTGCCGGGCAGGCGCGGGGATTGCTGGCGCGGTAGGCGGATCAGGCGGCGGGTTTAGCTCCGCTGACGTCCATCATCTTGCCGCGCGTGATGATCACCCGGTCGCCTAGCTTTGCCTGCCCGAACAGCAGGGCGGCGAACTTGTTCGGCACGCCGATACAACCGTGAGTCGCAGAACCCAGTTCGACGTCGCTGCCATGGATGGCGACGCCATCGCTTGTCAGGCGCAGCATATAGGGCATGGGCGCGTCATAAAGGTTCGACCAGTGATTGGCGTCCTTCTGCGTAATCGGGAAGGTTCCGAGCGGCGTCATCATATTGTCGGCGCCGTAGAGGATGACGGCCGCGCCGATCTCATAACCGTCGCGGAATACTGACAGGGTCTGCGCGGCCAGATCGACGGTGATAATGATCGGGCCAGCGGGCACGCCCTTGTCGTCCCAGACATAGTCACCATGCCGGAAAGGGCCGGTGATGGGGAGGACGCGCTTGACGACGAAGGGATCGTCCGCAGGCTTGGCGGCGATTTTTGTTGCGACAGGCTTCTTCGCCATGAGAGCGGTGCGGACGGGCTTGGGCTTTTCAGCGACCGGCGTGTCCGCATGGAGGGCAGCCACACGCCAGACGCCAAAGGCGATCAGCAGCGGTGCAATCAGCTTGATACCCGTAGCGATCTTCATGCCAACATATCCGAAATGCGAAAGGCCCACCCCTCCATTAAGCGGAACCGGTTAGAAAACCCTTATGGCGGCGAAGTCGCGTCGCGCCGGGGCGTTGGTCAATCCGCCACCCCTCTCTTGCTTGTAAGCCCTTAAGGTCTTCTTGCTTGCCAATTCGGCGGGATTCATGCAGCCGCATTTGTCATTGGCCACACCAAACGAGGGCAAAAAAGGCGCTATGTCTATCTCTCCGCAAGATTTCCGGCATATTCTCGGGCATTATCCGACGGGCGTATGCGTCATCACTGCAGTCCAGGAGGACGGCAAGCGAGTCGGCATGGCGGTTGGATCGTTCACGTCCGTCTCGCTCAATCCGCCGCTGGTGGCGTTTTTCCCCGACAAGGGATCGAGCAGCTGGCCGAAGATCGAGACGGTTGGGCGCTTCTGCGTCAACGTGCTGGCCGATGATCAGGAGTGGGTCTGTCGCCGCTTCGCGTCCAAAGCCGAGGACAAGTTCGAGGAAATCAGCCACCGCCTCTCCGATGACGGCCAGCCGATCATCGATGATGTCGTCGCGTGGATCGACTGCACGCTGCACACGGTGCATGAGGCCGGCGACCATTTCATCGTGCTGGGCGAAGTGACCGCCATGTCAACGGAGCGGGATGTTCAGCCGCTGCTGTTCCTGCGTGGTGGCTATGGACAGTTCATGCCCGCACTGGCGCAGTAAAAACACTCATATCCGGGTCAGCCGCGCCATCAGGGCAGCGGCACCGGGGACAGAGGCGATGAGCGCGGCCGGTAATGCCGCGAGCGCCGGACAGCCCGCAAGGTCCTTCAGCAGCCGCGCAATTGCCAGTGGACGCCGCGCGACATGCGCGAACCGTCGCTGATACTCCGCTGCGCCTTCCGGTCCCCGATCCAGCCAATGGCGAACGGCCATATCCGCGCTGGAGATGGCAATGCCGATCCCTTCCCCGGCGAGCGATGGAATGACGGCTGCCTGATCGCCGAGCCGGAATATCCCATGCTCGCTCGTCCGGGCGCGCCAGCCATAGGGCACATGACCGATGGCGTCGAAAGGGACCGCCGCATCGAACCCCGCCAGTCGGTCAGCAAGCGCCGGGGAAGCGTCCGCTATGTGGGCGATGAGGGTTGCGGGGTTGCCATTGGCTCTAGCAAGGCGGCTTTTGCGGACGGCGAGGCAGGCGTTGGCCGAGCCATCTTCCTGTAGCACCAGACCGAGATAGCCCCGATCGAATAAGTGTAGTTCGATCCGATCATGAACTAGCCGCAGCCTTTCCGGCGATGGCGGCAGGCGAAAGCGCAGTCCGAGTTCCGGGTCCGGCCCGCTTGCGTCTTTCGGCCGAGCGAGACCCCGCAGGTCATGTTTCCCCGTAGCGAGGAACAGAGTGTCGCAGGCCAGCCTTTCGCCATTCGCAAGGATCAGCGCCCTGCCCTCTGCCGCGCGTATCGTTACATCGCGCCGGATGGTCGCACCCTGCGCCTGTGCATGAGCGAGAAGCACGGCGTCCAGCTGTTTGCGCGACAGTCCCATTGCAGTTTGGGGAAGCCTCAAGATATGCTCGCGACCGATGACAAATAGCGCGAGGTGATCCACGCCATGCCCGCAGAGTGTGGGGCCATCGACGCCTAGCTGGGCCAGTCGATCAAGGGTCGCCCAGCTTAGGAAACCGCCGCATATGGCGTCTCCATTGCCATTGCCCTTTTCCAATAGGGTCGCTCGAACACCAGCCTGCGCCAGCGCGATGGCGGCCGCCGACCCTGCGGGGCCGCCGCCCGCAATCAGCGGCGGCGTTCGACACATAGCCGGAAGGGAAATATGCGCCGGACCTGCGCAATACCGGAGAGGCCCGCCTGTTGCAGCATAGCCTCCCACTCGGGCGGGCGGAAGCTACGGGCGATCGACAGCTGGCCATCCTGACGCACGATGCGATGGACGCCGAGCAGGCGGGCCAGCAGTGGAAAGCCATGATAGGCGAAAGCATGGCGGTGCAGATCGTTCACGAACCAGCCGCGCTGGGCGTGCTGCTCCTGAAAGGTCAGGAAATCGTGGCGCTGGGCGTCATCCATATGGTGGGTGACGAGGCTGGAGACGATGAAATCCCAGGGTTCGGCGGCGAGCGCCTGATAGTCGCCGGTGCGATAGTCTATGGTCGCCCCAGTCGGGTGATAAGCCTTCGCCACCGCCTCGCTCTTCGGATTGAGATCGATGCCGACCAGTGTGCAGGGCGCGCCATGCCGATGCGACCAGCGCCAGATTGCCCGCAACATTCCGCCATCGCCATAGCCGACATCGAGCAGGCGAAACGGCGTTCCCGCCGCCCCGGCGCGCGCGAGAAAGTCCAGCGTGGGCCGCATGGCCAGCGTGGCGATGTTCACGCGGGACAAGCCGGCAAGGACTTTCGCATAGTCTGCGGGCGACAGGTCGGCGGCATCCATCTGCTCCTCCTCCTGCGCGCGGATGGAGAGGTTGCGCATCATGGCGCGGCCGAGAAAGCGAAACCCTCAGCCGCGACGCCGGGACCGAAGGCAAGCGCCATGCCGTGACGCGGCGGCGCGACGAGCATGCGTTCCAGCACGAACATCAGGGTTGCAGAGGACATGTTGCCGAACGCATCGAGGATGGAGCGGCTATCCGCGAGCGCGTCCGGGCCGAGGCCGAGGCCATGTTCGACGGCATCGAGGATCGAGCGGCCACCGGCATGGACCGCCCAGGCGTCGATCCGGTCGATCGGTTCGGGGAACAGGGTCGCGCGGGTTTCCGGATTACCAAGCGCGGCCATGATCGCACCTGGGACCTCCCCCGACAGGTGCATCGCAAAGCCATGATCGCCGATTTCCCAGCGGATCAGCGGCGTCGTATCGGGCAGGGTCGTGGCGAAGGTCGAGCCCATTTCCAGCCCCGCAGGATCGCCTGTCACCAGCGCAGCGGCGGCGCCGTCGCCAAACTGAAGCAGCGCGAGCAGAGGCTCGATCGCGTCGACAGCCTGGAGATGGAGCGAAGACAACTCCACACAGATGACGAGCACCCGCGCGCCGGGCTCCGATCGAACGATATGTCGCGCGCTACGCAGCGCCGCGACCGCTGCATAGCAACCCATATAGCCGACCAGCAGACGTTCGACGGACGGCCCAAGGCCGAGACGGGCGGCGAGAATCTGGTCAATGCCGGGCGCGACGAACCCCGTGCAGCTGGCCACCACCAGATGCGTGACCGAACCGAGAGGGGTCTTGGATGTTAGCGCCCTGACTGCTTGTTCGGCGAGATGTGGTGCGAACTGCGCATAGGCCTTCATGCGAGCGGCAGTGCCAGGCCAGGTCCCGGCATAGAAGCCACCCGGCTCGATCGGGGACCCGCCGTCAGCGGTGGGTGCGAGCACCGACCAGCGATGCGCTATGCCGCTGCGCGCGGCCATGCGGGCAAACAGCTTCCTCTCCCGTTCATCCGCCAGCCGGCCAGTTGCCCACTCTATGAAAGCATCATGGATGTCATGACCGGGCGCAGCAGTGCCGATGGCGTTGATGAAGGCAGGCTGAGGGGCGATGGCATGCACCTTTCAGGCGTTTGCGGCCAAGTTCGGGAGGAAGGCCCGGCGGATGATCATGCGTTGAACGGTCCGGAGGAGTGGTCGATCCCGTCTATGCCCCGGAGAGTGAAGTTTGTTTCCAGGCTACTGCGCGCAATTGTAGCGCTTATGTTGCATGACGTTCCCGTCCTATCGTTCCCGTGCCGCCTGCCGCGCGATGGCGAGCAGTTCATGGGTGACCAGAACATCGCCCGCGTTCCGGCTCGATCGGCTGGCGCGTTCAGCCGCACTGAGGCGGCGGATGGCGCGGGCGATGCCCTGTGCGTCCCATAGCTTCACCTGCCGCTGCACCGCCGACTTGTCCTTCCAGAACACAGCCTTGCCGGCCGCCTCTACCGCCGCATCGAGCCGGCCCGAGCGATCATAGTCACCCCTGATGTTTGCAAGCAGCATCGCGCGGTTCTGAAGCGGGCGCAAGATCGCGCCCATGTTCGTGCCGACAGCACCGAGCGCGGCAAGCTGTTGCCGCATGACTTTCAAATCACCGCCCAGTACGGCGTTCACGAGAACGCCCATATCCTCCTCCTGCGAACTGGCCGACAGGGCATTGAACGCTTCCATGGTAGCCTCAGCCGGACGGTCAGGAGCGGCATCCAGGTAGAGAATGAGCTTCTCGATCTCGCCCGCCATCAGTGCGCGGTCGCCGCCGGACGTCTCGCTGATCCGCCGGGCAAGTTCGGGCGGAAGGCGCAAGCCGCCTTCGCGCGCGATGGCGACTGCGATCTGGTCCGCATCGCGCCCGTCCGGCACATAGCTGATGCAGGCCATCGCCGCCTTGCTGTCCATCGCCAGCTTCACGATTTTCGCACTGGCCTTCAGCGGGCCACCGAGCGCGACGACGGGATTGCCCGCCTGTTCGGATTGCAGCAGCGCCTCGAATGCGGGCAGCGCCTCGTCCCCGACGGGCATGACGCGAATCCAGCGCTTGTCGCCGAACATCGAGATGGAGGCGGCCTCATCGGCGAGGCGGGCAGGATCGGCTTTCAGAGTCGCGCCGTCGAGATCGATGCGTTCGGCTTCTGGTCCCATGGCGCGCTCAAGCCGCTTGGCCAGCGCGGCGCTGCCCGCTTCATCGGGGCCGTAGAGCAGGAACAGGCGGATATCGCCCGTGGGTGCGTCCAGCGCCTTTTCGGCCTGGCTGCGGTTCGCCTTCATTGGCTGGCCGAAGCAGCCTGCTTGCCGTCCTGAATGGCGAACAGCGCGAGGCGCGCGATGATCTGGTCGGCGATGGTCTGGGACAGGCGCTCCAGTCCGGTATCCTCCGCCGCGATCGTCGCATATTCACTGCTGGCGACGTCGATGCCGACATCCGATCCCGCCGTGTCATCCAGCACCTGCGTCCCGGTCGCGCCGTCGATCAGTTGATAGCGCGCGCGCAGGGTCCGCCGTTCGCGGGTGATGGTGTCGTCGGTGCGGACACCAAAGCCCTGGATATTGTCGTCGAGCTTGATCACCAGCCGGTAGGCCGGACCTTCGCCACTGCTGATCGCCGCCAGCTTATCATCAAGAGCATTGCGCACCAGCCAGCCCGCTTTGCCCTCGATCGGGGCGACCTCGACATGTCCGATGGACCTGGCGACCGCGCCATGTGTGCCGTTGCTGTAGACCGGCCGCAGGCCACAGCCGGACAACAGCGCTGCAAAGGCGACGGTGAACGCGAGGGTGTTGCGGCGATTCATAGGACCAGATTGACCAATCGATCGGGGACCACAATCACTTTCTTTGGCGTAACCCCATCCAACGTGCGAAGCACATTCGGGGCGGCGAGCGCCAGCGCCTCCAACTGATCTTTAGCCGTGCCCTTGGGCACCGTGATAGTGTCGCGCAGCTTGCCCATCACCTGGACGGCGATCGTCACCTCATCCTCGACCAGCAGGGCGGGATCGACGGTAGGCCATGCTGCGTCAGCGATCAGGCCCGATTGCCCCATCAACTCCCACGCCTCCTCGGCCAGATGCGGGGTCATCGGTGCGACGAGCAGCGCCAGCATGCGGATGGCGGCAGAGCGCGAGGCGGAGGGCGCGACCTTTTCGACGGCGTTGGTCAGTTCGTATATCTTTGCGACCGCCTTGTTGAAGGCGAGGGCCTCGATATCGCGCGCGATGCCGTCGATTGTCTGGTGGAGCTTGCGGTCCAACGCCTTGTCATCACCAGCAGCAGCAGCAGCATCCATCTGGCCGAACAGGCGCCACAGGCGATTGACGAAGCGCCAGCTGCCCTCGATGCCGCTTTCGGTCCAGGGCAGGTCGCGTTCCGGCGGCGAGTCCGAAAGCATGAACCAGCGCACCGCGTCCGCGCCATATTGGTCGATGATGTCATCGGGATCGACGACATTCTTCTTCGACTTGGACATCTTCTCGACGCGGCCGGTGATGACTGGCTGGCCGCTTTCGATGTGAATCCAGTCGTCGCCGGTCTTCTTCACTTCCTGCGGCGAAAGCCAGCTGCCGTCGCCGGCCTTGTACGTCTCATGCGTCACCATGCCCTGCGTGAACAGGCCGGTGAAGGGTTCGGCGATGTCCAGCATGCCGATATGCTTCAAGGCGCGGGTCCAGAAGCGGGCGTAGAGCAGGTGCAGGATCGCATGTTCGACGCCGCCGATATATTGGCCGACCGGCATCCATTTTTCGACGGTGGCGCGGTCGAACGGCTTGTCGGACGGCTGGCTGGCGAAGCGGATGAAGTACCAGCTTGAATCGACGAAGGTGTCGAGCGTATCGGTCTCGCGCCGGGCGGGCTTACCGCATGTGGGGCAGTCGACATGCTTCCAGGTCGGGTGCCGATCCAGCGGATTGCCGGGAATATCGAACGTGATGTCTTCGGGCAGGACGATCGGCAACTGGTCCTTGGGAACGCCAACGGGTCCGCAACCATCGCAATGGATGATCGGGATGGGTGTGCCCCAGTAGCGCTGGCGCGAGACGCCCCAGTCGCGCAGACGCCAGACAGTAGTGCCCTTGCCCCAGCCTTCCGCCTCGGCGCGCTTGATCACTTCCGCCTTGGCCTGATCGATCGTCATGCCGTCCAGGAAGCGGGAATTCACCAGCTTGCCCGAGCCGGTATAGGCCTCGTCATGGATCGGCTTGTCGGCGTCGCCCTCCGCGGCAACGACGCGTTCGGCGGGCAGCATATATTTGCGGGCGAAATCAAGGTCACGCTGGTCGTGCGCAGGCACGCCCATGACCGCGCCAGTGCCGTAATCCATCAGCACGAAATTGGCGACGAACAGGGGCATCTTCCACGCCGGATCGAACGGATGGACGACGGACAGGCCCGTGTCGAAGCCTTTCTTCTCCTGCGTTTCGACGTCGGCTGCGGCGGTGCCGGTCTTGCGGCACTCGTCCGCGAAGGCGGCAAGCGCGGCATTATCCTTCGCCAGCGCCAGCGCGATCGGATGATCGGCGGCGATCGCGGCGAAGCTGGCGCCGAAGATGGTGTCGGGGCGGGTGGAAAATACCTCTAGCCGTTGCGCGATCAGTGTCTCGACTGCGCTCGACACGAACGGAGGTTGGTTATTGTCCCCTGCCCCATTCGTCCCGAGCGCAGTCGAGGGAGCTTCAACCGCAAAGCTGAACTGCAACCCCACCGACTTGCCGATCCAGTTTTCCTGCATCAGCTTCACCTTGTCCGGCCACTGGTCGAGGGTCGAGAGACCGTCGAGCAGTTCGTCGGCGAAATCGGTGATCTTGAGGAACCACTGGCTGAGCTTGCGCTTCTCGACTGGCGCACCTGAGCGCCAGCCCTTGCCGTCGATCACCTGCTCATTAGCGAGCACGGTCATGTCGACCGGGTCCCAGTTGACCGCGCTTTCCTTGCGATAGACGAGACCTGCAGCATAGAGGTCCAGGAACAGTGCCTGTTCATGCCCGTAATAATCGGGTTCGCAGGTGGCGAGTTCTCGGCTCCAGTCCAGCGCGAAACCCAGCCTCTTGAGCTGCGAGCGCATGGTGGCGATGTTGGAGCGGGTCCAGTCGCCCGGATGCACCTTCTTTTCCATCGCCGCATTTTCGGCCGGCATGCCGAAGGCGTCCCAGCCCATCGGGTGCAGCACCTCATGCCCCGTCATCCGGCGGAAGCGCGCGAGGACGTCGCCCATCGAATAGTTGCGGACATGGCCGATATGGATGCGCCCCGAAGGATAGGGGAACATCTCCAGCACATAGGACCGAGGCTTGCCGCTGTCGTCGGACGCGCGGAAACTCTGCTTCTCTTCCCAGACCTTCTGCCAGCGGGCATCGGCCTCAAGCGGGTTGAAGCGGCTTTGCATGCGTAACTCCAATTTGGAAGGGCGGCGCGATCGCCGCCTCCGGATCAACCGGCGCCGATGGCCGAACGGCGCAGGTCTCGCGCCTTGGACAGGATGATTTCCTCAAGCTTCTGCACCGTGGCGGCCTGAACCGGGGCGTCGACCCATTGGCCGTTCTGGTTCACCTGACGGCTGGCGGCGACAGCAAGCGCGTCCGCACGCAGATCCTGATCGAGGATCGAGACGGTCAGCTTCATCCGTTCGCCGGGCGAATTGGGATTGGCGTACCAGTCCGTGACGATGACGCCGCCGTTGGAGTCGGTTTGCACGAGCGGCATGAAGGAGAGGGTTTCGAGCGTCGCGCGCCACAGATAGCTGTTGACGCCGATCTGCGTGACCTTCGACGCGGCAAAGTCAGCTTTCGGCCGCTCGCGCTTATGCCCACAAGCGCCCAGAGGCAGGACAGCGGCCACGGCAAGTGCGGCGATGGCGAAACGGGATAGGGACCGGCGGGACATGACGCATCCTCGATGCTTTATGGGGCAGAACGGGCATCTATAGTGGTCCCGCGTCAATCGGCAAGCCCGCGTTTGGATGGGCCATGGCAGGCGCATCCATGATCTTTCCAGTCTCCCGCCATGGCAAAGCGATAATTTTCTGTGTGATGGATGCAACAATCCTGCCCGAAAACGATTCCATGCTCTAGCCAATCGCCGCCTCCTGGTGATAAGGCCGATCCAAATAATATTCAGGGACGAGACTCGGTTAGGGCTATGGGCAGGACGGCAACATATATGGCTTTGGGTGGAGCGGCTTTCGCCGCCCTCGGCCTTGCCCTGTCCCCCGCCATCGGGTCCGTATCCAGCATGCTTTCCATGCGCGCGGAAAACCCCGTGTCGCTGGTATCGCTGGGCAGCATTTCCTCCTTCACGCCGACCACCAAGGACCCGCGCCTTGCCGCCGCCTATGCCAAGGCAGCGCTGAGCGGCAATCCGCTAAGTTTCCGCTTCACGCCGACCAGCGGGTCGATGAGCGGTCGCCGGTCGATCACCGTGCTGGTCCGGGCCGGCGAGAAGGGCGGCGTCAGCGTCGCGCGAACCCTGCCCGCCATCGGAATCACGCCTGTAGCGTTCAACCTGGACGTGTCGCGCGGCTGGCGCAAATTTGCTCTGCCCGATTCGATGGGGCGCAAGCAGCTTGATCAGGTGCCGGTCGAAACCTTGAGCGGTGGCGCGAAGGGCTTCGCGCTGGAACAGCAGAAGAAGACCCGGTTCAGCACCAATGTGGTGGTCGATACCAAGGGCGACATGAGCGCGACCCCGGCGACGCTTTCAGGCGAAAAGCCTTATTCCGTTGATGTCGGCAGTTCCTATTCGCTGACGCGTAACCTGAACGTGACCGCTGGTGTCCGTTACCGTGGCGGGCCAGCAGCGCGCATTGCGCCGCTGACCGACGACCGGCAGGACAATCAGGCCGTCTATCTGGGCACAATCTTCAAGTTCTGATTCTGTCGGGTCTGAAGTCTATCGGGTGAGCGCATCGATCGCCGCCCACCCATATATCCCCATCGATCTTAGTCCGTTCGCACGGGGCGCCGTCATGCCACCGAGGGCGATAACCGGTTTGCGCGCCTGAGCGGCAAGCAGGCCGAAGCGGACTTTGCCCAGGGTGCGCGCAGCAGGATGTGAGCGCGTGGAGAAGATTGGTGATACGAAGAGCAGGTCCACCCCTGCCCTCTCCGCCGCGCGCATTTCCTTCATGCCATGCGCCGGTGCGCTGTGCAGGAGTCTGGCCCGCCCCCTGCCCTGCTTTGGACCATGCCATCCATCAGCGCGCCAGGCCACAGCTCGACATGCGCTTCCAGCCAGCAGGACTGTGAGGTTCCGGCGTCGGGCGGTCGCGCGCACTCGCTCGAAAAGCGCCTTTCGCGCTGGCGGGGTCAGGCTGTAATGCCGGAAGATCACACCCGCGCCGGGCGGCAGCCTGCAGATCGCGTCGAGCAGGTCATCATCGGCTACCCGCTCGTCTGTCATCAGCCAGAGTCGGGGAATATTGCGGTGGCGGGCGGTCATCGGCCCGCTTATAGCACCCGCCATGACTGCGCAAAGCGAACTCTCCCAAGTCACCGCCCGTCTTGCCGAGGTGCAGGCGGGCATAGACCGCGCCGCCGGCTTTACCGGGCGGGCAGCGTCGGACGTGACCCTGATCGCCATATCGAAAACCCATGAGGCCCCTGCGATCATGCCGCTGATCGCCGCCGGACATCGGGTGTTCGGGGAAAATCGCGTACAGGAGGCGCAGGCGAAATGGCCGGCGCTGCGCGAAGGGACATCGGGCATTGCCCTGCATCTGGTTGGCCAGTTGCAATCGAACAAGGCGGCCGATGCGGTGGCGCTGTTCGATGTCATCCACGGGCTGGACCGGCCATCGCTGGCGACCGCGCTTGGCAAAGCGATGGATGCGGCGGACCGGCGCGTCCCCTGCTTTGTGCAGGTCAATATCGGCGCGGAAGAGCAGAAGGGCGGCTGTGCGATTGCCGAAGTCCCTGCCCTGCTGAAGCTGGCGAAGGAAGCCGACATCCCTGTCGCAGGTCTGATGTGCGTCCCACCGGCCGATCTGGAGCCAGCGCCCTATTTCGCGCTGCTGGTGAAAATGGCGCGCGACAGTGGCCTGACCGGCCTCTCCATGGGCATGTCGGGCGACTATGAGACGGCCGTCATGCTGGGCGCGACCCATGTAAGGGTGGGGACCGCCTTATTCGGCGGTCGCCCATCCCTGTAACCACGGTCAGAATTTTCCGCGCAACGTAATTCCATAGGTGCGTGGTTCGGCGAGGTAGGCGCTGAACAACTGGTTCGCCATGGTCGTGCCGGAGCCTAGCTGCGCAATGGTCGAGGTGGCCGGGCTGCTGCTCTGGAGCGGCGTGCTGATCGCCACCTGCTGATAATTCTGGTTGAAGATGTTCTGGCCCCAGAATTCCACCGCCCATTTCTGATCCGGCCCACGAATGCCGATGCGGGCATTGACGATCGCATAGCCGTCCTGCTCCTTTTCCGGGAACAGGTCGGAGCCGGTGTTATAGTCGCTGGTCATGCGGCCATCGACATAGACGAGACCGGACAGACCGCTCGATCCAATTTCAGGGGTCCAGGCGACGCTGGCGGTCGCCACGATCTCCGGCGCGTTGGAATTGATGCTGCCCGGGAGCAGGAACAGCGCGGGATCGAGAGGAATGGCGCCATTGCCGCTACCCACCAGACGATTGGCGAACTTCGCGCGGACATAGGTGAGGCCGCCCGTGACGTTGAAGTTGCGCGCCGGCGATGCGGTCATTTCCAGTTCGACGCCCTGACTGATGAGGCCTGGCTTCACATCCCCGCTATCGCAGGTCCGTGTGGCGCTGAGCGCGCTGCCGCAGCCATTGATATTCTGGACGACGAAGCTGGTGCCGTTGAAGGTGTTGAGCTGGAAGTTGGAAAATTCCTGGCGGAAGGCGGCGATGTTCGCGCTCCAGTGGCGCTGGCCGAATTTGACGCCAAGTTCATAGGCGTTGACCTTCTCCGCCGCGAAGCGAAGCGTGGACGCGTCAGCGTCCGAGCGCGGCGAAAATACGGCAGGCACGGGATTAAGGCCCGTGCTGCCGAGTTCAAACCGGTCGAGATTGTAACCGCCCGCCTTGTAGCCGCGCGAATAGCTGCCGTAGAGGAGCAGGTCGTCGGTCGCCTTGTAGGACAGGACGCCCGTGCCGGAGAACTCGCCATCCTTGAAGCCGTCCTGAAGGTTCAGCGCATTCAATGCCGGGCTGGAATTGCCGAGGCAGCCAAGCGTTAGGATACCTTGCGCCAGCGACGCGGCTGCGCCGAACGCCGGGTTGGTCGCGATCTCATACAGGTCGTTCGGCGCGCCGGGGCGGCGGGCCTGCAGCGCCGAGCAGACGGCGTTGTCATTGTTGAGATCTGCCGAGAAACGCTTGCGCTCATGCGTGTAGCGGACGCCTACGGTCAGATCGAGACGATCGGTGATGTGTAAGATGTTGTGGGTGAACAGCGCCCAGTTGGTGCTCTTCTGGAAGTAGCGGGAATTGACGTCGCCTGCGTTGCGGATCGAGGACAGCGCGTCGAGGCTGGGCACCAGAAGGGGTGCGAGAGCGCCCAACTGCGCCGTCACGGCGGCGCGCGCCGGGGCGGTCATGCAACCGGGCGAGGCGGGGTTGAGCAGACCGGCGGTCAGCAGCGGCGACTGGGTCGCGCCAGCGCCCGCCAGCAAGCGGCAGGCGGCGAACGGGCCATAGTCATTGCCGAACCGGATATCGTCGCGCAGCGTCAGCTTCTCATTGGCGTAATAGCCGCCGATGAGCCAGTCGAGCTTGTCGCCGAACGCCGAACCCTGAAGCCGCAATTCCTGCGTGAAGGTCTTGAACTGGCGGAAGGTGCCGGGATCGCGGTAGAGCAGGTCGGCGGTGCTATAGTCGTAATCGCCATAATCCTGCGATTTGTAATCGCGATAGGCGGTGATGCTGGTCAGCTTCGCGCCGCCGAAATCATAATTGATCTCGCCTGACACGCCCCAATCGTTGAGCTTGCTGACATAGTCCCGGCCGGGCGTGATCGACAGGTTGCGACTGTAGGGATCGCTCGGGTCGGGGAAGTAGGCGCCCTGACGCTGGAGGATGTTGACGATGCGGTTGGAGGGATTGAGCGTGTAGTTATTGGGGGCCGTGCCGATCTTCTCGCCCGTGTCGAAATAGGCCGCGCCGCAGCAGCTTTCGTTACGATGGGTGTAGTCGCCGATGAGGCGGATGGAGAGGGCATCGGTCGGCTCGAACAGCGCCTGTCCGCGCAGGAAGTAGCGATTGCGGTCGTTGGTGTCGCCGACCTTGTTGCCGCTGGTGTCGACCAGATTGAAGAAGCCGTCGCGCTTCGACCAGACACCGTCGAGGCTGAGGGCCAGCGTGTCGGTGATCGGCCCGGTGACGCGGCCCGACAGCCGCCAATAGTCATAATTGCCGTAGGTCACCTCGCCATTGGCGTGGAAGTCGAATTCCGGTTTCTTGCTGACGATGTTGAGCAAACCCGCGGAGGCATTGCGGCCGAACAGCGTCCCCTGCGGCCCGCGCAGAACCTCGACCCGCTCGATCTCGCCCAGTTCGTTGAGGCCCGCGCCGGTGCGGGAGCGGTAGACGCCGTCGATGAACACCGCGACCGAGCTTTCGAGACCCGGATTGTCGCCGACGGTGCCGATGCCGCGAATGCGGGCGGAGCCGTTCGCCTCGCTGCCCGTGGAGGACACCAGCAGCGAGGGCGCAAGCTGGTTGAGCTGACGGATGTCGCTGGCGCCGCTGTTCTGGAGCGACTGGGCCGTGACCGCCGAAACGGCGATAGGCACGTCCGACAAGGGGCTGTTGCGCCGGGTCGCCGTGACGATGATGTCGTTATTGGCTTCCGCGTCATCGGCCGCCGCCTGTGGCGCCTGATCGGCAGCAGCCTGATCCTGAGCACGGAGGGGAAGGGCGACCGCGATGGCTAACATGGCAGCGCCGGTCGACAAGGACCGTAGACCCGTTTTCATGATGCATCTCTCCTGTTGCGCACCCTTTCTGAGTGCGTCGATTGTCGGCAAGGATAGTCGAAATAGCGCCGCACAATCAAAGGCAAATGGCGGATTTCTGCGGTTGTGCGCCACTTCTGCAACAGTCGGGCGCGGCAGGACGAAGCGCCCGGCGTTTCCGTAACGTCAAGCGTCGAGGGGAAAACGCAGCAAGCGATCGGCCACCGGCACCAGCGCCTCTGCGCGCGCGCCCACGGCCTTGCGAATCGCATCATGGCCTGCATCCAGACCTCCCGTCAGCGCCCCGAAGGCGGGCATGACCAGCTTCCCCTGCCCGCGCACGAAGCAGCGGCGCGACACATTGCGCCCTCGCAACGACAAACGCAGTTTCGGGTGAAAGTGTCCCGATACCTCCGGATTGGACTCAGTTGGGTCAGCTTCATGCCGCAGGATCAGGCCATCGACCTGCGCCTCGACCATAATCCGGCCGCCGATGCCCTGATCCATCCCGGCGTCATGATTGCCGGTGACCCAGGTCCAGTCGACCGCCTGCGTCAGCGCGGCTATGCGCGCCCGCACATCGGCCGGCAGGCGGGCAGCGCCGCCGCTGTCGTGGAAACTGTCGCCCAGACACCAGACTTCCCGCGCACCGGTCGCTGCGACCAGAGCCTCGACCGCATCGAGCGTAGCGGCGCTGTCATAGGGGGGCAGCATCTGCCCCAACCGGGCGAACCAGCTTGCCTTCTCAAAATGCAGGTCGGCAAGCAGCAACGCCCGCCGCGATGGCCAGAACAGGGCCGCCTGTGGTAGGGCGATGAAGTCATGACCAGCGAACGAAAGGGGAACCATTGGCCCGCTATGCGCGCGACCGCACGGGGTTTCAAGTGCGCACAGCGCGGCCTATAGGGCCAGCATGACGCCAGACGCCTCCCCGAACACCCCTCTGCAGGTCGCCGCTCTCTATCGCTTTGCCCGGTTCAATGACCCGGAGGCGCTGCGGTCGCCTCTTCGTGCGCTGTGTCTGGAGGAAGGGATCACGGGCACGCTGTTGCTGGCGCGGGAAGGGATCAACGGCACGGTTGCCGGTACGCAAGACGCCATATCGCGGTTGATCGCGCATATCCGCGCGTTGCCGGGATGCGCCGAACTGGACGTCAAATATTCCGCGGCTCTGGACATGCCGTTCGGCAAGATGAAGGTGCGGGTCAAGCCGGAGATCGTAACGCTGCGGGCGGGCGATCTGGACCCGGCGGCCAATGCCGGCATTCATGTCGAGGCCCGCGACTGGAACGCGCTGATCGCCGATCCCGACACCATCCTGATCGACACCCGCAACAGCTATGAGGTGGGCATCGGGACGTTCAAAGGCGCAATCGATCCCGGCACGCGGTTCTTCAGCGACTTCCCCGCCTGGTTCGATGGGTTGGCGCAGGATCTTGCCGCGCAGGGCCGCAAGCCGAAGATAGCGATGTTCTGCACCGGCGGAATACGGTGCGAAAAATCCACCGCCTACGCCAGGCAGCAGGGATTTGAGGAGGTTTATCACCTGAAAGGGGGCATCCTGAAATATCTGGAGGAGGTCCCTGGGTCGGACAGCCGGTGGCAGGGCGACTGTTTCCTGTTCGATGAACGGGTTGCGGTGACCCACGGACTGGCGCCGGGCGGCCATGCGCTATGCCGCAAATGCGGTAGCCCCGTGCGGACGGATGCGCTGGAAGATCATTTGGCGGGTTGCGCGGGGAATGACGATTGGCAGGCGTAAGTGTTGGAGGTGCCGGATGGTAGTGCTCCTGCGAAAGCAGGAGTCCAGGATGGCTTAGCGCTTCGAGGCCCTGGGCTCCTGCGTTCGCAGGAGCACGCTATCCTGGAGCCTGATCAGGGCACGGACTGAACCGGCGGCGCATCCAGCAGCGCCAGTTCCCGACCGCCTATAGACCCCTGATCGGGCAGCACGAAATCCACACGCCTGCGGCCGAAATCTATCGCCACCCGGCTGAACCCGCGCAAGACGTTAATGCCGAGCATCAGCGCCGGCTTGTCCTGCAGGTCCAGTTCCTTGAACGGGCTGGCTTCGGCGAAGATGACCGGGACATCCTTCACAGTCACGCCGCCCAGCTTGATATTGTGGATGATACCCCACTGACCGATGAGCTGATCACCCGTCACACTGGTGATCGACACGGTTCCGGAATAGGCGCCGGGCTTCTTGCGCGCGAGCTTCTTCAGCAGAGCCGCATTGCCGATGCTATATTCGGACCCGGTGTCGAGGATGACATTCACCTTCTTCCCGTCAGCGTTGGAATCTACCAGGATCAGTTGTCCCAGCTTCGTCCGCGCTTCCACAATGATCGTGTCCGAGTCCGCGCGTTCTCTCACGGCGGGAGCGCTGGCGGTGATGTTCATCTGGCCGGTACGGAAGTTGAGGACCAACCGCTTACGCTTCAGGCCATCCAATCCGAGCATCCCCGGCGCGCCGATATGATCTCCGGCAAAGACCGGCGCCTGCAACCCTGTCATTTTGCTGGAGCCGAAGGACAGGTCCGGCACGGTCACGGTGTCGACGTCGCTGACGCCGGTCATGCTGAGGACGCGGACACGGTCATTGGCGGCCAGAGCGAGCCGCGTTGCGAGTTCGCGGGACAGAACCGTGCGCTGGGACCCGGTATCGACGATGAAATCATAAGGTCCCGATGCGCCGATGCGGATGGGAATGGTGATCCGGTCCGACTTGTCAGCGCCCGTGCGCACGAGGGTCGGGGGATCGTCGGGATCAAGGGATGGCGCATCCTGCGCGCCGGCCATGGCGGGGATCATGATGGCTATCAGCGCCAAGGCTTGACGGAAACGTGACATGGCACCCCTCCTCCCAAATATCTTATGGGTTCAGTGTATCACGTTCGCGGGACACTCCATAATTGATTCATGAGGAAGGGGGTGTTGATCATCCGATCACAACCTCCGTTCGTGTCGAGCGAAGTCGAGACACCGCGCGCCATGTGTCTCGACTTCGCTCGACACGAACGGAGCTGGGTGCGGTTCGGCTTCGAGACATAGAGGCTAATCCGCGCGCATAGCCTCCTGCACCAGCGCCTCCGCCTCGATGAGCAACGCGTCGTCCACATCGTGCTGGGCGACGCTCTCCCGTCCCATCAGGATTAGGACGGGCACGGCAAGTGGACTGACACGGTCTAGATCGACATGCAGCATCGTGTCCGCCGCGCGATCGATCAGGTCGCCCAGCCGCCCGACATCCGTCATCCGTGCGCGGGCGTCCGCCCATGCCGCCTTCAGCAGCATATGGTCGGGTTCATATTTGCGCAGGACGTCGTAGATGAGGTCGGTGGAGAAGGTCACCTGACGCCCGGTCTTGCGCTTGCCGGGATGCTGGCGCTCAATGAGGCCACTGATGACCGCAACGTCGCGAAAGGCGCGTTTGAGCAGGCTGGACTGTTCCACCCATTCGACAAATTCATGGTCGAGGATGTCGGGCGTGAACAGGCTCTGCGGGTCGATGATGGGGTTTAAGCCATAGACGGCGAGCGAATAGTCATTCGAGACGAAGCCGACCGGCATCAGCCCCTGCGCGTCCATACGGCGGGTGAGCAGCATGCCGAGCGACTGGTGCGCGTTCCATCCCTCAAAGCTGTAGGCGACCATATAGTGCCGCCCTTCATGCGGGAAGGTTTCGACGAGAAGCTGGCCGGGTTCCGGCAGGGCGGAGCGCAGCTTCTGCATCTCCAGCCATTCGCGCACATCCTCCGGGAAGCGATGCCATTCTTCGGGACTCGCGAGGAAACGGCGGACGCGGTCGGCGAGGCGCGTGGACATGGCCATGCGCGTGCCGCCCCAGCTAGGGATGCGCGCGGGGCGGGTGGTGGCGCGGACGATGAGGTCCGTGGTGTCCATGCGCACCACCTCCAGCGAGATCCCGGCGAAGAAGAAGCAATCTTTCGGCGCGAGCTGCGCGGCGAACCCCTCCTCCACCGTGCCAAGCTTGCGGCCGTTGGCGAAGCGCACGTCAAGCACGGGCTGATCGACGATGATGCCGGCGTTCATGCGATGCTGCTGGATGAAGCGGGGGTGAGAGACGCGCCAGGTTCCGTCCGGATCGCGCACCAGCCGTTTAAACCGGTCATAAGCCTTCAGCGCATAGCCGCCGCCCTCGATGAAATGGAGGACGTTGGAGAAGGCTTCTGCGGTCAGGGCGCTGTAGGGGAGCGCGGAGCGGATCTCGGCCAGCAAAGCCTGCTCCTCGAACGGCGCGGCGCAGGCGAGGCCCATGATATGCTGGGCGAGGACGTCGAGGCCGCCGGGGCGGAAATCGTCGGCGTCGCGCTCGCCCGCCTCGACGGCATCGAGGGCGGCGCGGGCTTCCAGATATTCGAAGCGGTTGCCGGGGATCAGGATCGCCTCGCTCGCCATGTCCAGCCGGTGATTGGCGCGGCCGATGCGCTGGAGCAGGCGGGAGCTGCCCTTGGGCGCCCCCATCTGGATCACACAGTCGACATCGCCCCAGTCGACCCCGAGGTCGAGGCTGGCGGTCGCAACCAGCGCACGCAGCTTGCCCGCCGCCATCGCGCTTTCGACCTTCCGCCGCGCCTCGCGCGACAGGCTGCCATGATGGATGCCGATGGGGAGCGTCTTGTCATTGACCGACCAGAGTTCCTGAAAGATCAGCTCGGCGAGACCGCGCGTGTTGCAGAAAACCAGCGTGGTCTTTCGCCGCTCGATTTCCGCCATCACCTGCGCGGCGGCATATTTGCCGCTATGCCCGGACCAAGGCACCCGCCCTTCCGGGATCAGGATGGAGATGAGCGGATCGGCCCCCTCCTCCCCCATCACCGCCGTCACGATATCGATATCGCCATCGGGCGCGAGCCAGGCACGGTAGGCGTCCACGTCAGACACGGTGGCGGACAGGGCGACGCGGCGCAGCACGGGATTGATCGCCTGGAGCCGGGCGAGGCAGAGGTTCAGCAGGTCTCCCCGCTTCTGCGTGGCGAAGGCGTGGACCTCATCGACGATCACGGTGTGCAGATTGGCGAACAGGGTGAAGCTGTCGGGGTAGCTGAGCAGCAGCGAGAGGGATTCGGGCGTGGTCAGCAGTATCTGTGGCGGGCGAGCGCGCTGGCGCGCCTTGCGGTCGCTGGGCGTATCGCCGGTGCGGGTCTCCACGCGGATCGGCACGCCCATCTCTGCGATCGGCGTCAGCAGGTTGCGCTGGACATCGACGGCCAGCGCCTTGAGCGGGGAGACATAGAGGGTGTGCAGGCCATCGACCGGATTGTCGATCAGATCGGCCAGCGTCGGCAGGAATCCGGCCAGCGTCTTGCCCGCCCCGGTCGGCGCAACCAGCAGCGCGTGGCGACCCGCGCGGGCAGCGGCCAGCATGTCCATCTGATGACGGCGGGGCGTCCATCCGCGCGCGGCGAACCAGTCCGTCAGGGCTATGGGCAGAACGGCGGAAGGGGACGCTATCATTACGCCAGACTAAAGCATCTGGAGGACGCACGGGTCCAGCGGACAAAAAAAAGCCGCCCCGGAGGGCGGCTGAAAGTTTTAGGAGAGGATGCCTGAAAGGCCCGATCTTTGTGCGTTGCAGCAGACTTCCTCGCAAATGCGAAAAACGCAACTACGGTTGCAAAAATTGCAATCGTTTGATTTTCGGGCCTTTCCGTAACGGAAACTTCATCATCATCCGTGGAACTTTTTTTGCCGTTCGGTTTTGCAGGGCTCAATGCGCCGCTTGCGCGCCACGCTTCAACCCCGAATCGGCCAACTGCGAATCGATCTGTTCCATGAGTCGCGCGAGTCCCGCCTCATCCTTCGCCTCGGCGCGGGCAACGAGCACGTCCTGGGTGTTGGAAGCGCGGAGGAGCCACCAGCCGTCGGGCGTATTGACGCGCGCGCCGTCGGTGTCGTTGACGGTCGCACCGGCAGCCTTCAGGCGCGCCAGCACTTCGTCGATCACAGCGAACTTGCGGCTTTCGTCGACCTGGAAGCGCATTTCCGGGGTGTTGACCATGGCGGGCATCGCGCCGCGCAGTTCGGTCACGCTCTTGCCCAGCGAGGTCGAGGCGCGGATCAGGCGGATCGCCGCATAGAGCGCATCGTCGAAGCCATAATATTGGTGCTTGAAGAAGACATGGCCGCTCATCTCGCCGGCGAGCGGGCTATCGGTTTCCTTCATCTTCGACTTGATCAGACTGTGGCCGGTCTTCCACATCAGCGGCTTGCCGCCGAGTTCCGCGATCCGGTCATAGAGCGCCTGGCTGGCCTTCACGTCGGCGATTATAGTCGAACCCGGCAGTTCCTTCAGCACCGGCTCGGCATAGATGGAGAGGAGCTGGTCGCCCCAGATCACCCTGCCCTCGCCGTCGATCGCGCCGATGCGGTCGCCATCGCCGTCGAACGCTACGCCGAAGTCGAGCTTCTTCTCGGCGACCAGGGCCTTGAGGTCCTTGAGGTTCTTCTCTTCGGTCGGATCGGGATGATGGTTGGGGAAATTGCCATCGACATCGGTGAACAGCGTATAATGCTCGCCCGGGATCAGCTTGATCAGCTTCTCGACGATCGGACCGGCAACGCCATTGCCCGCGTCCCAGCCGATGCGATAGGCCGCGCCGTCGAAATTCTCCATCAGCCGCGCGACATAGCGGTCCATGATGTCGACGGTCTCGCTGCCCGCCGTGCCTTCATCCCAATCGCCAGCGGTCGCCATCGCGCCGAGGCCCTGAATGTCCTGGCCGAAGAAGGGACGATGCTGAAACACCATCTTGAAGCCGTTATAGTTGGACGGGTTATGGCTGCCGGTGATTTCGATGCCGCCATCCACATCCAGCACGGCTTCGGCATAATAGAGCATTGGGGTCGGGCCTTCGCCGATCCGCACGACATGGATGCCGCTGTCGTTCAGGCCCTTGACCAGCGACGCTTCCAGAATCGGCGAGCTGACGCGGCCGTCATAGCCCACGGCCACCTTGCTTCCACCCGCGCGGCCGATCAGCGTGCCGAACCCGCGTCCGATGGCATAGGCGTCCGCCTCGCCCAGAGTTTCGCCGATGATGCCACGGATGTCATATTCGCGCAGGGAAGTCGGGTGGAAGGTGTGCGTCATAGATCGTCCTAGTCTCTGGAGATGAGTCTCTGGAAAAATGGATGCCCTAACGAGAGAGCGTTAACAGCTTTAGCGCGACCCTTTGGCGTTTTCATGATGCCTCAGCAGGGTATCCCGCGCGGCATTGATCTTGGCGGCCAGCGCCTCGGTTCCACCCCGGTCGGGATGTACGGAGGCTATCAGGCGGCGATGCGCGGCACGAATCGCGTCCGCATCGGCATCGCGCGGCAGACCTAGCAGGGCGCTCGCCTCCGCGACAGCTTCGTTGGGCGCGGGCGGGGCCGGTTTCGTCCCGCTTTTGGGCGAGAGCCGGGGCTTTCGGCGGATGCGGAGGGCGAAGTAGCCGGCTGAGAGGACGAGCGGGAGCGCGCCGATGATCGGCCTGCCCTTTGCCGCCATCACCGCGCCGACGATGGCGAGGCCAAGCGCCATGCCGTCCTTGGCGCTCATCCGCTGCAGCCGTCCCGTCCAGACCAGCCAGCCGGCAAGGCCAATCAGCAGCATCGCGAATATGCCCATCAGGCTGCGCCCAGCTCCTCGCGGTCGGCGACGGTGGGCAGGGCGAAGCCGGCGACCATCTCGCGCAGTTCCTGCCGTGCGGCGATATGGCTGATGCCCAGATCGCCCAGATGCCCCTTGTCGAGCAAAGTGAGGCCCGAGGGAAACAGTTCACGGAAAATCACGCGCTCCGAAAGCCCCGGAATCACGCGGAAGCCGACACGGCGGGACAATTCCATCAGAGCGTCACCAACGCGCTTCTTGTTGCGCGCATCATGATGCTGGACGCGGTTGCGCAGCACCACCCAGTCGATCGACACGCCGTCGCTCTTCGCCCGTTCCTTGCGCGCTTCGAAGATCAGTTCGGAATAGAAGCTGAGGCGCTTCACCTTGAAGGTTTCCGGATCGACCTGGCCGATCAGGTCGAAATCGACGAAGCTATCGTTGATCGGCGTCACGAGCGTGTTCGCCTTCGCCGCCATGGCGCGAGCCATCGGATCGTCGCGGCCAGGCGTGTCGACGATGAGGAAATCCTTGCCCTCGCCGATCGCTGCGCATTCGGCCTCCAGCGCCTCGACGCTGTCGCCTTTCAGCACGGCAAAGGCGGGCGTGGGCAGCCCGATACCCCGGCGCCGCGAGGTTTCCGCGCGGTTTTCCATATAGCGGGTGACAGTGCGCTGGCGGGGGTCGAGATCGATGATGCCGACATCATAACCCAGCGCGGACAACGCAACCGCAGTATGAACGGCGGTCGTGGACTTGCCGGTGCCGCCCTTTTCATTGGCGAAGGTTATGACATGCGGATTCGCCATTGGACCGTGTGTTCCCCAGAAATTAGCCCCGGATTTTGCCGCCGAACCTTGACCGGCGCCATGGAGGCTGCCTAGCAGGTCGCCAGACCAACGCCCTTATCGGAGGCTCGGCCCGCGTGCAAATCATCCGTGACCTGACCTCGCTCCGCGCCGCCATTTCGGGCCTGCGCGCCGACGGCAGCTCGATCGCCCTTGTCCCCACCATGGGGGCGCTGCATGAAGGCCATATGTCGCTGGTGGCGGAGGGCGGCAGCCGCGCCGACCATGTGGTCGTGTCGATCTTCGTCAATCCCAAGCAGTTCGGACCCAATGAGGATCTGGACGCCTACCCCCGCCAGGAAGCGCGGGACGTCGCCATGCTGGAAGAGGCCGAGGTCGCCATCCTGTGGGCGCCAACGGTCGATGTCATGTACCCGGCGGGCTTCGCATCGAACATCTCGGTCGGCGGCGTCAGCGACGAACTGGACGGCGCGGCCCGCCCCGGCCATTTTGACGGGGTGGCGACGGTTGTGACCAAGCTGTTCAACCAAGTCCGGCCCGATGTCGCCCTGTTCGGAGAGAAGGATTATCAGCAACTGGCCGTGATCCGCCGGATGGTCGCGGACCTGAACCAGCCGCTGGACATCATCGGCGTACCCACCCGTCGCGCCGACGATGGCCTCGCCCTCTCCTCCCGCAATGTCTATCTGTCAGCCGAGCAGCGCGCCGCCGCCGTCGCGCTCCCGAAGGCGCTGAATGACGCGGCGCGGCGGATAGCCGGTGGGGAGACTGTTGCCGGGGTGCTGAAGGACGCTATCGCTTCCCTTGCCGCCGCCGGCTTCGGCCCCATCGATTATTTCGAGCTTCGCGACGCGGAAACGCTCGAGACTCTGCCGATGCTGGATCGCCCCGGCCGCCTGCTTGCAGCCGCACGGATGGGCAGTACGCGCCTGATCGACAATATCGCCGTCGATCCGCTCTAAATCTCAAGATGCTGATAAAAGGCCATTAACCCTCGAACGCTACCAAAGTCGTAGACTCCGGCCCTCATCCCACCGTGTTGTTAACCATTTTTTATTGTCTCGAAGCGAATTTCGCACTTGCGGGATAGCAATGGTCGCAACCGTAAATTGGTAATCCATTGTGGGGGTTTTGAGAGATCATGGGAATCAGCATCAAGAGTGCAGAATTTCTGCTGGCGAGCCGGATGGCCGAAGCGGCCAGCGGATGCGCCGACGCCTGTTACGACCTGGGCATGGCCTATAGCTGCGGCAATGGCGTCGACATCGACCTGATCGAGGCGCACAAATGGTTCAACCTGGCCGCTGTGCGCGGCATGGAAGAAGCGCAATATTGCCGTTCTGACGTGGCCGAGGAAATGTCGGGCCGTGAAATCGCCGAGGCCCAGCGCCTTGCGCGCGCTTTCCTGGCCGAGACGGGACGCCGCGCCGCCTAAACCTTATCCTGTGCAACCATGTCATTCGTGTTCCTGCGAACGCAGGAATCCAGAGTCGCTCGCACAGCGCCCAGCACCCCTAGACTCCTGCTTTCGCAGGAGCACAGCGAACATGGGCTAAGCCTTTTTGAACGGCGCGCGTTCCTCAAGCCATAGCCGGTCCTGCTGGACGCCGGCCCGCTCCTGCTCGATGAACTGGGCGATAGCGCGGCGGAAGCTGGGGTTGGGAATATAATGCGCTGACCATGTCGGCACTGGGCTGTAGCCGCGCGCCAGCTTATGTCCGCCCTGTGCGCCCGCCTCCACCCGCGCCAGGCCGCGGGCGATGGCGACGTCGATCGCCTGATAATAGCATAGCTCGAAATGCAGGAAGGGCACCTCCTCCGTGCATCCCCAATAGCGGCCATAGAGCGTGTCTGCGCCGATCATATTGAGCGCGCCCGCAATAGCCTGCCCGTCCCGCATCGCGAGCATCAGCAGCGTCCGGTCGGCCATCCGCTCACCCAGGAGCGAGAAGAAGGATCGCGTCAGATAGGGATGTCCCCATTTGCGCGCGCCGGTGTCCTGATAGAAGCGCCAGAAGATGTCCCAGTGGCTTTCCTGAAGGTCGCCGCCGGTGATATGGAGGATTTCAAGGCCCTCGACCGCCCTCTCCCGCTCCTTACGGATATCCTTGCGCTTGCGGCTGGACAGTTCGGCCAGGAAATCCTCGAACGTCGCATAGCCGCGATTGGTCCAGTGGAACTGGCTGTCCTCCCGGATCAGCCAGCCCGCGGCCTCGAAAATCGGAATCTGCGCTTCCTCCACGAAGGTGGCGTGGGCGGATGACAGTTCGTTGCGATCCACCAGCGTTTCCGCCGCCGCGATCAACGCCGCGGCCATGTCCGGGTCACGGAGCAGCAGGCGAGGACCCGGCACGGGGGAGAAGGGCGCTGCGATCTGAATCTTGGGATAATAGCTCCCGCCAGCTCGGTGCCAGGCATCCGCCCAGCCATGATCGAACACATATTCGCCCTGGCTGTGCGTCTTGGCATAGGCGGGCATGGCGGCGGCAAGCCGACCATCCGCGCCGTCGATCAGCAGCGGCAGCGCCTGCCAGCCGGTCTCCGGTCCGACGCTGCCCGATTCCTCAAGGATCGACAGGAAATCATGGGAGACGAAGGGATTGTCATGCCCGGCGCAGGCATCCCACTGATCCTTTGGGACCTCCCGAACGCCACCCGCGACCCGCGCGGTCACCGAAGCATCAGACATCGCCGGGAATCTCGAAGATGCTTTCGTCGGCATGGGCGAAAGCCACCGCCTCCGCCGCCGCATTGCGCACGGTCCAGGTCAGCACGGGCAGGCCCCGCTTACGGGCGCGGGCGGCAAAGGGCGAGGGCAGGTCGCGGACATCATAGGCCAGAAAATCGGGTTTCGCCTTCCAAAGGGCAAGGGTGCGTTCGATTTTGCCGCGCAGCCCGTGCTTGCCCTCTTCGGTCACGACAAAACCACGCACGATATGCGGCGCTTCCCGCCTGAACCATGCGGCCACAAGCGGATTGAAGGACATGATGGCGACCGGCCCGCGATACCCCTCCAGCGCCCGGCGGGTCGCGCGGCATATGCGGACGATGTTGCGGGTCGGCGCCTTGACCTCGATCAGCAGCGGCGCGCGACCGTCGATCCGGTGCAACAGGGTGTCCAGCCTTGGCAGGCATTCCTGCGTGCCGGAGAGAACTACTGCGTCGAGGAGATTTGCGGTGCGATCGCCGAGCCGCCCCTTCTCCCTCGTCAGGCGGTCGAGGTCGGCGTCGTGGAAGACGAAGGCCACGCCATCCAGGCTTGCGCGCACGTCGCACTCCATGCCGTAGCCCTGGGCGATGGCGGCGTCGAAGGCGGCCAGGCTGTTTTCGACGAGGCCCCGGCCGTGCAGACCGCGATGGGCGAAAGGCTGCGCGATCAGGAAAGCGACCCGCGCCGGATCAGGCGCGGGCGAGAAAAGGGAATCAAGCCGGGCGAACGGCGACAATGGCGTCGATCTCGACCGCAGCGCCCAGCGGCAGCACAGGAACGCCGACGGCGCTGCGGGCATGCTTGCCAGCGTCGCCGAATACGGAAACCATCAGGTCCGATGCGCCGTTGGCGACCTTGGGCTGGTCCGTGAAAGACGCGGCGCTGCTGACAAAGGCCCCCAGCTTCACAATGCGCTCCACACGGTCAAGCGACCCGAGCGCCGCCTTCATCTGCGCGATCAGCATCAAGCCGCACTGACGCGCGGCGTCCGCGCCATAGTCCAGATCCCGGTCCTCACCGAGGCGACCGGTCAGGAGCGCGCCATCCTTCGAGGACACCTGCCCCGAAATATAGAGAAGGCCGCCGACCTCAACGGCCGGGACATAGGACGCCACCGGCGCGGCGGGCTGAGGAAGGGTGATGCCGAGTTCGGCGATGCGGGCGTCGATGCTGCTCATATGCCGTCCATGCGTATTGGCGTTGCGGGGGTCAAGCGGCTTGTGGCCGCCCTTCGGCGATCCGTTCCCTGATCCAGACTTCCGCACTGGCCCAGTCATCGATCCGGGCATGGGCGAAGTCGCCGGACGGCACCTTCTCCGCAATCTCCGGCTCACCGATCATGTGCAGCCGCCAGACATCGGGCGCATGTTCGGCGACCGAGCGGTGATGAAAGCCAAGATCGTCGATGAAGAAGGCGACGCTGGGCTTGCGATCTGCGACTATAGCGGCGAGCGGAGGACCCTTGCCCCCTTGATTCCAATGAACGCGGTGATGGACGCCCAGTTTGCGCAACTGCTCTATGCGCCCCTGATGCTGCGCCTCGCCGATATTCGTCAGAACCTCGATATCCGCGACCTCCGACAGGCTTGCCAGCGCTTCGAGCGCACCGGTAATGGGCAACTGGCGGTCCATCGCCGTGTCGAAAAATTCGACGAGCAGGGTCCATATCAGTTCGCGCTCGACCAGAACGCCGCTGCTCTTATGGCGCAGCGCGTCGGTGAATTCCTGACCGCGCATGTCGAAGTGCACGTCATGCGTTTCGTCCAGCCAGGCGCGGAACGGCACGACCATGTGCAACAGCACCTCGTCACAGTCGGTAATGATCAACGGCCGGTTCATGCGCCAAGGGTCCTGCGTGCATTGACCAGATCGGACGGGGAAGCGCCAATCGCCTCCGCACATGCCACCAGGTCGGGCTCGTGGCTTTCGAGGAAGCCGAGCACCGCGTCAAGGACAGCCGGGTCGCCTACGCCCTGACGCAGCCCCTCCGCGCTCAGCCCCGTCAGGGACAGCAGGCGATCCGCGCGACGCTCGTCGGACAGCAGCCAGCCGAGCGCAAGCAGCGCCAGCGTGTAGGGATCGGCAATCTTGCCATTTGTCTTGTCGGGGAGCATCCAGTACGGCCTTCAACGGGTCGATAATTCCGGAGCAACTGGTGACAAAGCGCGTGCTCGTTGTCGAGGACAACGAACTCAATCTCAAACTTTTCTGCGATCTTCTGCGCGTCCATAATCATGAAGCGCTGGGCATATCGGACGGGCGGGAGGCGCTGGACCAGGCCCGGTCGTTCAAGCCCGACCTGATCATCATGGACATTCACATGCCCTATGTCAGCGGTCTGGACCTCATCATGTCGCTCAAGAAGGACGAGACCCTGTCGCCAGTGCCTGTGATGGCCGTCACCGCCTATGCCGGAAAAGGCGACGAGGACCAGATCCGCGATGCGGGCGCGGAAGCCTATGTCTCCAAACCCATATCCGTGATGAAGTTCATCGATGTGGTGAACGGCCTGCTCGAACGCTCTTCCGGGATAGACGCATAAGTGTAACGCGGATGTCCGCGAAACGACACGGTCCCGTCAGCTTCCCGTCATGTCCCCCTGCCAATGCCGTTGCCGCGAACCGGGCAACCGCCCGGCTGCAATTGTTCCTATCAGGGGGAATGCCATGTCCTACATTACCGATGAAGCGCGCGCAGCATCGCGCGCGCTCGAGCCGACCATTGATCTGCCAGGCCAGAGCCTGGAAGAAATCATTGCCAACAATCCGGGTCGCCGCACCATCTTGAAGAACGGCCTGCTGGGCCTTTCCGTCCTGCCGATGATGGGCGCGCTGGCCGCCTGCGGTTCCGACGACGGCACCTCCACCCCGGCGCCTACGCCGACCCCGACTCCTAGCCCCACGCCGACCGCAAGCTATGCGATTGCCTTCACCTCCGTACCCATGAGCCGCGAGGACAAGGTCACCGTTCCAGCCGGTTATACAGTGGACGTGCTGTTTTCTGCCGGCGATGTCGTCGAGGCAGGCGCGCCAGGTTACAAGGGCAGCTTCCAGCCCTCCAGCGAGACCGAGAAGCAGGCCGGCGGCAATCATGACGGCATGGAATTCTACGAGCTGGTCGGCGTCGATCCCAATGCGGGCGGCCTGCTGGCGATCAATCATGAAGTCGCCGACTACAACATCCTTTTCGCCGGCAGCTATAATGCGGCTACCGCGACAGCCGAGCAGAAGGCGCTCGCGCTTTCGGCCGTGGGCGTTTCGGTGATCGAGATTGCCAAGGGCAGCGACGGCAAGTGGGCGGTCAAGGCCGGATCGAAGTATAACAAGCGCTACACCGGCAACGACGTCTACACGCCGAGCGGCCCGGCCGCGTCCTCGCTGTCCGCAAGCATCAAGGGCACGCTCAACAACTGCTCCAGCGGCCGCACGCCGTGGGGCACCTACATGACCTGTGAAGAGACGACGAGCAACTATCTCGACCCGACGCAGCCCGCCAATGATTATGGCTGGGTCGTCGAGCTTGATCCCTATGCCGAACTGGCCAGCCTGCCCAAGAAGCGCACCGCGATGGGCCGATTCAGCCATGAGAATGTCGCTTATATGGCGGACGGCGCCAATCGCGTGGCATTCTACATGGGCGATGATACAACGCCCGGCTGCATCTACAAGTTCGTCGCATCGGCCGCCTATTCGACAACCAGCCGCACGGCTAACGCCGATCTGCTGGACAACGGCACGCTCTATGTCGCCCGTTTCAATGCGGACGGGTCTGGCGAATGGCGTGAACTGACGCAGGGTAAGAACGGCCTCGTCACCGGTGCGACCGATCCGGGCAATGTCAGTCAGGGCGCAACGACCCCGGTCACCGTGAACTTCGCCACGCAGGCCGACGTGCTGATCAAGACGCAGGCCGCTGCCCGCGTTGCCGGCGGCACCATCATGGACCGTCCGGAATGGCTGACCGTCGCGCCGGACAACAGCGCGGTCTATTGCACGCTCACCAACAACAGCGGCCGTCAGGTGACCGACGCCGCCAACCCGCGCACCGTCAACCGCAACGGCAGCATCATCAAGTTCAAGGAAAATGGAAACTCGCCGCTGGCGACGACCTTCACCTGGGAAATCTTCCTGCTTGCCGGTGATCCGTCTGAGAGCGCGGCCAATGGCGGCAACGCCAATCTGGTCGGCAACATCAATGGCGACACCTTCTCCAGCCCCGATGGTTTGCGGATTGATCCCAAGGGGCGCTTGTGGGTCCAGACCGACCATTCGATCACCAGCACTTCCGGCGTGACCGGCAAAACGCTGCTCGACGTGTTCGGCAACAATTCGATGTATCACATCGACCAGACCAGCAAGTTGTCGAAGCGTTTCCTCGTCGGCCCGACGGGCTGCGAAATCACCGGCATCGCCTATACACCGGACCTGAAGACCTTCTTCATCAACATCCAGCATCCCGAAGGCGCATGGCCGACGGCGGGTGTTGCTCCCCGGTCCTCGACCATCGTCGTGCGCCGCACGGATGCGCAGCCGGTTGGTAACTGACAAAGCCTACGCCGCTCCGGGAAACCGGAGCGGCGCCCATGCGAAAAGGCCCGCTCCGTATGCCGGAGCGGGCCTTTTTCATCATCGCAGGCAATCCAGCCAGCCCGAGGGCCGGCGGCGCTTACTTGATCTTGGCTTCCTTGAACTCGACATGCTTGCGCACAACGGGGTCATACTTCTTGAAGCTGAACTTCTCGGTCTTCGTGCGCGGGTTCTTCTTCGTGACGTAGAAGAAACCGGTCTCGGCAGTGCTGACGAGTCTGATCTTGACGGTGGCTGGCTTCGCCATGGCCTAATCCTTGAAAAATCTGTCGAAAAATAAAGGCGGCCCTATGGGACCGCCCCGCTTCTGCGCTGCCCATTGCTGCAGATTCCCGGCCCTGTCAAGTTCAGAGCAGGACAAACACAAGATTTCGCCGCCAAAACCGGGCGTCTTCACCTTCTCTTAACCATGATGGCGCAGGATCGCCTTGGGGCAAAGGTGGGGGTAACCGATGAAACATGATGCCATATTGATGGTTCGGACGGACATTATGAACCGCATCGATTCGCTGGCGGCGCAGCGGGGGCATATCAGCCTTGCCCGCACCTGCGAGGAAGTCGACGGCATCCGCCATCTCGCCCGCACTTACGGCCTGGAACCGGTGGAACGGCTCGCCTCGATGCTCGAATCGGCGCTGGCGCTCGACGGGCATGGCCCAGTGGTTCTTTCCTACCTCGACCTGATGCGCGACGCGGCGGGTTGCGAACAGGCCGGTCCAGAGATCAACACCGCCTATCTGGCCGCCATCTCGGTGCGCATGGGCGCCTGACGCGCCCGAAACAACATGGACGCGCTGCTGACGGCCCTTCTGGCCTGTCTCCTTGTCGAGATGGGTGACCGTTGCCAGGTGCTGACGCTTGCCCTGTCCGTTCGCTATCGGAAGACTGCGCCACTGATCGCCGGCATTGTCGCGGCCGCTTTCGCCAACGCCATACTCTCCGCCGTCGCGGGTGGCCTGCTGTCCAAGATGATCGGCCCGGACGCGCGGACGCTTCTGCTTGGCCTTGCCCTTGTATCCGCCGCAGCGGGATTGTTCATGCCGGTCAAACGGCCGGACTTGCTGAGTGGCTGGCGAATCGGGCCGTTCCTGACCGGCGGATTCGGCCTATTCATTCTCGCTTTCGGCAACAGCGCGCAGTTTCTGACGGTCGCGATCGCCGCACGCGCCGACAATCCCGTCCTGACAGCGATCGGCGCAGGCATAGGCATGGCGATCGCGTGGGTACCGATCGTCTTGCTGAAGTCCCAATTTTTCATTGCCCTGCCGCTCCGCTGGATACGGCGCGTCGGCGGAGGCGTGTTGCTTGTCATCGGGGCGGTCATGGGGCTCAGCGCGCTCGGATTGCTCTGATCGACAGGATCGATCAGGCAAAACAAACTTTTCCCTGACGATTCTGTCCCCGTTGACGGCACCAACTTGCTAATCGATCATTATGTACGCGAAACCTTTTCGCATCAGGAGGACATGATGACCGCCCAAGAACTCAAAACGCCGACGGACCTGAAAAGCAACGCCACCAAATCCGTGGCGGACGCCCTCAACGGCGTGCTGGCGGATAGCTATGCGCTGTATTTCAAGACCAAGAATTTCCACTGGCATGTGTCCGGTCCGCATTTCCGCGATTACCACCTGATGTTCGATGATCAGGCGACACAGATCCTGGGCACGACCGACCTGATCGCGGAGCGGATCCGCAAGACCGGCAACGTCACGCTGCGCTCCATCGGCGACATCAGCCGGCATCAGAGCATTACCGACAACGATGCGGACTATGTCAGCCCGGACGACATGCTGGCGGAGCTGCGTCAGGACAATCTGGCGCTGGTGGAGTCGCTGCGCGCCGCCAAGGCAGCTGCAACCGAGGCGGGCGACAACGCGACCGAAGGCATTGTCGACGACTGGACCGACCAGGCCGAAGAGCGCGCATGGTTCCTGTTTGAAGCCAGTCGCAAGGGGTGATCATCTGACCGGCGGGAGAGGGCATGCTCCTCTCCCAGCCGATCGAAAGCAGATACAAAAAGGGCCGCCATCGCTGGCGGCCCTTTTTCATTATGTCAGATCGATCAGTCGGCTTTCGGCGCCAGATTGACGGCGGCGTACTTGCCGCGACGATCAACCTCCAGCTCGAAATCGAGACGATCGCCTTCGTTGAGGGCGCTCATGCCAGCACGCTCAACGGCGCTGATGTGCACGAAGGCATCCGGCTGGCCGTCGTCGCGCTGAATGAAGCCGAAGCCCTTCATCGCGTTGAAGAACTTGACGGTGCCGCTGGACTTTTCACCCGTCAGCTGACGCTGCGGGCCGCCACGGTCGCCACCGGCCGGTGCGCCGAAGCCGCCTGCACGGGGTTCGCGCGCTTCACGCGGCGGACCGCGATCGGTAACCGGCAGAGGCTCGCCGTCGATGACCAGATCGGTCGCCGACACCTTGCCGCCACGATCGACGAGAGTGAAACCAAGCGGCTGTCCCTCGGCAAGGCCGGTCAGACCGGCCTGCTCAACGGCGCTGATGTGCACGAACACGTCTTCGCCGCCATCGTCACGAACAATGAAGCCGAAGCCCTTCTGCCCGTTGAAGAATTTGACGATACCCTTGCCTTCGCCAACGACCTGAGCAGGCATGCCGCGACCACCGCCGCCGCCGCCAGCACCGCCGCCGCGGAAGCCACCGCCGCCGCCTGCGCCGCCGCCGAAACCGCCGCGGTCGCCGCCGCCGCCGCCAAAGCCGCCGCGATCACCGAAGCCGCCGCCGCCAGCACCACCGCCGAAACCGCCGCGATCACCAAAACCGCCGCCACGGAATCCACCGCCACCGCTGCCCTGATCGGAATAGAAATTCTCGTCGCCGAAACCGTCCCGCTTGTCCTTGCCGCGCCCGCGGCGACCTCTGTCAAAACTCATGCCCTGTTAGTCACTTTCGCATCGCCCGCCGAAAAATCCGGATAACCATGTCGGACGAAAAGACATGAAGAATCCGCCGCAGAAATACGGTTTGGGACTCAGTATAAACAGTTTTCCGGCATAGGGCGAATGATTTTCGGCATTTTCGCCAGCTTTATCCTGCGTTCACCTACGCTTCAGCAAATCATGATCATGTTGGCGAGGCCTTCGCCACGCGCATCACGCTGTTGAGTCGGCGAAAACCGTTCATTGAGTTGTCACGCGCGGCCCTCTAAGGGAAGGCGATGACAGTGTATTTCCATGAGGAGGACCTGCCCGAGGGCGTCCTGACAGAGGGTTCGGTGGCCGTAGATACGGAGACCATGGGCCTTATCACCCCCCGCGACCGCCTGTGCGTCGTCCAGATCAGCGACGGCAAGGGCGACGAGCATCTGGTCCGCTTCGCGCCCGGCAGCAATTATGCTGCGCCACGGCTGAAAGCCATCATGGCCGACCCCGACCGGCTGAAGCTGTTCCACTTCGGTCGTTTCGACATTGCCGCGCTCCAGCATTATCTGGGCGTCCTGACGGCGCCGGTCTATTGCACCAAGATCGCTTCACGGCTTATCCGCACCTATACCGACCGGCATGGCCTGAAGGAACTGGTCCGCGAATTGCTGGGCCAGGACATCAGCAAGCAGCAGCAAAGCTCCGACTGGGGATCCCCAACTTTGTCCGATGCGCAAAAGGATTATGCCGCGTCCGACGTGCGCTATCTCCACCTGCTCAAGGAAGAACTGGACCGCAGGCTGGAGCGTGAAGGCCGCGATAAGCTCGCGCAGGCCTGTTTCGACTTCCTGCCCCATCGCGCTATGCTGGATCTGGCCGGTTGGCCGGAGACCGACATCTTCGCGCATATGTAAGGAAATACCGGCCGTGTCCCTTCAGGCGGAACAGCAGCGTAGCGCGCGCCATCAGTGGGCGCTCCCCGGGGGCAGCCACGACCGGCTGGTGACGTTCCTGAAGGGCGCTCTGCCCGTCGGCATCGGCGTTCTATCCGCATTCCTCGCCGTTGCCCCTTTTTCGAACAGCGGCGAGGTCAGCTTCGTCCTGGACAAGAAAAAGGTCGAGGTCGCGAAGGAGCGCATGCGCGTTACCGAGGCGCTGTATCGCGGCGAGGACAGCAAGGGGCAGCCCTTTTCCCTGCGCGCCGGGTCGGCGGTGCAGAAAACTTCAGCCGTGCCGATTGTTGATCTGAACGAAATGTCCGCCCGCATTCTTTTATCGGATGGACCCGCCGTGCTTGATGCCCGGCGTGGCCGATACGATATGCAGACGGAGAAAGTCGCGGTGGACGGCCCGGTGCAGTTCCAGTCGGCCGGCGGCTATCGCCTGACGACACGCAACGTGAATATCGACCTGAAGGAACGAACGATGCGCAGCGATGGCAGGGTGGACGGGCGCATGCCGGTTGGCACATTCACCGCCGACCATCTGGAGGCGGACATGGCCGGAAAGACTGTAACGCTTAACGGGCGCGCGCGCTTGCGCATCGAGCAAAATGGCCTCAAAGGGCGCTGACGATGAACCGCTTTTTCCCTTCTATCCTGATCTTGTCGGCCCTGCTCGCGGGCGGCGCGGCGCAGGCGCAGATCATGAAAAATCATGACAGCAATGCGCCGGTCAATTTCAGCGCGGATCGCATCGAAGTGCAGGACCGCTCCGACCGCGTCGTCCTGTCGGGCAATGTGGAAGTGACGCAGGCCGGCCTCAACCTGAATGCGGCGCGCATGACGGTCGCCTATAAGAACGACCCGAACGCCGCGAAGACCGCCACCCCCGCCAGCGGATCAGCGACCAGCAACGTCACCGTGGACCGCATTGACGCGTCCGGCAATGTCGTGGTGGTGAAGGGCAATGAGACTGCGCGCGGTAACGTCGCCATCTATGACCTCAACCGCCGGCTGATCACCATGCTGGGCAATGTCGAACTGAACCAGGGGTCCAACCGGCTGACCGGCGGACGCTTGGTCATCGACCTGACCACTGGCCGCTCCACGGTCGATGGCCGATCCGCGGCCAGCCCTACATCCAGTTCCAGCGGCCGCGTATCCGGCACTTTCTCTGTCCCGCAGCGCACCCAGCAATAGCAGCAGACCGTCCGGATTTCGGGACTCAGCGCAATTAATTCGCGTCCAGGGGTTTCCCCCATGCACAAAGCTTGCCAGATTGGGCGCGCCGCCATGGACTTCGGACTTTCGCCGTCCGGAAAATGTAAGCCAAGGGAATGGTCATGAACGACATCGCCACCGTCGACAGGCAGATGGCCGCCGCTCCGCAGGAAGTGAGCGACGGCCTGTCGGTGATATCGATCGCGAAAAGCTATGAGCGACGCGCGGTGCTGGCGGATGTTTCGCTGACCGTCGGCAAGGGCGAGGTCGTCGGACTTCTCGGCCCAAACGGCGCGGGCAAGACCACCTGTTTCTATTCCATCATGGGACTGGTTCGGCCCGACAGTGGACGCATCTTGCTGGACGGCGCGGACATCACGGCGCTGCCTATGTACCGCCGCGCGATCCTGGGCATTGGCTATCTGCCGCAGGAAACATCAATCTTTCGCGGCCTGACGGTCGAGCAGAACATCAGCGCAGTGCTGGAACTGGCGGAACCGAACGCCGCCGCACGGTCCGAACGGCTGGAACAGTTGCTGGAGGAATTCGGGCTGGTACGGTTGCGCGACTCGTCCGCCATGGCGCTGTCAGGCGGTGAGCGGCGGCGGTGCGAGATCGCCCGCGCGCTGGCGGCCAATCCGTCGATCGTGCTGCTGGACGAGCCGTTTGCGGGCATCGATCCCCTGTCTATCGCCGATATTCGTGATCTGGTGCGGCAGCTTAAGACACGTGGCATCGGCGTGCTGATCACCGACCATAATGTCCGCGAGACGCTGGAAATCGTGGATCGCGCCTGCATCATCTACGATGGTCGCGTACTGTTTGCCGGTAGCCCGACAGAACTCGTCGCCAATGCCGACGTCCGCCGCCTCTATCTGGGCGAGAGCTTCTCGCTTTGAGATGATGGCCGGGCCGTCCCCCAAGCCATAATGATGCATTAGCCGATGGCGCTCGGTCCACGCCTGGATATCCGTCAAAGCCAGTCTCTGGTGATGACGCCGCAGTTGCAGCAGGCGATCCGCCTGCTTGCGCTGTCGAATCTGGAGATCGAGACATTTCTCGCGGGGGAACTGGAGAAGAACCCGCTGCTTGAGGCGCCCGCCATGACCGGCGAGGACACGCCCATCTCGGACCTGCCCGACTTCGATTATGACGCGCCCTCCGTGCAAGCCGAGGAAGGGCCGGCCGATACGCTGATCGCGCAGGGGCTGGGCGGGGCGGACAGTCCGCTGGATGTCGACTATGCCGCCGAAACGTTCATTGACGACGGCCCCGGCGACCGTGTGGCAAGCGCCGAGCGCGGGCTCGGGCTGAATGCGGGCGGCGCGGAATCGGGTGGGGCCTATAGCGAGGACGCGCCGGATTTCGACAGCTTCGCCAATCCCGAGGGCGGGCTGCACGAGCATCTTCTGGCGCAGGCGGGAACGCATCTGTCGGGCGTCGATCTGGTGATTGCTGGGCAATTGATCGGGCAGATCGATGACGCCGGATATCTTGAGGCGGACCTGCTGCAGACCGCCTATGACCTCAAGGTTTCGCTGGCCGATATCGAGCGGGTGCTGGCCGTTATCCAGACGTTCGATCCGTCGGGTGTGGCCGCACGCAGCCTGTCCGAATGCCTGGCGATCCAGGCGAAGGAGGCCGACCGCTACGACCCATGCATGGCGCGGCTGCTGGACAATCTGGACCTCCTCGCCAAAGGCGCCTTGCCACATCTGCGCCGCATCTGCGGCGTGGATGAGGAGGACATGGCCGACATGATCCAGGAACTGCGCGGATACGACCCCAAGCCGGGCCTGCGCTTTTCTGGCGAAAATGCACCTGCGGTCGTACCCGACCTGTTTGTGGCCCCGCGAGGGGAAGGTTGGGCGATCGAGATCAATACCGCCACGCTGCCGCGCGTGCTGGTCAATCGCAGCTATTATGTCGAGCTGGCGGGCGGGGCGCATGACAAGCAGTCGAAGGCGTGGCTGGCCGATTGCCTGGCCAGCGCCAACTGGCTGGTGAAGGCGCTGGACCAACGGCAGAAGACGATCATCAAGGTCGCGAGCGAAATCGTGAAGCAGCAGGAGGAGTTTTTCCGCAAGGGCGTCGCGCATCTCCGGCCGCTGACCCTGCGCATGGTCGCCGATGCGATCGAGATGCATGAGTCGACGGTCAGCCGGGTGACGTCGAACAAATATCTGTCCTGCGCGCGCGGATTGTTTGAGCTCAAATATTTCTTCACCAGCTCGATCCAGTCATCCGATGGCGGCGAGGCGGTGTCGGCCGAGGCGGTGAAGAGCCAGATCAAAGCGCTGATTGCTGGCGAGGACCCGAAGAAAATCCTGTCCGACGATACGCTGGTCGACCTGCTGCGCGACAAGGGCTTCGACATCGCGCGGCGGACGGTGGCGAAATATCGCGAGGCGCTGGGCATCGGGTCTTCCGTACAGCGGCGGCGGCAGAAGCTGCTGGGTGGCAAAGCGGCATGAGCGAGGCGATCGCTTATCTCAACGGGGATTATCTGCCGCTGGCGCAGACGCGGGTGTCGGTGCTGGACCGGGGGTTCCTGTTCGCCGACGGCATTTATGAAGTGGCGGCGGTGCTGGACGGGCGGCTGATCGACAATGATGCGCACCTCGCGCGAATGGCGCGGTCGGCGGGGGAGCTGGAAATTGCCCTGCCGCTGACCTTGGATGAGGTGGCTGGCGTGCAGGCGGAGTTGGTGCGGCGGAACGGCATGGAGAGCGGGCTGGTCTATGTGCAACTGACCCGGGGAACCGAGGGCGGGCGGGACTTCCTGCCCGGGCCGGAGACCCAGCCGACGCTGGTGATGTTCGTGCAGCACAAGGCGCTGGATGACTTGCCGGCGGCGCGGACTGGCATCAAGGTGAAGACGATGCCCGACCTGCGCTGGGCGCGGCGGGACATCAAGAGCATAGCTTTGCTGGCGCAGGTGCTGGCGAAGCGGGAAGCCGCAGCGGCCGGGTGCCAGGAAGCGTGGATGGTCGAGGACGGTCTGGTGACCGAGGGCGCGTCGTCGACGGCGTTCATCCTGACGCAGGACGATGTGCTGGTGACTCGGCCGGATTCCCATGCGGTGCTGCCGGGTTGCACCGGCGCGGCGGTGCGGGCGCTGGCGGCGGAGCAGGGGCTGAGGCTGGAGCGGCGGGGGTTCAGCGTTGCGGAGGCTCTGGCGGCAAAAGAGGCGTTCATAACCAGCGCATCGACCTTCGTCGTGCCGGTCGTGGAGATAGACGGGCAAGCGGTTGGAGGCGGAAAGCCGGGGCCGGTCGCGGGGCGGTTGCGGGCGCTGTATATCGGCTTTGCCAGAGGATAATATTTGCGGCGAAGTGTGTGGGTGATTGGGGGCGTTCGTTCATTTCCAACATTTCCAACTGTTGGATTCATGTCGCCGCTGGACAGCCCCACCGGGTAGCGCGCAGATAGGCGGCAGGAGACGGGGAGACGGGCATGACGCGCTTTTTCAGGCTGCTGCTGGTAATAATGCTGGGCCTGCTGCCGGTTGCGGCGGTCAGCGACGTCGCGCCGCAGGTGACGCTGGCGGTTCCCGGATCGGGCGACCCGCGCAGCGGCGCGATCGAGCGGTTCACCCTGCGCTTTTCCGAAGCGATGGTGCCGCTGGGCGATCCGCGCGCGACCGCCCCCGCCACGCTGGAATGCCCGGTCCCGGCCACAGGCCGCTGGGTCGATCAGCAGACCTATGTCTTTGAATTTGAACGCGCCCTTCCCGGCGGCCTCAATTGCAAGGTCTCCCTGCGCGACAGCCTGGCGAGCGCACGCGGCGTTGCGATTGGCGGGACGCGCAGCTTCACCATCGATACCGGCGGCCCGTCCGCGCGGGCGGTATTTGCCGGCGGCTATGGCGACATCGAGGAGGGGCAGGTGTTCCTGGTCGCCACCAATGTCGCGCCGGACCTGCGGTCCGTGGGCGCCTATGGCTATTGCGCCGTGGACGGCATCGGCGAGCGGATCGCGCTGGACGTGCTGCCCGCCAAAACATCCGAACAGGTGCTGACGGGCCTTGGCGAGAACAACTGGTATCTGCGAAACTTCCTAGAAAATGCCGGTTTGCCCGCCAAATTGTCCGCAAATGGCGCCGATCGCGCGAAAATACTGGCCCAAATCGTCGCAGTTCAGTGCCGCCGTCCGCTGCCGCCGGGACGCGACATGGCGCTGGTGTGGGACGCGCATATCGCCGACGCGCACGGCAAGCAGGCCGGGCGCGACCAGCGGTTCGACTTCACCGTGCGCAAGGCGTTCACGGCGCGGTTCGAATGCCCGCGCGTCAATCCGCGCGCCGGATGCAACCCGGTGCAGGACAGCTATGTCCGCTTCGCCGCGCCCATCCCCCGCGCGACGGCGGCGGCGATCCGCCTGACCCTGCCGGACGGGTCCAGCCGCACGCCGACCTTTGGAGACGATGACAAGAGCGCGCAGGAGATTTCCGACATCACCTTCAAGGGACCATTCCCCGAAGCGGTGAGCGCGCAGATCGTCCTGCCCAAGGACGTCAAGGATTTCAGCGGCCGCGTGCTGGAAAATCGCGAACGCTTCCCGCTGAAGGTCGCGTTCGACCATATGCCGCCGCTGGTGAAGTTCGCCGCGCCCTTCGGCATTGTCGAGGCGAATGAGGGCGGCGTCCTGCCCGTCACCGTGCGCGCGGTCGAGCCGCAACTGGCGCGGCGGGTGTCGTCCATCGGCGGCGCGAGCATGCGCGTCCCCACCGCCGACAAGGATGTCGCCGAGTGGCTGCGCAAGCTGGATAAGGCCGACGACGACGATTATCGCGACGAGCCGGATGGCAAGGGCGGAACGAAGAGCGTCAACTATACCGGCACGCAATCGCTGCTGGAGGGCAAGGGCAGCGCGATGACGCTGACGCTGCCAGGCGGCGGCAAGCAGTTCGAGGTGGTCGGCATTCCGCTGACCAAGCCCGGATTCTATGTGGTCGAACTCGCCAGCCCGACGCTGGGCCGCGCGCTGCTGGGGCGGAACGCGCCGCGCTATGTGGCGGCGGGCGCGCTGGTCACCAACATGGCGGTGCATTTCAAGTGGGGCAGGCAGGGCTCGCTCGCCTGGGTGACGGCGCTGGACAGCGGCAAGCCGGTGGCGGGCGCGGACGTGCGTGTGACCGACAGCTGCACGGGCGAGCAATTCGCCGCAGGGCGGAGCGACGGGGACGGGCGGCTGATCATCAAGTCCGGCCTGCCGGAGCCGGAAACCTACGGCAATTGCGACGGCGACACGCATGTGCTGATGGTGTCGGCGCGGAGCGGAGAGGATTACAGCTTCACCCTGACCGACTGGGGGCAGGGCATTCGTCCCTATGATTTCGACCTGCCCTATGGCTGGTCGGCGCGCGACGATATCGTCCACACCATTTTCGACCGAACGCTGATCCGCGCGGGCGAGACGGTCAACATGAAGCATATCCTGCGCCGTCCGGTGGCGACCGGCTTCACGCTGGCGGGGGAGCTGAAAGGCACGCTGCGCCTGTCGCATCGCGGGTCCGACACGCAGTTCGACATGCCGCTGTCGATCGGCCGGGACGGGATCGGCGAGAATGTCTGGACCGCGCCAGCCGGTGCGCCGATGGGCGATTACGACCTGCAACTGATGGTCGGCGACCGCACGATCTACACCAACCAGTCGATCCGGCTGGACGAGTTCCGCCTGCCGACGATGCGCGCCACGGTGACGGGACCGAAGGAGGAAGTGGTGCGACCGTCGAGCGTACCGCTGTCGCTGTTCGTCGGCTATCTGTCCGGCGGCGGGGCGGCGAACCTGCCGGTGTCGATCCGCACGGCGTTCGACAGCGGCGGCGCGAGCCCGGACGGCTGGGACGGATGGACGTTCGGCGGCGCGGCGGTGGAGGAAGGGATCACTCGGCTGGACGATAATGGCGAAGCGCCGACGCAGCCCTTGCCCTTTTCCCAGACCCTGCCCGTCACGCTGAACGGCGGCGGCACGGCGCAGACGTCGGTCGAGATCGGCCAGCCGATCGACAATGAAACGACCATGACGGTCGAGATGGATTATCAGGATGCGAATGGCGAGACGCTGACCGCGAGCCGCCGGATCGCCCTGCACCCCGCCGCCGTGCAGCTGGGCATGAAGACCGACGGATGGCTGATGCGCGATACCGACCTGCGCCTGAAATTCGTGGCGCTGGGGCTGGATGGCAAGCCGATCAAGGGACAGAAGATCGCGGTCGCGCTCTACAGCCGCGAGGTCATCACCGCGCGGCGGCGGCTGATCGGCGGATTCTACGCCTATGACAATCAGGAGAAGGTGACGAAGGTCGATGCCGATTGTTCGGCCAAAACCGACGAGAAGGGGTTGGCCGACTGCGCGATGGACCCGGGCCTGTCGGGCGAGGTGACGGTGGTCGCGACGACGACCGACGCGCAGGGCAATGTCGCCCGCGCCGTCCGCTCCGTCTGGCTGGCGGGCGAGGATGAATGGTGGTTCGGCGGCGACAATGGCGACCGCATGGACGTGGTCCCCGAGCAGAAGGCGTACAAGGTGGGCGAAACCGCGAAATTCCAGGTGAAGATGCCGTTCCGGTCCGCCACCGCGCTGGTCACGGTGGAGCGGGAAGGCGTGCTGTCGAGTTTCGTCACGCAGCTGTCGGGCAAGGACCCGGTGGTGGAGGTGCCGATGCCCGCCGCCTATGCGCCGGACGTCTATGTCTCCGTCATGGCCGTGCGCGGGCGCATCGGCGGCTGGAAGCTGTGGTTCGCCGACCTTGCGCGGCGCTGGCACCTGCCCTTCTTCAGCCGGGAGGGGGCGAGTCCGACTGCGCTGGTCGACCTGGCCAAGCCCAGTTACCGCATCGGCATCGCCAAGGTGCAGGTCGGCTGGGAAGGCCATAGCCTGGGTGTCACGGTGAAGACCGACAAGGCGAAATATGCGGTGCGCGAGACGGCGCAGGTCGATGTCGCGGTAACGGAGCCGGGCGGCAGGCCCGCAAAGTCTGCGGAGATCGCCTTTGTCGCCGTGGACGAGGCGCTGTTGCAGCTTGCGCCCAATGATAGCTGGAAAGTGTTGGACGCGATGATGGGCGACCGAACGCTCGACGTGCTGACCTCCACCGCGCAGACGCAGGTCGTCGGCAAGCGCCATTATGGCAAGAAGGCGGTCGAGGCGGGCGGCGGTGGCGGCAGCGAGTCCGCCGTGACGCGCGAGGATTTCCGCCCCGTATTGCTGTGGAAGGGCCGGGTGAAGCTGGACGCCAAAGGCCATGCGCGGGTCGCGGTGCCGCTGTCCGACAATCTCTCCTCCTTCCGCATGGTCGCGATCGCGACATCGGGCGCTGACCTGTTCGGCACGGGGCAGACGAGTGTGCGGACGGTGCAGGACCTGACCATCTATTCCGGCGTGCCGCCGCTGGTGCGCAGCGGCGACTGGTTCGGATCGACCTTCACCCTGCGTAACGGATCGGCGCGGGCGATGAAGGTGACGGCGACCGTGAAACTCAATCCCGGCATCGCGACCGGCAAGCCGCTGACGGTGACGATCCCGGCAGGCGGGGCCGCGCCGGTGACATGGAACCTGCGCGCGCCGACGGGCATCGACCGGATCGGCTGGACGGTCGAGGCGAAGTCCGCAGACGGCAAGGCCGTGGACCGGGTGGTCGTATCGCAGGATGTCGTCCCCGCCGTGCCAGTGGAGGTATGGGCGGCGACGCTGATGCGGGTGGGGCCGGGCGCTTCGGTGCCGGTGGCCGCGCCCGCCGGAGCATTGGGCGGCGGTTATGTCGACGTGAAGCTGTCCGATACGCTCGCGCCGCCGCTTGGCGGTGTGCGGGCCTATATGACGGCCTATCCCTTCAACTGTTTCGAGCAGCAGACGTCGCGGGCGATCGCGCTGGGCGATGCGGGCATGTGGGGGGCGATTGCAGGGTCGATCCCGACATATCTCGATGGCAATGGCTTGCTGCGATATTTCCCCAGCGATCGGTTGAGCGGATCGCCGGAGCTTACCGCCTATGTGCTGTCCGGCGCCGCGGCGGCGGGCTTCGCAATCCCCGAGGCGTCGAAGGCACGGATGGTCGAGGCGATGAAGGCAGTGGTCGAGGGGCGGCTGGACCGCGAGGCCGAGGGCCTTGCGGACGCAAGGCTGCTGAAGGTCGCGGCGCTCGCGGCGCTGGCGCGGGGCGGGCAGTCCAGCCCGGCGCTGGTGGGCGGCATCGATCTGGTGCCCGCCGACATGCCGACCGGCACACTGGCCGACTGGATGACGATCATCGACCGGACGCCCGGCCTCGCCAATGCCGCGCAGTTGCGGGCGACGGCGGAGCAGATGTTGCGTAGTCGCCTGGTCTATGAGGGCACGCGGCTCGATCTGGCGGACCGGGCCAATGCGCCCTGGTGGATGATGGTCAGCAGCGACGAGATGGCGATCAAGGCGATGGACGCGGTGCTTGGCAGGCGTGGGTGGGAGAATGAAGTCCCCAAGATGATGGTCGGCGTCGCCCAGCGGCAGCAGCGCGGCCATTGGGACACGACCCCGGCCAATGCCTGGGGCGCGATCGTCGCGCGGCGCTTCGCCAGCCTATATCCGGCGAGCGCGATCACCGGAACGACGAGCGTGGTGCTGGGAAATGCGACACGCAGCCAGAGCTGGCCGATGGCGGCGGATGCCTCTCCGTTGCGGCTGCCGCTCAGCAATGGGCGGTTGAGCCTGACGCAAAATGGCGGGGCGGGGCCGTGGGCGACCGTTTCCGTGTCCGCCGCGGTGCCGCTGCGCCAGCCGCTGTTCGCCGGGTATCGCATGACCAAGGCGGTATCCTTCGTCACGCGCAAGCATCCTGACCGGATCACCCGTGGCGACGTGATGAAGGTCAGCATCACCGTGGACGCGACCGCCGAACGCAACTGGGTAGTGGTGAGCGATCCGGTGCCGCCGGGCGCGACGATCGTCGGCGATCTGGGCGGGCAGTCCTCCCTCTTCGGCGCGGCGGCAGGCGGCGGCGAGGGCGTGCAGCCAAGCTATGTCGAGCGCGGGCGCGACGCGTGGCGGGGCTATTTCGCCTGGGTGCCGGCGGGACGGTTTACGGTCAGCTATGTGGTGCGGCTGAACGGGACGGGTGCGTTCGGCCTGCCACCGAGCCGGGTGGAGGCGATGTATTCGCCGGAAATCCGCGCACAGGTGCCGAACCGGGGGCTGAAAGTGGAGCGGCGGTGAGGGTGACGGACTGTCATTCCCAAACTCCGTTCGTATCGAGCGTAGTCGAGACACCATGATCCTAAGCCATCCCGAGGTCCCTCGACTTCGCTCGGGACGAACGGACATGGGTGTTCGGCATGAGATCTACCTGCGCGCCGCGTGCTCCTGCGCACGCAGGAGCCCAGGGTGTGGGGCAAGACCGTGCCTCGGGAGATTTCTGGGTTCCTGCGTGCGCAGGAACACGGGGGGATGATCCGGCGATTTCTTACAGTCAGACATGCGCTGATTGCGGCCGGCGGAGTTTTGCTGCTCGCAATCGCGACGCTCTACATCCTCACCCTGCCGCCGGCGCTTCCCGCCTATGCAAAGGTCATGGCCGACTGGCACCCCAGCGAGGCATGGCTCTATGACCGCGACGTGCGGCTGATCGACAGCGAGCGGGTGGATTTCCGGGCGCGGCGGCTGGCGTGGATGCCGCTGGACAAGGTCAGTCCGGCGCTGGTGGAGAGCGTGCTGGCGTCCGAGGACCGGCGGTTCCGCTATCATGACGGCGTCGACTGGGTGGCGATGGGCAATGCGGTGCGGCTGCGCCTGACGGGCGGCAGGTCGCGCGGCGCATCGACCATTTCCATGCAGGTGGCGGCGTTCCTGGCGCCCGACCTCGCCCGGCCCGGCGCGCGCGGGTGGCGGGACAAGCTGCGGCAGATGCGCGCGGCGCGGGCGCTGGAGGCAGGGTGGACGAAGGATGATATACTGGCCGCCTATCTCAACCTCGCGCCGTTCCGGGGGGAGGCGCAGGGGGTGGGCGCGGCGGCGGTCAGCCTGTTCGGCAAGGGCGCGGACGCGCTGTCGCGGCAGGATGCGCTGATGCTGACCGCGCTGCTGCCCAATCCGGGCGCGACGCCGGAGCAGGTGGCGGCGCGGGCGTGCCGGCTAGGCAGGCTGGCCGACTGTTCGGCGATGCGGGCGGCGGCGGCGAGCGCGCTGTCGGCGGCGCGTAGCAGGGCGCTGGACCCCGGCCTTGCGCCGCATCTCGCCGCGCATCTGCTGACGAAACCGGGCATGAAGGTGATGACGACGATCGACGCGCGGCTGCAGCGGCTGGCGGTGATCGCGCTCAGGCGGCAGTTGCAGGGGCTGGGCGCGGACCGGGCGCGGGACGGCGCGGTGGTGGTGGTCGACAATGCGAGCGGCGACGTGCTGGCCTATGTCGGCGGTGTCGGACTGGGGTCGACGGCGGCGGCTGTGGACGGGGCGGACGCATACCGGCAGGCGGGATCGACGCTGAAACCCTTCCTCTACGCGCAGGTGATCGAGCGCGGATGGCTGACGGCGGCGTCGATCCTGGAGGATTCACCGGTGCAGCTGGACACGGCGTCGGGCCTTTATGTGCCGAAGAATTACGACCGGAGCTTCAAGGGGCCGGTGTCGGTGCGCAGCGCGCTGGCCGGATCGCTGAACGTACCCGCGGTGCGCGCGCTGCTGCTGGACGGGGTGGAGACATTCCGCGATCGCCTGTGGGACATGGGCTATCGCGGGCTGACCGAGGACGGGAGCTATTATGGCTTCAGCCTGGCGCTGGGGTCGGCGGAAGTGACGCTGCTGGAGCAGGCCAATGCGTACCGGACACTGGCCAATGGCGGGCAATGGTCGCCGCTGCGGCTGCGGGCGGAGGACAGGCATGAGAGCCCGCGCAGGATCGTCTCGCCGCAGGCCGCGTGGATCATATCCGACATATTGTCCGACCCGTCGGCGCGGACCCGGACGTTTGGCGTCGATTCCGCATTGCGCCTGCCCTTCTGGACGGCGGTCAAGACCGGCACGTCGAAGGCGATGCGCGACAATTGGTGCGTGGGCTATTCGGATCGCTTCACCGTCGCCGTGTGGGTCGGTAATCTGGAGGGCGATTCCATGAAGGCGGTGTCAGGGACCAGCGGCGCGGCGCCGGTGTGGCGCGACATGATGATGGCGCTGCACGCGGGCCGGCCGGGACAGGCCCCGCCGCGCCCGGACGGGATCGAGCAGCGGCGGGTGGCGTTCCAGAACAATGTGGAGCCGCAGCGAGACGAATGGTTCCTGAAAGGCACGGGCCAGCCAGCCCTAGCCTTCGCGCCGGAAGCCGCGCGCCGCCCGCGCATCGTCAATCCGGTGGCGGGCAGCGTCTATGCGCTGGACCCGGACATCCCGATCGACCGGCAGCGGATGGGCGCGGAGGTGACGGGGTTGGTGACAGGGCACCGGCTGCTGCTGGACAATCATGATCTGGGCGATGCCGATGCGCGGCCGCAGATATTGGCCGGGCCAGGAATGCACAGGCTGGCGCTGGTCGATCCTTCGGGAAGGGTCGTGGATCAGGTGCGGTTTGTGGTGCGGTGATTGTCACGCCATCCAATTGGTTGGCCGGCTGTCAGAAAATCCAGCGTGCTCCTGCGAAAGCAGGAGTCCAGGCCTTGAAGCGCGAAGCCACCCTGGGCTCCTGCTTTCGCAGGAGCACGATTCTCATCTGACAAGGCAAAGCGCGAACCGAACGGGAGTGGGTAAAACGGGGTGGGGAGTTTGCGGCATATGGAGACCAACTCTGGCGCTCCGCCGTCCGACATCCTATCTGGCTGGCACATCTTCCTTCCCTTCCCCAATCGACACGAGGACGCACATGGCGACGGCATATGAGGCACGGCTTGGACTCTATATCGGCGGCGAGTGGCTGACCGGCGCGGGGCGCGATACGCATGACGTGCTGAACCCGGCGAGCGGCGCGGGGCAGGGCGGGTTGCCGTTGGCGACCGCCGACGATCTGGACCGGGCGCTGGAGGCGACGCAGCGCGGCTTTGCGCTTTGGAGCAAGACCGCGCCGGAACAGCGCGCCGCCGTGCTGAACAAGACCGCCGCCCTGATCCGCGAGCGCGCCGACCTGCTTGCGCGCCTCGCGACGCTGGAGGAAGGCAAGATCCAGGCGGAGGCTAAGGGCGAGGTGCTGGCGTCCGCCGCCCTGCTGGATTTTCACGCGGGCGAGGCGGTGCGCATCTATGGCCGGGTGCTGCCGCGCCCCAGCGGCACGCGGTCGCTGGTGCTGCATCAGCCGGTGGGTCCGGTCGCGGCCTTCTGCGCCTGGAACTTCCCGGTGATGAACGTGGTGCGCAAGATCGCCCCGGCGATCGCGGCGGGCTGTTCGATCATCATCAAGCCGAGCGAGGAGACGGCGGGCTGCGCGGTCGAGGTGCTGCGCTGCTTCCAGGATGCGGGCCTGCCAGGCGATGTGGCGCAATGCGTGTTCGGCGTGCCCGACATGGTGTCGCGCCAGTTGCTCGCCTCGCCCGTCACCAGGAAGCTGAGCTTCACCGGATCGGTGCCGGTCGGCAAGCATCTGATGAAGCTGGCCGCCGACACGATGATGCGCACGACGATGGAACTGGGCGGGCATGGCCCGGTGCTGGTGTTCGACGATTGCGACCTGGACAAGACGCTGGACATCCTGGTCACGCACAAGTTCCGTAATGCGGGGCAGGTCTGCGTGTCGCCGACGCGCTTTACCGTGCAGGAGGGGATTTACGACCGCTTCGTCGCCGGTTTCGCCGAGCGGACAAAGGCGCTGAAGGTCGGCGACGGCATGGACGCGGGCAGCCAGATGGGGCCGATGGCCAATCCGCGCCGTCCCGAAGCGATCGCCGCGATGGTCGCGGATGCGCGCGCCGAGGGCGCCAAGGTGTTGGCCGGCGGTGAGCGGAGCGGCAATGCGGGCTTCTTCTTCCAGCCGACCGTGCTGGCCGACGTGCCGCTGTCCGCCAAGGTGATGAATGAGGAGCCGTTCGGGCCGCTGGCGATGATCCGGCCCTTCGGCACGTTCGACGAAGCCGTGGCGGAGGCCAACCGCCTCCCCTTCGGCCTTGCCGCCTATTGCTTCACCGAGAGCGGACGCCGACAGAATATGCTGGGCGATGCGATCGAGGCCGGCATGGTCGCGATCAACAATGTGCGCCTGAGCTATCCGGACAGCCCGTTCGGCGGGGTGAAGGACAGCGGCCACGGGTCCGAGGATGGTCCGGAGGGGATCATGGCGCATATGATCACCAAGGCGGTGCATATTTCGTAGGGGCAGGGCTACCCAACCTCCGTTCGTGCTGAGCTTGTCGAAGCACTGTCCTTTCTTGGTCGAAGACGTGCAGCCCTTCGACAAGCTCAGGGCGAACGGAGGTTGGGGTTTATAGTGCCGCAAGGGCCATTGATCCCTCGCCAAACCCGCACCATATTCCCGCCATGGAAAAGCTGAACCTGACCGACGCGCAATGGCGCGAGAAGCTGTCGCCCGAGCAATATCATGTGCTGCGGGAGGCGGGGACCGAGCGGGCCTTTACCGGCGCATTGAACGCCAACAAGGCCGACGGCACCTATTATTGCGCCGGATGCGGCGCAGAACTCTTCGCTGCAGATGAGAAATATGACAGCGGGTCCGGCTGGCCCAGCTTCACCGCGCCGGTCGATGCCGACGCGGTCGAGGAGAAGGTCGATGTGAGCCACGGCATGCGCCGGGTCGAGGTGCTGTGCGCCAAGTGCGAAGGGCATCTGGGCCATGTGTTTCCGGACGGACCGGGCGTGAACGGGCTGCGCTATTGCATGAACAGCGCATCGCTGGACTTCAAGCCGAAGGATGGCGAAACTGAGAAGTAAGCTTCAGAAACGCTTGGTTAGCGAAAAGTCGCCGCGAAGGCGTCGATAATCAAACAGAGCAATATTTGAGGATGATCTGGTGTAGCCCGAGCTAATTTGGGGACTCAATCCGAGAATTTGCCACTGGCGCAGTAATAGACTAATTTCGCCGTCGAGGATGCG
>Ga0207668_10000080_pt1 | contig 72198 bp, 71 predicted proteins | sample KBSS43metaG_FD_184323 | JGI IMG/M metagenome (GOLD analysis project Ga0207668, IMG submission 184323) | Switchgrass rhizosphere microbial communities from Kellogg Biological Station, Michigan, USA - KBS S4-3 metaG (SPAdes) (version 2) | ecosystem: Host-associated > Plants > Roots > Rhizosphere...
GCCAACGGCGCAGCTGGGTAGCTATGCATGGACGGGATAACCGCTGAAAGCATCTAAGCGGGAAGCCTCCCTCAAGATAAGATATCATCGAGCCGTGGAAGACCACCACGTTGATAGGCCGGGTGTGGAAGCGCAGTAATGCGTGAAGCTAACCGGTCCTAATTGCTCATTTCGCGCTTGAGAGTCCCACCATCACCGACAGTTCTGCTGTTCGATGGTTTGGCCTCAGCTAGATGATGCCCAATAATAAGGTCGCACGATTTCTAGAACTGCTTTGCACCGTCACCATAGCTTGGTGACCATAGCGTCCGTGACCCACCCGATCCCATCCCGAACTCGGCCGTGAAACCGGACAGCGCCGATGGTACTACTGCTTAAGCAGTGGAAGAGTAGGTCGTCGCCAGGCTTTGCTGGCGGTGGAAAGCAGAACCCATTCACAATTTCAAAAGCCGCTGCCGGGCTAACCCCCAGCGGCGGCTTTTTCGTTTTAGGACTTCGGTCCGTCGATGTTGGCGCGGGGTGGAGCAGCCCGGTAGCTCGTCAGGCTCATAACCTGAAGGTCGCAGGTTCAAATCCTGCCCCCGCAACCAACCAAAGCCGCCTTCGGGCGGCTTTTTTCTTGCCCGCCGCAGATGCAATCGGGCGCCGGCCACCCCAGATGATGTGCTCCCCCGCGGAGACCACCATGACCGATCCGACCACCAAGCTCGCCCTCGTCACCGGCGGCAGCCGCGGCCTCGGCCGCAATACCGCCGTCCACCTTGCCCGGGCCGGCGTCGACGTCGCGCTGACCTATCATTCCAACCAGGCCGAAGCGGATTCCGCCGTCGCCGAAATCACTGCACTCGGTCGGAAGGCCGTCGCGCTCCAGCTCGACTCCAGCGACGTGGCAACGTTCGACGACTTCGCCGGCCGTTTCCGCGAGGCGCTCGGCGCGACGTTTGGCCGCGACAGCTTCGACTATCTCGTCAACAATGCCGGCACGGCCGGCTACGCGCCCTTCGCCGAGGCGACCGAAGAAGATTTCGACCGCCTAACAAACATCCACTTCAAGGGAGTCTTCTTCCTTACCCAGAAGCTACTGCCGCTGATCGTCGATGGCGGCAAGATCGTGAACCTGTCGTCGGGCCTTGCCCGCTTCGCCATGCCCGGCTCGTCAATTTACGGCTCGCTCAAGGGCGCCGTCGACGTTCTGTCGCGCTATCTCGCCAAGGAGCTCGGGCACCGCCGGATCGCGGTCAACGCGGTCGCGCCGGGCGCGATCGAGACCGACTTTGGCGGCGGCCGTGTGCGCGATGACGCCGAGACCAACCAACGCATTGCCTCAATGACCGCAATGGGCCGCGTCGGCCTGCCCGACGACGTCGGCGGCGCGATCACGGCCTTGCTCACTGGCGAGACCGGCTGGATCACCGGCCAGCGGATCGAGGTGTCGGGCGGCCAGGCGATCTAATAGGTGTAGGCGCGCTCGCCGTGATCGGCGATATCGAGCCCCTCGCGCTCGGCGTCGCGCGCGTGGCGCAGCGGCAGGGCCAACCTGACCAGGCCGAAGCACAGCGCTGAACCCGCGGCCGACCATGCGATTGCGACGGCAACGGCCGAAACCTGCACGACCAGCTGATGGCCTAACGGATAGCCGGCCGCCGCATGACCGCCGAGCGCGGGCAAAGCAACGACCGCCGTCCCGAGCGAGCCCGTGATCCCGCCAAGTCCGTGGATCCCGAACACGTCGAGGCTGTCGTCGAGGCGTAGCCGATTCTTCACCGACCCGACGAAGCCGTAGCAGGCCAGGCTTGCCGCGCTCCCCAGGAGGATGGCGCCAACCGGCCCGCTAACGCCGGCGGCCGGCGTCACCGCGACTAGGCCCGCGACCGCGCCCGACGCGCCGCCGAGCATCGACGGCTTGCCCGATACCAGCCGCTCCGCGCCCATCCACGCCAGCACGCCCGCAGCGGGCGCAACAAACGTGTTCATCATCGCCACCGCCGCCAGGCCATTGGCCTCGAGTGCCGAGCCGGCGTTGAACCCGAACCAGCCGACCCACAGCAGGCCCGCGCCGACCATGGTCAGCGCCAGCGAATGCGGCGGCATCGCCTCCTTCAAATGGCCGATGCGCGAGCCCGCGAACCACACGCCGACCAGCCCGGCGACGCCCGAATTGATATGCACCACGGTCCCGCCGGCGAAATCGATCGCCCCGAACTTGAAGAGGAAGCCGTCGCTCGCCCACACCATGTGCGCCAGCGGCGCGTAGACGATGGTCAGCCACAGCGCCGCGAACGCCAGGATCGCGGCGAACCGCACCCGCTCGACCAGCGCGCCGATGACCAGCGCCGCCGTAATCGCCGCAAAGGTCATCTGGAATGCCGCGAACAGCAGTTCGGGGATTGCCTTGCCGCCCGTTCCGACGGCCCAAGGCGTGGCATCGCCGATCCCGCCAAGCCCAGCCTTAGTCAAACCGCCGATGAACCCATTCCCGCCGCTGAAGGCCAAGCTATAGTCCCACATCACCCAGGTCAGGATCGCGACCGCGGCAATCCCCAGCACCTGGCTCATGACCGACAGCAAATTCTTGGCTCGGACAAGCCCGCCGTAGAACAAGGCGAGCCCGGGAAGGATCATCACCATCACGAGCGCGGTCGACACCAGCATCCATGCCGTGTCGCCGCTGTCGATCGTGAGTTGCCCCGTCACGCCACCTCCCGTTGCTGCACCGCACAAGCTAGCGGCGCGGCAACGAGCGGCTACGTGAAAGCTTCACCTATGGCGTCGGCGGCTCGGGGTGCGCAGCCTTCCACTCCATCGAACGCCGGACCCGCGCTTCGACCGACGGATGGTCGTAGAAGATGATCTCCTCGATCTTGCCCGGCCGCGGGTAACGATATTCGGCGGTCTTCACGAGCGCCGTCGACAGGGCGTCGGGCCGGTTCTCCGTCCGCAGCGAATAGTCGTCGGCCTGCGTCTCGATCATGCGCGAAAAGCTGTTGGTCAGTGGTAGCGTCAGGAACCCGAAGGCCGAGATCATGAACAACAGCACCGGGAGGCCGCGCGGATCCGCGATCGTCGCGCTGCTGCCGAACCGTCGCGCAAACCACGGAAATGTTCGCTCGGCGAGGAAGAAGAGGATGATCGCCGCGATCGAAAAGAACAGCAGGCCGATCCACGTATGCTTCAGCACGTAGTGGCCGATTTCGTGGCCGGTTACGGCGCGTACTTCATCGAGCGAAGCATTCTTCAGCGCAACGTCGGAAATCGCGACCCGCGCCGTATTCCCGACCCCGCCGGCGTTGGCGGTGAAATTGTTCGATTGCCGTGAGCCGTCGAACATGAACACCCGTTCGGGCGGAACCCCGGCGCGGCCCGCCATGGCCACCACGGCATCGCGCACCTGCCCCGGCGGGACCGGCTCATATTTGTTGAACAGGGGCTCGATCAGGATCGGCGAAATCAGGAAGAAAAATGCCAACGCGGCCGCAGTCAGGCCGCCCGACCAGATCCACCAGCGCTTGCCGGTTCGCCGCATCAACCAATAGACTCCGGTGAAGAACAAGGCGCTGACGACCGCGGTGATCAGCGCGGCGATCGTGCCCTGCATCAGGAAGTCGCCGAGCGGCTGGCTCGTCCGACCATATCCCTTCTCGCGGAAGTAATCGGCGTAGAGCGTCCACGGCAACGTCAGGATCGTCGAGATAATGAAGAAGACGAAGCCGACGATCAGCGCGCGCACATTCTTGCGTCGCTCGGCGAATTTGCCCTCCAGTTTGTTGAGCACGCCCGAGCGGACGATCAGCCAGGTCACGATCGCCGCGACCACCAGCGCCCACAATTCCATCCATTCCTTGCCGACGGTATAATCATGCGCTTTCTGCAGCGCGGCCGGCCCAAGGCTGTCGATGTAGCGCGCGGTCGCGGCTTCGACCTGCGGATTGGCGATCATATGCTCTCTCCCCTCGAACCGGCACCGTAACGGCCGTTTGGCTGCTTGCAACGGGAACGACTGCGAGCCGTGGGCGCTTGTCGGCGAATGGTGCGGAAGACATCCGGTCCGACGATGGAAGCCCTGCTCGCGGCTGAGCTTCCCGCAGGCGATGGCTGGCAGTTCGAACCCAAGTGGGACGGCTTTCGCTGCCTCGCCCGGCGCGACGGGGATGAGGTCACGCTGACGTCCAAGGCGGGCAAGCCGCTGGCGCGCTATTTTCCTGAAGTGGTCGATATGTTGCGCGGACTGAAAGCGAAGCGCTTCCTGCTCGATGGCGAGCTGATTATCTCGGTCGGTGACGCCTTATCGTTCGATGCGCTGCAGCTTCGCCTGCACCCGGCGGAAAGCCGGATCCGCAAACTGTCGGCCGAAACGCCCGCCGAATTGATGGCGTTCGACCTTCTCGAGCTGGACGGGAAATCATTGACCGCCGACCCGCTGTCGCAGCGCCGGACGAAGCTGGAACAGTTCTTCCGCAAGAACCGGGTGGAGGGGCTCCAGCTGTCACCGATGACCGACGACCGGCGCACGGCGCTCGACTGGCTGAAGCGCAGCGGCGGCGCGCTCGACGGCGTGATCGCCAAGCGGACCGATCTCGATTACCGGCCAGGCGAACGGGCCATGGTCAAGGTCAAGCAGCAACGCACGGCGGACTGCGTCGTCGGCGGCTTCCGCTATGCCGAAGGCAAGAGCGAAGTGGGCTCGTTGCTGCTCGGTCTGTACGATGATGGAGGGTTGCTCGACCATGTTGGCTTCACGTCCGCCATCGCCGCGGCCGAGCGCCCGGCGCTGACGGAAAAGCTGGAAAAGCTCATCGAGCCGCCCGGTTTCACCGGCAAGGCGCCCGGCGGGCCGAGCCGCTGGAGCAACGAACGATCGGCGGAATGGCAACCGTTGAAGCAGACGCTGGTCGCCGAGGTCCGCTACGACCAGGTTACCAGCCGCCGCTTCCGCCACGGCACCGGCTTCCTTCGCTGGCGGCCCGACAAGGACCCGGGGCAGTGCACGTTCGACCAGCTCGCGCCGGAACTCCGTCCGTCGGAGCTGAAGGAATTTTTCGACGCGTGAGCACCCTGTTCGATGCCCCGTTGATCCCCGGCCTCGCCTATCGCGAAGCGGTCCTTGGCGAGGCCGAGGAGCGCGAGTTACTCGCACGCCTCACCGCACTCGACCTCGCGCCGTTTCACTTCCAAGGCTGGCTCGGGAACCGCAAGACGAAGAGCTTCGGCTGGCGCTACGATTTCGACGACGCCAGCTTCTCGCCCACCGAGCCAATTCCCGATTGGCTTCAGCCGCTGCAGGAAAAAGCTGCAGCGTTCGCCGGCATCGATCCGGGCGACTTCGTCCATGCGTTGTTGGCCCGCTACGACCCCGGTGCGGGCATCGGCTGGCACAAGGATCGCGACGTCTTCGAACAGGTCGTCGGCGTGTCGCTGAACACGCCCGCGACGCTTCGCTTCCGGCAACGGACGGCCACGGGCTTTCGTCGCACCGAGCTCGCCGTCGAGCCGCGCTCGGCCTACCTGCTATCAGGCGAAGCGCGCTGGGATTGGGAGCATCGGATCACCCCCGGCGACCAGCTGCGTTTTTCGATCACCTTCCGGGCCTTGTCGGACAAGGGCCGCCGCATCGCCGCCGCCTAACGCGACTCGAACCCCGCGAGACATTCCGCGACCCAGCGGGCGGCGGTCAGCGCACTGAGATCCGTCGGATCCAGCGACGGGTCCCATTCCGTCAGGTCGATCACCCGTACGCGCGCATCCGACGCGAGACGGCGGACGGCAGCGAAGAAATCATGGGCGGCCATTCCGCCGGGACGGGCGCCCGGTGCCGCCGGAAATTGGGCACGGTCGATCACGTCGATGTCGCAGTCGATCACCAACACCTCGCAGCGCTCGACATGATCGAACGCGCGATCGAGCGCGTGCTGGATGCCCCGTTCGCGAACTTCGCCGACCGTCACCACCAGATTGCCGGCGGCCTTCGCGTCGTCGTGCATCTGGCGGCTGTTGGCGAAGGGTGCGAGACCGACTTGCGCGATATTCGCGCCGGGCAGGCCGTCTGCGATGAGCGCCCGGACCGGGTTGCCGTTGCTCAGCCCCTGGTCGAGGTCGCGCATGTCGAAATGCGCGTCGAGCGTCATCAGCCCGACCTTGTCGAGCGGCATGCCCAGCCCGAGCAGCGCGGGCCGGGTCACGGCATTGTTGCCGCCGACGACCAGCGTCAGCGCATGAGCTTCGGCGCTCGCCGTCACCGCTTCCCGGATGCGCGGCGTCGCGTTTTCGATGCTGAGGCCAGCAACCTCGACATCGCCGCGATCGTGCACGGCGGTCGCCAACTCGCGGCCAGTCTCGACATCATAGCGGCCGATCCGCCGCAGCGTCTGGCGGAGGAGTGCGGGCGCCAGATCGCATTGCCCAGGCGTCACCGATCCCGCGGCCAACGGCGCGCCAACGAGCCCGACCCGCGCGTCGTCGGTCGCGCTCGAAACCAGCTCGGAAAGGTTGGGCCAGCCCGCCATGGCTTTGACCGTAGCAACTCGGCTCGCCTAAGGGCAGAGGCATGTGGGATCGGCTGCTGGTCGACTGCAATGTCGCGACACTCGAGGAGAAGCCGGGCAACCCGCTCGGGCTGATCGAAAATGGCGCGGTCGGCATTCAGGACGGCAAGATCGTCCGGGTCGGCAAGCGCACGGAGTTGGCGGGATTCCGCTCGAAGACGGTCGACGCCCTCGGCGGCGCGTGGGTCACGCCGGGCCTGATCGACTGCCACACGCATCTGGTCTTCGGCGGCACGCGCGCCGACGAGCATGCCATGCGCCGCGCCGGCGCCAGCTACGAGGAGATTGCGGCGGCGGGCGGCGGTATCGCCTCGACCGTCAAGCGCACCGCGGCGGCGTCCGACGACGAATTGCTCGATCAATCGCGCCGCCGGCTCCACGCGCTGATGCGCGGCGGCTGCACGACGGTCGAGGTGAAGTCCGGTTACGGCCTAGACCCGGCAAGCGAGCTCCGGCTCCTCGACATCGCTGGCAAGCTTGGCGGCAGCGAAGCCGTCCGCATCGTCCCGACGTTGCTCGCGCTTCACGCTATCCCGGCCGATCAGAAAGACCGCCGCGCGCATTACGTCGGCGAGATCGTCGACAAGCTCATACCGGCCGCCGCCAAACAGGGCCTGGCGACCAGCGTCGACGCCTTTTGCGATACGATCGCCTTCACCCCCGATGAGGTCGAGCGGCTGTTCAAGGCGGCGGCGCATCATGGCCTTCGCGTCCGGCTTCACGCCGAGCAACTGTCCAACCAGCACGGGGCCGCGCTCGCCGCGCAATATCGAGCGCTCAGCGCCGATCATCTCGAGCATCTCGACGAAGCCGGCGCGAAGGCCATGGCGTCCGCCGGAACCGTTGCGGTGCTCCTGCCCGGCGCGTTCTACGCGCTGCAGGAAAAGAAAAAACCGCCGGTCGCGTTGCTGCGCAAGCATAGGGTGCCGATCGCCGTCGCGACCGACTGCAACCCCGGGACGTCGCCGCTGCTGTCGCCGACCCTGGCGATGAACATGGCCTGCACCCTGTTCGGCCTGACGCCGGAGGAAGCGGTGCTGGGCATGACGACAAACGCTGCCCGGGCGCTCGGCCTCGCCAGCCAGATTGGCAGCATTGCCGCCGGCAAGCAGGCCGACCTTGCGGTCTGGAACATCGAATCCCTCGCCGAGCTCGGTTATTGGGTCGGCTTGCCCGGGCCCGAACGACGGATTTTCGCGGGGCTCGATGCCTAGGCTTCTCGCGGCGCTCATTGCCGTTGCGGCCTGGGTCGGTCTCGCGACCCGGGTCACGGTCGCCTACAATGGCGACCTGATTTTTACGCTATGGGTGGTTGGCCGCTACTTCACCATCCTGACCGGTCTGTTGGTGGCTGTCGTGATGACCGCGGTCGCCGCTGGACGCAAAGTATCGCCGTTCCTGCTCGCCGGCGTGACCCTCACCAGCATTCTGGTCGGGGTCGTCTACGTCACTTTGCTGCGTCACGACACAAGCGGCGGGCGCTACGTCTCCAACCTCCTGCTGCACTACGTCCTACCGATCGGAATGGCCGTTTACTGGCTGCTCTTCGCGCGCAAGAATGGGCTCATTTGGCGCGACGCATTCGTCTGGCTGCTTTATCCGCTCGGCTACTTCGCCTACGCGCTCGGGCGCGGTGCGTCGGATGGACGCTATCCCTACCCGTTCATGGATCTGAACAAGATCACCCTGGCCGCAACGCTGCGTAACGGCGTTGTCATCGGCGTGCTGTTCTCGCTGGCGGGCCTCGCGATGGTGGCCTCCGGGCGCGCCTTGTCGCGCGGGCGCTCCAAGCGCTAGGAGCGGCCCCGGAATGACCGATAGACGTGACAACAGCCGCCACATCCGCGCCCGCCGCGGCAGCGAGATCAAGGCGAAGCACTGGACCACCGAGGCAGCGGTGCGGATGCTGATGAACAACCTCGACGACGAGGTCGCCGAGGATCCGCAGAGCCTGGTCGTTTATGGCGGGATTGGCCGCGCCGCGCGCAACTGGGAATGTTTCGACAAGATCGTCGAGACGCTCGAGCGGCTGGATGAGGACCAGACCCTGCTCGTCCAGTCGGGCAAGCCGGTCGGGGTATTCCGGACTCACAAGGACGCGCCGCGCGTGCTTATCGCCAACTCCAACCTCGTCCCCAAATGGGCGACTTGGGACGTGTTCAACGAGCTCGATCGCAAGGGGCTCATGATGTACGGCCAGATGACCGCCGGCAGCTGGATCTACATCGGCACGCAGGGCATCGTCCAAGGCACGTACGAGACCTTCGCCGAGATGGGCCGCCAGCATTATGGCGGCGACTTAAAGGGCAAGTGGATCCTGACCGCGGGTCTCGGCGGGATGGGCGGCGCGCAGCCGCTCGCGGCGGTCATGGCCGGCGCGCATTGCATCGCCATCGAGGTCCAGGAAAGCCGCATCGAGAAGCGTCTTGAGACAAGGTACGTCGACCGCCGCGCGACCAGCATCGACGAGGCGCTCGAAATCATCCGCGCCGCCACCGAACCGACCAGCGTCGGGTTGCTGGGCAACGCCGCCGAGATTCTGCCCGAGATGTTGGCGCGCGGCATCAAGCCCGACGCCCTGACTGACCAGACCAGCGCCCACGATCCCGCCAACGGTTACTGCCCGGCCGGCTGGACCGTCGCCAAATGGCAGGACATGCGCGAGCGCGATCCCGCTGCCGTCGCCGTAGCCGCGCGCCATTCGATGGCCCGCCACGTCGAGGCGATGCTGGCGTTCAAGGACATGGGCGTCCCGACGTTCGATTATGGCAACAACATTCGCCAGGAAGCGCTCGACGATGGTGTCACGCGCGCCTTCGACTTCCCCGGCTTCGTCCCCGCCTACGTCCGCCCATTGTTCTGTCGCGGGATCGGGCCGTTCCGCTGGGCAGCGCTATCGGGCGACCCCGAGGATATCTACCGCACCGACCGGCGGGTGAAAGAGCTGATCCCGGATGACCCGCACCTGCACCGCTGGCTCGACATGGCGCGCGAGCGGATCGCCTTCCAGGGCCTGCCGGCGCGGATCTGCTGGGTCGGCCTCGGCCAGCGCCACCGGCTCGGCTTCGCGTTCAACGAGATGGTGCGGAACGGGGAAGTCTCCGCGCCGATCGTCATCGGCCGCGACCATCTCGATAGCGGCAGCGTCGCCTCGCCCAACCGCGAGACGGAAAGCATGGCCGACGGCAGCGACGCCATCTCCGACTGGCCGCTGCTCAACGCCTTGCTCAACACCGCATCGGGCGCGACCTGGGTGTCACTCCACCACGGCGGCGGGGTCGGCATGGGTTATTCGCAGCACGCCGGGATGGTGATCGTCGCCGACGGCACCGACGATGCCGCGCGGCGGCTCGAGCGCGTACTGTGGAACGACCCCGGCACCGGCGTCATGCGCCACGCCGACGCCGGCTATGACATCGCCGTCGATTGCGCGCGCGAGCAGGGGCTCGACTTGCCGATGATCGGCTGAGCCGCTTACTGGCTACGCCGTTTCATGGTAGCAGCCTTCCGGGGAATCGGGGGGAGAGGCGCAATGCCTTATCGCAGGGCTTACCTGTACGTGCTGGCGCTGCTGGCGCTGACCTTCGCCGCTTTCTGGCCAGGTTATTTCACCAGGCTTTCGAGTCATAACGCAGCCCACCATTGGCATGCGGCGGGCGCCGTCCTGTGGACCGTCCTGGCGATTGTGCAGAGCTGGACCGTGCACCACGGCCGCTTGGCTCTGCACCGCAAGACTGGGCTCGCCGTGTTCGCGCTGTTTCCGTTGTTCCTCGTGGGGGGGATGTGGGTCATCCATGTCGAGGCGGCGACGCTCGCTGGTGCGCTGGGCTCGCCAGTGGCCATGGCTGATCCGGACACGAGCCAGATCGCCCAATTCGGCTTTTTCGATCCGCTCGCCAACATCGGCTTCGCAATCCTATTCTGGGGCGGCCTCAGATATCGGCATAAGGTTCAGCTGCACGCCCGCTACATGCTCGGGAGCCTGCTCTTCGTGATCGCGCCGATCGGCTTCCGGCTGATCAGCCGCTATGTTCCGGGTCTATCTTCCGACACGCCTGAAACAGCGTGGCGCTTCGGCTTTGCCATGGGCGGCGGCAATGTGATCGCATTGGCGATCGCGCTTTATCTTTATTGGCTGGCACCGAAACATGGCCGCCCCTGGCTATTGGCGGCAGGCGTCATCGCCGCACAGGAAGTCACCTACGAAACGCTTGGCCGTCTGCCTGGGTGGGCGGCCATGTTCGCCACCGTGTCGCAGATAAACCTGACGTTCCTGCTGGTGATAACGGTCATCGTCAGCCTCGGCATCGCCTGGCATGGCTGGGTCGCCGGCGCCCGGCCGTCGGCGCCACGGGCGACCGCTCCGGCTTAACCGCCGCTGGTCGGCTGGCACCCAATCTCCTAGACGCACCCTCCATGACATCGACCCTAGATCCGACCGCCATCGACCTCGCCACCCTGCGCCAGTTGTGGAGCGGCGCCGAAGCGCGTCTCGACGACAAGTCGATGCAGCGCGTCGCCGACGCCGCCGCCTCGGTCGACCGGATCGTCGCCGGCGGCGAGACGGTCTACGGCGTCAACACCGGCTTCGGCCTGCTCGCCCAGACGCGCATCCCCGATGGCCGGCTGGCCGAGCTGCAGACCAACCTCATCCTGTCGCACAGCGCGGGGCTCGGCGATCCGCTACCGCGCCACGTCACGCGGCTGATGATTGTGCTCAAGCTGCTCGGCCTCGGCCGCGGTTATTCGGGCGTCCGGCCATTGGTCATCGACGCATTGCAGACGTTGCTCGACCGCGATGCGATGCCGCTGATCCCGTCGCAGGGCAGTGTCGGCGCGTCCGGCGACCTTGCGCCGCTCGCCCATCTCATCTCGGCGCTGATGGGCTACGGCCGGATGTGCGTCGCGGGTGAGGTCATGCCCGCCGCCGACGCGCTCAAGCGTATCGGCCTCAACCCGCTCCAGCTTGGTCCCAAGGAGGGCCTGGCGCTGATCAACGGCACCCAAGCGTCGACCGCGCTGGCGCTCGACGCCCTGTTCAAGGGCGAGCGCGTGTTCGCGGCCGCGATTGCTGCCGGTGCGATGTCGGTCGATGCGTTGAAGGGAAGTGCCAGGCCGTTCGACCCGCGCGTGTCGGAGCTGCGCGGCCAACCCGGGCAAATCCGCGTCGCCGCCGCGATCCGTGGCCTGCTCGAGGGCAGCGAAATCCTGACCTCGCACATCGCCTGCAGCCGGGTGCAGGACCCCTACAGTTTCCGCTGCCAGCCGCAGGTGATGGGGGCCGCGCTCGACCTGCTCGACAATGCCGCGCGCACGCTGACCATCGAGGCCGGCGCGGTGACCGACAATCCGATCGTCTTTCCGGACGAGGACAAGGCGATTTCGGGCGGCAACTTCCACGCCCAGCCGGTGGCCTTCGCCGCCGACACGATCGCCATGGCGCTATGCGAAGTCGGCTCGATCTCCGAGCGGCGCGTGAGCGTCCTCGTCGATCCCAAGATGAGCGGCTTGCCCGCTTTCCTGACGGAGGATTCGGGGGTCAACTCAGGCCTGATGATCCCGCAGGTCACGGCCGCGGCTCTGGTCAGCGAGAATAAGAGCCTCGCCTTCCCCGCAAGCGTCGATTCAATCCCGACATCGGCGGGCCAGGAGGACCATGTGTCGATGGCCCCGATCGCCGCGCGCAAGGCGGGGACGATCGCGACCAATGCTGCGGGCGTAATCGCGGTTGAGCTGATGGCTGGGGCGGAGGGCATCGATTACCACGCGCCGCTCAAGACCTCGCCGAAGATCCAGGCGATTCACGATGCGGTACGCGGCCTGTCGCCGCACTTCACCGCCGACCGTTATTGGGCCGACGAGATCAGCGCGCTCCAAGCGGCGGTTCTGGCGGGCGAGATTGGGCCGGAGGTAATCAGCCTCCGTTGACGCGCGTCCAGCGCTGTTCCTTGCACACCAGCCCAATGAACGCGCAGCCCTTCACGACCATGACGTTGGGCCCGTCCTGGTGGACCAGCGCCGAGCCGCTGAGGTTGCGCTTGGGCTCGAGCGCACGGCCACGATAGGTGCCGTCGCCGAGCGGCTTGAGGTCGCTCAGCACGCGCTTGCCGGGCGTGACGCCCTTTTCCCGATTGGTCGGTGAAGCCCAGGCGACGGTGCCGCAAATGGCGTCGCCGCAGCGCGCGACGTTGACGATCACGCTGCGCTTGGGGTTGGCCCATTTGCCTTCGAGCGCTGCCTGCGCTGCCGCACTGACGGGGAGCGTCGCAGCGAACAGCACCAGTCCAGCCTTGGTCAGAATCGTTTTCATGCCGCTCATTTAGCGAAATTTTGTGGCGGAAATGGCACCCCCAGCTTGCGCTAGGATTAATGGAAGTCGCGGCTTTTCGGGATGATTTCGACGTCCCGTGGGTGCCGTGCGGCGGGCGCCCGCCAGCTGCCGGCGCCATCGCCCTGGTTCAGCGTCGACGGCAGCGCCTCGTCGCTCAGCTGGCGCAGCAGATGGGTATGATCCTCTAATCTGCGGGCGACGACGTGGATCACGCCGTCATCTTCGTCCTTCTGGATGATGCCGTGCACCGCCATCAGCCGCGCGCCCATGACGATCTTGCGCTGCTTCTCGAACACGTCGGGCCAGACGACGAGGTTGGCGATGCCGGTCTCGTCCTCGAGGGTGATGAACACCACGCCCTTGGCGCTGCCCGGCCGCTGGCGGATCAGCACCAATCCCGCGATCGCCAGCCGTTTACCATCGCGGATGATTTTCAGCCGGTCGGCGGTGATGAACTTCTGCGCCGCATAATGTTCGCGCAGGAAGCGCATCGGATGCGCTTTCAGGCTGAGCCGGACGGTCTGGTAATCGTTCACCACATGCTCGGCCAGCGGCATGACGGGAAGCCGCGCCGGATCGGCTTCCGCGCCTTCGTCGCGGGCCTCGGCATAAGCGAACAGCGGCAGGTCGGGCGCCTGCCGGAGCGCCCGCGAATCCCACAAGGCCGCGCGCCGATCGAGCCCGATCGAGCGGAACGCGTCGGCCGCCGCCAGCCGCTGGATCGCGTGCACCGGGACGTGCCCCCGCGTCCGCAATTCCTCGACCGTTCGATAGGGCCGCCCCGCGACGAGGCTGTCGGCAGCCTCGCGGTGGAGGCCTTCCACCTGCCTCAGGCCCAGCCGTAAGGATAAATTGCGCTCACCCTGAGCTTGTCGAAGGGCGAGCGCTCTCATTTCGACAGGCTCAATGGGAGCGCTGAGAGAGCGTTCACCCTCCAGCGTGCAATCCCAGTCGCTGCAATTCACATCGACCGCGCGCACCTCGACGCCATGCTCGCGCGCATCGCGGACGATCTGCGCCGGCGCGTAAAAGCCCATCGCCTGCGAGTTCAACAGCCCGCACGCAAACGCCGCCGGATATTTCCATTTGAGCCAGCTCGACACGTAGACGAGGTGGGCGAAGCTCGCCGCGTGGCTCTCGGGGAAGCCATATTCGCCGAAGCCCTTGATCTGGTCGAAGCAGCGCTGGGCGAAGTCGGGGTCGTAACCTCGCTCGACCATTCGCCCGACCATCTTGTCCTGGAGCGTTTCGATATTTCCGCGGCTGCGGAACGTCGCCATCGCCTTCCTCAGCTGGTTCGCTTCCTCGGAGCTGAACTTGGCCGCGTCGAGCGCGATCTTCATCGCCTGCTCCTGGAAGATCGGCACACCGAGCGTCCGCCCGAGAATCTTCTGCAGCTCGTCGGGCTCGCCATGCGCCGGGTCCGGGCAGGGAAAGGTCACCGGCTCCTTGCCCGCGCGGCGCTTCAGGTACGGGTGGACCATGTCGCCCTGGATCGGCCCCGGGCGGACGATCGCGACCTCGATCACCAGGTCGTAGAAGCAGCGCGGCTTCAATCGCGGCAGCATGTTCATCTGCGCCCGGCTCTCGACCTGGAACACGCCGAGCGAATCGCCCTGGCAGAGCATGTCGTAAACTTCCGGCACTTCCTGCGGGACGGTCGCCAAGTCCCACCGTTCGCCATGATGCAATTCGATCAGGTCGAAGCATTTGCGGATGCAGGTCAGCATGCCGAGCGCGAGCACGTCGATCTTGAGGATGCCCAGTTCCTCGATGTCGTCCTTGTCCCATTCGATGAAGGTGCGGTCGTCCATCGCGCCGTTGCCGATCGGCACGGTCTCGGTCAGCGGCCGCTCGGTCAGGATGAAGCCGCCCACATGCTGTGACAAATGGCGCGGCATGCCGATCAATTGCTCGGCCAGCTTCATCGTTCGCCGGAGGTGCGGGTCGCTGAGGTCGAGCCCGGCATCGTTAGCCCGCGCATCCTCCAGTTCGGGGTCCATGCTGCCCCACACGGTCGAGGCCAGCGCGCCGCACACGTCTTCGCTCAAGCCCATCACCTTGCCGACTTCGCGGATCGCCGAGCGCGGGCGGTAATGGATGATGGTCGCGGCGATGCCGGCGCGGTCGCGGCCATATTTCGCGTAGATGTGCTGGATCACTTCCTCACGCCGCTCATGCTCGAAGTCGACGTCGATGTCGGGCGGCTCCTTGCGCTCCTCGCTGATGAACCGCTCGAACAACAGGTCGCTGGTCGCCGGATCGACCGCGGTGATGCCGAGGCAATAACAGACCGCACTGTTCGCCGCGCTGCCGCGGCCCTGGCACAGGATCGGCGGATCGAGGCTGCGGGCGAAGGCGACGATGTCGTGGACGGTCAGGAAATAACGCGCGAAGTCGAGCTTCGCGATCAGCGCCAGCTCATGCTTCAGCTGCTTCATTACCTTGGCGGAAATGCCCTTGGGCCAGCGGCCGGCGGCCCCGGTCCAGGTCAGCACCTCCAGATATTGCTGCGGCGTACGGCCGTCGGGCACCGTCTCCCGCGGATATTCGTAGCGCAGCTCCTCGAGGCTGAAATGGAGCGCATCGGCGAATTCGCGGGTCGCCGAAATCGCGTGCGGCCAGCGTTCGAATAGCCGGATCATTTCCTCGGGCCGCTTCAAATGGCGCTCGGCATTGGGGTTGAGCAAAAAACCGGCGGTCGTAATCGTCACTTTCTCGCGGATGCAGGTGACGACGTCCTGCAGCGGCCGCCGGTCGGGCGCATGATAATGGACGTCATTGGTCGCGATGATGCTGCAGCCATTGGCCCTTGCCAGTCGGTCGAGCCGCTCGATCCGGGCATTGTCCTCGCCGCGATAGAGCCACGACGCCGCGACATGGCTGAGTGACGTCAGTGCGTCACGCAGCCGTGGCAGCTCGGCCTCAAAGGCGTCGAGGTCGTCGCTGGGCCAGGTAATGAAGGCAATGCCCTCGGCATGGCTGGCGACGTCGTTCAGAGTCAGCTCGCATTGGCCTTTCTCGGCGCGCATCTTGCCCAGGCTGAGCAGCCGTGACAGCCGCCCGTAGCCATCGCGGTCCATCGGGTAAGCGAGCAGGCTCGGCGCGTCGGTGAGGTCGAGCCGGCAGCCGATCAGCGGCCTTAAGCCCGCAGTGCTGCACGCGCTGTGCATGCGCACCACGCCGGCCAGCGTGTTGCGGTCGGCAATGCCGATCGCGTCATAGCCCTGGGCAAGCGCGGTCAGGGTCAGCTCGATTGCGTCCGATGCCCCGCGCAGGAAGGAGAAAGGCGAACTGACGCCTAGCTCGACATAAGGCGATGGCGTCGTCGGCGGGGGCGCCATCCCCTCTCGCCGCACCAGCTTCAGCCGCGAAAATCCGGGCTTCTCGGGCATCAGCCAAGTCGCTTGATAGGATTGTTCATCCGAACAGGCCGTGGATGAACCAGTTGGGCGCGCCGCCCCGGCCGTCGCCGGCCAGGCCCTCGCGGTAGATCCAGTAGCGCCACCCGTCGGCGTCCTCGACCCGGTAATAATCCCGCAGGCGGCTGGTTGACGGCTGGCGCCACCATTCGGGCGCGATCCGCTCCGGGCCCTCGGCGCGGGTGATGTCATGCACCGCCCGCCGCCACACGAACCGCCGCGGCAGCCCTTCGGGGGTGGCGTAAATCACGGCAATCGCCTCGGGCCGGTCGAGCAGGCGAGGCGGACGGCTAAGCTCCTCCCTGGCCGCAGGCTGGGTCGAGGGGTAGGCTTGCAGGGAGGAGCCAATAGCGGCAACCCACCCGCTCGCCCGTTCCGGCAGATGGCTCTCTTCTTCTCGCGGCCGCCGAACCGCACGCGGCCCGAGCTTCACCGTCAGCCGGTCGACCAGCCGGGCCATCTCGCGTGTTCCCGACGGCTCCTCGACCAGGCTGTCCTGGGCCGACGCCAGGCTTTCGGCCCAGTCGGCGGTCAGCGCGAACGCGTCGAACCCGAACTCCGGATTCAGCTCGGCTGCCTTATCGGCCAGCAGGCGCTGGAGATGCTTCGGTTCCCGGCTCGGGATCGCGGTTGCGACCGAGGCTACGGCCACGCTGCCGTCAACGCGATATCCGGCCAGCGACAGCCGCCGCGCGCCAAGCTGGCGCTCCTGTAATTGGTGGACGAGGCCAGGCATCAGGCGCTCCAGCGCCTGCACGGCCGCTTCGGGATGGGTCGCCGGCTCCTCGAGCTTGAGCAGCGCGCGCGGTGGCGGGTCGGTCGGCGCGGCGGTCAGCGGCTCGGGCTTGCGTCCGATCATCCGGTCGAGCGCATCGACCACATCCTCCCCGCCGCGAAACCGCCGCGCCAGCGCCAGCCGCGGCAGGTCGAGCAATGCGCCGATGGTCTTGAGCCCGAGCCGTTCGAGCGTTCGCACCGTGTCCGGGTCGAGGCGGAGTGCGTGGACTGGGAGCGGCGTCAATTCATCACCGCCAAAATGACTAAGAGCCCACGCCGCTCCAGCGGTCGGGGCAATCGCGACGCGCGCCGTGATTCCGGCAGCTACGAAGCATTGCACCATATCGCGGATCAGACCGGCCTCGCCGCCGAACAGGTGCGCGACTCCGCTGACATCCAACCGGAGGCCATCGCCATCGACCTCGACCAGCGGCGACCAGCGCCCAGCCCAATGCGCGAACCGTTGCACCAGCGCGGCATCGCCGTCGGGGTCGGCGGAGAGGGCGATGAACGCCGGGTCGAGCGCCCGGGCATCGGTCAGCCTCGCCCCGGCCCGCGCGCCGCGCGCCGCGGCGGCCCTGGTCACGGCATGGATGATCGGTCCATGCGTCCCTTCGACGGTGAGCACGATCGGCGCATCAGGCGATGAATCGTTGGCCTTCGCCCAGCGCTCGATCGCGATGGCCGGCAACCAGATGGAAGCGATCCGAGTCATGCACCACACTCCAGCGGCCGGGCGGCAGCCCGCGGGCGCGGAACAGCTCCGCCTCCCACGCCGGCACGCCCGGTGCGCGACGGTCGAGCGGATTGCGGAGCGATGGCGCGCTTTCGATCCGCCAGCGCATCCGCGCGCCGCTGAGGTTTGCGTGACCGCCAAGCCGCACCAGCCAGCAGGCCACGCCGCTGCGCTCCGCCGCGACCGCGAGCCGCCGCGTCGCGGTGAAGTCGAGCACCTTGGGGTCGCCCCACAATTCGCCGATGACAGCCGAGAGCGCGGTGCATCTTACGCCCTCCTCCATGGCCCACAGCGCATCCTTGGCATCGCGCGCTTCGACATGGATGAGTTCCGGGCAAGGCAGGCCCGGCGGATGGATTCGCCCGGATTCGAGGATCGCCATGCGGTCCTGGACCCACAACAAAGGCTTATCCGTCGCGAGTTGGGCGAGGAGGAATCCGGCCCAGCCGCCATCGCGTGGGTGGGTGGCGAACAGCTCGGCGAGGGTCGGGCTGGGCGGCGCAGGCAGCAGCCAGCGCTCGCCCAACCCGCTGGGAAGACGATCATATGCAGCCGGCCGGACCTGTGCCGAGACAGCTCCGCCGGCGACCAGGGACAAGCCTCTTGCCACACGACTCACAACGCTAATGTTCTGCTTTTGTTCTTATCTCTTGAGTCGCGTCATAGAGTCAATCTCTTGCGCCTCGTGCCTCCGGCTGGAGCTAGTCGGCCGCCACGTCCTAGCGTTCGACCTCGTCGAGAAACGCCTGCACCTCACGTACCACCTGGCGCGTGATCCGCGCCGATACGCCAAAGCCCATGTGGGTACATTTGAGCTCGACCTGCTTGTCCCGCTCATACTCCAGCCCCCGGGCGGAGCGCGGCGCGACGATCCCGTCGCTGCGCGACCAGATCGCCAGGTGCGGCACCGGCGGCTTGTCGGTGATGCGCGGGATCGGCGGCTCGTCGACCTTGTGCCCGGCGACCCACTCATACAGCCGCCACACGTTGTTCTGCTTGGGGCTGCCCGAAAAGGGAGATCCCAGTGTCACCACCGCCCGCACCCGGTCCGGCGCTTCGCGCCCGAGCTCCCGGGCGAACAGGCCGCCGAGGCTCCAGCCGACGACCAGCACCGGGCGATCGCCGTCGATCTCCTCAAGCCGCTTCGCCAGCCGTTTGACGGTGTCGTGGCGAACCCCCCAGTTCCAGCCCATCTCCCAGCCGTGGACCCGCCATCCGGCCGCAGCCAGCGCGCGCCGCAGGGCCAGCGTCGTGCGGTCGCTGGCGATGAAGCCGGGAATGACCAGCGCCGGCGGCCCGTCGACCGGACCTCGCGGCCGCAGATGGCCGATGCCATGCCAGAATCGGGCGGCGAGAGCGCTGCCTTCGTAGATCCGCCGCCAGCGTGGCGGCGGCCGGTCGTCGCCCTGCCAGGTCAGAGGAATTCGCGCCCCATCAGTTCCTGCAGCGCCTTGGGCAGCTTCACCCGCCCGTCCGCCGTCTGGTGATTCTCGAGCAAGGGCACCAGGATCCGAGGGGAGGCGAGCGCGGTGTTGTTGAGCGTGTGCGCGAACCGAACCTTCCCGTCGCTGCCGCGATAGCGGATGTTGGCCCGCCGCGCCTGCCAGTCGTGCAAGGTCGAGCAGCTGTGCGTCTCGCGATACTTACCGAGGCTCGGCACCCAGCTCTCGATGTCGTTCATGCGATATTTGCCGAGGCCCATGTCGCCGGTCGACGTTTCGATCACCTGGTAGGGGATTTTCATTGCCTGAAGCAGCTCTTCGGCCAGCCGCAACAGCGTTGCGTGCCACTCGGCCGATTGCGCCTCGTCGGCCTCGCAGATCACGTATTGCTCGACCTTCACGAACTGGTGGACGCGCAGCAGCCCGCGGACGTCCTTGCCCGCGCTTCCCGCCTCACGGCGGAAACAGGGCGAGTAGCCGGCGTAGAGCACCGGCAATTTGTCGGCCTCGATGATCTCGCCCGAATGGAGCGAGGTCAGCACCACCTCGGCCGTCCCGGCCAGCCACAGGTCGTCGTTGGGCAGCTCGTACGTCTCCTCGCGATGGCCCGGGAACTGGCCCTGGTTGAGGAACGCCTGCTCGCGCGCGATCGCCGGCACCGTGATCGGCGTGAAGTTAGCCGCCGCGATCCGCTCCAGAGCCCAGGCCATCAGCTTGGCCTCGAGCAGGGCCAGCCCGCCCTTGAGGCAGTACGTCCGGCTGCCCGACACCTGCGTCACCCGCGACAGGTCGCCCCAGCCGTTCTTCTCGATCAATGCGACGTGGTCGAGCGGCTCGAAGCCGAACTCCGGCGGCGTGCCTTCCGTGCGGATGACGACGTTGAAGCTTTCGTCCGGCCCGACCGGCGCCCCCTCGTAGGGGATGCCCGGCAGCTTGAGCATCAAAGCCGACAGCTCGCCTTCCTTCCCGGCGAGGTCATTTTCCAGCTCGGACGCCCGGGCTCCCGCCTCCTTGGCCTTGCGGCCGAGCTCCGCCTTCTCTTCCGGCGCCGCCTTCGGAAACTGGGAGCTGATCGCGTTGCGCTCGGCCCTGAGCGCCTCGATCTCGGTCTTGAGCGCGCGGACCTCGCCATCCAGCGCCAGCAGGGCATCGAGATCGAGCGCCACGCCCTTGTCGCGGATCGCGCGCTCCACCGTCGCGCGGTTCGCCTTGATGAAGTCCAACGCCAGCATGGCGGCCAAGTGCGCGAATTGCGCGGCGAGGGCAAGTTCGCCTAGGGCCCGGCCATGCCCTCAGGCCTCATTGCCCTGCTCGACGATGTCGCGACCATCGCCAAGCTCGCCGCTTCCTCGCTCGACGACGTTGCCGGGGCGGCCGGCAAGGCGAGCACCAAGGCGGCCGGCGTGGTGATCGACGATACGGCGGTGACCCCGCGCTACGTCGTCGGCCTGGCCCCCGAACGCGAGCTGCCAATCATCGGCAAGATCGCCTGGGGGTCGATCAAGAACAAGGTCCTGCTGCTCCTCCCGGCGGCGTTGCTCCTGACCGCCTTCGCCCCGATGCTGATCACGCCGCTGCTGATGGTCGGCGGCGCTTATCTGGCGTTCGAGGCGACCGAAAAGATCCTCGAGAAGATCCTTCACGATCACGATCATGAAGAGGCGCTGATCGACGCGCTCGACGACCCCAGGGAGCTTGAGCAGCTGCAGGTGAAGGGCGCCATCCGCACCGACTTCATCCTGTCGGCGGAGATCATGGCCATCGCGCTCGCCAGCCTCGAGCATTTGACGCTCCTGACGACCGCCATCGCTCTGCTCGTTGTTGCTCTGGCGATTACCGCGGGCGTCTACGGCGTCGTCGCGATTATCGTGAAGCTCGACGATATCGGCCTCCACCTCGCCAAACGCCGGAGCAGCAGTGCCCGGGCGTTCGGAAATATGCTCGTGCATGTAGTCCCGAAGCTGCTCGTCGCACTGTCGGCGATCGGCACGGCGGCAATGCTGTGGGTCGGCGGCGGAATCCTCGTCCACGGGCTCGAGGAGCTGAATTTTGCGACAATGATACCGCACGCCATCCACGACACGGCGCACTGGCTCGCGGCCCGCGCCGGCCCGCTGCACGGCCTCGTCGACTGGCTGGTGAATGCGCTTGGCGGGGCGATCGTCGGGCTCGTCGCCGGTGGGGCGATTGCCGCCGTGATCCGGCGGCTCATTCCCCACCCGGAAAAGCTGATCGTCGATTAGTCGAAGTGCAACCGGCGGTAGCTGCCGCGGAAGAACAGCAGGGGATCGAGGCCGGCGTCGAAGCTCGCCTTGACCACCCGCCCGACGAGGATGTGGTGGTCGCCGCCGTCGTGAACCGCGAACCGCTCGCATTCGAATACGCACAGCGATTCTTCGAGGATCGGCGCCCCGGCCTCGCCGCACGACCATGCCATGCTCCCGAACCGGTCCTCGACCCGCGTCGAGAAAGTGATCGAGGCCGGCTGCTGCTCACGCTGGAGCACGTTGACCGCAAAGCACGGCGCATCAGTCAGAGTGGTCGACGCCGCCGCTTGTTTGTGCAGGCACACCAGCAGCAAGGGCGGATCGAGCGACACGGAGGTGAAGCTGTTGACCGTGATCCCCGCCGGCTTCTGCTCGGCGTCGAGCGCCGTCACCACGGTCACGCCGGTGGCGAAGCAGCCGAGCGCGTCGCGCAGCGTCCGCGGGTCGTGCCCGCTGCGATATTCGTGTTTGGTCGGCTGGTCGGCCATGGTCAGCCTATAGCGCCAGCAACGCCTCCGGGGTCAACGCCAGCACGTCCGATATCGTTTTCTCGACCGATTCGGATACCAGGTAGCGCGGCTGGAACACGTCGTTCCGATAGGGGGTGGTAACGGCCCGTTCGACCGAAAAGGGCAACCGCTCGACCGTGTCGCTCTCAAGGCTGAAATGCGCCTCGCCGAAGCTCGACGCGAGTCCTGCGCCGAGGATCTTCAGTTCGCCCTGCTCCCGCGCCAGGCCGAACTCGACACTGTACCAATACAGCCGGGCGGCTCGCTGCCCCTCGCCCGCGGCGATCGCCGCCGAGCCGAGCTCGCCGACATGCCGCGTCATCTCGGCATAATCGGGATGCGCGAGCATCGGGATGTGGCCGAACATGTCGTGAAAACAGTCCGGCTCCTCGAGATAGTCGAGTTGCTCGCGCGTGCGGATGAAGTTGCCGACCGGAAAGATGCGCTCGCCCAGCATCGCGAAAAACACCTCATCTGGGACCAGTCCGGCGACCGCCACCGTTCGCCAGCCGGTGCGCGGCTCGAGAATCGCGTTCAGTCCTTCGATGTCGGGCACGCCGGGGTGGGACAGGCGAAGGAGGTCGATGCCGTCGAGGAAGGGCGTGACCACGCGCGTGCCGAGCAGCTCGACCTGCCGCGCGAACAGCAGGTCCCACACTTCATGGTCGTCCTCGGTGAACGACTCCCACTCCTGCGGCACGACATAATCCTGCCAGCCGCTGGGCTGCTCTTTGGTGGCGGTGGCTCGGTGAAGCATGTTCTGGTCCTTCATTCGGGCAATAAAAAACCCGCCGCGGAGGCCGGGGCGGGGGTTCGAGGTTGGTCGTCTGAACTAGGGGCGCGTCAGCCGATCCCAACCTCGTCGGGATAATAATATACGGCGCTGATCGCGGTGCGTGTCATTGTGGGTCGGTATCCCATGCCCCGCCTTAACGCACAATGGCCGATAACGACCCATTCCTGCCACTAGGCGAGCCGGTTGATTGCCTCGGCGAGCTTTACATCGCGCTCCGTCACGCCGCCGGCGTCATGGCTGGTCAGCCGGAAATCGACGCGGTTCCAGACGCTGGTGAACTCCGGGTGATGATCGACCTTCTCGGCGTGCAGCGCGACCCGGGCGAGGAAGCCGAACGCTTCGCTAAAGTCCCTGAACTTGAACGTCCGGACCAGCGCCTTGCCGTCAGCCTCATAAGTCCAGCCGGCTGGCGGTTCCATGGGTTCAGTCCTTCCGGGTTGCGAACGCCGGCGCGAGGCGATCGTGCCGGTCGGGATGCACGAACACCCAATTATCCTCGACGATCGTGTCCTTCGATGCCGGTGTCAGGCGACCGTCATCGTCGAAATGATAGCAGCCGTAGCCGAACGCGTCGAAGAAGTCCGTCACATCCGAGACCTTGAGCCCGAAGCCTTCCAGGAACCACGGAGTGATTTCGATCACCACGACCGGCTTGTGCCGTTCGATCGTCCGGGCGGCGCCGCGCATGGCGAACAGGTCGGCGCCTTCGATGTCGCACTTCAGCAGCGTCAGCCGTTCGATGTCGGGCAGCACCTCGTCAATGGCGACGACTTGCGCCCGAATCGTCTTCGTCTTGTCGAAGCGGGCGTGAATTTCCTTGCCCGGCCGAGCGTCATTCCGGCCCATATGGACGAGCCCCGCGCTGATCGCTCCGGAATCCATGACCGGGACGGTGAACTCGATCTCCTCGGCTTTCTCGCCGCACCCGGCCTCGAACAACCGGACGTTGCGCGTGAAGCCCAGGCGCTTGGCGACCTTGCGGAACGTGCGCGCGGTGAACGGGATCGGCTCGAAGGCATAGACGTGACCGGCGCTGCCGACGGCGCGGGACATGTGGTAACTCCACACCCCGAAGTTGGCGCCAATGTCGATGGCGCTGTCACCCTCGCGGAGCACCAAGCGGCACAACTCCAGCTCCGGCTCGGTCCAGCTGCCCGACTGGATGTCGCGGGCTTTCGCGATGGCCTGGATGCTGCTGTAGGTCGCTTCCGTGACGACCGGCGCCAGGGCACGCTTGAGGAGGCGGCGGAACGGGGAATCGGCGCCCATCAGGCGGTCGCTTCCAGCGCTTCACGAATCGCTTCGCCGGTGAAGTTGGCATCCGGCCGGTCATAATGCCCGGGCGAGAGCTTCGGACCAATTTGCTCGCCTTCGCGGAACCGCGCGAGGTGACGTTCAACCGCGGCCCGGCCGCGTCCGACGTCGTTGCCCGCGAGGCGCTGTTCGATCAGCTCGATCAGCTGCGCGTTGCCCGACCGCTGGAGAATATAGAACAGGCTGGCCACGTGATCGTCGTTCGGGCCGAGCTCGAATTCCTCGCGCTCTTTCATGACCGCGAAGCCGTCCGCCACCGGGTAGAAATCAAACGATTCGACGGTTTTCACGTCGAGCGCCTTGGCCAGTCCGAGTTGCTTGACGATCTTTCGCAACGCCTGCTCGCGGCCGCGAATCAGCGGCAGCCGCTTCAGCCGGTCGCGCCAGGTGGTCGGGAGGCTGTTGGAGAACAGGGCGAGGGTGATCGACAGGTCCGGCGGGAAGAACGGGGTGTGCGGGATCCACCGGTCGACGAACGCGACGTGGTGCTGCGGATGCGGGGCGGCTTCGACCAGCGCCATCCGGTAACGCTGCCGCGATGAATCCCGCGCTTCGGGAGTCGTGAACGTCCAATGCTGATAGCCGGGACCGAACAGCGTCACGGTCGTAAGCAGCAAGTTGCCGTGATGATGAATGGCCTTGGTCGACAGGTTCGTGTTGCCGTCGGGGAGTGGGATCCAGCAGTTCGCGACCAGGCTGAACCAGGGGTTCACGGCGACCGGTACGGCGACGACCGGATAGTGGCCGCGATCGAGCGATTGCGGCGACTTCAGATAGTCGGCCAGGATTGCGGTCAGGAATTCCGGCGTCTCGCTCAGCTTGCCCAGGATCGGCGCGCTCGCCCGATGCGCGGCATATTTGTCGGGGTGGTCGCGGAATGCCTGGACCAGGCTGCCGACGGCGTCGGCGACAATCGTCATGACCCTTGGTCGCTCGCCGGGTTGCCCAATCGCTCTTTCATCGCCGCTCCATACCGTTGCCCGTCGTGAACGATCAACGGCTTCCGCGGTTCAGCTTGCTCTGACGCGACTTGAAATGCTGCCCGCCCCGGCGCAACTGGCCCGCAAAGGAGTACTGCCATGGCCACCTCGGCAGAGGAGCAAACCGCCACCGGGTTCGCCAACCCGATGGGCACCGACGGGTTCGAGTTCGTCGAATATACCGCGCCCGACCCGCAGTTGCTGCGCGAGCTGTTTACGAAAATGGGCTTCCCCGCGGTGGCGAAGCACAAGCGCAAGGACGTCACCCTCCACCGCCAGGGCGAAATCAACTTCATCATCAATGCCGAGCCCGGCAGCTATGCCGAGCAGTTCGCGCGCGACCACGGCCCCAGCGCCTGCGCCATGGCCTTCCGCGTCAAGGACGCGAAATTCGCGCTTGAGCGTGCTGTCGGCCTAGGCGCGACCGCGGTCGCGACCGACGTCGCTCATGGCGAAATGGATATCCCGGCGATCGAGGGCATCGGCGGCTCGCGCCTGTTCCTGGTCGACACTTATGGCGACAAGGGCAGCATCTACGACGTCGACTTCGACTTCTTCCCCGACGCCGAGCAGCGGCTGGCCGAGCTCGACAGCCGCCTGACCTACATCGACCACCTGACCCACAATGTGAACCGCGGCCAGATGAGCGTCTGGGCCGGATATTATGAGAAGCTCTTCAACTTCCGCGAGATTCGCTACTTCGACATCGAGGGCAAGCAGACCGGCCTGTTCTCCAAGGCAATGACCTCCCCCGACGGCAAGATCCGCATCCCGCTGAATGAGAGCCAGGACGACAAGAGCCAGATCGAGGAGTTCCTCCGCGAATATAAGGGCGAGGGCATCCAGCACATCGCGCTCGGCACGTCGAACATCTACGACAGCGTCGACATCCTGCGCGGCCGCGGGATCGCCTTCCAGGACACGCCCGACACTTATTACGAACTCGTCGACGAGCGGGTGAAGGACCATGGCGAGCCGACCGCCGAAATGAAGAAGCGCGCAATCCTGGTCGATGGCGCACCGACCGAGGACCAGGGCTTGCTGCTGCAGATCTTCACCCAGAATGTGATCGGCCCGATCTTCTTCGAGATCATCCAGCGCAAGGGCAACGAGGGCTTCGGCGAGGGCAATTTCAAGGCGTTGTTCGAAAGCATCGAGCTCGACCAGATCCGCCGCGGCGTGATTTGACCCGCATGACCGAAGCTTTCATCTGCGACGCCGTCCGCACACCGATCGGCCGCTACGGTGGGGCGCTGTCCTCCGTCCGACCCGACGACCTCGCCGCCATCCCCCTGGCCGCGCTCAAGGCGCGCAACCCCGACGTCCATTGGGCGCATGTCGACGACGTCATCCTCGGTTGCGCCAACCAGGCCGGCGAGGACAATCGCAACGTCGCGCGAATGGCGGCGTTGTTGGCCGGGCTCGGCGCTGCCGTGCCTGGTACGACCGTCAATCGCCTGTGCGGCTCGGGGCTCGACGCGGTCGGCATGGCCGCACGCGCGATCAAGGCCGGCGAGGCCGAACTGATGATCGCCGGCGGGGTCGAAAGCATGAGCCGCGCGCCTTTCGTCATGCCCAAGGCCGACAGCGCGTTCAGCCGTAACAACGCGGTCTACGACACGACCATCGGCTGGCGGTTCGTCAACAAGCGACTGAAGGACGAGTACGGGATCGATTCGATGCCGGAGACGGCGGAGAATGTCGCGGCGGAGTTCCATGTCAGCGGCGCCGACCAGGACAAATTCGCGGCCGAGAGCCAGCGCCGCGCCGCGGCGGCCCAAGCCAGTGGCCGACTCGCCGCCGAGATCGTCCCCGTCACCATCCCGCAGCGCAAGGGCGATCCGGTCGTCGTCGACAAGGACGAGCACCCGCGCGAAACGACTGCCGAGAAACTCGCCCAGCTGAAGCCGATCGTGAAGCCCGACGGCAGCGTGACCGCGGGCAATGCCAGCGGCGTCAATGACGGCGCTGCCGCCCTCATCGTCGCCAGCCAGGCCGCGATCGACAAATATGGGCTGACGCCGCGCGCTCGCGTGCTCGGCGGCGCGGTCGCCGGGGTCGAGCCGCGGATCATGGGCATCGGCCCAGCGCCGGCTTCCGAGAAACTGATGAAGCGCCTGGGGCTGACGATTGGCGATTTCGACGTGATCGAATTGAACGAAGCATTCGCCGCGCAGGGCCTTGCGGTCATGCGCATGCTCGGCCTGCCCGACGACGCGGTGCACGTGAACCCCAATGGCGGCGCGATCGCGCTCGGCCATCCGCTCGGCATGTCCGGCGCGCGGCTCGCGCTCACCGCGACCGAGGAGTTGCAGCGGAATGGCGGCAAGTTGGCGCTCGCGACCATGTGCATCGGCGTTGGACAAGGCATCGCGCTCGCCCTCGAACGGGTGTAAACTCCCACGATGGCGGCAGTTGCGGAAAAGGCGCTCGACAAGGCGGCGATCATGGCCGTGCTCGACCTTGTGCCCGATCCGGAGATCCCGGCGCTGACCATTACCGACCTCGGCATCGTCCGCGGCATCGCCGACGACCCGCCCCGCGTGCTGGTGACGCCGACCTACACCGGCTGTCCGGCGACGGTGGCGATCGAGCAGATGATCCGCGTGGCGCTCGACGAGGCGGGATACGGCGGCGTCCACATCGAGCGGGTGCTGTTCCCGGCCTGGACGACCGACTGGATCAGCGAACGCGGGATGGAACGGCTGAAGGCCTACGGCATCTCGCCGCCCAATCCATCGGCAACCGCCGAATGTCCGCGCTGCGGGTCGCTGGAGACTGTGGAAGTGAGCCGCTTCGGCTCGACTCCGTGCAAGGCGCAATGGCGCTGCACCGCCTGCCTGGAGCCGTTCGACCGCTTCAAATGTCACTAAATTAGGGCGTCACCACTCCGCGAAGCTGCCGTCCTTGGTGCGGAAGATCGGGTTGCGCCAGCGGTGGCGGTCCTTGTCTGCTTCGCGCACCGCGGCCTCGTCAATGTCCACGCCAAGTCCCGGCCCTTCCGGCACCGGCAGGAACCCGTCGATCGGCGTCAGCGCGTCCTTGTTGGTGCAGAAATTGAGGAGGTCGTGCCCCCCGGTGTTGTAGTGGATGCCGAGGCTGATTTCCTGAATCGCATGGTTGGGGGTGCACGCCGCGATCTGCAGGCAAGCGCCGAGCGCCAGCGGCCCAAGCGGGCAATGCGGCGCGACCGCGACGTCATAGGCTTCGGCCATCGCCGCAATCTTGCGCACTTCGAGGATACCGCCGGCATGGCTGAGATCGGGCTGGATGATGTCGACCGCGCCGGCCTCGAAGAACGGCTTGAAGTCCCAGCGGCTGTAAAGCCGCTCGCCGAGCGCGATCGGGGTCGAGGTCAGCGCCGCGATCTGCGCCAGGCCGTCCGGGTTCTCGCTGAGCAACGGCTCTTCGATGAACAATAGCCCGAGCGGGTCGAGCGCCTTCGCCAGCTGCTTGGCGAGCGGGCGGTGGACCCGGCCATGGAAGTCGAGCCCGACGTCCATGCCCAGCGCCTGCGCCGCCTCGACCCGCTTGACCACATCATCGAACAGCTTCGGCGTGCCGATCCAGTCCATCTCGGCGGTCGCGTTCATCTTGACCGCGGTGAAGCCCTGCTTCTTGCGCACGTCAGCCGCTTCCGCGATTTCGTGGGGCCGGTCACCACCGATCCAGGCATAGGAGCGAACCTTGTCGCGGACCTTGCCGCCAAGCATCTGCCATGCCGGCAGGCCGAGTGCGCGGCCCTTGAGGTCCCACAAGGCCTGTTCGAGCCCGGCCAGCGCGCTCATCAGCACCGGCCCACCGCGGTAGAAGCCGCCGCGATAGCCGACCTGCCACATGTCCTCGATCGCGAATGGGTCGGCGCCGATGAACCGGTCGCGCAGCGCCTCGAACGCGCCGTCGACCGCTTCCGCCCAACCTTCGAGGCTCGCCTCGCCCCAGCCGACGGCACCATCTTCCGCTTCGACCCGAACGAACAGCCAGCGCGGTGGCGCGAAGAAGGTCTCGATCCGGCCGATCTTGCGCTGCGTCACGCCTGCCCTTCCTTGGAGTCGGTCGAATCGTCGGGCGTGTTCGCGTCATCGGCCTGCGTACCGCTGCCGGCCGGGTGGCGGCCGGCGGCGTCGTCACCGCCCCCGTCCTGCTCGCCAATCTTCTTGATCGGCACGATCAGGCACACGCTTTGGGCCGGCAACACGTTGCGCCAGTCGGCGATCAGCTGCTTGTAGGCGCGACCGACGTTGCGGATCTTGCGGTCGAGGTCGAACAGGCCGAGCGGATTGACGTTGCCGTTCTGCTCGCGGAGCGCGGTGTCCCAGTCGACCTGGTCGGTCAGCGAATACCAGGTGAAGCCGACGGTGGGGATGCCGACGTTCCGCAGCCTCAGGACGTTGGCCCATTCCTTCCACAGCCATTTGACCGCTTCGTCGCCGTGCGGGCCCTCCCACAAGTTGGTCTCGGTGTGCATCACCGGCAGCCGGTAGCGGTTGTAATACTGGCGGGTGATCTCGGAGTAACCGAAGGTCTCGCCGGCGGCGACGGTGTGACCGTCGGCGAACACCCGGTGCTCGTTCAGCTGGTAATAATCGTTGCCGAGGATGCAGTGCTGCTTGAGCCGGTGCTCGAGGAACCAGTTATACTCTTCGCGGCTCATGCCGTTATCCATCAGATATTCGTACATGCCGCTGTCGACCCGCCGTCCGTAATTGAGGTCGAGCGACAGGAACCGCATCTGGTTGAGCACTTCGGCGCGGCCGATCGCGGCCGGCGAATCCGCGTGATAATATTCCGACGATTCCGACTGGATGAAGATGGCGTCGTGGCGGCGCTTCAGTATCTCGATCATCGCCATGATGTTGGCTTTGACGAGGTGCTTCAGCGCGGTGACGAAGGACATGTCGTCCTTCTTCTGCTCATTCCACCAGCCGTATTTCGCGGAGAAGACCGCGCAGATGAACATCTCGTTGATCGGGGTGTAGATCTGCACCCATGGATAGCGTTCGGCGAAGGCCCCGGCATAATCGGCGAACAGCCGGGGGAAATCGGGATTCTGGAAATTGCCGAGCCAGTCGGGAACGCCGAAATGGCACAGATCGACGATCGGCGTGATTTCCCGCTTCCTCAGCTCGGCGAACGTCTGGTCGGTGAACTCCCAGTCATATTTGTGGGGCCCGATGTACGTCGTGTGCAGCGGCGGGCCATAGCGGAGAAAATTGATCCCGATTTCCTGGACGCAGTCGAAATCCTCGCGCCAGCGCTCGTAGTGGCCGCAGACCTCCATCTCGTCGATTCGGGTCTTGCCGTGGTTGATCGTCGGGACGCTGTTTTCGATCCCCGTCGCAAACATGAAGTTGGCGATGGTCCGATCTCCTAAAGTCGATTCTGGTTAGCCCGCGAAGGGCATGTCCGGGACGCCCCCTACTCCCGGCGTAAGCATAAACAATGCCCCGGCATTTGGTTGCATTGCCAGGGTCGCCTCGTCGAAGTCGCGCCGCGCCGAGGTGATGTAAAGCCGATCCATGTCGGGCCCGCCAAACGTGCAACTGGTCGGTCGCTGGACGGGCATCTTGATGGTTTCGAGCCATTCCCCCGCCGAGGAATAGCGGCGCAGGCACCAGCCGTCCCAAAAGGCAATCCACAGGCAGCCGTCGGCGTCGACCGTCATTCCATCGGGATAGCCGTCCCCAGCGTTGAATTGCAGGAACGTGCGGCGGTTGGACACCGTACCGTTGGCGTCGACGTCGAACGCGTAGGTGATCTGCCGCGCCGAATCGCTTTCGTACATGACATTGCCGGTCGGGCTGAATGCCGGCCCGTTGGTGACTTTGTAGTCGGCGTCGATCGCAGCGATCTCCAGCCCCTGGTCGATGCAGTACAACGTTCCGCTCGGCTGCCGCTCGCCGTCGTCCATCGATCCAGCCCAGAAGCGGCCGCGGCGGTCGACCTTACCGTCGTTGAAGCGATTTTCGGGAAGATGCTTTTCCGGCTCGATCAGGATGTCGTAGCGCTCCGCTTCCGGGTCGATCACCGCAATGCCCTGGTCCGTGCCGGCGATGAATCCCCCGCTCGCCCGCGGGGCGATCGAGCCGACACGAAAGGGCGTCGCCCACTCGCTGACATCACCCCTGTCGCCGAGGCGGAAGATTTTTCGGCCGTTGATGTCGACCCAGTAAAGCGCCTGCTCGCGACTGACCCACACCGGCCCTTCGCCAAGCACGGCGCCGACATCCGCGACACAGTGAACATTGGTCATCGTCATCGTCCTAGAGAACAATATCGGCGGAGCGAAGTTGCGCGGGGGCGGTTGTTGCGGCCATGGGCAAGGCCATGCGCTGGGCGGACGGTTTTATCGCGGTCGATTGGGGGACGACCAATCGCCGAGCCTATCTGCTGGATGGCGCGGGTCACCGGATCGACGAGTTCGAGGACGCCAAGGGCGTTCTGACGGTCACCGATTTCCCCGCCGCCGTCGCTGAAATACGCGAGCGGCTTGGCGACAGGCCGCTTCTGCTCGCCGGAATGATCGGCTCGAACAAGGGCTGGGTCGAGGCGCCCTATGTGCCCTGTCCGGCCGGCATCGACGAGCTCGCGGCGAACCTCACCTGGGCCGGAGAGCGGGAGGCGATCGTCCCCGGCGTGTCCTACATCGGGCAGGGCCGGGCCGACGTGATGCGTGGCGAAGAAGTACAGCTGCTCGGCGGTGTCGCGGCCAAGTTGGTGGCAAAGGAGGCATTGGTTTGCCACCCGGGCACACACAACAAGTGGGCGCTGCTTCGCGGCGGCATCATCAAGACGTTCGGCACGGTGATGACCGGCGAGCTGTTCAGCCTGCTCAAGGACCACAGCATTCTCGCCGACCTGCTGGCCGGGCCGGTTGAGCCGAACGACGCGTTCAAGCGTGGCGTCCGCTCTGCGTTAGAAAATGATTTGCTCCCGGCCTCATTGTTTGGCGTGCGCGCCGGCGTCCTCCTCGGCCAGACCAACAAGGACGATGCCGCGTCCTACGTTAGCGGCTTGCTGGTCGGGACCGACGTGCGGATTGGCCTGACGTGGCCAATGGCTGTCCGGATCATGGTGATCGGCCGGCCCGAGCTGACCCGGCTTTATGCCGCGGCGATTGTCGAGGCCGGACGCGAGGCCGTCGAACTTGACGGTGAACAATGTTTCCTTGCGGGCATTCAGGAGATCGCGAAGAGGATTTCATGAGCGCCGACCTGCTGCATCGCTATCTCGACCAATGCCCGCTGGTGGCGATCATCCGCGGCGTGAGCCCGGACGAAGCCGAGGCGATTGGCGAGGCGGTCTACGGGGCCGGCATCCGGATCATTGAGGTGCCGCTCAATTCGCCGCGCCCGATCGACAGCATCCGCCAGCTTGCGGCGAAGTTTGGCGACCAGGTGCTGGTGGGTGGCGGAACGGTCCTGGAAGCGACGCAGGTCGGAGCCATTCAGGCAGCCGGCGGCCGCCTGGTCGTTTCTCCCAACGCCGACGCTGCCGTGATTTCGGCGACCGTGGCCGCGGGGATGATTTCGATGCCTGCGTACTTCACGCCGAGCGAGGCCCTCATGGCCCTGCGCGCCGGAGCGACCGCGCTGAAGCTGTTCCCGGCCGAGGGATCGAGCCCGGCGGCGTTGAAGGCGCAGCGCGCGGTTCTACCCGCCGATGTCCCGATCCTCCCCGTCGGCGGCATCAAGCCGGACAACATGCGGCCGTGGCTCGACGCCGGCGCCAACGGCTTCGGGCTGGGCGGCGGCCTCTATCAGGCGGGGCAATCGGTCGACGCGACAGCGGCCAAGGCCCGGGCCTACGTGGCCGGCCTGTCGCCGTGAGCCCCATTCGCATCGCCATCGTCGGATTCGGCAAGATCGCCGCGGACCAGCACGTCCCCGCCATTACGGCAAACGACCGCTTCCAACTGGCAGCAGTTTCGAGCCGCTCCGGCCTGGGCCCGCAGCCGGCGTTCGTCGACTGGCGCGAGATGATCCGCGGGGTTGCCGACCTGCAGGCGGTCGCGATTACCACGCCACCCGGTCCGCGTTACGAGATTGCACGGGAATGCGTGCTCGCCGGGCTTCACTGCCTGCTTGAAAAACCGCCGACGGCCGGCCTCGCCGAGATCGCCGACCTCGGTTGCCTCGCGCAGGCCCAGGGCGTGACGCTCTACACGACGTGGCACGCGCAGCATCATGCGACGGTCGCCGCGGCGGCGCGGGCGCTGGCGGGCAAGCGCATCAAATCGATGCAGATCCTGTGGCACGAGGACGTCCGCAAATGGCATCCCGGCCAGGCGTGGATTTGGGAGCCGGGCGGGTTCGGCGTATTCGATCCCGGTATCAACGCTTTCTCGATCGCCACTGCGATCTTTCCCGGCGCCCTCTTCGTGCGGGATGCCAGCCTCACCTTCCCCGAAAATGCGCAAACCCCGATCGCTGCCGAAGTGACTCTATCGAGCCCGCAAGCGGATGGTCCGCTCACTGCGAGTTTGGACTGGCGCCGAAGCGAGGGCGAAGAATGGACGATCGCCGTCGAAACCAGCGATGGCATCAGCGTCCGTCTCGAGGATGGCGGCGCCAAGCTCCGGCTCGACGGTCGGCTTCAGGCCGATGACGGGCTGGGGGAATATCCCGATATCTATCGCCAGTTCGCCGAGTTGATCGACCAGCGGCAGAGCCGGGTGGACGTGGCGCCCTTGCGACTGGTTGCCGATTGCCTTCTTGCGAGTCGTCGACAGATAGTGGAGGCAATTGAGGTCTAACAGCCGTTGGAACGGGTAGGGGACGCGTTCGTAATGAGTCCGAAATGGTAGCAGCCGCAATCGACGAAAGGCCGCAGGCCGATGAGGCATTCGCTGGCAATGCCCTCCTGGCAGCTTTGCCGACGGAAGCCCGGGACCTGATCGAACCGCACGGTACAATGGTCCGGCTGGAAACCGGCGATACGGTCCTCAGTCGGGGCGCCAACGTCGAAGCCACCCTGTTTCCGCTTGGCGAAACGATGGTCTCCATGGCCGTGGAGCTGTCGGGCGATCGCATGATCGAGGCACTGATGATCGGGCGCCGCGGCGCGGTCGGGGGAATCATCAGCTGCGGCAAGGCTCCCACATTCACCAAGATCATCGTGCTGGTTGGCGGCCCCGCCTATCGCGTGCCGATGAAGATCCTCGACGAGGCCAAGCAGCGCTCGCCGTTTGTCGCCCACCTCTTCTGCCGCTTTTCCGATTATCTGTTGTCGCAAGTGATGCAGTCGGTCGCCTGCAATGCGTTCCATCCGATCGAGCAGCGCGCCGCGCGCTGGCTGCTCCATGCCCAGGACCGGACCGGCGACCGCATCGAGCTCACCCAGCAGGGATTGGCGGGATTGCTCGGGGTGCAGCGAACGACCGTCAACGCTGTCATCCAGGCACTCGACCGAGAAGGATTAATCAGCACTGGTCGCGGCGTGATCCGGGTGATCGACCGCGCCGGGCTGAAACGCCGCTCGTGCGAATGCTATCAACGGCTCGAAGACCATTACGCCGCGATCATCGGCCCGAGCGGCTCGGGAAGCTAGGGCGCCAGCCGCCAGCGCAAGATGTCGCCGGCGTGGAACGGCACCAAATCGTCGATCCGATCCGGCACGGTAACCTCTGCCCGTTCCAGGCTGATGGTCTCGTCGTTAATCGGCAGGCCGTAGAAGCTCGGCCCATTGAGCGACGCGAACGCCTCGAACCGGTCGAGCGCGCCTTCCTCCTCGAACACCTGCGCATAGCTTTCGAGCGCGAACGGGGCGTTGAAGATTCCGGCGCAGCCGCACGCCGACTCTTTGGCCGATCGCGCATGCGGCGCACTGTCCGTGCCGAGGAAGAATTTCGGCGAACCTGACGTCGCCGCCTTACGCACCGCAAGCCGATGCTTCTCGCGCTTCGCCACCGGCAGGCAGTAAGCGTGGGGCTTGAGGCCGCCGGCGAAAATCGCGTTGCGGTTGAGGATCAAATGCTGCGGCGTGACCGTCGCGCCGACGTTCGGGCTGGCCTCGACGAACGCCACCGCATCCGCTGTGGTGATGTGCTCGAACACGATCTTGAGCGCGGGAAAATCGGCCCGGACCTGCGACAGGACGCGGTCGATGAACACGGCTTCGCGGTCGAACACGTCGACGTCGGGGTCGGTCACTTCGCCATGGACGCACAGCACCATCCCGAGGCGCTCCATCCGCTGTAGCACCGGGGTGATGCGCTGGATGTCGGTGACGCCGCTGCTGCTGTTGGTCGTCGCGCCGGCCGGATAGAGTTTGGCGGCGAGCCACACGCCCTCCTCATACCCATGCGCGACCTCGTCGGGGCTGATGCCATCGGTCAGATAGCAGGTCATCAGCGGCGTGAAGCCCGCGCCGGCGGCCGCGAGTATCCGCTCGCGATAGGCGCTCGCGGCCGCGACCGTGGTGATTGGCGGCACGAGATTGGGCATGACGATCGCCCGCGCGAACTGCCGCGCGGTGTACGGCGCGACGGCTCTCAACATCTCGCCGTCGCGCAAATGCACGTGCCAGTCGTCCGGTTTGCGGATGGTCAGCGTTTGCGATGCCACGACGCGCTCCCTAACTGAGAGACATGACCGCGACCACCCTCACCGACCGCGCCGTCGTCCGCCTGTCGGGCGAGGACGTGCGCGACTTCCTCCAGGGGCTGGTGACCAACGACGTCGCGGGTGACTTGCCGGTGTGGGCCGGGCTGCTGACGCCGCAGGGCAAGTGCCTGTTCGATTTTCTGGTGTGGGCGGATGGCGACGACCTGCTGCTCGACTGCGAGGCGACGGCCGCGGACGACCTCATCAAGCGCCTGGCGATCTATCGCTTGCGCCGCCCGATCGCGATCGCGCGCGATCCTTCGCTCGCCGTGCATTGGGCGAAGGACGGTGCCGAAGGTGTCCCCGACCCGCGCCTTGCCGATCTCGGCCGCCGCTGGCTTGGGCCGGTGGACGGCCCGGCCACCGGCTGGATCGAGCATCGCTTGCGTCTCGGCGTCTGCGAAGGCCGCGCCGAGCTCGGCGACCTGCTCTGGCTCGAATGCAACGCGGCCGAGCTGAACGGCGTCAGCTTCACCAAGGGCTGCTTCGTCGGGCAGGAAAACACGGCGCGGATGAACTGGCGGCAGAAAATCAATCGGCGCTTGTTTGTCGTGGAAGGCGACTGTGGACGGGCTGACTATCCGGCCGGGCTCGCCGTCGTTCATGCGCGCGTCGATGCAATCCCGGTGAACGCGATCATTCCTGATTGGCTGAAGAACTCATTGGCAGTGTCTGCTGATGGATAGCGGCCTTTTCATTGGATATCTGTTCGAGATGCTGGTCGCAGGACTTGCACTTGGCGCCATCGTGCATGCCTTCATCGGCAAGTTGAATGTTGGGGCGATGTTAGGAAGCGCGGCCGCACCGGTCCTGCTGGACCTCGCGTATGAGACCTTCCCCTGGGAAGACTTTGCCAACGACTTCATTCTGCTGGTTGGCACAATGCTGTTGATGGGAATGATGACTGCAATTGCCGGAGCTCTGGTTGGCTCTTGGCTCGGAATCGGCGCCCGTAGGTTTATCGACGGCTTCCGCCTCGGCTAGCCGAGCACGGCATGGGCGCGCACCGGGAAGGTCCCCATGCCCTTCACCTTGGGCGGAACGGCGCAGAAGCGAAAGCCCTCATCCGGCAAGCTGCCGAGCGCCGTCATATGCTCGCAAATCGGGATGCCCGCGCCGAGCAGCCGGGTGTGCACCGGCCGCGCGCGGATGTGCATGTTGTCGATGTTGACGCTGTCGATCCCGACGATGACGGCGCCCTGCTCCGCGAGCCAGTCAGCGGCTGCCGCGGTCAAATAGGGATGCTCGCCGAAATAGGCGTCGGTCCGCCAATGGCGGTCCCATCCTGTGTGCACGAGCACCGCCTTGCCGGCGACGTCGCGGCCGGCGAACGCCTCGGACCCGATCGTCAGGCCATTCTCCCACGGTGAGCGGACCACGATCCCGGTGACATCGGCGAGCGACCGAAGGTCGAGCTCCGACAGATCAGCACCATCCGCATAGCGGTGGAACGGACTGTCGAGATAGGTGCCGGTGTTCGCGACCAGTTCGATCTTGCCGATCTGGAAGGTCGAGCCGTCGTCGTAATTCGCGGCCGAGCCCTCGCGCGTCCAGAAGTCGCATATGTGCGGTCCGGGAAGGCCCTTGTAGGTGACCATCCCGTCCTCGATCACATGGCTGAGGTCGACGAGCCTTTTGTCTTCCACAAGCGCCACAATGCCACGGCTGCGAACAACATCCAAACGACGTTGAGGGTCGTCGAGGGCAGGGCGCGATGCCACCAGCCATTCACGATGAATCCAGCTGCGCCCAGGAGGTTCATCCACTGGAAAGCGAGCGATTGGCCGGTCAGGCGTCCCACCGTGACGAGCACGTACGCAAGCAGGATCAGCGCCGCGCCGCCCCAGCCGACAACCTCGACGGCAATTTCCAGTGGGGTCATTCGTCCCAGCTCCTGCCGTCCACGTCCTTGATCGGCAGGCCATCGATCACCGTCTCGTCGAGCAGCCGGGCATTCACACCCATTCGTTCATGCGGCGGATCGCTCAGCGGCGTCCAGTGAGTGACCGTGCCGCAATTCTTGCAGCGGTGCGTGGCAAGGTAGGGATGCTTCAGATCCGCCCGCACGTACGAATCGAGCTCGCCTTCAATGGTTAGTTCATCCGAAGCGAAATAGACCCCGCGGAAGCCCGATTTGGTGCACAGGCTGCAATTGCACTGCGTCACTTCGTCGGGACGCCGTTGCAGCGTGATCCGCACCCGGCCGCAGTGGCAGGTGCCCGTCGTCTCGGTCACTGCGCCGCGAGCTTCCGCAGCACGTAATGAAGGATGCCGCCCGAGCGGAAATATTCGAGCTCGTTGTAAGTATCGATGCGGCACCGCGCGGTGAAGCTCGATGCGCTGCCGTCGGCCTTGGTGACCTTTACTTCGACGTCCTGGCGCGGCTCGATGTCCGTCACCCCGCTGATGCTGAACGTCTCGCTGCCGTCGAGGCCGAGGCTCGCGGCCGTCTCGCCGTCGCGGAACTGAAGCGGCAAGACGCCCATGCCGACCAGGTTCGAGCGGTGAATGCGCTCGAAACTCTCGGTGATGACCGCGCGAACCCCGAGCAGGACAGTGCCCTTGGCCGCCCAGTCGCGCGAACTGCCGGTGCCATATTCCTTGCCGGCCAGCACCACGAGCGGTGTCCCGTCGCGCTTATAGGCCATGGCGGCATCGTAGATCGGCAGCGTTTCGCCGGTCGGCGCATAGCGGGTGAAACCACCCTCGACATTGTCGAGCATGCGATTCTTGATGCGGATGTTGGCGAACGTACCGCGCATCATCACTTCGTGATTGCCGCGGCGTGCACCGTAGCTGTTGAACTCCGCACGAGGGACGCCGTTCTCGACCAGATAGCGGCCCGCGGGACTGTCGGGCTTGATCGCGCCCGCCGGCGAAATGTGGTCGGTGGTGATCGAATCCCCGAACAGCGCGAGCACCCGGGCGTCGACGATGTCGCCCGGCGGCGTCGCCGTCATGGTCATGCCGGTGAAGTACGGCGGGTTCTGGATGTAGGTGGAATTGGCCGGCCAGGCGTAGGTCGCGCCGCCGGTCACGGCGATCGCCCGCCAGCGATCATCGCCATGATAGACGTCGGCGTAGCGGCGGCGGAACATCGCCGAATGAACGTGCGCATCGACCAGCCCGCGAATCTCGTCGTTGGTCGGCCAGATGTCCTTGAGGAACACTGGCTCGCCGTTGGTCGATGTGCCGATCGGCTCACTGACCATGTCCGTCCGCACCGTGCCCTTGAGCGCGAACGCGACGACCAGCGGCGGCGAGGCAAGGTAATTGGCCCGGCAATCGGGCGACACCCGCCCTTCGAAGTTGCGGTTGCCGGAGAGCACGCTGGCCGCGACCAAATCGTTGTCGTTGATCGCCTTGCTGATCTGCGCGGGCAGCGGACCCGAATTGCCGATGCAGGTCGTGCAGCCGTAACCCACCAGGTCGAAGCCCAGCGCGTTGAGGTCCTCGGTCAACCCGCTCTCGTTCAGGTAATCGGTGACGACCTGGCTGCCCGGCGCGAGGCTCGTCTTGACCCACGGCTTGGTCATCAGGCCCTTAGCGCGGGCCTTGCGCGCGAGCAGGCCGGCGGCGATCAGCACTGAGGGGTTTGAGGTGTTGGTGCAGCTGGTAATCGCGGCAATCGCGACGTCGCCATTGCCGAAGTCGAAGCTTTCGCCTTCGACCGCGACGCGCGGGTCGTTGTGCTTCTTGTACGTCAGCTCAAGCTCGCTGTTGAACTGGTCGTCGACGTCGCCGAGCTCGACCCGGTCCTGCGGCCGTTTCGGCCCGGCCAGCGACGGCTTGATCGAGCTCATCTCGAGCTCGAGCGTGTCGGTGAAGACCGGCTCGGGACTCGCTGCGTCGCGCCACAGGCCCTGCGCCTGGCAATAGGCTTTGACCAGGTCGATGCGCCCTGCGTCCCGTCCGGTCAGCTCGAGATAGTCGAGCGTCCGCTGGTCGATTGGGAAAAAGCCGCAGGTCGCGCCATATTCGGGCGCCATGTTGGCGATTGTTGCGCGGTCGGCGAGCGACAGGCTGTCGAGCCCCGGCCCGTAAAATTCGACGAAGCGCCCGACGACTCCCTTTTGCCGCAGCATCTGGGTAACGGTGAGGACGAGGTCGGTCGCGGTAATGCCTTCGCTGAGCGCGCCGTCGAGCCGGAAGCCGACGACTTCGGGGATCAGCATGCTGACCGGCTGGCCAAGCATCGCCGCCTCGGCCTCGATCCCGCCAACGCCCCAGCCGAGCACGCCAAGGCCGTTGACCATCGTCGTATGGCTGTCCGTGCCGACCAGCGTGTCGGGATAGGCGACGGTCTCGCCGTTCGCATCCTCGCCGGTCCACACACACTGCGCGACATATTCGAGGTTCACCTGGTGGCAGATGCCGGTGCCCGGCGGGACCACCTGAAAATTGTCGAATGCCGTCGCGCCCCATTTTAGGAACTCATAGCGCTCGCCGTTGCGCTGATATTCCAGCTCGACGTTCTTGCCGAACGCCTTGGGATTGCCGAATTCGTCGACCATCACGCTGTGGTCGATGACCAGGTTCACCGGGACCAGCGGATTGATCTTCTGCGGGTTGCCGCCGAGCTGCTTCATCGCGTCGCGCATCGCGGCGAGGTCGACGACTGCGGGAACGCCGGTGAAGTCCTGCATCAGCACGCGCGCCGGACGATACTGGATCTCGCGCGCGATCTTCCGCTCCTTTTGCCAGTCGACCATCGCCTGCAGGTCGTCGCGCGTCACCGTCGCGCCATCTTCGAAACGGAGCAGGTTTTCGAGCAGGACCTTCATCGAGAAGGGCAGGCGGGAAATGTCGCCGAGCTGTTCAGCCGCCTTCGGCAGGGAAAAATAGGCATACGTCTGGTCGCCGACCTGGAGCGCGGAACGCGTCTTCAGGCTGTCCTGGCCGGTGGGAATCATGGCTGTCCTTTGTGCGAGCTGCGCAGCAGGCTTGCCTGCGTGCGGAGATGAGCTGCCGCGCCCTTAGCAACCCCCCTTGGCCGCCGCAAATCAGGCCTTGGCTGGGGTACCCTGGCCGTTGAGAACTTCTTCCACCGCTTCCTTGATGGTTTCCTTGATCTCGGGCTCGCCACCAGCTGGCGCCTCGTCGAGCGCGCCCTTAACGCCTTCTTTCAGCTGGACGATCTCTTCCTCGTCCCGCTCCTCGACGCCAACCAGGTCGTTACGGGCCCGATGGGTCGCGGCAATCAGCTCGTCGAGCTTGGCGTGCATGGCGACGTCGCGGCGATGCGCATCGACCTCGCGCTCCTTCTGGCTGTTGAGCACCATCTGCGTCAGCGTGATGGCCATGATCGACAGGGCGGCGGTCAGGATGTTGACGTTCCAGCCAATGATCAGCCACGCGACGCACAGCACGATGAAGCCGACTTGTGCGAATGGGTGGCCGGCGACATCCGACACCCAGCTCGATATCCGACAACCTACGGATTCTAGCCAGTTTTTCTGGTTTTTCTCAGCCATCGCGACCCACAACGGCTGCTGATCCGATTCGGTTGCGCCGAATCGAAGTTGCGCCGCGCCGAGGCGCTTAAAGTTGACTCCCAAATATCACGGTTGCGCAATAGATAATGGAAGGTCCGGCAACGACCGGACACGGAGAGAGGAAAGCGGGCATGGCCCACGACAGCGAATATTTTCACCGTCGCGCTGAAGAAGCGCGCGCTGCCGCTTTTTCAAAGCAGGATGGGGATGGAGCCGCCGTTGCCGGTGATCTCGCCCTGGCCTACGCCGCGCTTGCCCGGCGCCGCGCCGCTGAGGCCGAGACCGTGACGGTCGAGGAACTCGCGGTCGTCGCCGACTAAATCCAGCCGCGCCGTCTGAAGTAGAGGTAGGGCAGGACCGCACTCGCCAGCATCAGGCCGAGCGCCATCGGATAGCCGTGCAGCCAGCGAAGCTCCGGCATGTGGTCGAAATTCATCCCGTAAATGCCGGCGATCAGGGTCGGCGGCAGGAATACGACGGCGGCCCACGAAAACAGCTTCATCGCCGCATTTTGCTCGATGCTGATGAGGCCCAGCGACGCATCGAGCAAGAATTGCAGATTGTCCGACTGGAACGTCGCATGTTCGCCGAGAGAGGTGACGTCGGTTGTCAGGCTGGTGAGGTGCCGATGGACGTCGACGCTGCCCTCTTCGTGCATGCGACCGGATGCGGCGAGGAAGCCAAGCATGCGACTGGTACTGACCGCCGTGTAGCGGATTTTCGCGAGCAGGGTCTGGACCTGGCCGATACTGGTCAAAAGCTTGCGGAGCTTGTCCGCAGGGATGCGCCGATCGTCGACATTCTCCTTGAAGATCGCTGACGACAAATCCCCGATTTGAGCCCCGACACGCTCAAGCTCGTCGGCCATCCTATCGATGATCGCGTCGAGCAGGCCAATCAGCGCATGGGGCGCATCGCGCACGAGGTCGGGCTGGCGGCGGGCATGGTCGCTGAATGCCAGGAGCGGCTTGGGCGTCCCGTAGCGCACGGTCACGAGCCGATCGTCGGTCAGGACGAAGCTGATCGGCGTGCTGCTTGGCATGCCGTCGGTGATCCCCGAGAGGACGCTGGCCGTCATGTAGAGCGCGCCGTCGCGCTCGTAGAGCCGGCTCGAGGGCTCGATCTCCGCCATTTCCTCCTGGGTCGGGACGTCGAGCTTCACGCAGCGTTCGACCAGCTGCTCTTCCTCCCGGGTCGGTTCGTCGAGGTCGATCCACGTCGCTCCATCGGGGATTCGCTCGACCTTCGCCTCGATGACGCTGCCGTCGCAGCCGGGTCCGTAGGTGCGCAACATGGCCGCGAGATGTGTTCGCAACGCCGTGCCTTTGCAAGCCGCTTTGCTCTGCTAGGTTCGGCCGATGACCCGCACGCGTCGCGCGGCCTTTGCCGCCATCATCCTGATCGCCGTTGCCGCGGCGATCCTCCTGGCGATGGGCCGTCACCCGATCTGCACCTGTGGCACCATCGACCTGTGGGTCGGCGAGCGGGACAGCGCAAAGACCAGCCAGATGCTCGCCGACTGGTACAGCTTCAGCCACGTCATCCACGGCATGCTGTTCTACGCTGCGTTGTGGCTCGTCGCGCGGCGCTGGCCGGTCCAGTGGCGCTTCGTCACCGCTTTGGTGGTCGAGATCGGCTGGGAGCTGCTCGAGAACACGCCGTTCACGATCGATCGCTACCGCACCGCGACCGCGGCGTTGGGCTACAGCGGCGACAGCGTCATCAATTCCGTTTCGGACATATTGATGATGTGCATCGGCTTCCTCATCGCGCGGCGGCTGCCGGTGTGGGGGACGATCGGGCTGCTGATCATCTTCGAACTGATCCCGCTCTACGTCATCCGCGACAATCTCGCGCTGAACGTGTGGATGCTGTTGTGGCCGGACAAGGCGCTGGCGGCATGGCAGGCGGCGGGCTGACGGCACCAAAGCCGCCGCCCGAGCATTGAAGCGGCATGAGAGGCGCGTTCATCCTTGCAGTATCGCTGGCCGCCGTCGCTTCGCCGGCGGCGGCCGGCGAGCTGTTTGGCGGGGTCTACATCCATGACGTGGACACGCCGCTGACCCTGAGCGGGGTCGAGGGTGGCGCCGACATCCAGCTCGGGTGGCGCGGCGGGCGGATCGGCCGGACGCCGCTCCAACCCTACATTTTCGGCGCGGTGAACACGGCCGGCGAAACGAATTACGCGGCGGCCGGCCTGTCGGCGAAATTCGGCAAGCAGGTCTACATCCGCCCCGGTCTCGGCATTGCCGTTCACACCGGCTCGGCCAGGAACCGTGAAGACCCGACCAACGGCAAGATCGACTTCGGCAGCCGCGTCCTGTTCGAACCCGAACTCAATATTGGCACCGAGATCAACGACCGCCTGAGCGTCGAGGCGAGCTGGGTGCACATGAGCCACGCCCAGCTATTCGGTCGCCAGAATCCGGGCATCGACAATTTCGGCGTGCGGCTGAACCTGAAGCTATAGCCGGTTGAGCAAGGCCAGGTGTCGCTGCTCGATCGCCGCGGCATTGGCCGCAACGGGCTGGAGCGTCGGGCTCGCGCCGCGTCGCGCGTAATCGGAATGGAGCGCCAGCGCCTGGCCGTGGACCGCGCGCTGGAGCCGGACGAACGTCCGGTCGAAGTCGCTGCTTGCGGCGAGCTCGTCGAGCATCGCCTGGTGCTGCGGCAGCAGGCTCGCCGACGGCAGCAGTTCGAGCCGGCGCCCGGCGAATGACAGCTGCGACGCCGTGCCCTGGTGATCGGCGAGAAGCTGCTCTGCAGTGCGGCGAAGCGTGGGGGTCAGTGAGCGCAACGCGGCCAGTTCGCACGACTTCACGACGAACAGATCGATCGATGCCGCTTGGCTGACATAGGTCGCCGCACTGACGGCGCCCGGCAGCGAGCGTGCGGGGCGAGTGGGTTGCGGCCGCGGCGCGGGGCGTGTTGACGGCGCCGAGGCACAACCGGCCAGCGCGATCATGAGAGTTGTCACACCGAGCCGCCTCATCGCCCTAGCATCCCGTCCGGCTTCACCACCCGGTCAAAGGTCGCTTCATCGACCAGGCCCAGTTCAATGCCGGCTTCCTTCAGCGTCTGGCCGGTCTTGTGGGCATGCTTGGCGATGGCCGCGGCGTTGTCGTAGCCGATTTCCGGCGCGAGCGCCGTGACCAGCATCAGCGAGCGGTTCATCAACTCCGAGATGCGCTTCTCGTCGGGCTCTGCCCCGTCGAGCATCCGCGTCGTGAAGCTCTCCATGCCGGTCGCCAGCAGGTTGATCGAGCGAATGACGTTGGTGCCGATCAGCGGCTTGAACACGTTCAGTTCCAGGTGGCCTTGCAGCCCGCCGACGGTGACCGCGACGTGATTGCCCATCACCTGGGCGGCGACCATCGTCAGCATCTCGGCCTGGGTCGGATTGACCTTGCCCGGCATGATCGAGCTGCCGGGCTCGTTCTCGGGCAGCTTCAATTCGCCAAGCCCGCAGCGCGGCCCGGAGCCGAGCAGGCGGATGTCGTTGGCGATTTTGGTCAAGGCGACGGCGATGACGTTAAGGACGCCCGAAAGCTCGACGAGCGTGTCGTGCGCCGCCAATTCGGCGAACTTGTTCGGCGCCGAGGTGAACGGCAGCTGCGTCAGCCGCGACACCTCCTTGGCGAAATCCACGGCAAAGCCCTTGGGCGCATTGAGCCCGGTGCCGACCGCCGTTCCGCCCTGGGCGAGCCGCATCAGGCGCGGCATCACACCCTCCACCCGGGCGATGCAATCCTCGATCTGCGCGGCATAGCCCGAGAATTCCTGGCCCAGCGTCAGCGGCGTCGCATCCTGCAAATGGGTGCGGCCGATCTTCACGATCGTATCCCAGCGTTGCGCCTGATCGGCGAGGCGGGCGTGCATCAGCTTCAACGCCGGCAGCAGCCGGCGATGCACCGACCGCGCCGCCGCGATGTGCATCGCGGTCGGGAAGCTGTCGTTCGACGACTGGCTCTTGTTGACGTGGTCGTTGGGATGAACCGGGGCCTTGCCGCCGCGGTTGCCACTCAGCATTTCATTGGCGCGGCCGGCGATCACCTCATTGGCGTTCATGTTCGATTGGGTGCCCGAACCGGTTTGCCAGATGACCAGCGGAAATTGGTTGTCGAGATCGCCGCGAGCTACTTCCGCGGCCGCTTGCTGGATGGTCTCCGCAAGCTGGGCGTCGAGCCCGCCGATCCGCGCATTCACGCGCGCCGCCGCTTGCTTGATGAAGCCCAGGGCGTGGACGATTTCGAGCGGCATCTGTTCGCGCGGGCCGAACGGGAAATTCTCGATCGAGCGCTCGGTCTGCGCGCCCCAATAAGCGTCGGCGGGGACTTCGATCGGCCCGAAGCTGTCGGTCTCGGTGCGGGTGTTGGCCATGGTTCCTCTGCGGCGGTGGTGCCGCGAGCTACTGCTATTTCTTCTTCGTGAAGTCCACCGACACGACATTGGAGCCGTCATCGGACTTCTCGACCGTGGGCGCGTCGTTGCCGGCCGCTTCATGCTCTTCGTGCGGCTCGTCGCCTTCGCTCGCGTGGAAGGTGAGCGCGAATTCGACCGCCGGGTCGTGGAACTGGGTCACCGCCGCGAATGGGACATAAAGCGTGGCGGGCACGCCGCCGAACGACAGGCCGACCGAAAAGGCGTCATCCTCGACCTTCAGGTCCCAGAAGCGATGCTGGATGACGATCGTCATCTCGTCGGGGAAGCGCTCCATCAGATGCTTGGGGATCGATACCCCAGGCGCGCGAGTCTTGAAGGTGATGTAGAAATGATGCTCGCCGGGCAGCGCCCCGGTCGCCTCGACCTCGCCGAGCACCCGTCCGACCACCGCTCGCAGCGCGTCCTGGACGATCTCGTCGTACGGAATCAGGCTTTCGGGTGTCTCGTCGCTCATCGTCTCTCGTGGTAGCGGGCGAGTTAGCCCGGTCAAGCGGAGTCACACGAGCCATGCCGATCGACCCCACCGAACCCTATGACGACAATAACATTTTCGCCCGGATCCTGCGCGGGGAGATCCCCTCGACGAAGATCTTCGAGGATGATTACGCCTACGCCTTCCCGGACATCAATCCGCTGGCCCCGACGCACATCCTGGTCATCCCGAAAGGGCCCTATGTGTCGTGGGACGATTTTTCGGAACGCGCCTCCGACGGGGAGATCGCCGGCTTCGTCCGCGCCGTCGGCAAGATCGCGCGCGACCTTGGGCTGGTCGGCGCCGGCTATCGCCTCCTCGCGAACGTCGGGGTGAACGCCGGACAGGAAGTGCCGCACTTACATGCACACATCTTCGGCGGCCGCCCGCTTGGGCCGATGCTCGCGCGCGAGGGACGGCCGTCTGCAGATTGAGGGATTGCCCTCACGTTCCGAGCCGTTAGGGTCAGGTCACGATATTTGCCTCAGAGGGGACTAACATGGCGACAGCAGCACCGCGCAGCGGCGGAGCCGGCCGGATCAAGTCGCTGGATTCGATCCTGGCGACAGCCGAAAAGAAATCGCTCAAGCGTTCGCTCGGCGCTTTCCAACTGACCTTGCTGGGAATCGGCGCGGTTATCGGCACCGGAATTTTCGTGCTGACGGCAACCGCCGCGCAAAAAGCCGGTCCGGGCATGATGGTCAGCTTCATCGTCGCCGGCACGGTCTGCGCCTTGGCGGCGCTATGCTATTCCGAACTGGCTTCGATGGTCCCGGTGGCGGGCTCCGCTTACACTTACTCCTACGCGGTGATGGGCGAGATCATCGCCTGGCTGGTCGGCTGGGCCCTCATCCTCGAATATGCACTTGGGGCGAGCGCGGTCGCGGTCGGCTGGTCCGGGTTTATCACCGGGCTGTTGGACTCAGTCGGGGTTCACCTGCCGCATGCCTTGAAGGTGGGACCGCAAATCCAGTGGGGCTTCCTCCAGGGTGGCGAAGCGGGCGGTCTGATCAATCTCCCGGCAGTGTTGATCGTCGGGTTGGTCACGACGCTGCTCGTGATCGGGACCAAGGAGAGCGCGACGGTCAATGCCGTGCTGGTGATCATCAAGGTCACGGCGCTGACGCTGTTCCTGATCATCACCTTGCCGATGATCAGTGGTCATGCGAGCAACTTCGAACCCTTTGCGCCGCGCGGTTGGGGCAATCCTCTAAGCTCTTCCGGCACCGGTATTCTTGGCGCTGCTGCGTCCATTTTCTTTGCTTATGTGGGCTTCGACGCCGTTTCCACGGCGGCGGAGGAAACCAAGAATCCGCAGCGAAACGTCCCGATCGGGCTGATCGGCAGCCTGCTCATCTGCACCGTCTTTTATCTCCTGGTCGCCGCCGGCGTGGTCGGTGCCTTCGGGGCGCAGCCCCTGATCGACCCGGCTACCGGCCTGGCGTTCAAGGAAGGTTCGCCCGAACTCTATGGCTCGGCGGCCTGCCAGGCGCTGCATGCGCCGACGGTCTGCTCGAAGGAGGCGCTCGCCCATATTCTGCGCGAGGTTTCGAACCCGTTGTTCGGCAACCTCCTCGGCCTTGCCGCGGCGATCGCCTTGCCGTCCGTGGTGTTGCTTATGATGTACGGCCAGACCCGGGTCTTCTTCGTGATGGCGCGCGATGGCCTCCTTCCCGAGCGTCTCTCGGCGGTCCATCCGAAATTCAGGACACCGTACATCGTGACCATCGTCACCGGCGTGTTCGTGGCCATCGCCGCCGCCTTCCTCCCGGTTGGCACGCTGGCCGATTATTCGAATGCTGGAACGCTCTTCGCCTTTGCAGCGGTTTCGGTCGGGGTGATGATTCTGCGCAAGCGCGATCCGGGCCGCGCGCGGCCGTTCCGCACGCCGGCCTTGTTCGTCGTCGCCCCGCTGTCGATCGCCGGCTGCATCCTCCTGTTCGTCAATCTGAACATGGAATCGAAGCTGCTGTTCGTCTCGTGGACGGTGATCGGCCTCGTGATCTACTTCCTCTACGGCTACCGCCACAGCCACGTTGGCCGCGGCGTGACCGATGTTCCGGAACTTGCGGCTGACGCGCCAGGCTCAATCGGCATCGCGCCGATGCCCGGAGCGCCGGCGCCGGGATCACCTGAGGAGCGCGACTAAGCCGCCAGTTCGCCGGCCAGCGCCCTGAGGTCCGCCTCGGGGCGCGCGCCATAATGCTGGATCACTTCCGCGGCGGCGATCGCACCGAGCCTGAGTGATTGCTCGAGGCTTCGGCCGTGGGTGTAACCAAACAGGAATCCGCTCGCGAACAGGTCACCGGCGCCGGTGGTATCGACGACTTCGCGGACCGGCTCGGCCGCGACTTCGGCCAGTTCGGCACCGCGCGTCGCCAGCGCGCCATGCTCGCCGCGGGTCACGACGAGGGTCTCGACCTTGCTCCGCACCGCCTCGACCGCGCTGCCGAGGTGCGGCACGCCGGCGAGCATCTCGATCTCGGCCTGGTTCGCGAACAGGATGTCGATCTTCCCGCCGTCGATCAGCTGGTTGAAGCCGTCGCGGTGGCGTTCGATGCAAAAGGTGTCCGATAGCGTGAAGGCGACCTTGCGGCCCGCTTCGCGCGCGACTTCGATTGCCCGGACCATGGCGTAGCGCGGCGTTTCCGGGTCCCACAGATAGCCTTCGAGATAGATCGCCGCCGCGTCGCGGATCTGCTGCTCGTCGAGCGCGCTGGCGGGCAGATGCTGCGCGGCGCCAAGGAAGGTGTTCATCGTTCGGTGGCCATCGGGCGTCACCAGGATCATCGAGCGCGCGGTCGGCACGCCGACATCGAGCGCCGGTGTGGTGAATTCGACCCCCGCCGCGGTCAGGTCATGGCGGTAGAAATTGCCAAGCTGGTCTGACGCGACGCCCCCGACAAACCCCGTCCGGCCGCCGTACGCCGCGACGCCCGCTGCGGTATTGCCCGCACAGCCGCCGCTGACCTCGCGCGCCGGGCCCATGTGCGAGTAGAGCCGCTCGGCCTCCTCCGCGTCGATCAGCCGCATCGAGCTCTTGGTCAGCCCCTCGGCTTCGAGGAACGCATCGGTGGTGTCGGCGATGACGTCGACGATGGCGTTGCCGATGGTGAGGACGTCGAGGCGGGGATCGGTCATGAAAGCTCCGGTTTCGGGAAAGCGCGCCGCCTAGCCGATGCATTCAGGCGTAAGCAACCTTGCCTAGCGAAGGTGGGCCATGCATCGTTGGACCATGCGCCGCTTATCGCTCACCCTCACCCTGTTCCTCGCCGCCTGCGCGGCCCGGCCGGAAGTGCCGGCGCCGACGCCCGCGCCCATCACGGCGCCACCGTCCGTGAAGCCGCGTTCCAGCGCTGTTCTCGGCCTGACCGCGCAGGAGCTCGTCGGCCATTTCGGCAATCCTGCGCTGCAGGTCCGCGAGGGCGTCGGGTTGAAGCTCCAGTTCCGCTCCAATCGCTGCATCCTCGATGCCTATCTCTATCCGCCCGAGAGCGGCTCCGGCGTCCAGCGCGTGACCTATGTCGATACCCGCCTGCCGTCGGGCGTCGCGGCCGATCAGGCGGCCTGTATCTCGGCGCTCGAAAATCCCAGCTGAGCCAGCGCCCATCGGGCGGCCTCGGCGATGACCGGCTCGTTGCTATCCAGGTGAGCGCGGACTGACGGCTCCAGCTTGGCGTCCCCGCTATTGCCCGCCGCGATCAGGCAATTGCGGATCATGCGCTTGACCCCGATCCGTTTGATCGGCGAGCCGGCGAACATCTCGCGAAAGGCGGCGTCGTCCAGCGCCAGCAGGTCCGCTAGCCGCGGCGCCACCAGCTCGGCGCGCGGCAGGAAGGCTCGATTGGCCGCCGCGGCATCGGCGAAGCGGTTCCACGGGCACACCGCGAGGCAATCGTCGCAACCGTAGACGCGGTTGCCCATGGCGGCGCGAAACTCCGCCGGGATCGCCCCGTCATGTTCGATGGTGAGGTAGGAGATGCAGCGCCGGGCATCGATCCGGTGCGGGCCATCGAACGCCTGCGTCGGGCAAGCGTCGATGCAGCGCGTGCAGCTTCCGCAATGCCCGCCATCGCCCGCCGGTGCGTCCGGCTCCAGCTCAAGGCTGGTCAGGATCACGCCGAGGAACAGCCAGCTGCCATGCTCGCGGCTGACGAGGTTGGTGTGCTTGCCCTGCCAGCCGATCCCTGCTGCCTGGGCGAGCGGCTTCTCCATCACCGGCGCGGTATCGACGAACACCTTGAGCTCCGACGGAGCCCGCTCGACGATGAACCGCGCCAGCGCTTTCAGCGCCTTCTTGACCGTCTTGTGATAGTCGCCGCCCTGGGCATAGACCGAGATCCGGCCGCGCTCGCCCTGTCCCGCGAGCGCCAGCGGGTCCGACGCCGGCGCATAGCTCATCCCCAGCGCGATTGCCGATTTGGCGTCGGGCCACAACGATTGCGGGCTGGCGCGCTGGTCGGCCCGCGTTTCCATCCACCCCATGGTGCCGTGATGCCCGGCCTCGAGCCATTCCCTGAGCCCGGCTCCAGCCGCGTCGGCCGCATCCGCTCGCGTGAACCCGCACGCTGAAAAACCGAGCCTGCGCGCCTCGCTTCTTATTGCTTCTTCAAGGCTTTCATTGGTAGCCACCCAGTGCGCTTACTCCGTTCGGCCCAAGCTTGTCGAAGGCCAGTCCTTGATTCTCAAAGGGAAACCAGTGCTTCGACACGCTCAGCACGAAGGGGATGCTGTCGAGGCAACCGACCTGGTGAAGGATTTTGGCGCCACACGCGCCGTCGACGGCGTCAGCCTGACCGTTCCCACCGGCAGCATTTACGGCCTGCTCGGCCCCAACGGCGCCGGCAAGACGACGACCTTGCGCATGCTCCTCGGGATCATCGACCCGTCGAGCGGGTCCCGCCGCGTCCTCGGCCGCGAGCGGCCGCTCGAGGCGGCGCAGGAGATCGGCTATCTGCCTGAGGAGCGCGGCCTCTACCCGGCCATGCACGCCCGCGAGGCGATCGCCTTCATGGGTGCGCTTCGCGGCCTCACCCTGCGCGAAGCGCGGCGCCGCGCCGATGTCCTGCTCAAGGATCACGGCCTCGGCGAATGGGCCAGGAAGCCGATCCGCTCCCTCTCCAAGGGCATGGCTCAGACCGTCCAGTTGCTCGGCACGATCATCCATCACCCGCGCCTTCTGGTGCTCGACGAGCCCTTCTCCGGGCTCGACGCCATCAACCAGGGGAAGCTCGAGCAGCTTATCCGCAATGAGGCCGCCAACGGTGCGACCATCATCTTCTCGACCCACGTGATCGCCCACGCCGAGCGGCTGTGCGAGCGCGTCGCGATCATCGCCAAGGGCAAGGTCGCGTTCGACGGCCGGGTCGACGAAGCCCGCGCCCGGTTGCGCCCGATCGTCCGCTTGCAGACGCGCGAGCGCGACGGGCCGTGGCGGTCCGCGATCCCGGCAACCTCGCGCACCGAAGGCAATACGTTCGTCTTCGAGCTTCCGGAGAGCGGGCCCGAGCCCTTGCTCAGGGCATTGATCGACGGCGGCGCGGGTATCGAGGCACTGGCGATCGAACGCCCCGGCTTGCACGACGCGTTCGTCGCCATCGCCGGCGAGAAGACCGCTGCGGCGATGGCCGAGGAGAAGCCGCAATGAAAAAGCTCCTGCGCGGCGCTTTCGTTATCGGCCGGCGCGACTTTGCCGCGACCGTGCTGTCGAAGACCTTCCTGTTCTTCCTCCTCGGTCCGCTGTTTCCCTTGCTGTTCGGGGCAGCGTTCGGCGGGATTGGTGCAAGCGTCGCCAACTCGCGCGAGAAGCCCGTGGTCGCGGTCGTGGCGAGCGAAGCCGACTTCGAGCGGCTGAAGGTGTCGCGCGACCGGTTCGCCGACGCCATCGGCGACCAGTACGTGCTGCGCTTCCTGCGCTTCGAACCGGCCGGTGATGCCAACGTCCAGGAAGCGGCGCTGCTCGCGTCACGCAGCCCGCCGGTCGAAGCCGTCGTCACCGGCCTGCCCGACAAGCCGCATCTCGCCGGCCCGGTCGCTCCCGACGGGTCGACCGCGCGCCAGCTGCGCCTGATCCTCGCCGATGCCGCGGGCACCTACACCAGCCCGAACCTGGTGGTCAGTCACACGGACACTTCAAGCGCCGCCGAATCGAAGGATCAGGCGACCACCGGCCAGGTCGCGCAAACTGCTTTGTTCTTCCTCACCTTGCTGCTGTCGACGATGCTTCTGTCCCAGCTGGTCGAGGAGAAATCGAACAAGATCATCGAGGTCGTCGCGGCCGCCGTGCCGATCGAATCCCTGTTCGTCGGCAAGCTGTTCGCCATGCTCGCCGCGTCGGTCCTCGGGCTGATCGTTTGGACCGCCGCGGGCGCGGCGGTGGTCGCATCATTCAAAAGCCTGTCGGCGCTGCCGCCGCCGGCGGTCGGCTGGCCGAGCTTCCTCGCGCTGATCGTCGTCTATTTCGCGATGAACTACCTGCTCCTCGGCGCGCTGTTCCTGACCATCGGCGCCCAAGCTTCGACGGTCCGCGAAGTGCAGACTTTGTCGATGCCCGTGACGTTCGCCCAGGTGCTGATCTTCGGTTTTGCCGCGACGGCGATTGGCTCTCCAAATTCAGGCCTGGCCTTCGCCGCCGCGGCCTTCCCTTTGTCATCGCCGCTGACGATGGTGGCGCGCGCCGCGGAGGACGCCAGCCTGTGGCCGCACGTCGTCGCAATCGGCTGGCAGGCGTTGTGGGTCGCGCTAATCCTGCGGGTCGGCGCGGGCCTGTTCCGCAAGACCGTGCTGAAGTCCGGCCCCAGACGCGCGTGGTGGCGGCTGCGGCGCGCTTAAGCCAGCGCCGCCTTCGCCTCGTTCGTCAGCCACGCCTGCATCGCCATGAAGGGGAACGGCCCGTGGCTGACACGCGCGATCCCGGCGCTTGCCCAGTCGGCCCGGCTCGGCCCGTTCGGCAGCCACATGGCGTTGACCGGAACCCCGACCGCCTCGGTTATCCGCTTGACCAACTCGAGATTGGCGAGGCCTGGAATGAAATAGCCGTTCACGCCGGCATCGGCGTAAGCCCGGCCGCGTTCGATCGCCTGGTCGGTGAGTGCATCGTCGTGCGCTTCCGGCTTGGCCTTGAGAAACAGGTCGGTGCGCGCGTTGATGAAGAAGGCGTTGCCGACGCCGGCGCGGAGCGCGGCGATGCGCTGCTGCTGCTCGGCGATGTCGTACAGCCGGTCGGTCCCGACCACCTGGTCCTCGAAATTGCAACCGATCGCGCCGGTTTCGGCAAGCCGTCGCCCGTTCGCAGTGAGGCCCGCCGCATCGTCCGCATAGCCGCCTTCGAAATCGATCGTGACCGGCAGTTCGACCGCCTTCACGATCCGCGCCGCATTGGCGAGCGCGAGGTCGAGCGGCACTTCCTGGCCGTCGCCGAAACCGTTGGCCATCGATACCGAGGCGCTGCCCGACGCGATCGCTTTGGCGCCCGACTGGGCAACGGCCTGGGCGCTCCCGGCGTCCCACGCGTTGAACAGGACGAGCGGGTCACCGGCGACATGCAGCGCCGCAAAATCTTCGAATTTGCTCATGGTCAGGTCAGGCTCCTTGGCAGAGCCCGCTTATTGCCTGAACCGGTCGCTCAGCGCCTCTCGAATCTTGCGCTCAACACCCAAGCTTAGCTTATTGCGGCGCGCGCCATCTCTTCCAGGGTCGCCATTAGTGCCCGGTGCGGGAAGGGGCCATAGCTGATCCGGGCGACGCCCGCCTCGGCCCACACTTTCTTGTCCGGCGCCCCGGGGAAAGCGATGACATTGAGCGGCAGGGGCACCTCGCGCACCACTCGCTCGATTTGCGCCGGGTCGGCGAGCCGCGGCACGAAGAACCCGCTTGCGCCCGCGCCGGCGAAGGCCTTCCCGCGCTCGACCACCTGGTCGATCAGCGCGTCGTCATAGGTCTGGGTCTTCAGGAACAGGTCGGTCCGGGCGTTGATGAAGAACTGGTCGCCGACCGCGCGCCGGATGGCTTCGATCCGCTGTACCTGAAGGTCGAGCGGGTGGAGGCCTTCTCCACCGATCACCTGGTCCTCGAAATTGCACCCGACCGCGCCGGTGTCGGCCAGCTGGCCCACATTGCCACCGACTTCCGCCGGTTCGACCGCGTAGCCGCCCTCGAAGTCGACCGTGAGCGGCAGCTCCGTCGCATCCATGATCCGCGTCGCATTGGCGAAGGCGAACTCCATCGGCACGATCTGGCCGTCGGCCCAGCCGTTGGCGTCCGCGACCGGGTGGCTGCCTGTCGCCAACGCCTTCGCGCCCGCTTTTTCGACGGCGAGCGCGCTGCCGACGTCCCAGATATTGTACAGCACGACAGGATCGCCCCGCACGTGCAAGGCGGCGAAGGTTTCGAATTTGCTGGCCATGGCGGCTCGCTAAACTCCTCCACCGGCCGACGCAACGCACGGCAACCGCTGTCATGAAACTGCAACACAAGAGTCACAGAGCGGACTCCGATGCGTCGCTACGGCGAACCCGGGGACGTTCCGATTTTCTGGAGGAAAGCAGTGAAGAAGATTCTGGTCGCGCTGCCGCTTGTGGCGCTGATGGCTGCCTGCGGTTCGAATACCGGCGGAAGCGGCGGTTCGTCGAGCGACATCCGCATCGTCGGCTCGTCGACCGTCTATCCGTTCACCAAGGCCGTGTCCGAGCAATTCATGCGCGCCACGCCCGGCATCAATGTCACCGTCGAATCGACCGGTACGGGCGCCGGGATGAAGCTCTTCTGCGGCGGCGTCGGCGGACAGAATCCGGACATCGAGGACGCCTCGCGGGCCATCAAGAAGAGCGAGTATGAGATCTGCGTCAAGAATGGCGTGAAGACCATCATCGAAGTTCCGGTCGGCATCGACGGCCTGACGATCATCGAGGCCAATAGCGGCCAGGCGATGAACCTGACCCAGGCGGATATCTACAAGGCGCTGGCCGCCAACCCGTTCGGCAAGGGCACCAACACGGCCCAGACCTGGCACGACGTGAACCCGGCGCTGCCCGCGGTTAAGATCCGCGTGCTCGGCCCGCCGCCGACGTCCGGGACCCGCGACAGCCTGGCCGACCTTTATCTGACCAAGGGCTGCGATACCGACCCGGCGATGAAGGCGCTGGCCAAGAGCAACGAGGACCAGCACAAGGATTATTGCACCAAGATCCGCGAAGACGGCGCTTACGTCGAGGCCGGCGAGAACGACAATCTGATCGTGCAGAAGGTCGCGACCGATCCCGGCACGCTCGGCGTGCTTGGCTTCAGCTATCTCGCCGACAATGCCGACAAGGTCCGGCCGGTCCAGATCGGCGGCGTGACCCCGACCGAGGATACGATCGCCAACTTGAGCTATCCGGGCGCCCGCAAACTCTACGTCTACATCAAGGGCGAGCACCTCGCCGTGAAGCCGAAGCTGCGCGATTTCGTCGCCCAATATGCCAAGATGTGGAGCAAGGGCGGTCCGCTCGAGCGCGTCGGCCTGGTGCCGTTCGGCGGCGCCGACTTGGACGCCGCGGCGAAGCAAGCGACAGATCTGAAACCGCTCGACCCGAGCACGCTGAAGTAAACCCGGGGCGACGATGAGCCTCGGGCTTGCCCTTCTTGCAATCCTGATCGTCGCGTTGGCGGCGGGCTGGCTCGGTTTTGCCCGGGCCGTCCGCCTCCGCTCGGCGAGCCGGCTGCATTCGCTGCCGAGCTATCATGGCGCTTATGCGGCCCTGTGGGCGGCGATCCCGGCGCTCCTGCTGATCGCTGCCTGGGCGCCGATGCAATCGCGGCTGGTCGACCGGGCCGTGCTCGCCAGTCCCGAAGGAAAAGCCCTTCCGGCCGACGCGATGCAGCGCGAGTCGATCCTGTCCGAAGCAAGCGATATCGCCAGCGGCAAGATCCAGCAGGGGTTCAATCCGCAATCGTCGAGCGTCGCGCCGCGCATCCAGTCGGAGAATACGCGCTTTGGCCTGTTGGGCGGGGTGGCCGGGATCCTGCTCGCACTCGGCGCCGGCTATTGGGCAATGCGCCGCAGCACGCCGGATTTCCGCGCGCGGACGGGTGTCGAACGCTGGGTCATGGTGATGCTGTTCTCGGCATCGTTGATCGCGATCCTGACCACGCTCGGCATCCTGTTGTCGCTGATGTTCGAAAGCCTGCGCTTCTTTCGGATGTATCCGGCGCAAGATTTCTTCTTCGGTCTCCAGTGGAGCCCGCAGATGGCGATTCGCGCCGATCAGGCGGGGTCGTCGGGGGCCTTCGGCTCGATCCCCTTGTTGTGGGGCACGTTCTTCATCGGGGCGATCATCGCGATGATCGTCGCCGTTCCGCTCGGGCTGATGAGCGCCATCTACCTGACCCAATATGCCCATGCGCGCGTGCGCGCCTGGCTGAAGCCGATCCTCGAGATTCTCGCCGGCGTCCCGACGGTCGTTTACGGCTATTTCGCCGCGCTGACGGTAGCGCCCATCGTTCGCGACTTCGGCCTGTCGATCGGCATCACCTCGGCCAGCAGCGAAAGCGCGCTTGCCGCCGGTTCGGTCATGGGCATCATGATCATCCCGTTCGTCAGCTCGATGGCCGACGATTCGATCGCGGCGGTGCCGCAGGCGATGCGCGACGGCAGTCTCGCCATGGGTGCGACCAAGTCGGAGACGATCCGCAAGGTGCTGCTGCCCGCCGCGCTGCCGGGCGTCATGGGCGGCATCCTGCTGGCGATCAGCCGCGCCATCGGTGAGACGATGATCGTGGTCATGGCCGCGGGCCTCGCCGCGAACCTGACCCTCAATCCGTTTCAGAGCGTCACCACGGTCACGACCCAGATTGTCGGCCTGCTGACCGGCGAGCAGGAATTCGACAGTCCCAAGACCCTCGCCGCCTTCGCGCTCGGGCTGGCGCTGTTCGGGATCACGTTGCTGTTGAACCTCATCGCCCTGCATATCGTCCGGCGTTTCCAGGAGCAGTACGAATGAGCGCCGCCACCAAGCGCGCAGCGAGCCGCTGGACCGACGAGTCGATGACCCGGCGGGTCCGCCGCCGCTATCTGTCCGAGCGCCTGTTTCGGGGTGCCGGGCTGCTGGCGATCAGCCTGTCGGTCGCGTTCCTCGCATTCCTCTTGTGGAACATGGGGTCGAAGGGGCTCGGCGGCTTCAGCCAGTATCAGGCGGCGTTGCCGATCGACTTTACCAAGAGCGACCTGTTCCTCGACCCGGCGACCATCAAGGGCCCGGACGCGCGGACGACGGTCGCCGGCGCGGACCTTTCGACCGCAATCGCGAACGCCGCCGAACGGGCTTACGGGCCGGGCGCATCGCTGATGTTCAGCGACGCGGCGGCCGATCGCCTGACCGACGCGATCGTTGCCAATCCCAACATGCTGACCGGCAGTTCGACAATCTGGTTGCCGGTGGCGAGCAAGATCGACGTCGCGGCCAAGTCTGACGACGGCGACCCGGCGGCGGAAAAACTGGTCGCTGAATTGCAGCAAAGGCATGCGTTGAAGCGCACCTTCAACACGCGCTTCCTGACCGGTTCCGACGCGACCGACCCGTCGGCGGTCGGCGTGTGGGGGGCGCTCAAGGGGACCTTCTACACGATCCTTGTTACGCTCCTGCTCGCCTTCCCGATCGGCGTGCTGGCGTCGGTCTACCTCGAGGAATTCGCATCGCGTAATCGTTGGACTGACCTGATCGAGGTGTCGATCAACAATCTCGCCGCGGTCCCGTCGATCATCTTCGGCCTGCTCGGTCTCGCCGTATTCCTCGACATCATGGACCTGCCGCGCTCGGCGCCGCTGGTTGGCGGCCTGACGCTCGCTTTGATGACGTTCCCGGTGATCGTCATTGCCGGCCGCAATGCGATCAAGACGGTGCCGCCCTCGATCCGCGACGCGGCGCTCGGGGTTGGCGCATCCAAGATGCAAGTCACCTTCCACCATGTCTTGCCGCTGGCGCTGCCGGGCATCCTGACGGGCACGATCATCGGCGTCGCCCGCGCGCTCGGCGAAACCGCGCCGTTGCTGATGATCGGCATGCGCGCGTTCGTGGCCGCGCCGCCGAACGGAATTTCCGACCCGGCGACGGTGCTTCCGGTTCAAATCTTCCTCTGGTCGGACGAAGTCGACCGCGGCTTCATCGAAAAGACGAGCGCCGCGATCATCGTCCTGTTGCTGTTCATGCTGCTGATGAACGGCCTCGCCATTTATCTTCGCAACCGCTTCGAGCGCCGCTGGTGATGGATATGAAAGAAAAAATGCCGATGACGCCTGCTGCGCCGGCGCCGGAGATGCCGGCGATCGACCTGTCGCATCAGCCGAACCTGGCGGAGGGTGACGCGTTGATCGACACCAGCCGCGAGCCGAAGATGTGCGCCGACAAGGTCGGCGTATTCTACGGCGACAAGCAGGCGCTGAAGGACGTTTCGATCAAGATCTACGACGATCTGGTGACCGCGTTCATCGGCCCGTCGGGCTGCGGCAAGTCGACGTTCCTGCGCTGCCTCAACCGCATGAACGACACGATTCCGTCCGCGCGCGTGGTTGGCCGGATCGACCTCGACGGTGACGACATCACCAGCTCGGCGATGGACGTGGTGCAGCTGCGCGCCCGCGTCGGCATGGTGTTCCAGAAACCGAACCCGTTTCCGAAGTCGATTTACGACAACGTCGCTTACGGGCCGAAAATTCACGGGCTCTCAAGATCGAAGGCCGATCTCGACGAGATTGTCGAAAAGTCGCTCAAGCGGGCGGGCTTGTGGGAAGAGGTCAAGGATCGGCTGCAGGAGAGCGGCACGGCCCTGTCCGGCGGCCAGCAGCAGCGCCTGTGTATTGCGCGCGCGATCGCGGTCGATCCGGAGGTTATCCTGATGGACGAGCCGTGCTCGGCGCTCGATCCGATCGCCACGGCCAAGATCGAGGAGCTGATCCACGAGCTGCGCGGCCGCTATGCGATCGCGATCGTGACCCACAACATGCAGCAGGCGGCCCGCGTGTCGCAACGCACCGCTTTCTTCCACCTCGGTGAGCTGGTCGAATACGGCAAGACCAGCGAGATCTTCACGAACCCGCGCCAACAGCGCACCCAGGACTATATTACCGGCCGCTACGGCTGATCGGAGCAGAGTTATGCAGCAAACCAGCGGACATACGCTCAAGGCGTTCGACGAAGACATCGAGCGGCTACGCGCGCTCATCAGCCAGATGGGCGGCCTCGCCGAACATGCGATCGGCGAAGCCATGCGCTGCCTCGTCCAGCGCGACGTCGAAGGCGCCGCCAAGGTGGTCGAGGAAGACAAGAAGCTCGACGCCCTGGAGATCGAAACGGAACGTCGCGCGGTCCAGCTGATCGCGCTTCGCGCGCCGATGGCCGCCGACCTTCGCGACGTCGTCGCTGCGCTCAAGATTTCGGGCGTCGTCGAACGCATCGGCGATTATGCCAAGAACATTTCCAAGCGCGTCCCACTGATCGAAACCGCCGGCAAGATCGAGCCGCTCTCGCTCCTCCCGGAAATGGCGAGGATCGCGACCGGCATGGTCCACGACGTGCTCGACGCCTTTGTCGAGCGGGATGCGGAAACCGCTGTTCGCGTCTGCGAGCGCGACCAGGCGGTGGACGATTTCTACGATTCCATCTTCCGCGCGTTGCTGACGCACATGATGGAAAACCCGCACAACATCAGCCAGTCGGCGCATCTGCTGTTCGTCGCCAAGAATCTCGAGCGGGTCGGCGATCATGCGACCAACATCGCCGAGATGGTCTATTATGCGGCGACCGGTCAGCACATGGCGGATCGTCCCGGGAAGTCGGTGAAATAAGGCGATGACCAATACCCGCCTCTTGCTCGTGGAAGACGATCGCGCACTCGCCGATCTCGTTACCTTCCACTTCGAACGGTCGGGCTATGAGGTGAGCCGGACCGGCGATGGCGAGGAGGCGCTGATCCTCGCCGACGAATATCGCCCCGACATCATCCTCTTGGACTGGATGATCGAGGGCATCAGCGGGATCGAAGTCTGCCGCCGCCTTCGCCGCCGCGCGACCAGCGCCAACACGCCGATCATCATGCTGACCGCGCGCGGCGAGGAAAGCGACCGCATCCGCGGCTTCGATACCGGCGCCGACGATTATGTGACCAAGCCGTTCAGCCCGCGCGAGCTGGTGGCGCGCGTCGGCGCGGTTTTGCGCCGCGTCCGGCCGGCGCTGGCCGGTGAGCAATTGGCCTATGCCGACCTCGAGATGGACGTCGCCGCGCACCGTGTTCGCCGCAATGGTGAGCAGGTCACGCTCGGGCCGACCGAGTTTCGCCTGCTCAAGCATTTCCTCGAGCATCCCGGTCGCGTCTTCTCGCGCGAGCGGCTGCTCGATGCCGTCTGGTCGCACGATCCGGATATCGACACGCGGACGGTCGACGTTCACGTCCGCCGCCTCCGCCAGGCCCTGAACTTCAACGGTCATCCGGACCTGATCCGGACCGTGCGGTCGGCCGGATATTCGCTCGACGCCGAGGCGTGAAGGTCGTCACGAAAGTGAAACAATAGTGTCAATTCCGTGTCGCGCCCCGACCCTAGCAGGGACTCAGCGGACGCACTTGTGAGTCCCTAAATTGGGGTATCGACCATGTATCTGAAGTCATTCGGCCTCGCCGCGACCGCGGCGACGGCGCTCACCATTTCCACCCAGGCCGATGCGCGCTCACAAATGCGCGCCGTCGGCTCGTCGACGGTCTATCCGTTTGCCAAGATTGTGTCGGAGCGGATTGCGCGCGCCAACCCGCGCCTCGGTACCCCGATCATCGAATCGACCGGCACGGGCGCCGGCATGAAATTGTTCTGCGCCGGCGTCGGCGAGCGTTTCCCGGATGTCGAGAATGCCTCGCGCCGGATGAAGGGCTCGGAAGCCAAATTGTGCGCCGCGAACGGTGTCACCGCGGTCACCGAGATTCAGGTTGGCCTCGACGGCGTGACGCTTGCCACGGCCAAGGGCAGTCCGCTCGCCAACGTGTCGCAGCGCGACATTTATCTGGCGCTGGCAAAAACGCCGTACGGCAAGCCGAACCGGTCGAAGACCTGGAAGGACGTCAACAGCAACCTCCCGGCGATTCCGATCCGCGTCTACGGTCCGCCGCCGACGTCGGGTACGCGCGACGCGCTCGGTGAATTGCTGCTAACCCCGCCGTGCGAAGCGAATGCCTCGATGGCCGCGCTCAAGAAGAGCGACGAGAACAAGTTCAAGGCCATCTGCACCGGTGTCCGGGAGGACGGCGGCTACATCCAGGCCGGCGAGAACGACAATCTCATCGTCCAGAAGATCGAGGCCAACGCCGGCACCATCGGCATCTTCGGTTTCTCCTACCTCGAAGAAAATGCGGACAAGCTGAAGGGCCTGTCGGTCAACGGCGTCGCGCCGAGCTATGACTCGATCAGCTCGTTCAAATATCCGGGCGCGCGACCGCTCTACATCTACATCAAGAATGCTCATGCGAATGCCATTCCGGCCGTCCGCGCCTATGCCGCCGAATTCACCAAGGAGAGCGCGTTCGGTCCGAACGGCTACCTCCGCCGGCAGGGCGGCATGATCGCCGCGCCGAACAACGTCCGTGCCCGCAGCCAGCAGGCAGCGCGAGCGCTGGCGCCGCCCAACCTGGCGAGCCTCAAATAGTCGGGCGTGAATATTTCGGCGCGGTCGCGCCGCGCCGGACGGTCTAGCAAGAAGAGTGAGGCCCTCGCATGCGGGGGCGGGGAAAAGGGATAAGAAAATGAGGTTCAAGTTTGTCGCCGCGCTTCTCACGGGAAGCGCTCTTGGGATTGCGGCGCCAGCCTTTGCTGCTCAGCCCGCGGCTGACCCTGCCGCTCAGCCCGAACCGACCGAGCCCGATCAGTCGGACGCGGCGGCCGATGCCGCGATCGCCAATGCCGGCCAGGTCGACGAGGCCGCAGCCAAGATCGAGCTGATGCAGGCGCAGATCGACTCGCTGCAGAACTCGATCGAGCAGCTCAAAGGCTCGCTGGTGAAGGCCACGCCGTCGTGGAAAGGCGGCCCGCAATTCGACGACAAGGATGCCGGGTTCAGCTTCAAGCCGCGTGGTGCGATCCAGCTCGACGCCGGCTACGTCGGCTTCCCCAACGGCAAGAACCTCAACGGCACGGTCGGCGGCCTCGCCTATAACAACCTCGGCTGGAACAGCCGTGCCCGCCGGCTGCTGATCGGCGCGGATGGCACGCTTCCGGGCGGCTTCCGCTACAGCGCGGAGTTCAACTTCGCCCAGGGCACCGTGGACTATGAAGACATCTTCATCGCCTATGACTTCAAGCACGTCCCGCTGACCGTCCAGGTCGGCAACATTTATCCGTTCTCGAGCCTCGAGACGATGACCAGCTCGAAGTTCACGTCGTTCATGGAGCGCGCATCGTTCACCGACGCATTCAGCATGAACCGGCGCCTCGGTGTCGGCCTGACCTTTTCGGACAAGAAAACCGATAGCTGGATCCTCCAGATGGGCCTGTTCAACCAGCCGATCAACGAAGGCGCGAACTTCAACCGCACGGGGTGGGAAGCCGACATCCGCGGCGTCTGGTCGCCGACGCTCGGCAATACCCGCCTCCACCTCGGGGCCAGCGCGCACTATCGCGTCAACAACCGCGATACGCAGAACGAGCGCCTGCGGGCGCGACCGCAGACCCAGATTACCGACCAGCGCCTGGTCGATACCAATGCGATTGCGGCGGACAGCGATTGGCACGCCGGTGTCGAGGTTGCGGCGATCCACAAGAGCCTGCACTTCGCCGGTGAGTTCCAGAAGATCTGGATCAACACCATCAAGCCGGGCGACACGTTCGATCCCAACAATGGGACGGGCGGCGGTGCGCTGCTCAACGGCAATCCAAGCTTCTGGAGCGCTTACGGTGAGCTTGGTTTCTACCTGACGGGCGAGACTCGCGGCTACAAGAACGGCCGGTTCGACCGGACCAAGGTGCTGCATCCGTTCAACGAAGGCGGGTGGGGCGCGGTGCAGCTCAACGGTCGCGTCGAGTTGCTCGAACTGCGTGACCGCGTTGACAGCGGGACGACGTCGCTCGCGGCCCCGTTCTACGTCAATGGCGGCAAACAGGTTTCGTACCAGGGCAGCCTGATCTGGAACCCGACCGATTACCTCCGCTTCATGGCGCAATATGCCCATCTCGATGTGACCGGCGGTCCGCGCCCGGTGGCGCCGCTGTTCGATGTCCTCGACCCGACGTCGCTCAACAAACGCAAGTACAGCGTCGACGTGGCCGGCGTCCGCGCCCAGGTCGACTTCTAGGGCGTGAAGCGAACGTCAACCTTTCAGCCTCCCTCTCCCCTTCGCGCTGAAAGGCGGCCCTCTCGTCCAGTCGACGAGGGGGCCACGTTCGTTCCGGGCGTAGCGCCGGAAGAACAATCGGCTACACAGGCCTTCATGGCTTCCGACGAAGCTGAAGTCCGGTCCGTGATCGAGGCCTTTGAGGACCCGGTGCTGTTGGTGCGCGGGCACATCGTCCTGCTCGCCAATTCGCCGGCGCGCGCGCTGCTCGGCGAGCGCATCGAGGGCCGCGACGTGCGCCTCGCGATTCGCCATCCGCAAGCGCTCGAACATATCCTCGCGGCCCGCGTGGGCGACATCGACGTAACCGGTCTCGTCGATCCCGGGCGCTCGTGGCGGATCGCGATTCGCAACTTCGACGGTACGTCGGTCCTGGTTCGTCTCACCGACCGGTCGGCCGCCGTGGCCGCCGAGAAGATGCGCGTCGATTTCGTCGCCAACGCCAGCCATGAGCTGCGCACGCCGCTGTCGACGGTACTCGGCTACGCGGAGACGCTGGCGGAAGAGGACGACCTCCCGCCGGAGCTTCGCGTCCGGTTTGGAACCACCATCCGCGACGAGGCCCGGCGAATGCTCCAGATCATCGAGGATTTGATGAGCTTGTCGCGGATCGAGGCCGACCGGTTCCTCGCCCCCGACGAGGATGTGCATCTCGCCGATATCGTCGACAGCGCAGTGGCGAACGCCGCGCGGTCGCGCGCCTCGGCACAATGCGATTTCGTCGTCGACGTCGCCAAGGACCCTCCGCCGATCCGCGGCGACCGCGCGCAACTTGTCCAGGTTGTCGACAATTTGCTTAGCAACGCCGTGCGCTACGGCTGCACCGACCCGGGCGCGAAGGTCCGGCTGACGGCGTCCCAGCGCGATGGGTGGGTTGCGCTTACCATCACCGACTACGGGCCAGGAATCGCGCGCGACCATCTGCCGCGCGTGACCGAGCGCTTCTACCGCGCCGACCCGGCGCGCAGCCGCGAATCCGGCGGCACCGGGCTCGGCCTCGCGATCGTCAAGCATATCGTCGAGCGCCATCGCGGCACGCTCGAGATCAAGAGCATATTGGGTGAGGGGACCAGCGTTACCGTTCGCCTGCCGGCCGCCGCCTGATTACTCGGGCGCCGGCCCGAGCTGCTGCCACAATTCGATCTTCACGCCGTCCAGATCGAGGAGCCAGGCAAAGCGGCCATACGACTCGTCCTGGCGTCCAAGGATTTCAATGCCTTTCGCCTCCAGGTCGCTGACCATTCCGTCCATGTCGTCGACCCGCAGGTTGATCATGAAGGGCTTTTCGCCCGGTGCGAAATAGTCGGTGTCGTCTTTGAACGGCGTCAGCAGCGTGAACCCTTCGGGATCGTCGCCCTTGAACGGAAACATCGCACCCCATTGCCCACCGACGCCCAGGTTCGCCTGGTACCAAGCGCGCGTCTTCTCCGGATCGGCTACCTTGTAGAACACGCCGCCGAGCCCAGTGACCTTGGCCATCCTTACCCCCAATGATGATGTTCGCTTCGTTAGTGAACAAACCGTGCCACGACGTCGCGGTAGCTTCGTGACACCTTCACCTGCGCACCCGAATCCAGCACCAGGAAGCATTCGCCGTTGGTATGTGGCTTCACCTGCCGGACGAGGTCGAGATTGACGATGGTCGAGCGGTGAACCCGCTGGAATCGCCGCGGGTCGAGCCGCTTTTCCAGATCCTTCATCGTCTCGCGCAAGATGAGCGTGTTCTCGCCCGTCTGGATGCACATGTAGTCGCCAGCGGCATCGATCCGCTCGATTGTGTCGACATCGACCCGGAAGATCTGGCCCTGGTCCTTGATGTTGATCATCTTCTCATAGCGGCCGGGCGCCGGCGCTTCGGGCGAGGCCTCGGCCATTTCCTCGGCGGCCTCCGGGGCATGCTCGGCCAGCGCTTCCTTGAAGCGCTCCGAATCTTCGATGCCGCGACGTTCGGCCAGGCGTTGCCGGATGCGATCCATGGTCGCGGCCAGCCGGTCCTCGTCGACCGGCTTCATCAGATAATCGACCGCCTGCGCGTCGAAGGCGCGGAGCGCATGCTCGCCATAGGCCGTGACGAACACGAACAGTGGCGGCTCGACGTCCATCAGCCCCTGAATGACCGAGAAACCATCGAACCCCGGCATCTGGATGTCGAGGAAAACGAGGTCGGGCTTGTTGGTCTTGATCTGGCGGATCGCCTCGCGGCCGTTGGCGGCGGTCGCAACGATTTCCACGTCTTCATGCGCTTGCAGGCGGAGCTGCAGCCCCTGCGTCGCGAGGGGTTCGTCGTCGACCAATATGGTCCGGATGGTCATCAGGCCTTGTCTCCGGTTTCGAATGGGATTTCTACGATAACGCTAAAGCCCCCGCGCTCGTTCTTTCTGGTCTCGAAACGATGCGACGCGCCATAAGCTTGCGTCAGACGGTCGCGAATGTTCGCCAGTCCGACGCCGGTCGATGGGCTCGCTGCAATTTCTGAGGCTGTACCGTCGCCATTGTCGGCGACTTCGATCCGCACCGCCTGCCCCTCGCGCGTGGCGCTGAGCCAGATGTCGGCGCCATTCTCACTTGGGGTTACGGCATATTTGATGGCATTTTCGATCAGTGGCTGGAGCAGCAATGACGGCAGCCGCGCGCCGATCGTATCCGGTTCGACCCGGAAATGCGGTCGCAGCCGATCCTCGAAGCGCATTTTCTCAATTTCGAGATAGAGCTTCAGCGTCTCGACCTCCTGCGCCAGCGTGACCTTGGCGGTCGGCTCATTGGCGAGCGTGTAGCGCAGGAACGACGACAGCCGCGCCAGCATCGCATTCGCCCGCTCGGTCTGCTTGAGCAGCACCAGCGTCGAAATCGAGTTCAGCGTGTTGAACAGGAAGTGCGGATTGAGCTGGTAGCGAAGCATCGCCAGCTGCGCGCTCGACGCCGCGCCTTCGAGCCGCTCGCGCTGCCGGATCTGGTCTTCGAGCAGCAGGAAGTAATTAATCCCGTAGTAGAGCGCGGTCCAGGCGGCGAGCAGTGCGAAATCGAGCAGGATGGCGCCGAGGTAGCGCCCGGCCCCGACCGGCTGGAAATCGGGGTTGATGAAGGTCGAAACGCTCCACGTCTCAATCACCGAGAAAGCGGTCGAGGCCAGCACCACGGCGCTGAACGACAGGGTGAGCGTCAGCGCCGGTCGAAGCGTGATCAGGCGCCGGAACAACGAGGCCATCAGCAGGGTCAGCGAATAGCCGGTGGCGGTCAGCAGCAGGGTATGGACGACGAACATCCAACTCTTGCTGTTGGCGAAGCCGGATATCGTCCGCAGAAAGAAATAGCCGCCCCAGCCAATTGACTGGAGCAGCCAGAAGGCGCGGTTCTTGTCGTCGAAGAATGGGCGATCGAGGCCAATGCCGCGGGCGATCGGCGCCGCCGGCGACTGGATTTTGGGCGTGTCATACGCCCGCTGGGGCGTGGCCGCTCGCTGTTCGAGGGTCGCGCTGTCGGTCGCCATCGTATCGATATAGGCGAGCCGCCGGCGAAGCCCAAGGGCACTATTCGGCACTCACCAGCCTTCCTTGCCGCGCCCGCTGCTCCCCCTGCGCGAGATTCGACAAGCGACGAACTTAACCGCTGGCCGTAAATGCTGGAAATCGGCTGGTCGCGCGCAGCTTTCTGCATAGAATCAGATATTTAACGGTATCCGCCAAATCGCCAGCGACACCCCGGAAAAGGAATGGCCTTAACCGGCCTTCAACTCTCTTTGGCTAATGGGCTTGGCTCAGGTGGAACGGCGGGCGGATGTACGAAGCTCCAGATCGGTATAAGCGCTTGGTCTCAGCACGGCTCCCGGGAGGGGAGTCGGCGGGTCTCGCTGCGCGTGAAAATGAAGCGGACAGCTCGCCGTTGCGCGATGTCCAGCTGATCTCGCGCGCCCAGCTCGCGCCTTTCTTCGCTGCCGCCAATATCGTCGCTTCACTGATGATGGCGGTTAACCTGTGGGGCGCCGCGCCATCCGAATACATCCTGCCGTGGATGCTCGCGGTGACCGTCATCAATCTCGGCGCGATGCAATTTGCCCGGCACCAGTCGATTGCCTGCGTCGGTCGTTCGGGCCGCAAGGTCCCGCAGTGGACCCTGGTCGGCGAAGTCGCGCTGCGCGCCGCAACGTGGCTCAGCCTTCCGCTCTACCTGTTTCCGACACTCGATCCGGCGACCCAGGTTATCACCGCCTCAATCACCGCCGGCCTCGGCATCGGCGCGCTCGGCCTGGTCGTCATCCCGGCTTGCGCGACGGCGTGGATGGTCGCGTTCACCTTTGCGGTCAGCGGGTCGCTCCTGCTCGGACGGCATTCGATGCCGGTCCAGCACATGCTGTCGATCGTCTTCACCATGGGCGTCTCGGTCATCGGCGTCATGACGGTCGCCCGCTGGGCCTTCCATCAGCTCAAGACCAATGCCGATGTCGGCAGCCAGAGTGAAAGCGCGAGCCTGCTGCTCCAGGAATATGAGCAGCGCGGCGTGGGCTGGCTGTGGGCGGTCGATGGCGAGAATCGCGTGACCTACATCAGCTCGCGCATGAGCGCCCTGCTCGGCAAGCCCGCCAGCGCCCTGCTTGGCCATTCGCTACCGGCGCTCCTTGGCGGCCATGCCGAGCTGGGCAAGGTCCTGCTCGAAAAGCAGCCCTTCAACTCGCTCGACATGGAGCTGAGCACGGCGCGCGGGTCGCGCTGGATCTCGATCGCGGGCGACCCGATCGTCGATACCGCGGGCCGCTTCGAGGGCTTCCGCGGCGTCGGCTCCGACATCACCGAGATCCGTCAGACGCAGGAGCGCCTGACCCATCTCGCCAATGTCGACGTCCTGTCGGGCCTGCCGAATCGCGGCCGCGTCCGCCAGCTGCTCGGCGAAGCGCTGCGCTCCGCGACGGGCGGCAATTGCCCCTGCGCCATCATGTTTCTCGACCTCGACGGCTTCAAACCGGTCAACGACACCTTCGGTCACCCCAAGGGCGATGCCGTGCTTCGCGCAGTCGCCAAGCGGCTGGTCGATGAAGTCGCGGCGGATGGCCACGTCGGGCGGATGGGCGGCGACGAATTCGCCATCGTCATCACCGACGCGCAGAGCCGGAAGAAAGTCGAAACGCTCGCCGACGGCATCATACGGGCGATCAAGGAACCGTATGTAATCGACCAGACCGAGATCCGCATCGGCGTCTCGATCGGCTGCGCGTTCGGCCCGATCGACGGCGCCACGGTCGACGACCTCATCCTCAAGGCCGACCTCGCGCTTTACCAGGCGAAGGACGCTGGCCGGGGCTGCGCTCGCTATTTCTCGTCGGAGCTCCAGTCGGAGCAAGAAGATCGCGTCCGCCTCGAAAGCGACCTCCGCTCGGCCATCGCCTCGCAGCAGTTCCACCTGGCCTTCCAACCCCTGGTCAATGCCAAGACCCAGAAGCTGGTCGGGTTCGAAGCACTGATCCGCTGGAATCACCCGCAGCGCGGTTTCGTCCCGCCCAACGTCTTCATCCCGGTCGCCGAAGAGACCGGTCTGATGCCGGCAATCGGCGAGTGGGTGATCGACGAGGCGTGCCGCGCCGCCGCGACCTGGCCGGAGCCGATCACCGTCGCGCTGAACATCAGCCCGAAACAGATCGTCCAGCCCAACCTGCCGAACGTCGTGAGCGAGGCGATCGCGCGCTACAAGCTTCCCGGCAACCGCATTGAGCTGGAAGTGACCGAGGGCGTGTTCCTTGGCGACAACGGCTCGACGCTCGATACGCTGAAACGCCTGCGTTCGCTTGGCGTCGGCATCGCGCTCGACGACTTCGGCACCGGCTATTCGTCGATCGGCTATTTGAACAAGGCCGTGTTCCACAAGCTCAAGATCGACGGGAGCTTCGTTCGCGAGGCCGGCTCGCGGCCGGAGAACGTCGCGATCATCCAGTCGATCGTCCAGCTGGCCAAGAGCTTCCGCATGTCGATCACCGCCGAGGGCGTGGAGACGGCCGAGGATTTCGAGCGCATGCGCGATCTCGGCTGCGACACCATCCAGGGCTATTTGTTCGGCAAGCCGCTCAGCTACGAGCGCGCCAACCAGATGGTTCTGGGGCTCAGCGCCAAGCGGATGGCCGGCTAGGCCGCTGCCGCGAGGTCCTGCGTCAGCAGGCGCCAATTCATTCTCGGATAGGACTGCAAGTCGCGGCCAAGGCTACTGGTGATGAAGGTCAGCCGTTCGACCGTGCGGCTGTTGATCAGCGGCCCGGCGTCGAGATAGCGGAACGGCGTTCCCGCGGCCAATTCCAGGAATTCCGCTTTCGCCGCGGCGTCGTCACCAGTCACCAGCACGTCGCTCAGCGTTTCGCCGAACTGCGGATGGTCGAACACCTCCCAAAACACATTCTTATAGGCGCCGACGACGCGCGCTTGCGGGAACTGGCGTTGCAATTCCTCGGCCGCGCTCGTGTCCCATGGCGTGACGAAATCCGAATAGTCGGCGTTGAATGGATTGCTGACGTCGATCAGCACCTTCCCCTTGAGCGTCCGGCAGTGACAGTTGAGGACATCGCTGAGGCCGTCGCGCACCGCGATCGTCGGGACGACGGCGGGCGCATCGAGCGCGTCGGCGTTCCGCCCGGCTCGCAGGGCGGGGATGTCCAGGTCGGCGACAATTGCTGCCGCCCGGTCCGGATCACGCGAGCCGAGCAAGACGCGCCGCCCGGCGCGGGCGAACATCGCCGCTAGTCGTGATCCCATGCGCCCCGTCCCCAGGACGCCGATCTCGGGCGTCCACTCGTGTTGCGCCGTCATTTCTTCCGATCCTTCATCAGTTGTTCGACGGGCCGCGGACTAATGCCGATCGGGCCCGCCGCGCCAACTAATGCGCGGAGCGATTCGATAAGCCTATATTATGATCGCAGAGAGCAGGCGATTAATCGCCGGAGAAACTTTCCGCCAAAAACTCATCGGCGCGGATCGCCAGCTCGGTCCGATTCTTGACCCCGAGCTTCTCGAACACGGCATGGAGATAGACTTTCACCGTGCCCTCGGTCACGCCAAGTTCCTGGGCGATTTCGCGATTGCGCAGCCCGCGCCGGACATAACGGATCAGCTGCCGCTCGCGCGGCGCCAGGGCCACCCGCTCGCCAGTGAAGCTCTCGGCCAGGCGATCGACCCGCCCTTGCAGTTCCGGATCCATCCAGGTCCGCCCGGCACGGACGGTTTCAAGGCATTCGAGGAGGTAGGCGGGGTCGGAATTCTTCAGCACCATGCCCTGCACACGAAGCGCCTTGGCTTCCATGAGCGACGGGTCGTCGATCGCCGCGGTCAGGATCACAATCCTCAGCGCCCCGGCGCCAGCCCGCAGCTTGCGGATCACTTCCATCCCGCCGACTTCGGGCATTTCGAGGTCGACGAGCAGGATATCGGGGTCGATGCCCCCGACAATGCTCAGCGCCTCCGCGCCGGTCGCGGCGGTCCCGGCGAGCTCGAACCCGGTGTCGCGCAACAGCACTTCGATCGCCGTGCGGATCATCGGATGATCATCGGCCAGCAGGATTCGGGTCATGCGCTACGTCCACCGATCGGGAGGGAAATCGAAAGTTTGGTTACCTTCATGCCGCGCGACAGGTCGATCATTCCGCCCGCCTGGTCGACCCGTTCGCGCAGCGACTTCGGCAGGTCGGTATGATCGCCCTCCCTGGGATAAGCCGCACCGTCGTTGATCATGTCGATCTGGATCGTCTGCTTGCGGACCGCGACGGCAATGCGCACGGATTTAGCGCCGGCGTGGCGGACCGCGTTGGCGATCCCCTCGCGAACGATCTGGTGCGCATCGAGATGGAGGTCGGTCGACACCATCAGGTCCGTATTGTCCGCAGCAAATTCGCAGTCGATCGCCCATTGCCGCGCAAGCCGCCCAGCCAGCGACTCCAGGTCGCGGGACAGGTCGGTGAACGAAATTTTCGAGCCGGTGCGAAGCGCGGTAATGAATGCCCGGAGCTCGCCCTGTTCCTGCAGCATCAATTGCTTGAGTTCGTTGAGCTCGGGCTCGAGCTGTCGGCCCGAAGCTTCCGAGCGCTTCATTGCTTCCAGCCGGAATGCGGCGCCGGCGAGGAACTGGACGACGCTGTCGTGGAGATCGCGGGCGAGCGCGATGCGCGAGCGTGCTTCGGCGCTTTCCGCCGCCGCGCGGAGCAAGGCATGGCGTTGGATATGGGCCGCAAGGTCGGCCGACAGTTGCTCGCCGATGTCGAGGTGATCGGTCGATAGCGGCAGGCCTTCGAGAAACAGCTGGCCTTCGCCGGTCCCGGTGCGCAGCGGAACGGCCAGGCCGCGCTCGAGCTCCAGTCCGGCGATGAGCTTGCCACCGATCAGCTCTTCCGGCGGCAGCGTCCTCAAGTTGCGCTCGGCGTCGCGCATCAGGGTTCGTCCGCGCGGGAAATCGTAGAGCAGCGACATGTCCGTGATCGGCGGCGGCGCGGCGCCATCCAGCGACCGCACCGCGACTTCGCCGTTACGGCTGGTAATCTCAACCGTCTCGCCATTGGCGTCGTGCCACAGGATTGCACCGCGCGCGGCGCGCAGCGCTTCCATGGTCGCGGCCAGGCCGGTCTCCAGCGGCGAACGGTCGAGCCGCGGTTCGGCCAGCAATTCCTCGGCCGAGGGCATGCGCGCGCGCCACTGGTGGATGCCGAACCAGATGATGATCAGCGACAGGATCACCAGATGCCCGGCGCGGACGATGAATCGGTACA
>Ga0207668_10000086_pt1 | contig 69871 bp, 77 predicted proteins | sample KBSS43metaG_FD_184323 | JGI IMG/M metagenome (GOLD analysis project Ga0207668, IMG submission 184323) | Switchgrass rhizosphere microbial communities from Kellogg Biological Station, Michigan, USA - KBS S4-3 metaG (SPAdes) (version 2) | ecosystem: Host-associated > Plants > Roots > Rhizosphere...
CGACCAGCTCGGCGGGTGTGTTTTTCTTTAAATCTTTCAAATGCATAGGTTAGTCTTTTCTTGGGGAGTTGGGGCTCGAGCGTCAGTTCAGATCGACAAAGCCGAAAGCGGCAGGACGCCGCTTTTGAAGGAGAACGGGCTTCCGGCGAGAAAGGTGACTGGCCGGATAGCCGCTGGCGATGGAGGTATGTCTCGCCTCGCCTGCTGTCAATTAGCGATCAGCGCGAGATCGGCGAACGGTTCAAAATGGGCGGACGATGACCAGGACCACGATGATCGCCGCCGCAATGCCCGGAACCTCGTTGATGATCCGCACGGCCTTGCCCGACAGCGGCCGCTGGCCGTTGGCAAGCTTGCGGCCATAACTGCCGAGCCAGCCCTGATAGGCGCTAAGGCCGATCACCATGGCGAACTTGGCCATGAACCAGCCCTGGTGGAACGCATCGATATCGAAAGCCAGCATCAGGCCGAGGATCCACACCAAGGCCATTGCCGGGTTGAGGATGATCGACCGGACCCGCGCCTCGCGTTCGATCCAAGCGCGGTCCTCGGGCGAGCCGACGGCCGTTTCCTGATGATAGACGTAGAAGCGCGGCAGCAGAAACAGCCCGGCCATCCAGAAGATGACGAAGGTGACGTGCGCCGCCTTCACCCACGGATAGGCAAGGCCGAGGAAGCCCGTCAGATCGCTCACTTGGCCCCCTTCACCAGCGTTACCAGCTGCTCGACATGGGCAATCGGCGTATCCTGTAAAATGCCATGCCCGAGATTGAAGATGTGTGGTCGCTCAGCGAATGCGTCAAGGATGCGCGTCACCGCCGACTGCAATGCCTCGCCACCGGCAAGCAGCGCCAGCGGGTCGAGATTGCCCTGGACCGGCATGGTTTTCGGCAGGGCCTTGTCGGCCCACGCCGGATCAACCGTTTCGTCGATGCCGATCGCCGCGACTTTCGTTTCGCGGGCATAAGCCGCGAGCTTGCCGCCGGCGCCCTTGGGAAAACCGATAATTGGAACATCCGGATGCCGCGCCTTCAGCTGGGCGACGAGCCGCGCCGTCGGCGCGATCACCCAGCGTTCGAACTCAGCCGGGGCGAGGCTTCCGGCCCAGCTGTCGAACAATTGCAGAGTGTCAACGCCGGCCGCGACCTGCCCCGACAGATAGTCGAGGGTCACCGCTTCGATGCGCTCGACAATCGCACCAAACTGGCCGGGATCGCGATAGGCGAGCCGTCGCGCTTCGGCCTGCTCGCGGCTGCCCTGCCCGGCGACCATGTAGGTCGCCACGGTCCACGGGCTGCCGGCGAACCCGATCAGGGCCTTGCCCGGATCGAGCTGCTCGCGAACCTTTCGAACGGTTTCGTAAATCGGATCCAGCCGGGCCGGATATTCGGTCAGTTCGTCGAGTTCTGCCGAAATCAACGGCGGCGTCAGGCGCGGCCCTTCGCCGGCGACGAAGCTCAGATTCTGTCCGATCGCGAACGGGACAATCAGGATGTCGGAAAAGAGGATCGCCGCATCGAGCTCGGGAAAGCGCGCCAGCGGCTGCAGCGTGATCTCGGCCGCAGCGTCGCTGTCATAGACGAGGTCGAGGAAGCCACCCTTTTGTTCACGGAGCGCCCGATATTCAGGCAGGTAGCGGCCTGCCTGGCGCATCATCCACATTGGCGGGGGGTCACGCCGCTCGCCCTTCAGGACGGCGAGGAAGGGCTTGGCAGCCTGCAAGTCAGGCGAACGAGCCACCCTCTTATTCTCCCTTATATTAGATTCTTTAATAGAGATGTTGATGTAGTTGGCGGCTGGAGAGCGGGGTTTAGGCAGGCTTTCCGGAATTGCCAACATGGCGGCCGGTGGCGCCGCCCTCCGGGACTGCCGTGCGACTCCCGAGTCTCGCCCATGATTCACAGGCTGGGGATCGAATCTGTCCCCGTGGATGAATCCTCGGACAGTCGGATGGATCTGTGGAACAGCCCGGCCATTGAGCCCGCCCCCAGCCTCGCGCTACGGCTGCACGGCCTCTTTTCCACAAGGTTGTTCGTGTGACCCTGATCCTCGCCTCGAGCAGCCCGATCCGCCAGCAGATGCTGACCGCGGCCGGGGTGCCGCACGTAGCGGTTCAGCCGGGCGTCGACGAGGCCGCGGTCAAGGCGCGGCTGCAGGGTGGCGGGGCGATCGCGGCCGAACTCGCCGCGGCGAAAGCGCTGAGTGTGCCGGGCGCGTGGGTCATTGGCAGCGACAGCGTTGTCAGCGTTGGCGGGCGGCTGTTCGATAAACCCCGCGACCGCGCGGACGCAGCCGATCACCTTCGCTTCTTTTCCGGCCAGCCAATGACGCTGACCAGCGCGGTCGCGCTCGCCCGCAATGGTCGGCTCGACTGGTCACACACCGGAACCGCGACGCTTGCGGTCCGCGACCTCTCCGCTGCCTTCATCGACTCTTACCTGGATGCGGAGTGGCCCGAGGTCGGCTATACGGTCGGCGTCTTCCGGCTGGAGGGCCGCGGCGTGCAATTGTTCTCGTCCATCGAAGGCGACCATTTCACCATCCTCGGCATGCCGTTGCTGCCGCTGCTTGGCGCGCTCCGCGAACGGGGCTTGCTCGAATCATGATCAGAGTGGCGATCACCGGGTCGATTGGCATGGGCAAGTCGACCGTGGCCAAGATGTTTGCCGCGGCGGGCGTCCCGGTGTTCGACGCGGATGCGGTCGTGCGCGAGCTGCAGAGCCCAGGCGGCGGGCTCGTCGCGAAGATCGGCGAATTGTTTCCCGGTTGCGTGCGCCACGGGACGCTCGACCGCGATTGCCTGGCCGAGATCGTCCTTGCGGATCCGGCGAAACTCAAGGCGCTCGAGGCGATCGTCCATCCGGCGGTGCGCGAGGCGCGCGAGGGCTTTGTCGCGGCGCATGCCGACTCCCCGGCGCTGCTGTTCGAAATTCCCCTGCTGTTCGAGACCGGCGGCGAAGGCGAATTCGACAAGGTCGTCGTCGTGTCGGCGCCGCCCGACGTCCAGCGCGCACGGGTGATGGCCCGGTTCGGCATGAGCGGCGGCAAGCTCGGCGCGATTCTCGACCGCCAGATGCCGGATGAGGAGAAGCGGCGACGCGCCGATTTCATCGTCGATACCGGGACCGACCTATCCACAACTGAAAGCCAGGTGCGCGAGATCATTGCTTGCCTCGGACTCACGCCAGCGCGATAGATTCCGTCGTGCGCGAAATCGTCTTCGATACCGAAACTACCGGCCTCAATCCCCTCGGCGGCGACCGCATCGTCGAGATTGGCTGCATCGAGATTTTCAACCGGGTCGAGACCGGCCGCAGCTTCCACGCTTACTTCAATCCCGATCGCGACATGCCGTTCGAGGCGCAGGAAGTGCATGGCCTGTCGAACCTGTTCCTGTCGGACAAGCCGCGCTTCCTGGACAAGGTCGAAGAGCTGCTCGAGTTTCTCGCGGATTCGCCGCTCGTCGCGCACAATGCGTCGTTCGATTTCGGCTTCCTCAATCATGAGCTTCAGCGCTGCGGCCGGCCAGGCATATGCCTGGCCCGGATGCGCGACACGCTGGCGCTGGCCCGCGCCAAGCATCCCGGCGCCAAGCATAGCCTCGACGCCTTGTGCATGCGCTTCGGCGTCGACCGCAGCCAGCGGGTCAAGCACGGCGCGCTGCTCGACGCGCAATTGCTCGCGCAGGTTTATGTCGAACTGACCGGCGGGCGGCAGATCGGCCTCGGACTCGTCGCGGACACCGACCGGGCGCAGGTCAATGCCGCGGCCGGCACTGTCCGCATCCGTGAACTGCGCCCGGCGCGGCCGCATCACGCGCTGGCCGAGGAACTTGAGCGCCATCGCGCGTTTATCGCCAAGCTCGTCAACCCGCTTTGGGCACGGTTCGCCGAGGCTGGTTGACGCGGTGTCCGGCGCGGTCCTAAGCGCCGCCGAGATCAAAAGGAGCAAGGCCAGTGGACGTTCGGGTCGCAGGTCATCAGGTCGATACCGGCGAATCCCTGCGTGAACATGCTCAGCGCCGGGTCGCCGACATCACCGAGAAGTATTTTTCGCGGTCTGTGGGAGCCAGCGTCACCTTCGGCCGGGGCCCAGCCAACGATTATACGTGCGACATCGTCGCGCCGGTCGCGCAAGGAGTCGTGCTGAAGGCCGCGCACCGCGCGCCGACGGCGCAAATTGCCTTCGAGGCGGCCGCCGACAAGATCGAGACTCAGCTTCGCCGCTACACCAACCGGCTGAAGGACCATAAGGTCGCCGCGGTTGAGCAGCCATTCGTCGAGAATGCCGGCTACACCGTCTTTTCGGGCATCGAGTCGGCGGACGACAGCGGCGACTTTCCAGCGATCGTCGCTGAGACCCGGGTCGATATTCCGGACTCGAGCGTTTCGGATGCCGTGATGCTGATGGACCTGCGCAATACCACCGCGTTGATGTTCAAGAACTCCGCCACCGGCCAGCTCAACATGATCTACCGGCGCGAGGACGGAAACATTGGCTGGGTCGAGCCGCACGACGACTGAACCCTTTTCCTCACCGCGACCGCACGACGACGGCGCGGCCCGTGACGAGTAACGCAATGCAGCTTGCCGATTTCCTCGATTTTGACGCGATCAGCACCCGCCTTTCCGGCGGCAACAAACGGTCGTTGCTGCAGCAGCTCGCCAATATGGCCGGACAGCGGCTCGCCGCCGATCCAGGCCTGATTCTCGCCAGCCTGACCGAGCGGGAACAGCTCGGCTCGACCGGATTCGGCCAGGGCGTGGCGATCCCGCACGGCAAGATCGAGGGCTTGAATCGGATATACGGGATGTTTGCCCGCCTCGCCGAGCCAATTGAGTTCAAAGCGATCGACGGCAAGCCGGTCGACCTTGTCTTCCTGCTTTTGTCGCCGCCCGATGCCGGCGCCGAGCATTTGAAAGCGCTCGCCGCGGTCAGCCGGGTGACTCGTCACCAGCCGACGCTCGAGAAGATGCGCGGCGCCCGCAGCCGCGACGCGCTCGCGGCGGTGCTGATGGGAGCGGACGAGCGCGACGCCGCCTGACCACATGAGCGGCCGGCTCGCGACTCACGTCGAAGTCGCTGGGATCCTGCGCCGGGTCAGTTCGGCCGGCGACTTTGCCACCGTCCTAAAGCGCGGCGATCCGGAGCGGGGATCCTTGTTCATTTTCATCAGCAGCAGAGGCCGGCACGTCGCCGGGCTAGAGCGCGTGCTGGGGATGGACGGCGACTATCAATGGCGGCCGGCCGGGCCGGCAGATTCGGCAAGTTCCGCCGAAATCGCGGATTTCCTCGCCAAGCGGGCACGGTTCGACGAAGATTTGTGGGCGATCGAACTGGATATCGCGGACCCTGAACGGTTCATCGCTGAAACGACCGCCGCGGGTTGATTCTCCCGCCAACCGGTACGAAACCGTATCGAACAACAAGAGCGGGGGGCATTTCGCGCAGAAAAGCTGCCGGAATGCCACGCGAGACGGGGAACCAGACAGAGGCTAAAGCGGAAGTATTCGCTGAGTAATTTCGGCCTTATTATTGTTGTGGTTAACCGCAGTAAATGCGGATTTCATGTTGCCAGTACTTCGCTCAGCGTTGCTCCTTTGCGCTGCTCTGGGCGCGACGATTGTCGCTCCAGCCCAGGCGGACCAAAGTGGGCCGCTGACGACCGTTGCGGCCGTGAGCCTCCCCGAGGTTCCGGTTCACGACCTGCTTGATCCCGACGGCGACGTTCGCCTGTCCGGCCAAAGCACCGAAAATTCAGACGCCGACGACGCCGACCAGCCGGAAGCGGCGCCGGTTCAGCACGCCGGCGACCTCACCACGCTGGTGACCGAAATGCGCGGTCCCGACGCCGGCAGCCGCGAGCTCGAATGCCTCGCGACCGGTATCTATTTCGAGTCCAAGAGCGAACCGCTCGCGGGTCAGCTTGCCGTCGGCCAGGTCATTGCCAATCGCGCCAAGTCAGGCGGGCGGTTCCCGCCGTCTTATTGCGGCGTGCTGTTCCAGCGCGGGCAGTTCTCCTTTGTCCGCGGCCATTCGCTGCCGTCGGTGCCGCGCTCGAGCCGTCAATGGCAGACGGCGGTGGCGATGGCCAAGATCGTCGACCAGGATCTCAAGGACTCTGCCGTCGGCAACGCCTTGTTCTTCCACGCGCGCTATGTGTCGCCGGGCTGGCGCCTGAAGCGCGTGGCGTCGATCGGCAACCACATCTTTTACCGCTAGGCGGTACACCGAAAGTGGGTGGGCAGCGGGCGGGCTTCGGCTCGCCCGCTTCTTTTTGGCCACCTTTTGTTCTAGGTTGCCGTGATGGCCACCCGTCCCGAGTCTTTGTGCTTCGCCGATGCTCCGCCGATCGCGGCCGAGGTCGCGCGCGGGGTAACCCGCTTGTTCTGCCGCCAAGACCTCTTCGCGATGTGCGAAGTGCCGCTGCCAAACGGCCGCCGCGCCGACATGATGGCGATTGATGCCAAGGGCGGGCTGACCATCGTCGAGATAAAGGTCGCCAAGGCCGACCTGCTCGGCGACGGCAAATGGTTCGACTATCTCGATTATTGCGACCGCTTCTATTGGGCGGTGCCGCCGTCGCTCGCGGCCATCTGCGAAGGCGAATGCTTCCTGCCCAATACTGCTGGGCTGATCGTCGCCGACCGGTACGACGCGGCGGTTACGCGGGAGGCAGCGCACCGTCCGCTGGCAGCGGCGCGGCGCAAGGCAGAGGTGCTGCATTTCGCCCGGCGCGCCGCGCGCCGCCTGGCGGCGCAAATCGACCCGACGCTTGGCGAAGGCCGCTAGCGACTCGCCGCTTTCTTGGGCTTCTTGGCCTCGATTGCCTGGAGGATATCGCGAGACCGGCCATCGCGCGTCGCATAGTCGCGCGCAGAGAGTCCGGCGGCGTTATCCGTCTTGTCGGGATTGGCGCCCGCCGCCAGGAGCGCGCGGACCATCGACAGCTGGCGGCCCTGAACGGCGATGATCAGCGGCGTTTCACCCATGCGATTCGCGCCGTCGATCTTCGCACCCTGGCCAAGCAGCCAGCCCAGGGCATCTTCATAGCCGACGCGGGCAGCCGCGATCAGCGGGGTATCGCCGCCCTTGCCGGCGAGGTTGGGGTCGGCGCCCTGGTTGAGCAGGAACGCCGTATAGTCCTCGCTCCGTTCGGTGATCGCGACGATCAGGGCGGTGTCGCCGTTGCTGTTCTTGGCGTTGACGATCCCGCGCCCGTCCTTGCGGACTAACTCCATCACTTTGTTGCCGTCCTGGCTCTTGATTGCGTCGACGAACTGGAGGCCGTCGAAGCCGCCGGCCGTTTGCGCGGACAAAGGAGCGGCAAGCGCCAAGAGCGACGAAGAAATAATCGCGAACTTCAGGCAGTTCATAGACTTAAGCCCCCGGTACCGGCTTGATTGGCCCCGGTTAGCAGAGCATTGCTGGTTTTGTCATGAACAGCCGTACGCCCTTCTGGGAAAAACCGCTGACCGCCCTCGACCGGGGCGAGTGGGAAGCGCTGTGCGACGGCTGCGGACGGTGCTGCGTGCACAAGTTGGAGGACGAAGAGACGGGCATGCTCTACGCGACCAATGTCGCGTGCAAGCTGCTCGACCGGCGCAACGGCCGCTGCCTCGACTACAAGCACCGGATGAAATTGGTCTCGGATTGCGTGAAGCTCGACCGCAAGAAGGTCGACGGGCTCGATTGGCTACCCGAATCCTGCGCTTATCGGCTGCGCGCGAACGGCGAGCCGCTCAAGGATTGGCACTATCTGATTTCGGGCAGCCGCGAGACGGTGCACGAAGCCGGTCAGTCGACCCGCGGCTGGACGGTGAGCGAGGACGACGCCGGGGAGCTCGAGTGGCATGTGGTCGATCGGCCGCTCTGAAGCCGCATTGCTGGCGGAATTGCCGGCGCCGATCGAAATCCGCCCGATTCGTGGCGCGCGCCGGTTGCGCCTCCGCTACGACGAAGCGCGCGGTGTCCTGAAGCTCACCTGCCCGGCGCGGACCAGCCGCCGCTCGGCCTTGTCCTGGGCACTCGACCAGCGCGACTGGATCGCGACCCAGCTGGCGCAATCGTCACCACTCGAACCGTTTGAGCCCGGCGCGGTGATTCCGGTTGCCGGATCGGACACCCGCCTCGTCTGGGTAGAGCGCGAGCCGAGGACGCCTCGCCTCGTGTCGGGTGAGTTGCGTTCGGGCGGCCCGCGCACGGGCTTCGAACGCCGGATCACGGCCTTTCTCAAGCGGCTGGCGCTCGACACGATGTCGGCGGAGGCGGCGGAATTCGCCGCTGCCGCGGGGGTGACGGCGCGCGCGATCAGCGTTGGCGACCCGGATAGCCGCTGGGGCAGCTGCTCGTCCGAAGGCAAGATCCGGCTCAGCTGGCGGCTGATCATGGCGCCGCCGGAAGCGCGCCGCCACGTCGTGTCGCACGAGGTCGCGCACCTCGTTCATCTCAATCATGGACCCGAATTCAAGGCGCTGGAGGCGCGGTTGTTTGGGCCGGGCCTGGCGAAAGCGAAAACCGCCTTACGGCGTGTAGGGCCGCGGCTCCGCCGGCTGGGGCGGAGTTGAACCGTCGGGCAGTTGCTGCGGCTGCGGTTGCGGCGGCGGCTGGTAGGGCGGACGGCGCGGCGGCGCGGGCGGGAAGGCCTGGTCCAGTTCCTGTTGCGACGGATCGCCGGTCCCGTCCGGGCGGACGAGCGATGGCGGCGCGCCCGGCTGCTGCGGTATTACCTGCGGCAGCGGGTTGCCGTTCTCGTCGACCAGCGGCTGCATCGCATTGGCGTCGAGCGACGTGTCGCCGAACACCTCTTCTTCCGGCGTAAGCTGCCAGTCGGGCATCGGCACGACCGTCTGGAATTGTTCGACGGGCCGGTTGGCGACCGCCACGGTCATGAAGTCGTGGAAGGCCCGCGCCGGCGCCGTTCCGCCCTGCAGTCCCGGCACGGTGCGCGCATCGTCGCGCCCCATCCACACGCCGGTCGTCAGCCCGCTCGAGAAGCCGATGAACCAGCCGTCCTTGTTGGAACTGGTGGTGCCGGTCTTGCCCGCGACCGGGCGACCGATTTGCGCGGCGCGTCCCGTTCCGGTCAGCACCGCCGACTGCAGGAGGTCGGTCATCGAGGCCGCGACCCACGGCGCGACCAGCACCCGCTCCTCTTCGGATTCACGCTGGTAAAGCACCCGCCCGTCGGCCGTGACGACCTTGCGGATCGCGTAGGGCGTAATCGCGACGCCCTTGTTGGCGACCGAGGCGAAGGCGCGGGTCATGTCGATCAGCCGAACGTCGCTGCTGCCCAGCACCATCGACGGATAGGTCGAAATCGGGGTGGTGATGCCAAACCGGCGCGCCATGTCGGCGATCGTCCCGAAGCCCAGCTGGGCGCCGATCTTCGCGCTGATCGTGTTGATCGAACGCGAGAAGGCCTCGCGCAATGAGACGGGGCCGAGGTTAGTGCGGGTCGAGTTGCGCGGGGTCCAGCCGTTGATCGTCACCGGTTCATCGACGATCGTATCGGTCGGCTTCATGCCCGATTCGAGCGCCGTCAGGTAAACGAACAGCTTGAACGACGATCCGGGCTGGCGCGTGGCTTGGGTCGCGCGATTGTAGATCGAAGCGACATAGTCCTTGCCCCCGACCAACGCCCTGACGGCGCCGTCGCGGTCGATCGCTACCAGCGCGCCTTGCGTGCCGGTAGGGGCGTTGGCCTGGATTGCGCGGTCGGCCGCGGCCTGCATGCCGGGATCGAGCGTGGTCCAGACGTCGATCGGGTCCTGCGTCTGGTCGATCAACGTGTCGAGCTGCGGCAGCGCCCAGTCGGTGAAATAGCGGACACTGTTTTGCTTGGTCGTCGGCGGCTGGATGCGAATCTCCGCCGGATTGACGGCGTAGGCGTCGGCCTGGCTGATGAAACCATTATCGGCCATGGACTTCAGCACCACGCCGGAGCGGTTGCGGGCTGCCTCGGCGTCTGCGGTCGGGGAGTAATTGGACGGCGCCTTCACCAACCCCGCGATAATCGCCGCCTCGCCGAGGCTGAGATGGTCCGCGCTGTGGCCGAAGAAAGTCTGCGACGCGGCGTCGATGCCGTATGCGCCCCCGCCGAAATAGACCCGGTTCAGGTAGAGTTCGAGGATCTGGTCCTTCGAATATTTGCGCTCGAGGGCGAGCGCGATGACCATTTCGCGGAGCTTGCGGTCGAAGGTCCGGCTGTTGGTCAGGAAGATGTTGCGCGCCAGCTGCTGGGTGATGGTCGAGCCGCCCTGGCGGAAGTGACCCGATTCGAGGCGGACCTTGATCGAGCGGGCGATGCCGATCGGGTCGACGCCGATGTGGCTGCGGAATCTCTTGTCCTCGACGGCGATCATCGCGGCGCGCATCTCGGGCGGGATCTGGTCGTAGGGCAGCCACCGCCCAAAGGTCGGGCCGAGCGACACCAGCACTTGCCCGTTGGCGGCGCGGACCCGGATCGTCTGGCCGAGATTGGTGCGTTTCTCGAGGTCGGAATAATTGGGCAGCTGGCTGTAGGCGACGCCGACCGCGACCGCGAGCAGCACCAGGCCGGCAAGGCCGACGTAGATGCACCAGCGGATGATGCGGCCGAAGGTCGAGCGCCCGGAAGACGCGGCAGCGGAGGTCGAGCGGGCCATTCAACTCAAATGGATAGAAAGTCGGCGGGCATGCCACAATAGCGTAACGTGCGCGTCGTGCCGCCGGCGGCCTTACCGGGCGATTAACCCTGTTTTAGGCTGTAGCCGCGTAGATCGGCATCATGGTTCGCGCTGCGCCCGTCTTGCTACTAACCATGATGACCGTCCTCGGGCTCGGGGCGCGGGCCGATGCGCAGTGCCGGCTGTGCTCCGCACCGAGCACCACCCATGAGGGGCTTGCGGCGGATGACGACATTCGCCTCGACATCGAAACCAGCCTCAACTTCGACCGCCTGATCCTGTTCGGCGCGGGGACCGGGTCGGCCATGATCCGGCCCGACGGCTCGACCAGCGCGCAAGGCGCGGTGTCGGACATCGGCCCGCGTGCGATGGTTGGCACGGCGGTCGTTCACGGCCAGGCGGGGCGAGCCGTCCGGGTCGAACTGCCGCGACGCATCCTGCTGCACTCGATCAGCGGCGGCCAGATCAGTGTCGACGATGTCGCGAGCGACCTCCCGTCGCTGCCCCGGCTCGATTCGGCCGGCAACCTCACCTTTCGCTTCGGCGGGCGCGTGACGATCAATGGCGACGCGGATGGATCCTATCGCGGCGATTTGCCCATTACGGTCGAATATCAGTGAAGCCGCGCCGTTCCGGTGCGAAAGCTAAAGCGCCGTTAACCATGCCCTTGAGGGAAGCCGTAAGCGGGCAAGGTTAATAGGACCCCCACGGATGACCGGACCAGCGTCGGACAGCCGGTGACATTGACCAGTGGGGATTATCATCATGAAGAAATTTCTCGTTGCTGCCGGCGCTGCTGCGCTCGCTCTCACCGCCACCGCGGCTTCGGCCGCTCCGGTCGCCGCGACTACGCCGGCCACCGCTACCGCCAAGATCTACAAGCCGCTCTCGCTTACCGCGACGCGCAACCTCGACCTCGGCACGATCGTCATGGGCAGCCTCGCCCCGGCCGGCGAGACCGTCTCGCTGACGGCGGCTGGCGGGTTCACCTGCGGCGGCGGCAACCTGACCTGCTCGGGTACGCCGACGACGGCGCAGTATAACGTCCGCGGCACCAACAATGCGGTCGTTCGTATCCTCGTCGCCGCCAGCACGCTGAACGGCAGCCTCGGCGGCACCCTGGCGTTCACGCCGCTTGCTCCGGCGACGCCGAGCGTGACCCTGACCAGCTCGGGCGCCCCGGGCGACAACTTCAATGTTGGCGGCCAGATCACCATCCTGCCGACCACCAACGAAGGTGTGTACACCGGCAGCATGGACGTCACTGTCGATTACTAAGTGGGGCCGTTGCCGCGGGCACTAGCCCGCCGGCACGCGAAGGGGGTCGCCGGGCAACTGGCGGCCCCTTTTTCGCGGCCGCTTGCCAATCATGGTTGACTGAATATCAACCATTCCGGGCCAAACCTCATCCTCGGATCAATCCGCATGGGGCGGAAGCGAGGGTTAGTGGGGCGGTTCGCTCAAGCGAGCTTGGCAATGACAGTGATCGGCGGCGCGCTCCTCGGCGCGGCGCCGGCGCGCGCCGCCACGCAGGTCGCGCAGGTCAACGCGTCGGTCGCCAAGCCGCTGGTCCTCGCTCGCGTCCAGGACTTGGATCTCGGCTCGATCACGATCAATCCGGGCACCTGGTCGGGAGCGATCGTAGGCATTTCGCGAGCTGGCGTGTTCAGCTGCAGCAATGCCAACGTCACTTGCTCAGGCGCGACTAAGGTCGCGAAATATAACGTCCAGGGGTCGAACAACAATGTGGTGCGGATCACGGCGCCGAACGTGACGATGACCAACCAGTCGGATTCGACCAAGACACTGACCCTGTCGGTCGATGCGCCGGCCACCGTCACGCTGCAGAATTCGGGCGCGCCGGGACTCGATTTCCCGATCGGCGGGTCGATTACCGTGAGCTCCAGTACCACCGGCGGAACCTACGTCGGGACGTTCAACGTCACGGTCGACTACTGATTCCGCAGTTTTTGGCCGGAATCCGGCGGCTAAACAGTCATGGTTGACCGAAAATAAACCATTGCGGAGCAAGGGTGAGGCGATCGCTCCGGACCGGAGCCAAGTGGGGATCGCTTCAATGACGTATTTCGCCAGGCCGCGCCTTGCGGCCGCATTCGCCGCAGTGACCTTGACCGCTATGGCGGCGCCTGCCGACGCCGGCATCGGCGACCTGCTGGTCGCGCCGACCCGGATCGTCCTCGATGGCCGCAAAGGCGCCGAGGTCATCCTCAACAATATCGGCGACGAGCCCGCCACCTATCGCGTGTCGGTAGTGTTCCGGCGGATGACCGAAGACGGCGGCCTGGCCGACGTCGAGGCGCCCGACGCCAACGACAGAGCGGCGGAAGACATGATCGTCTACCAGCCGCGCAAGGTCGTCCTGCCGCCGCGGCAGCCGCAGTCGATCCGCATCGTCGCCCGCCCCCCGCAGGGCCTGCCTGACGGCGAATATCGTGTGCACATGCTGTTCCGCGCGATCCCGCCGGCGATCCCGGTCGCTGCCGCTGCCGCCAACGACCAGGTGAAGGGCATCCACTTCCAGCTGACCCCGATTTACGGCGTGACGATCCCCGTCATCGTCCGGCTCGGCAACCTTCAGGCGACCGCTGGCATTGCCAACGTCCATCTTGAGAAAAAGGATGGAAAACAAGCGGTTGCGCTCGACCTTAGCCGATCTGGCGCCCGCTCGACCTATGGCGAGGTCCGCGTCTTCAAGCCGGGCGTCAAGGATCCGGTCGCACTGCAAAAGAACGTCGCGGTGTACACCGAGGTTAACCGCCGCCACGTGGCGATCGCGGTCGATGACGCTCTGAAGGGCACCATCGCTGGCCCCGTCACCGTCCAGTATGTCGAGACCTTCGACGATGGCACTCACGTGATCGCCGAAACCCAGGCGGTCCTCAACTAGGCCGGCCGGAGAGCTTCGGGAGCGCCGGCAAATGGCTCGCGGCCGCATGTGGCTGCGCAAGGCAGCAACGCTGCTGGCGCTTTGCGCCGGCGGCGTCGGTGCGTCCGCGACGCCGCAACTCCTGCCCGCGCCTGCCGCAGCCTGGCAGGCCGACCCCGACGACCAGTTCCTTCTTGACGTCATCATTCGCCAGCTGAAGCTCGGCGACGGCGTGCGCGCCTACAACGCGCCCGAAGGCACCTGTGTCGTCTTAGGCGACTTTCTGACCACGCTCGACGTGCCGATGTCGATCGATCTTGCGGCGAAAAGGGCGAGTGGCTGGGCGTTTCGCGAGAATAACCGCATCACCATCGATTATGCGGCGATGACCGCGGCCTATGGCGCGAAGAGCGAGACAATCGCGCCGGGCGTCATCCGTGAAACCCCCGAGGGCTGGTGCGTCCAGACGTCCGCGCTGACGCGTTGGTTCGGGATCAGCGTCAAGCCGGTTACGTCCGGCTCGGCACTGGTGCTCGAATCGGACACGAAGTTGCCCGTCGAGCTCGCCGCCGAGCGGGCAAAGCGAGCGGCGAACTTTCACCGCGCCAGTTTCGACCTCGGCAGCCTGCCGCAAGTGCGCCTGCCCTATCGCATGTGGCGCGCGCCGGCGGTTGATTTCGTCGTCAACGCCGGTGTCACCTACCGCGCCGGCGACGGCGTCCGCGTCGACCGTAGCAGCTCGATCTATGCCGCGGGTGAAATTGCCCGCCTGTCCTACGACGCCCAGGTCATCACCTCGCAAAAGGGCATTCCCAACGTTGTCCGGCTCCACGCGTACCGCTCAGACCCTGATGGCCACCTCCTCGGCCCGTTGAAGGCGACCCATTTCGGCTTCGGCGACGTTGCCGGGTTCGACAGCCGGCTCACGGGGGCGCCGGCGAGCGGCCGCGGCGCCGTTGTGACCAACCGCCCGCTGACCGTGCAGACCGCGTTCGACCGGACCCGGTTCGAAGGGGACCTGCCGGTCGGCTGGGAAGCGGAAATCTATCGCAACGGGGAATTGCTGGGGTTCGCCAAGCCCGACCCGTCGCAGCGCTATGTATTTGACGACGTGCAGCTTTTGTATGGCGAGAACCGGGTCGAGATCCGCCTCTACGGGCCGCAAGGGCAGGTCCGCTCGCGTGAGGAGGTGGTCAATGTCGGCCAGGACAATGTCCCGCCCGGCAAGACCTGGTACTGGGCCGGCTTCAACCAGCCCGGGCGCGACCTGCTGGCGTTGCACAAGCCTCCCGACCAGAGCGACGAACCCAGCGCCCAGGCGACCGTGTCGCTCGAGCATGGCATCGATGACCGCACCTCGGTCGGGATGCTGGCTCGGGCGATGCTCATCAATGACGACCGCGTGACCTTCGTCGAAGGCAGCGTCCGGCGCTCGATCGGCCCCGCGATGGCTGAACTGTCGGCGGCCTGGGATTCGGGTGGCGGCAAGGCCGTGCATGCGCAGATTTTGGGCAAATTCGGCGGGATCAACATCAGTGCCGAGGCGCTTCTTGCAAACGACTTTCATTTGCAGGGGGGCAAGCCGCAGAATTTGCGTGAAGGCCGCGTCACGCTCGACGCACCGCTCCATTTGGGCCGGACGGTGCTTCCCGCGCATGCCGATATCCACCTCACGGACCGGATGGACGGGACCAGGCAGCTCGAGGCTGCTGCCCGGCTGTCCGCCAACCTCAATCGCTTCAACCTGTCGGCCGAGGCGCAGTACCGGAAACAGTATACCGATTCCGGTCCGGCGCCGCCGAGCGAAATCAATGTCGGCCTGATTGGAAGCGGGCGGATCGGCGACGTTCGGCTGCGCGGGTCGACGCGGTTCGATGTCTCCCCCAAAAGCCGTTTCCGGAGCGCGGAGCTGTCGGCATACTGGTCGGCGTCCGAAAATGCCGACTGGGAGGGCGTGCTCGCCTACGACTCCGCCGGGCATCGCGGTCGCGTGCAGGTGACGCACGTGCGGCGCTTCGACTGGATGGGTGTGGCGCTAACCGGCGAAGCGGCCACCGATGGCTCGATGGCGGTTGGCATCAACCTCAATTTCTCACTCGATCCGACGCGCGGGCTCAGCCTGTCGCGGCGCCCGCTCGCCCAGGCCGGCGTGATCCACGCGCTCGTCTACCGCGACCTCAACGACAACGGCTTCCACGATGCGGCAGAGCCCTTTGAGAAGGGCGCGCTGATCACGACTGGAACGCGGCAGGCCGACCGGCCGACCAATGCCAAGGGTGCCGTCACGATCGGGGGGCTCACTGCCTTCACACCGGTCGCGGTCGGCGTTGACGCGTCGAGCCTCGACGACCCGATGCTGGTGCCGAAGAAGGCCTTGCAGGTGGTGGTTCCGCGGCCCGGCGTTCCCGCCGATGTCGAGATCGGCCTGGTCGGCGGCGGCGACATCGAGGGAGCGCTGGTTAAGAGCGGCGGTCTCGGCTTCGAGGGCGTCGATATCGAACTAGTTGATTCAACTGGGAAAGTCGTTGCCACGGCACGGACGGATTATGACGGCTTCTTCCTCTTCGACCGGGTCGCCTACGGTACCTATTCGGCCCGGATCGCGCGGGATTCGGCAGTCGCTGCGAAAATCGTGGCGGAGCTCGGCCTGACCATCACCGTTTCGCCGGACAAGGCCGTCGTACGGCTGGGTTCGATCACCGTCACGCCGACGCCGTCGATCGCGGCCCTGGCCGCGCCGCCGGCCTCGCCCTAGGCCATTCCACCCATAAGATTGGTGCGGTCGAGAAGACTCGAACTTCCACGGCCTTTCGGCCACAGCGACCTCAACGCTGCGCGTCTACCAGTTCCGCCACGACCGCACGTCAGGAGTAAACCGGCAAGGAGTGCCGGCACTGGCAAGGCGCGGCCCCTAGCAAAGCCCCCCTAGTGACGCAATGCCGGTGAAAATCCGGCAATTCGTGCCAGAGCGGGACGAAAGGTAAACACGGCATTTACCATGCGCTGCCGGGGGCGTTAGGGTGCCGTCGTGATGATCTGGCTCGCCATCGCCGCAACCTCCGCCGCGACCCACCCGGCGCCGGCCAGCGCACCCGTCGCGCCGCTGGTCCAGGCCCGCGCCACCGTCACCATCCTGTCTGGCGCCCGGCTTCATCTTGGCGCGCATAGGACCGACGGCCATGGCCACGACGATGTCATCTGGCGCGATTCAATAATCCGCGGCCCGGCCGGCAATCAACCAGCTAAGCTGCTCGAATTTCAGTAAAAACTAGGCTTTTGGTTGGCCGATGCTGATCGTCAGGTCCTCGGCGCCGCTCGGCACATTGACCTCGGCGCTGTTGAACGAGGCACTTGCCCCGGGTCCCAGGGTCGGGGCCGGGGGCGCAATCGTCCAGCTATAGACGACCTTGCCCGCACGGTTGCGTAACTCCGCGTAGATCGGCGGCACGGCGTGGGTTTCGCTGGTCGGGTTGATCACGCGCCCCGCCACGGTCAGCAGCTGGTTGCCGCTGGCAAGCACGACGCGCTCGATATGCGGCGGATTGGACAGCTGCAGCGGGGATTCGGCTTCGGCCAGTCCGAGACGGCTCTTCCATTCGGCCGGCGCGTAGAACCAGAAGGCCGCGGCAAGCGCCGCAACCAGCACCAACCCGAGCAGGATAGCGAGCAACGGCCGCCCCTTGCGCGGTTCGGCAAAATCGCGGTCGGCAAACGGGCTGAAATCATCGTCAGTCTCGGCCGGCGGCTCCGATGGCGCGAGATATTCCTCAACGCGCGCCGCGGTCGGCTCATCGGCCCGATCCGGTTCGGCTTGCCCCGCAACGTCGGCAACCGCGGCCTCCTGGTAAGCGCGTTCTTCGGCTTCCGGGCCGGTGCTGGGATCGATCACCGCCGCCGCCGCCACGCTCTCGGCGCGGATGTCGGCCTCGTCGGCCTCCGCCGCCTCATCCAGCTCGAGCGGGGCCGGTTCGTCGGGTTCCTGGTGCCAGCTATGCTTGCACGACGCGCAGCGCACCTGGCGGCCCTGGGGCGGAATGGCGCCGTCCTTCACCACATATTGCGTTTCGCAATTCGGGCAGGTGAGGATCATCTTTGCGCTAAACCCTCTTTCGGGATGGTGGGCAAAAGGTAAACAGGAATGCGCGCCCGATAGCAAGGCAGTGGGCGCGGGGAGGGAAAGCGTTCTGACGCCCGTTGCCGAGTTCGATTCAATTGGTCTGCGCTACGGCACCGGCGCCGAGATCCTGCGCGACCTCGATTTCCGGCTGTCCAAGGGGGGATTCTACTTCCTCACCGGGCCGTCCGGCGCAGGCAAGACGTCGTTGCTCAAGCTGCTCTACCTGGCGCAGCGGCCGACGCGCGGGCGAATCTCCCTATTCGGTGAGGATCTGACGGGTGCCGAGCGCGAAGAGCTGCCCCAGTTCCGCCGCCGCATCGGCGTCGTCTTCCAGGACTTCCGCCTGATCCGTCACCTGTCGGCGTTCGACAATGTCGCGCTGCCGCTGCGCATCTCCGGCGCGACCGAGGAAGCGGTCGAAGGCCCGGTGCGTGAGATGCTGGCCTGGGTCGGCCTCGCCGATCGCGCCAGCGCCCGGCCGCCGACGCTCTCCGGCGGTGAGCAGCAGCGGGTCGCGATTGCCCGGGCGGTAATCAATCGGCCCGAGCTGCTGGTCGCCGACGAACCGACCGGCAACGTCGACGCGGAAATGGCGCAGCGCCTGCTGCATTTGTTCACGTCGCTCAACCGGCTGGGGACGACGGTCGTCGTCGCGACCCACGATGTCGGCCTGATCAGCGCAACCCCGGGCGCGCAGATGATCCGGCTGGAGAATGGCGCGGTGCTCGATCCGACCGGGACGCTGAAGAATCCGCCACTGCCCCGGAGCGGCGGCTGATGTTCGCCTGGCTATTCGCTTCGCCGTCCGAGCGGCGGCTGCTCGGCAGCCGGCCGCTCCAGGGGCCGACGCCGTGGATCATTGCGATCATGACCTTTTCGATCATGATCGTCGCCGCTGCCGGCCTGGCGCTGACCGAGACGTCGGCGCGGGTAGCGGCCGGTGTGCATGCGCGCTATTCGCTGCAGGTCCCGAATGGCGCGCGCGACCTCGCCGGCGTCTTGCGGACCGTGCGGTCGACGCCGGGGGTGAGTGGCGCCGAGGCGGTACCGGAGGCCGAGATGCGCAGAACGCTTGAGCGCTGGCTCGGACCGGCCGGCGCCAGCGCAGATTTGCCGGTCCCGGCGCTGATCACGTTCGACGTTTCCCCGCGGGCGGATCGTGCCGCCGTCACCCGGCGTGTTGAAGCGGCCGCGCCCGGGGCCAAGCTCCTCGCGCACGAGGATGCGCTCGGACCGATGCTGCGCTCATTGCGGGCGATGGAGTGGCTGTCGCTGATGCTGGTCCTGTTGCTCGGCGGTGCAGCCGCTGCGGCGGTGGTGCTGGCGGCGCGCGGCGCGCTCGACACGCATCGCTTCACCATTGACGTGATGCACGGGATCGGTGCGACCGACGAGCAGGTGACCAACCTGTTCCAGCGCAAGATCGCAATCGATGCACTCGCCGGAAGCCTCTTCGGGGCCGCGGCGGCCGCGCTCGTCCTCGGGCTGTTCGCCGCGACATCGGCCTTTGCCGGCGAACTGATGGGCGGCGCGGCCCTCGGCATCACCGACCTGCTGCTGCTCGCTGCCATCCCATTGGTCCTGACCGCGCTGGCCACCGGCGTCGGCCGGACAGCCGTGCTCGCGTCCCTGAGAGCCGCGCTATGATTGCGCGCGGCGCGTCGCTGGTCGCCCTCTTCTACCTCCTCGGCTTCGTGCTGTTCGCGCTGACGCTGGGCCGGCCCGCGACGGCCGACGCCAAGCGGACCGATGCGGCGGTCGTGCTGACCGGTGGCAGCAACCGCATCGAGCATGCCGTCGACGTGATTCGCGACGGTGGCGCCAAGCGCCTGCTCGTCGCCGGCGCCGACCCCTCGGTCACCAAGGCCGATTTGGCGCGGCGTGTCCCGGGCAACCGCCAATTGCTCAAATGCTGCGTCGACCTTGGCAGCGAATCGGTCGACACCCGGTCTAACGCCGAGGAAGCAAGCCGCTGGCTCGCCAAGCATCATTTCAAGTCGGTGCGGCTGATCACCAGCGACTGGCACATGCGCCGCGCCCGCTACGAGTTCCGCCGCGTGCTCGGCGAGAAGTATGAGATCGTCCCCGACGCCGTCCGCTCGGAGCCGAGCTTCCTGACGCTGTTCGGCGAATACAATAAATTCGTCCTGCGCCGGATGGCGGTCTGGGTCGACATCTGATGGCGGCGATCCGGTCGCTGATCTTCGCGGTTTCATTCTACGGGGGGACGGCTGCGTGGGTGCTGGCGGGGATGGTCGCCAGCCTGTTCGGACGCCGTCCGACTCTGGCCATCGTGCTCGGCTGGGTCGCCTTCCACCATTGGCTGACCGAACACGTGCTCGGCATCCGCACGGTCGTTGACGGCACCCTGCCCGAGGGTCCCTACCTGTTCGCGGTCAAGCACCAGGCCATGTACGAGACGCTGGAAATGGTCCGGCTGACGAACCTGCCGGTGATCGTAATGAAGCAGGAGCTGGCCGACATTCCGCTCTTCGGCTTCCTGACCAAGCGCTACGGAGTCATCCCGGTCGAGCGCGGCGCCGGCGCCAGGGCGCTCCGAGCCCTGGTCGCCGCGGGGCAGGACGCGATCGCCACCGGGCGTCCGGTCGCGATCTACCCCGAGGGCACCCGCGTCCGCGTCGGCGATACCCCCGAGATTCGGTCGGGCTTCACCGCGCTTTACCGTGCGCTCGGGCTACCGGTGGTGCCGGTCGCGGTCGACAGCGGCCGATTGTGGGGCCGCGGCTTGGTCCATCGGAGCGGCGTGATCACGTTCAAGGTCGGGGAGACGATCCCGGCCGGCCTCAAGCGCGATGAGATCGAAGCCCGGGTCCATCGGGCGATCAATGCGCTGGAGCTAGCTCCTCAGGTGCGCGCCTAGTTTCTCCGCAACGGCGACGATCTGCTTCGACACCGTGCCGATTTCCTCGTCGGTGAAGCTCTTGTCGCCCGGTTGAAGCGTCACTTCGAACGCCAGCGACAGTCCGTCCGGCGCGGCGAACCGGTCGAACAGCTGCACGCCGGTGATGAGCGCCTTGTCGGCGCCGCGGATGGCGCGAAGCAGGGTGTCGGCGGTGACTTCAGGCGGAACGACGAACGCAAAATCGCGCGTGATCGATTGCAGCGCCGGCGGTGCGAAAGCGGCGCGCGCGCGATCGCTTGAGCGCGGTGCCGGAATGGCGTCGAGGAAAACTTCCACCGCGACAGCACCGGCGGGGGCGTCCAGCGTCTTGTGCAAGCCGGGATGCAACTCGCCGAACGCTGCGATGATCGTCTTCGGTCCAAGCCGCAGCGTCGCCGAGCGTCCGGGGTGCCACGTCGGTCCCGCGTCCGGAAATACTTGCAGATTGTCCACGGGCGCGCCGGCCGCGTCGAGCAGGGCAAGCGCTTCGCCTTTGGCGTCGAACGCGTCGAAGGCCTGCGCCTTGCCCGCTGCCCAACTGCGGTTGCGCTTGTCGCCGGCGAGCAGCACCGAGAGTGTCGAATGCTCGGCATCGCCGAGATAGCGGCGGCCGAGCTCGAACAGGCGGACCGACGCCGCGCCGCGATCGAGGTTGCGGCGCGCGGCGGCGATCAGCCCGGGCAGCAGGGACGGCCGCATGACCTTCATCTCTTCGCTGATCGGGTTGGCGAGCGTCCAGTCGGCGCCGCCGAAAGCCGCAGCTTCGGATTCGGAAATGAAGCTCCACGTCACCGCCTCGTCGAGGCCGCGCGCCGCCGCGGTTCGGCGGATGCGCCGTTCCGCCAGCTGGGAGCGGGTCGCCGTCGGGTGAGCGACGCCGGGCTGGCGGTCGAGCGGCATCGACGGCACTTGGTCGTAACCGACGATGCGCGCGACTTCCTCGACCAGGTCGGCCGGCCCGTCGACGTCACGCCGCCACGTCGGGATGCTGACGTCATTGCCGCTGAGCGCGAAGCCGAGGCTTTCGAGGATGGCGCGCTGCTGCGCCTCGGGCACGTCGATCCCGCCGAGAGCGCGGGTCCGGGCAAAATCGAAAGCGATCGCGCGCGGCTCGATCGGCGGCGTTCCGGCCCGCTCGACCGCCGACGGCTCGCCGCCGCAAATGTCGACGATCAGCCCGCTGAGGATGGCGAGGCCGTCATCAAGGAAAGCCGGATCGACCCCGCGCTCGAACCGGTTGCGGGCATCGCTGGTCAGTGCCAGCGCCTGGCCGGTACGGGCGATCCGCCCGGGCGTGAAATAAGCGACCTCGAGCATGACGTCGGTGGTCGTCTCGCTGACGCCCGAATCCTCGCCGCCCATGATGCCGCCTATGTCGTGCACCTGCCGGTCGTCGGCGATGACTGTCATGAACGGCTCGAGGACATATTCCTTCTCGTTGAGGGCGAGCACGCGCTCGCCCGCCTTCGCCGGGCGCGCGGTCAGGCCGCCGGTCAGCTTGGCGATGTCGTAGACGTGCGCCGGGCGGCCGTAGCCGATGGTCAGATAGTTGGTGATGTCGACCAAGGCCGAGATGGGCCGCTGACCGGCTGCCTTCAGCCGGCGCTGCATCCACTCGGGCGACGCGCCATTCTTCACGCCCCGGATCGCCCGGCTGAAGAACGCCGGGCAGCCGTCGGGGTCGTCAATCCGCACCGGCACCGGGCTGGCGAAGCTGCCTTCGATCTGCGGCACGGGAAGCGGCTTGAGCTTGCCGACGCCAGCCGCCGCGAGGTCGCGGGCGATGCCGCGCACGCCCATGCAATCCTGGCGATTGGGCGTGACGTTCACGTCAAACACCGGGTCGTCGAGCCCGGCATAAGCCGTGTAGGCGGTGCCGACGGGCGCGTCGCCCGGCAGCTCGATGATCCCGCTATGGTCGTCGCCCAGCTCGAGCTCGCGCGACGAGCACATCATGCCGTTGCTCTCGACTCCGCGGATCGCCGCGACCTTGAGCGTGATGCCGCTGCCGGGGATATAGGCGCCGGGCGGGCCGAACACGCCGAGCATCCCGGCGTGGGCATTGGGCGCGCCGCACACGACCTGGACCGGGCCGGCCCCGGCATCGACGGTCAGCACCTGCAATTTGTCCGCCTGCGGATGCTTGTCCGCGGTCAGCACCCTGGCGACGACGAACGGCGCCAGCGCTTCGGCCGGGTTCGACACTTCTTCGACCTCGAGCCCGATCGCCGTCAGCTTGTCGGCAATCTCCGGCGCGGAGGCAGTGGTGTCGAGGTGGTCCTTCAGCCACTCCAAACTGAACTTCATGCGCCGACTCCGCCCGACAGCGTCGGTACGTCGAGCGCACGGAAGCCGTAATGTTTGAGCCAGCGGATATCGCCGTCGAAGAAGGCGCGGAGATCATCCATGCCATATTTGAGCATCGCCAACCGGTCGATGCCGCAGCCGAAGGCGAAGCCCTGCCACTCGTCCGGATCGAGCCCGATGTTGGCGATGACCCGCGGGTGGACCATCCCGCTGCCGAGCACCTCCATCCAGCCTTCCTGTCCGCCGACGACGCGGCGCCCTTTTTCCATCGACCAGCCGACATCGACCTCGGCTGACGGCTCGGTGAAGGGGAAGTAGCTGGGGCGCATGCGGAGCACGACGTCGTCGCGCTCGAAGAACGCCTTGAGGAACGTCTCCAGCGTCCATTTCAGGTGACCAAGCGTGATGCCCTTGTCGAGCACGAGGCCCTCGACCTGGTGGAACATTGGCGTGTGGGTCGCGTCGCTGTCGGAACGGTACACGCGGCCGGGCGCGATCACGTAGATCGGTGCGCCAAGCGCCTCGCCCGCGCGGATCTGCACCGGTGACGTGTGCGTGCGCAGCACCCGCGGCTCCTCGTCCGGCGTCCGCGGATTGAGGTAGAAGGTGTCCTGCATCGCCCGCGCCGGGTGGAACTCCGGCATGTTGAGCGCGGTGAAATTATACCATTGGGTCTCGATCTCGGGGCCCTCGGCGACGCTGAAGCCGAGGTCCGCGAAAATTTCGGCGAGCTCGTCCATCACTTGGCTGACCGGATGGACGGTGCCGCTGACGCTGTCCGGCGCCGGGAGCGACAGGTCGATGGTCTCGGTCGCGAGCTTGCGGTCGAGTTCCGCCGTCTCCAGCGCATCCTTGCGGGCGGCAAGTGCGGCCGTCACCGCCTCGCGCTCGGCGTGGACCTTTGGCGCCTCGGCGGCGCGTGTCTCCGGGTCCATGCTCCCGAGCGATTTGAGCTTGGCGGTGATTTCGCCCGACTTGCCGAGCAACGCCACGCGCACTGCGTCGAGGTCGGGCAGCGTTTCGGCGGCGGCGATGCGAGTGAGCAGGGCGTCGGACATGGTCATCGGCCTCTAGCCTTGCCACACCGCAAAATGCAAAAGGGGGCGCGATGAGCGACTGGCCACAGCTGAGCGTCGAGCGCGATCACGAGACTCTCGCCCTGCTGCACCTTGCGTCCCAGATGCTCGGCAAGATCCGCGTCGCCCACGCGCCGTGGCTGAATCACGGCTGGCATGTCGCGCTCCAGCCCAACGCCCGCGGCCTCTCGGCGCTGCCGACCGCGGCGAGCGAAGGCCGGACGTTCACGCTGACGCTCGACCTCTGCCGTCACGCGATCGTGCTGTGGGTCAGCGACGGCTCGCGCGAGGAAGTCCCGCTCAACGCCGGGAGCGTCGCCGCGCTTCACCGCCGCTTGGTCCACCTCCTCGAGGAGCATGGCCTGCCCGCGACCTTCAACGGCGTGCCGAACGAGGTTCCTGATCCCGTTCCCTTCGCCGACGACCATCGGCCGCGCGACTATGACCGCCATTCGGCCGAGCGGTTTCGCGGCGCGCTGGCTGCGGTCCTGCCGGTATTCGCGAGGTTCCGCGCCGGCTTTCTCGGCAAGGCCAGCCCGGTCCATTTCTGGTGGGGCAGCTTCGATCTTGCCGTGACCCGCTTCTCGGGCCGCCCCGCGCCGCAGCACCCGGGCGGCGTTCCCGGCCTGCCCGACCGGGTCACGCGCGAAGCCTATAGCCATGAAGTGTCGAGCGGCGGCTTCTGGGCCGGCGGAGTGACGGCGGCCGACCCCTTCTTTTACAGCTACGCCTACCCCGAGCCGGATGGCTTTCGTGACGTCAAGGTGGCGCATGGCCACTACGATGCGACCTTTGGCGAATATGTCCTGCCCTATGCCGCGGTATGTGCGGCGGCCGATCCAGGGCGGATGCTCGGCGAGTTCCTGCAGTCGGCCTATGCGGCGGGCGCCGACCTCGCGCACTGGGACCGTGCCGCGCTCGAACGCGAGCCCGTCGCGCCGTAACAAAAAGGGCGCCGGATCGCTCCGGCGCCCTTCGTGTCTCGATTGAGAAAGCTTAAGCCGCCTTCTTCTCCAGTGCGCTCTTCGCCTGGGCGATGATCGCGGAGAATGCCTCGGCCTCGTGCATCGCGATGTCGGCGAGCACTTTGCGATCGAGGGTGATGCCGGCGAGGTTCAGCGCGTGGATGAACTGGCCATAGGTCAGTCCTTCGGCGCGAACCGCGGCGTTGATGCGCTGGATCCACAGAGCGCGGAAGCTGCGCTTCTTCACCTTGCGGTCGCGGTAGGCATATTGCCCGGCCTTCTCGACCGCCTGGCGGGCGATGCGGATGGTGTTCTTGCGACGGCCGTAATAGCCCTTTGCCTGGTCGAGGAGCCGCTTGTGCTTGGCGCGGGTGGTTACACCCCGTTTGACGCGTGCCATGTCCCGGCCTCCCTACTTCAGGCCGTACGGGGCCCAGGCCTTGACGCGCGCCGTATCGGCGTCGGCAAGGATCTTGGTCCCACGGTTCTGGCGAATATATTTGGCGTTGTGGCTGATCAGGCGGTGGCGCTTGCCCGCGACACCCATCTTGATCTTGCCGGTCGCCGTGAGCTTGAAGCGTTTTTTGACGCCGCTCTTGGTCTTCAGCTTGGGCATTTTCGTCTCCTTGTAGCGTCCCTCGGGACGCGACGTTATCCAATCGCCACGGCATGCCTGTTGGCCGGGCCATTGGTTTTCCAATGATCTGGAAAGCGAGCGCCCCTACGGACAAAGCGCCGAAAAGGCAAGGCTCAGGCGGGGCTGACGCTGAGGCTGCCGGCGACACATGGCACGAGCAATTCGGCCGAGCGCACCGAACCGTCGAGCCACGCGCGCCAGTGCGGCGGTTTGAGCAGTGCGATCTGGCGGCTGTGATAGGGCCGGATGTCCTCGCCCGGCGGCACGGTCAGCAAGGTGAACGCCTCGCCAACTGTTGCGTCGTTGCGGAGGATGCCGGCAATTGCGAACGGGCCATCCGGCTGGAATCGCCAGCGATCCTTGGTTTTCTTCTTCGGGTCGTCCGGCGTGGTGAATTCGTAGAAGCTGTCCGTCAGCACCAGGCAGCGATCCTTCGAAAATTCGCGGCCGTCGGAGCGCATGTTGAACACCGGCTTGTTGGCGCCGGGCGCCGGCCACGACCAGCGCCGCTCGACCAGCTCAGCGCCGTCGCCGGCCTGGCGCCAGCGGATGATCGGCGCCTGCTCACTGATCCGCACGTCGCGCGGCTGGAAGTTGGGGATGCCCTCCGGGAAGGTCAGCGGGATTTGCAGACTCTCGAACAGCCGCCGCACCGCGTCGACGCTCTTTTCCAGCTGGTAGAGGTTGCACACCCGCCTAGTCGAACAGGCTGGAGACGCTGCTTTCGTCGGCGATCCGGCGAATAGCTTCGCCGAGCAGCGGGGCGATCGTCAGGCGGCGGATCTTGCCTTCCGTGGGGTCGGCCTCGCCACTCCAGATCGTATCGGTGACGACCAATTCGCTGAGCACGGACTTGGCGACCCGCGCCGCGGCGGCGCCCGACAGCACGCCGTGGGTGCAGTAAGCGAAGACCTCGGTCGCGCCCTCCTGCTTCAGCGCGGCGGCCGCGTTGCACAGCGTTCCGGCCGAATCGACGATGTCGTCGACCAGGATACAGCTGCGGCCCTCGACGTCGCCGATGATGTTCATCACTTCGGATTCGCCGGCCTTTTCGCGGCGCTTGTCGACGATCGCCAGCGGGGCGTTGTTGAGCCGCTTGGCCAGGCCGCGGGCGCGGACCACGCCGCCGACGTCCGGCGATACGACCATCAGCGGGCGGTTGGCGAAGCGGGCGTTGATATCCGCAGCGATCACGGGCGACGCGAAGAGGTTGTCCGTGGGGATATCGAAAAAGCCCTGGATCTGACCGGCATGAAGGTCGATCGACAGGACCCGGTTGGCGCCGGCCATGGTAATCAAATTGGCGACCAGCTTGGCCGAGATCGGGGTGCGCGGACCGGGCTTCCGGTCCTGCCGGGCATAGCCGAAATATGGGACGACGGCGGTAATCCGCTTCGCCGATGCGCGACGCAGCGCGTCGATGCAGATCAGCAGCTCCATCAGATTGTCGTTCGCCGGATAACTGGTCGACTGGAGCACGAAGACGTCCTCGCCGCGAACGTTCTCGTTGATCTCGACGAAGATCTCCTCGTCGGCGAAGCGGCGGACGCTGGCCTCGGTCAGCGGCACTTCGAGATAGTCGGAAATCGACTGGGCCAGCGGCAGGTTGCTGTTCCCGGCGAGCAATTTCATTTGGTGTTTCCCCGTCGCGTGCCTCGTCTCTAGCGAGGGGACCCGCGTGCCGTAAAGGTTGCGGCGCGGCGCTTCCTCGCTAAATCGCCACCATGACCGACAAGCTGAGAATAGCGTTCGCGCAAATGAACCAGCGCGTCGGCGATCTCGACGGCAATGCCGCGGCATTGCTCGAGATGCGGCGGAAGGCCGCGGCCGAAGGCGCGGACTTGCTGCTGTGCCCCGAGCTGCAGCTGATCGGCTACCCGCCCGAAGACCTGGTGCTGAAGCCGGAATTCGTCCGGCGGACGATGGAGGCCGCCGAGCGGCTGGTCGACGCGACCGCCGAGCCCGGCCCGGCGCTCCTGATCGGTAGCGTGATCAACGAGGGCGGGCTCAACTATAACGTCATCCTCCTCGCCGATGGCGGACGGGTGATCGGGCGGACGCTGAAGCGCGACCTGCCCAATTACGGCACCTTCGACGAAAAGCGCATTTTTGCGCCCGGCCCATTGCCCGAGCCGCTCGAATATAAGGGCGTGAAGATCGGCGTGCCGATCTGCGAGGACATCTGGCAGGAAGTGGTCTGCGCGCACCTCGCGAAAGCCGGCGCCGAACTGCTGCTGGTCCCCAACGGCAGCCCCTACGAGCTCGACAAGGACGACAAGCGCTATCAGCTGGTACGCAGCCGCGCGCTCGAGACCGGCCTGCCGCTCGCCTATCTCAATCGGGTCGGCGGCCAGGACGAACTGGTGTTCGACGGCTCGTCGTTCATCGTCCATCCGGACGGCGAGCGCGTGGTCCAAATGCCCGATTGGGACGAGGCCTTGCTCACCACCGACTGGGAGCGGACCGCCGAAGGGTGGCGCTGCACGACCCGCGCGACTCACGCGCTCGATGCCTTCCCCGAGGATGTCTATCGGGCGATGGTCGTGGGCCTGCGCGATTACGTGGCGCGCAACGGCTTCCCCGGCGTGATCCTCGGCCTGTCCGGCGGGATCGACAGCGCTTTATCGGCCGCGGTCGCGGTCGATGCGCTGGGACCGGGCAAGGTGTGGGGCGTAATGCTGCCGTCCAAATATACCAGCGACGACAGCCTCGAGGATGCCCGCGAATGTGCGCGGTTGCTGGGCTGCCGTCATGACGTCGTCCCGATCGTGCCGGCGGTCGGTGCGCTCGACGGGATGCTGCCCGACTTGCCCGACCTTGCCGCCCAGAACATCCAGGCGCGCCTCCGGATGGTCACCCTGATGGCGCTCAGCAACGCCCATGGGCCGATGCTCCTGACGACCGGCAACAAGAGCGAGATGAGCGTTGGCTACGCCACGCTCTACGGCGACATGGCGGGCGGCTATTCGGTGCTGAAAGATGCGTACAAGACGACGGTGTTCGCGCTGTCGAAGTGGCGCAACCACAACAAGCCCGAAGATTCGCTGGGGCCGGACGGGCCGGTGATGCCGGCGCGGGTGATTACCAAGCCGCCGACCGCCGAGCTGCGCGAAAACCAGAAGGATGAGGATAACTTGCCGCCTTATTCGGTGCTCGACCGCATCCTCGAGGGCCTTGTCGACCAGGAATTGTCGGTGAACGAGGTCGCCACCGCGACGGGTGCGGACGTGGCGCTGGTCGCCGACATCGAGACCAAGCTGCTGCGCGCCGAGTACAAGCGCCGCCAGGCGCCGCCGGGGGTCAAGATCGGCAACCGCAACTTCGGCCGCGACCGCCGCTACCCGATCAGCAATTTCTTCCATACAGGGCCGAGATGACGGTCGTCACCCGCTTCGCACCGTCGCCGACGGGCCGGTTGCACGTCGGCAATATCCGCACCGCGCTGCACAACTTCCTGTTCGCGCGGAAGCATGGCGGCCGGTTCCTGCTGCGCATCGACGATACCGACCGCGAGCGCTCGACCGCCGAGTTCGACCAGGCAATTCGTGACGATCTCGACTGGCTTGGGCTGACCCCGGACGGTGTCGAGCGGCAGTCGGAGCGGTTCGACCTGTACGAGCGGGAATTCGACAAGCTGAAGGCGGCGGGCAGGGTTTACGCCTGCTACGAAACGCCCGAGGAGCTCGACCTCCGCCGCAAGGTGCTGTTGGGGCGTGGGCTACCACCCGTCTACGAGCGTCAGGCAGCTGATGTCCCGGTCCCCGAGGGTCGTTCCGCGCATTGGCGCTTCAAGCTCGATCATGATTCGCCGATCGTCTTCACCGACCTCATCCGCGGTGAGCAGAGGTTCGACCCGAAGCTGCTCAGCGATCCCGTGGTCCGGCGCGAGGATGGCAGCTGGCTCTATTTGCTGCCGAGCGTGATCGACGATGTCGACCTCGGCATTACGCATGTCGTTCGCGGTGAGGACCATGTGTCGAACAGCGCCGCGCAGACCCAGATGTTCGAGGCGCTGGGCGCGAAGCCGCCGGCGTTCGCGCACGAAGCGCTGCTGGTCATGGCCGAGGGCAAATTGTCCAAGCGGCTCGGCTCCTATGGCGCGCCGCACCTGCGCGAGGAAGGCGTCGAGCCGATGGCGCTGCTCGATGTCCTGGCGCGGATCGGCACGTCGCAGCCAGTCGAACCAGTGGCGACGCTCGACGAGCTGGCGGAGGGGTTCGACTTCGCGACGTTCGGCCGGGCGCCGGCGCATTTCGATCCGCACGAGGTCGAGTTGGTCAACGCCCGGCTGATGCACGCTTTGCCATTCGCTGCGGTCCGCGATCGGCTGTCCGCGGCCGCGACCGAGGATGACTGGATCCTGCTCCGGCCGAACCTCGTCCGGCTGGCCGACTTCCCCGACTGGCATGCTGTGCTCCATGGCGACATCGAGGTGCCGGAGCTTAGCCATGAGGAGCGTCAGGTGGTGAAGGAGGCCGCGAGTGCGGCCGAGAAACTCGACTGGGCAAGCGAGCCATGGCGCGCACTGACCGACCAGGTGAAAGCCTCGACGGGCAAGAAGGGCCGTGAGCTGTTTCATCCGTTGCGCGTGGCGCTGACCGGGCGCGAGAGCGGGCCCGAGATGGCCGGGCTGGTCGCCAGCATGGGCAAGGAGCGCGCGGTCCGGCGCCTCGAAGCCGCCGCCAGGCGCTAAGCCACGATTGTCCCGAATTAATGCGAAAATAATTTGCTTGCGGAACCAATGTAATGATGTAACATTCCTCCCAACATCGTTGCGTGAAGGAGGGTCCCATGCTTGCCTATGCCGCCAGCCGCCCCGCCATCGTCGAGCGCCGCTCGCATCCCAATTTTCTTCTCGGAATCGTGGCCGTCCATGTCGCGGTTATCGCCGCAGTGATGAGCGCTAAGATGGATTTGCCGGGCGTGATTCGGGATCATCCGCCGAAAATCTTCTGGATTCCTGAACCCAAGGAGCCGGCACCGCTTCCGCAGCCCACGCATCCGACAACCAAGCCGCTCCCGCAGCCTCAGCTTACGCGCACGGAGACAAAGGTGCCGTCGCTGACGACGGTCGGCGAGAAGTTCGGCTCCGGCGATCCCGATCTTGGCAAGGGAACGCTGGTCGCGGCGCTGGGCAATGGAACACTCCCCGTGCTTCCGCCGCCGCACACCATCGTTCGGCTCGGACCGGAGCTCGTCACGCCCCCGGGCGAGCTTCGGCCACCCTATCCGCAGTCGAAGATCATGTCGGAGCAAGAAGCGACGCTCAATCTCCGGCTAACGATCGACGCGCGCGGCCGGGTCGTCGCGGTGGATCCGGTGGGCCGCGCCGATCGCGTCTTCCTCGACGCCGCCCGCCGCTACCTCATTGCCCACTGGCGCTACCGCCCGGCGAGTGAAGATGGCTCCGCCGTCGGCTCGTCGACCGTGATCACGCTGCATTTCCAGCTCGACGGCTGAGTCTCGCGCGTCGGGCGTAACGGGCTGGCGGTTCCCACCCGCCAGCCCTATCTTTGCGCGCATGTCCTGGTTCCCCCGTCCGTCCAGCCCCAGCACCGCGGTCCGCGATCTGATCGCGGTCATGCGGCACAGCAGCCGCGAGCAGCGGATCGCGGCCGGCCTGGCGCTCGTGGCCACCGGCATCATCGTCGGCGAGTTCGTGATCGAGTCCAAATGGGGCATCGAGCCGACGCCCACCCCGACCTACGTCGAGCTTTATCCGACGAACCGCACCGATGCCGACATCATCGCCCAGCAAAAGAAGGAAGAGGCGGAGCGGGCCGCGGGCGAGAAAGAAAAGCAGCGCCAGTTCAAGAAGCTTGAGAAGCGGCTCGGGATTGGGTGACGACCGCACGTGGTTGAGCGAAGCGCTGGCCCTGGGCGAACGCGCCCGCGGCCGTAGCGCGCCCAACCCCAACGTCGGCTGCATCGTCGTTTCGCCTGCAGGCAAGATCGTCGGCCGCGGCGCCACGGCCGCGGGTGGCCGGCCGCACGCCGAGCAGATTGCGCTGAAGGAGGCCGGCAAGCGCGCGGCTGGTGCGACCGTCTACGTCACGCTCGAGCCCTGTGCGCACGCCAGCGAGCGCGGCCCGCAATGCACCGACCTGCTCATTGCCGCGAAGCCGGCGCGCGTGGTGGTCGCGCTGAAAGATCCGGACCCCCGTACCGCCGGCAAGGGCCTCCGCCGGCTCCGTGCTGCCGGTATCGACGTGAAGCTCGGTGTGGAGCGCGCGGCGGCGCGGCGCTCACTCTCCGGCTGGCTGACCCGGCTCGAGCTCGGCCGTCCGCGAATCACGCTGAAGCTGGCGCTGTCGATCGACGGCAAGATCGCGCTTCCCTCGGGCGAATCGAAGTGGATTACCGGCGAGGACGCGCGCCGGCATGTTCACCTGGAACGCGCGCACAGCGACATGATCCTCGTCGGGCGCGGCACCTACCTCGCCGACCAGCCACGGCTCGACGTTCGGCTACCGGGTCTCGAAGACCATTCGCCGAGGCGCGCGCTGCTGACTCGCGGCGAAGCGGTCGACGGTTGGGAAACCATTAGAAATCCGCGGGATGTCTATCGACTTCATGACGTCAACGACCTCCTGGTCGAAGGCGGATCGGCGACTGCGACGGCATTCCTGACCGAAGACCTGGTCGACCGAATCCTCATTTATCGCGCCCCAATCATCGTCGGCGAAGGCAAGTCGTCGTTCGGCTACGTCGGGCTCGACGCCATCGCCGACGCGCATGGCCGCTGGGACCTCCAGTGCGAACAGCGCCTCGGCGTCGACCGGCTCGAAGTTTACGAGCGCGTCCGCGAAGGCTAGGCGGCGGCCATGTTCACCGGGATCGTCACCGACGTCGGCACAGTCCGCAAAGCCGAGCAGCGCGGCGACCTCAGGCTAGAGGTCGCGACCGGGTACGACACCGCCACGATCGACCTTGGCGCGTCGATCGCTTGCTCGGGCGTGTGCCTGACCGTCGTCGACAAGGGCCAAGACTGGTTCGCGGTCGACGTTTCGGGCGAAACGGTGTCGCGCACCGCGGCCGATCACTGGCGCGAAGGGGCTAAGCTCAACCTTGAGCGCTCGCTCCGGATGGGCGACGAACTCGGCGGGCACATCGTCACCGGCCACGTCGATGCGATCGCAACAGTGGAAGGCGTCTATCCGGAGGGTGACTCGCTGATCGTCACCATCGTCGCTCCGGGACCTTTGGCGCCGATGATCGCGCGAAAAGGCTCGATCGCGCTCGACGGCGTTTCCCTGACCGTAAACCAAGTCCGAGACGGCGAAGACGGGACGATCGAGTTTACGATCAACGTAATTCCCCACACCGCGCACGAGACGACCTTGGGTCAGCTCGCTGCCGGGCAACAGCTCAATGTCGAGGTGGACGTCCTCGCTCGCTATATGGACCGGTTGATGGCCGCCCGATCACAGTAGGAACACGGCTGTTCCCACTTTTAATCACATCGTAATGTGATATGGGCGAATCATGAGCACGACCCTGATCGAACGTCTCGAGGCCGTCATTGCCACTGGGGAGGTCAGCCGCTCCGGCCTGGCCCGCGCCGCCGGCCTCCACCCCAATTCCTTGCGCAAACTGGGCTCGCCCGACTGGAATCCGACCGCCGACACGCTGACCCGGCTCGAAAAGCTGATCCAGCGCGGCTCGACCGAGGTGCTGGTCGGCCCGGAGGCGATCATCAACGAGGCGCGCAACGGGCGGATGTTCATCCTCGTCGACGACGACGACCGCGAGAATGAAGGCGACCTCGTCATTCCCGCCCAAATGGCGACCCCGGACGCGATCAACTTCATGGCGCGCCATGGCCGCGGCCTGATCTGCCTCGCGCTCGGCAAGGAGCGCGCCGAGCAGCTCGGCCTCGAACCGATGACCCGCACCAACCGCAGCCGCAACGAGACCGCCTTCACTGTCTCGATCGAGGCGCGCGAGGGAATCTCCACCGGAATCAGCGCCGCTGACCGGGCGCGGACCATCGCCGTCGCCATCGACGCCGCGCACGGGCCGGACGCGATCGTCTCGCCCGGGCACGTGTTTCCGCTAGTTGCGCGCCCTGGCGGCGTGCTCGTTCGGGCGGGTCACACCGAGGCGGCGGTCGACGTCTCGCGTCTTGCCGGACTCAATCCGAGCGGCGTGATCTGCGAGATCATGCGCGAGGACGGGACCATGGCCCGCCTCAACGATCTGATGGATTTCGCCCGGGCGCACGGGCTCAAGATCGGCACCATCCGCGATCTCATCGCCTACCGGCTGAAGAAGGATCATCTGGTCGAGCGCGTCGCGGTCAGTCCGATGCAGTCGTCCAGCGGCCAGCCGTGGCAGGCTCAGGTCTTCCGCGACAAGGCTAGCGGCGAGGAGCAGCTCGCGCTGGTTCACGGCAATCCCGACACGACCAAGCCGGTGCTGGTGCGGATGCACAGCCTCGACCTGTTCGCTGACGTGTTGGGTGAGGCGGGTCCACGCTCGGGCACGCTGCAGCGGGCCATGCGGCTCATCGAGCAGGAAGGCGCGGGCGTCGTCGTCGCCCTCCACGCCGCCGCGCCCGGCTCGCTGTCGCGTTCGCTCGACCTCCGCGCCGGCAAGCCTGCCGAATCCGGCGACGCCGTCCGGAGCTATGGCACTGGCGCGCAGATCCTCGCCGCGCTCGGCATCCACGACATGATCCTCCTGTCCAACACGCGTCATGCGCCAATCGGCCTATCGGGCTATGGATTGACCATCGTCGAGGAGCGGCCGATTGCGGCCGCCGCCGAATTAGCGGAGGCCTGAGTGGCGACGATCCTGCTTGTCGAAGCGCGTTTTTACCCACATCTCAACGACATGCTGCTGGCTGGGGCCCGCGCCGCGATCGAGGCCGCGGGTCACGGTCACGAAACACTGACCGTTCCCGGAGCGCTGGAAATTGCCGGCGCAATCGCGCTTGCCGCGCGCAGCGGGCGCTTCTGCGCCTTCGTCGCGCTCGGCGTGGTGATCCGCGGCGAGACCTATCATTTCGAGATTGTCGCGGACGAGAGCGCGCGCGGCCTGACCGACCTTACGCTGCAGGGTTTTGCCATCGGCAACGGCATCCTGACCGTCGAAAACGAGGACCAGGCCGTGGTCCGCGCCGATCCGTCCCAGGGCGATAAGGGCGGCGGTGCGGCCAAGGCCGCCCTCCGCCTGTTCGATCTCCGTCAGAAATACGCGCCCTAAGCGGCCAACACTTCGTCCAGCGTCGGATAATCGACGTAACCGGCGGCGCCGCCGTCATAATAAGTGCCGGGGTCGCCCTCGTTCAGCGCAGCGCCCTCGGCCAGTCGCCGGACGAGGTCGGGATTGGCGATGAACAAGCGTCCGATGCTGACCGCGTCGGCGTCGCCGGCCGTCACCCGTTCTTTTGCGTCCGTCCAGTCATAGTCGCTGTTGATGACGATGCCTCCGGAATAATGCCGCCGCATGAGCGGGCTGACCGGCGCGGTCGGGATCGCCCCTGACGACGTCGGCCGGCGCGGTTCGCGCAGCTCGATCCACGGCACCTTGAGCTCCTCGAGGCGGCGCGCAACCGCTTCGAACAACTCCGCCGGATAGGCGTCTTCAACGCCCTGCACGGCGACGTTGGGGGAAAAGCGGATGCCGACGCGGTCCATGCCGATCGCCTCGCCGACGGCGGACAGCACCTCGGTCATGAAGCGCAGCCGATGATCGACGGGGCCGCCATAATCGTCCGTACGGAAATTGGCGCCGTCGCGCAGGAATTGGTCGACCAGATAGCCGTTGGCGCCGTGGATCTGGACGCCGTCGAAGCCGGCCAGCATCGCGTTCCGGGCCGCGCGGACATAATCGCCGACGATCCGCTCGATGTCCGCGTCCGTCGCGGCGCGAGCCTCGAGATACGGCGTCTTGCCGTCGTAGGTGTGCGCATAGCCGGGGCCGGCAGTCGCCGACGATGACACCGCGTCCATCCCGCTGACCAGTGGATGGACCAGCCGGCCCATGTGCCACAGCTGGGCGACGATGCGGCCGTTCTGGCGATGCACGGCTTCCGTCACCTGCCGCCAGCCGACGACCTGCTCACCGCTCCACAGGCCGGGGGCGTCGGGGTAACCGAGCCCTTCCCGGCTGATGCCCGTCGCTTCCGAAATAATCAGCCCGGCGCTCGCGCGCTGCGCGTAATAAAGCGCCATCAGCTCATTCGGCACACCGTCGCGGTTGGAGCGGGCGCGCGTCAACGGGGCCATGATGATCCGGTTGGGGAGCTTGATCGCGCCGAGTTTCAACCTGTCGAACAAGGACGTCATGTAGTGATCCTTCGCTTCCGGCCCGGCGGCGCAGATAGGGATGCGGCCGGCCCGTTCAAACCGTCAATTTCCGTCGACCATCATAAATGAGCCTTATGCGTCGGGCGCACCGATGATGCTTCCAACCGCAGCGCCGCCATCCTAACCGTGGTTCGTGGAGCAAGCCTCGCATCACCGCTTTGCCTTCCCCGCTTTGGTTGTGGGCAGCTCGGCCCTGGCGGTTGGCCCGTGGTTCGTTCGCCTCTCCGGCGTTGGGCCGGTCGCGGCCGGATTCTGGCGGCTCGGACTGGCGCTGCCGTTCCTGTTCGCCATCGCCGCGCTGACCGGTCAAGCCGTGCATTGGCCCAGACGCCGGCTCGCCGGCCTGGCGATGATCGCGGGCTTCTTCTTCGCTGCCGACCTTGCCGCCTGGCACGTCGGCATCCACCTGACCAAGCTCGGCAACGCGACCCTGTTCGGCAACATGTCGAGCCTCTTGTTCGCTATTTGGGGGCTGTGGCTGGCGCGGCGCAGGCCGTCGCTCGGCCAAGCCGGCGCGCTTGGCCTCGCCATCGTCGGCGCCGCCTTTTTGATGGGCAGCAGTGCCGAGCTGTCGTTGCGAAACCTGCGCGGCGATCTCCTCTCGCTGTTAGCTGGCGTGCTTTACACCGGCTACCTGGTTGCGGTGCAGCGCGCGCGCCAGTCGCTCGCACCGCTGCCCATGCTGTTCATCGCCAGCGCCTTCGGAGCGGCGATGCTGTTGCCGCTGTCGCTCGCACTCGGTGAGCAAATCGTCCCGGCCAACTGGACCTTTGTCGTGATCCTCGCGCTCAGCAGCCAGGTGCTTGGGCAAAGCCTGCTGGTCTACGCAATCGGCTCGCTGCCGCCGCTGGTCGTGGGGCTGACCTTGCTCACCCAGCCGGCGATCTCCGCGCTCGTCGGATGGCTCGCCTACCGGGAGCAGCCCTCGGCGCTCGATTTCGTGGGAGCGGCGGCAATTGCGGCGGCGCTCGTGCTGGTGCGCCTGCCGGAGAAGGGCTTGCGCGCGCCAGCCGAGCAGCCCAGTTGAGCGCCATGTCCGCGGCGAGTCCTCTCGAGCAATTGCGCCGGCGCCTGGCGCTGCCAGTCGGCGAGAATGCGGTATTCGATGGCTGGACCAAGAAGGCCATCGACACCGCGGCCGAGCAACTCGGCATCGATCCCGTCCAGGCGCGACTGGCGATGCCCAAGGGACAAGCGGCGCTGATCGACCTCTATATCCAGGAGGTCGACCGCACGCTCGAGGCATATTTCACGCCCAAGCGGATGCAGGGCATGAAAATCCGCGAGAAGATTCGCGCGCTCATATGGCATCGGCTGGAAACCATGGGCCCAGCGCGCGAGGCCGTCCGGCGCGCCCTCGCCATCCTCGCCACGCCGCAAAACGTGCCGCTTGCACTGCGCATTTCCTGGCGCACGGCCGACCTCATGTGGCGGCTGGCGGGGGACACCAGCACCGATTTCAACCATTACACCAAGCGTGTGTCCCTCGGCGCGGTCTACGGCTCTACATTGCTTGCCTGGCTGGACGATGAGAGCGAGGGCTGGGCAGATACCGCGGCCTTCCTCGACCGCCGTATCGACAATGTGATGCAGTTCGAGAAATTCAAAGCCGAGTGGCGCGGTTCGTCCGAACGGCGCCTCAGCCCGTCACGTTTTTTCGGTCGCCTCCGCTACCCACCGCGCTGAGCGGTCTGAGCCGAATCGGCATCAACCGTAGCAACTCCCGGGCTCGCCAGACATTGTTCGGTGGCCACTAAAATGAGGAGTAGGCAAATGGTGCGTAATACCCTGTTGATCGGTCTCGCTTTCGGCGCATTGGCCGCGGCCCCCGCCGCTGCCGACCGCAATGCCCACAGCGGCGCGACCGTCGGTGACTGCATTTCCGACGGCTTCTACGGCAACGAGCCCAACATGGCCGACGGCAGCACGGGCGGCCCGGCCGAGCAATCTCCCGGCACCCAGGCCGGCAATGTCCTGCCGAGCCAGTCGCCCGGTCCGTTTGTGACCAATCCGGCCACCGGCGAGGTCACGCGCGGCAATTCGGTCGGCTACTACAACAGCCAAGGCATCAACATCGCGGCGCTGTGCCGCGATTCGCTTTCGGACTGACCGCAAGTCCGGGAATCCCCCTACTGGTAATCCGTCGCTGTTATTGATAATCAGTCGCAATGACAGCGGCGGTACCGTCCGAACATTTTCCGGTTGGGCTCGACACCCTGAAGCCGGGGACTCGCGCGCTTGTCTCGGCAATTGACTGGGACGGGCTTGAAGCGGGCGAAGCGGCGCGCCTCCAGCATTTCGGCTTCGATGAGGGCGTCACGGTTGAGCCGTTGCACCTCGGACCCTTCGGCCGCGATCCGATCGCGATCCGCGTCGGGCGCATGACGGTTGCGGTTCGCCGCCGCCACGCCGGGGCCATTCGCGTCATCCCCATCCCGCGGTGAACCCGCTTCCGCTCGTTGCCGTTGCCGGTAGCCCCAATGCCGGCAAGAGCGCGCTGTTCAACGCGCTGACGGGCGCGCGGCAGAAGGTCGGCAATTATCCCGGGGTGACCGTCGAGCGTCACTCGGGCCGACTGGTGCTCGGCGACGGGCGGCCGGTCGAGCTGGTCGACCTTCCCGGCGCCTACAGCCTGGAGCCGGCGAGCCCGGATGAGGCGGTCACCCGGGATGTGCTGCTCGGGCAGCAGAAGGGCGAACGGCAGCCCGATGCGCTGATCATCGTCGTTGACGCTTCGAACCTCGACAATCATCTGCGCTTCGCGCTGCAGCTGATCGAGTTGGGTCTGCCCACCATCCTCGCGCTCAATATGGTCGACCTCGCCAAGCGCGACGGGCTCGAGCTCAGCGCCGAGCGGCTGTCGCACGAACTTGGCGTGGCCGTGATCGACACCGTCGCCGTTCGCCGGCGCGGCGTCGCCGAGTTGCAGCAGGCCCTCGACGACCTGCTGTCAGCACCGCTGTGCGGCGTTCACGAACATGTGAAAAGCGATCTCGTCCACCTCCAGCGCCGGGCGCGGGAAATCGCGACGGCGGCCGTGATCCGGGAGACACCGGTCCGCCGCTGGACGCATCGGCTCGATGCGGTCCTGCTCCACCCGGTCGTCGGGCCGGTCATCCTGTTCGCCATAATGTTCCTGATGTTCCAGGCGGTGTTTACCTGGAGCGAGGTGCCCAAGACGTGGATCGAAAGCGGCGTCGCCTGGCTCGGCGGGGCCGTGTCGCAAGCGCTGCCGGCTGGGCTGTTGCGCTCGCTGGTTGTCGACGGCGCCATCGCCGGCGTTGGCGCCGTCATCACCTTCCTGCCGCAAATCCTGATCCTGTTCTTCTTCATCCTGCTGCTCGAGGGCACCGGCTACATGGTCCGTGCGGCGTTCCTGATGGACCGGCTGATGCACGCGGTCGGCCTGTCCGGCCGGGCTTTCATCCCGCTCCTCTCGAGCTTCGCCTGCGCGGTACCCGGGATCATGGCGACGCGGACGATCGAGGATCCCAAGGATCGCCTCACCACGATCCTGGTCGCGCCGCTGATGACCTGCTCGGCGCGGCTTCCGGTCTACACGTTGATCATCGCCGCCTTCATTCCCAATCAGCGGCTGGCGTGGGGCGTTGGCCTTCAGGGGCTGGTGATGTTCTGCCTCTACATCTGCGGCATTGTCGGCGCCCTGCTGGCTGCCTTCGTGATCCGCCGCGGCGTGCTCAAGGGTGGCGGCGGTGGCTTCATGATGGAGCTGCCGAAATATCAATGGCCGCTGCTCAAGGACGTTGCCCTCGGCCTCCTCACCCGCACCGAGATTTTCCTCAAGCGCGCCGGGACGATCATTCTCGGCACGACCGTCGTGCTGTGGGCGCTTGCCAGCATTCCGCAGGCAGGTCCGGGCGAGAAGCAGAGCGAAGTGTCCATCGCCGGGCACATCGCGGACGGCATCGAGGTTGTGGTGAAACCAATCGGCTTCAATCACGACATCGCGCTCGCGCTGCTGCCGGCCATGGCCGCCCGCGAGGTCGCGGTCGCCGCGATCGCCACCGTCTATTCGATCGACGCGGCCGACGAGCCGGGCGGTGCGAAGACCCTTGAGAACCGGTTGAACCACTCCTGGCCCCTCCCGACCGCGCTGGCGTTCCTCGCCTGGTTCGTCTTCGCGCCGCAGTGCATTTCGACCATCGCCGTGACGCGCCGGGAGACCAACGGCTGGAAGTGGCCGCTGGTCATGGTATCCTATCTTTTCGTCCTCGCTTATGCCGCCGCCGGATTGACCTACTGGACGGCGGTGGCGCTCGGTTTATAGCGACTCTTCAAGCAGAGGAGAGCGGTGCGATGGCGGGCGTTAACAAGGTCATTCTGGTCGGCAATCTCGGCGCGGACCCCGAATCGCGGTCGCTGAACAACGGCGGCGAGGTGGTCAACATGCGAGTCGCGACGTCCGAGCAATGGAAGGACCGCGACGGCAATCGCCAGGAGCGGACCGAGTGGCACAATGTGGTGATCTTTAACGAGAACCTCGGCCGCGTCGCCAAAAGCTACTTAAAGAAGGGCTCGAAAGTCTATCTCGAAGGCCAGTTGCAGACGCGCAAATGGCAGGACCAGTCGGGCAACGACAAATATACGACGGAGATCGTACTACAGCGCTTCCGCGGCGAACTGGTGCTGCTCGACAGCCGTGACGGCGGTGGCCGCGGCGCCTTCGGTGGCGGCGGCGAGGATTTCAGCGGTGACGATTTCGGTGGCGGAGCGCCAGCGCGCACGCAATCGCGTCCGCAGCCGGCGGCATTCGACACCGATCTCGACGACGACGTCCCGTTCTAGGAGGCGTCGCCGCTTTTCTTCAGTTGAGCCAGCACCGAGAATGGGCTGGCTTGCGCTTCGGTGAGAATACCCGCCTCCTTGAGGGCAGCGGTCGCGCCGGCGCTGCGCGGATAGGGATCGAGGCTGAGCGCCAGCGTGTCGGCCAGCGCCGCGCCCAGGTCGAGGACCGCGCCATCATGGAAGACGACATCGCAATCGGCTGAGCCGAGCTCGACTTCTTCGTCCGAACGGCTGCCGTGCGGTTCGGGCACGAAGAGGAGGCTGAACGCCTCGTCGATATGCGCTGGGACAGGCTCGCCGGTGACGACGCAGCTTTGTCGCAACGCGGCAAGGATGCGCCCCTCGGCCCCGATGGTGTCGTCCCTTCGCGCGAGCGTGACGTGAGCCTGGAAGCTGTCGAGGCCATCGAGGTCGAGCCGGGCAGCAATCGCTCCGCATTCGCTTTCATCGGCTACCAGCTCGAGTCGCTCGCCGTCGCGGATCTGATCGAGCTTCAGGCAGTGGGCGAACCGGTCATTCATGCAATCGCTCCGCTGGCGATCGCCTCGATCGCGGCGGCGTCGAGCCGCGACCAAAGGGCGCGCAGGCGGGCGGCGGTGAAGGCGAGTGCTTCCGGCATCGGATCGTCGCTCCCATAAACGCTGTCTCGCGTCGTCGCGACCCAATCGCCGTCGACCGCGCCGCGCCAGAGTTCGACCCGCCGGGCGAGCGCGCCGACAAGCTTCTGCACGACCTTGCCGAGCGTGGGATCGCCAAGCCCCATCTGCCGATGCTCGTCCTTCATCGCATCGATGAACCGCTCGGTCAGCGCCACGGATATCTCGCCACCAGCGTCGCCCAACGCATCGGCGCGGACCAGGACCAGGGCCGTCAGCGTAGCCAGGACGGCGAAGCGGGCGTCGACCGAATCGGGCACCGCGCCTGCGACATACCAGTCCGGCCGGCGCGTTTCCGCGGTGACCCAATGGAACAGTTCGTCACCGCGCTTCGGACGCGCCGTTAATCGTGGGAACAGCAAGTGGAGCATAGCGTCCTTGAATTCGCTCGGAGGCTTGCGCCGCCGGTGATGGGCCGCATATGAGGCGGATCGTCCGCATGGCAAGGCCGCGGCTCTCGGGAGAGGTTGGGAACGAATGAAGGTTGCGCTGCACTCGGTTACCGTGACGCTGCTTGGTGCGGCCCTGCTCGCGGGGTGCGCCGGGGTTCGCGCGCATAAAGGCGCGGTCGTCGATTCGCAGCTCGCCAGCGCGATCCAGCCCGGCATCGACAATAAGGCATCGGTCGAAAAGACGCTTGGCCGCCCGTCGTTCACCGGCCAGTTCACGCCCAACGATTGGTATTATGTGTCGCGCGACACCAACCAGTTCGCGTTCCGCAACCCGCGGGTCGCCAAGCAGACCGTCTATCGCGTCCGCTTCGACCAGGCGGGCAACGTCGCCGCGGTCGACACCACCGGCAAGGAATTGATCGCTGCGGTCGATCCATCCAACCGCAAGACGCCGACGCTCGGGCGGCAGAAGAGCTTCTTCGATGAGCTGTTCGGCAATATCGGCACGGTCGGCACGGCTGCGACCGGGAGCAGCGACAAGTATTAGGCGCTCATCCGGGCGGCTTCTCACAATTCAGGGTTTCGCCTAAGCGTCGCTCATGACCGCGACGCCAGCCGGCATGAGCTATGCCGATTATTTGAAGCTCGACCAGCTTCTCTCCGCCCAACAGCCGCTGTCGGACTTGCACGACGAGATGCTGTTCATCGTCATCCACCAGACCAAGGAACTGTGGATGAAGGAGCTGCTGCACGAGCTCCGCCTGGCAATCGGCCTGGTCGAGGCCGACCGCTTCGCCGAAGCCTATAAGGCGATGGCCCGGATCAGCCGCATCCAGGCGGTCATGACCCTGTCGTGGGACGTGCTGTCGACCCTGACTCCGGTCGACTACCTCAAATTCCGCGATGTTCTCGGCACCTCGTCGGGGTTCCAGTCGGAGCAGTTCCGCGAGATCGAGTTCCGACTTGGCCTCAAGGAGCCAAATTTCGTCAACCACTATGCCGAGGGCAGTCCGGAACGGGCGAAGCTCCAGGCGGCGCTGGCCGCTCCCAGTTTGCGCGAGGCGGCGCATGGCGCGCTCGAGCGGGCCGGCTTCGACCTTGGGGACAAGTCGGCCGACGCAGTCGCCGGCGCATGGCTCGAGGTCTACCGCGACTCCGACCGTTGGTTCGACCTCTACGAACTGGCCGAAAAGCTCGTCGATATCGACGACGCGATGCTCGCCTGGCGGCACAAGCACGTGCTGACGGTCGAGCGGATCATCGGCAACAAGACGGGGACCGGCGGCTCGGCCGGCGCGCCCTACCTCCGATCGACGCTCGACAAGCGCGTGTTTCCCGAATTGTGGTCGTTGAGGACCGCTCTTTGAGCTTCAAACGGCTGTTTTCGCGCAGCCTGTCGGCCGATCCCGACCGGCTGCATTTCGCGGCGCACAGCCACCACTTGTGGCCGGATGGGAGTTTCGAGGGCCAGGTCGAAGCGTGGAATGACGCGGCGCGGCTCGCCGACCGCAAGTGGGATAGAGTGATGGGCGAGGTCTGGCCCGAAGCTCAGGCGGAAGTGGCGCTTGAGCTTGGCACCGGCGACCCGTCCGCGATCGTCTTCTCGTCGAACACGCACGATTTTCTGATCCGCCTCGTCACGGCCGCGCCGCGCCGGAGCGACGGCCCGTTGCGGGTCCTGACGACGGACGGCGAGTTCCACAGCGCCCGCCGTCAGTTCGCCCGCTGGGCCGAGGCGGGCGAGATCGCGCTGGACAAGGTGCCGGCCGAGCCGTTCGATACCTTGTCCGAACGGTTCCGGCAGGCCGCCGCGTCCGGCGATCACGACCTCATCATGGTCAGCCAGGTGCTGTTCGGCAGCGGCCGGGTGGTTGAGCGGATTGAGGATTTGGCGGCGCTCGCTCGTCCCGAGGGGCCCTGGGTCATCATCGACGGCTATCACGCCTTCATGGCCCTCGATCGGCCGTTCGGCGACGCTGCCGCACGCACGGCCTTCTATCTCGGCGGTGGCTACAAATATGCGATGGCGGGGGAGGGTTGCGCCTTTCTCCATGCGCCGCCGGGCTTTGGCCCACGGCCGCCCGTCACCGGCTGGTTCGCCGAATTCGAAGACCTCACGCTGCCGCCTGGCAGCGTCGGCTATGCCAAGGACGCCAGCCGGTTCATGGGAGCGACATTCGACCCATCCGCACTCTATCGTTTCAACGCGGTGCGGCGCGCGCTTCGCGAAAATGGCCTCTCAACGGCGGATATCGCCGCCCATGCCGCCGCACTCCAGGCGCGACTCATCGCGGGAATCGGGCAAACGGCGCTTGCCGCGGCCGAGCTCCTGAATCCGCTTGCTGAGGGGGCCCATGCTCGCTTCCTCGCCTTCCGCGCCGACGACGCGCAGCACTGGTATTCCGCCCTTAAATCGAGGAATTGCATCACCGATGTGCGCGGCGACGTGCTGCGCATCGGGTTCGGCCCCTATCAGGACGAAACCGACGTGGATCGGCTCCTTGCTCACCTCGCGAACATTTAAGTCTCTGAAACGACGAAGAAATCTGAGGTTCAGCCTAATCAGGCAGAATGCTCGGTCACATCGTTGAGCGACGGAACGGTGCGCGCCCGCGCCCGTTTTGTTGGTCGAGAAGGAGATTTTACGATGACCAGGCTATTTCTTGCCGCCGGCGTCGCCGCTTTGGCGATTTCTGCGCCGGCGAGCGCCAAGCCGGGCGGCGGTCACGGCGGCGGCCAGCAGCAGCAGCAGCAACAGCAGGCTGCGCCGCAACGCGGCGGCGGTGGCGGCCACGGTGGTGGCGGTCAGGCCAATGCCCAGCGCGGCAATGGCGGCGGCGGACAGGCGTTTCGGATGCAGAGCCGCGGCAATGGTGGCGGCGGCCAGGCGTTCCAGCAGCGCTCTGTCCAGCGTGAGGTTCGCGCCCCGCGCCAGAACCGCCAGACGTTCGCAATGCAGAGCCACGGCCGCGACCGAGTTCAGGTCGAGCGCAACCACGGCCCGCAGATGCGCACCGTTCGCGCGCAGCCGCACCAGCAGCAGCGCATGACGATGCAGGCCAATCGCGCTGACCGGCATCAGCAGCGGATGGTCGATCATGGCCAGCCGCACGCAAAGCAGCAGATCGAGCACGCGCGCAACGCCGCCGTATTCGATCGCCAGCAGGCGCGTGCCGAGCAGCGCGTTGAGCGTGGCCATGGCCTCGCCATGCGCCAAGTCGATACGAGCCGGCTCGGCCGGTTCGGCGATCAGCTTGGCGAGCGTGACCGTTTCCGCGCGGACCGTCTGAACAATGTCCGCGTGGCCGACTGGGGCGATCGCGATCGCTGGGACCACGGTTACTCACGCGGCCTCATCGATGGGTGCCCTCCGGGCCTGTGGATGAAGAATAACGGCTGTCTGCCTCCGGGCCAGGCGCGCAAGCTGCTCGGCCAGGTGATCCCGAATGACATTCGGTCGCGCAGCCTGCCATATGCGCTGTCGTCCTTCTATCCGGACACGAATGACTATTATTGGCGCTATGACGACGGCTACATGTACCGCGTCGACCGGGGTTCGAACCTCGTCGCGGCCCTGCTTCCGCTGATCGGCGGCGGCTATGTGCCAGGCTCGATGTTCCCGACGGATTACTCGCCTTATTATTCGAGCGGGTCGATCTATCCGAACTACTTCGGGGATCCCTATGCGTCGGATTATTACGGCTGGAATGCCTTCTACCCGGATACGTCCAACGTCGATTATCGCTACCTCAACGGCAACGTGTACGGGGTCGACCCCTATTCGGGGATGATCGAGGACGTGATTCCGACCTACGCCTACGGCTATGGCGTCGGGCAGGTGCTGCCGGCCGGCTACGGCTATTACAACGTGCCGTCGCAGTATCGCGACATGTACTATGACACGTCGGACTATAATTACTGGTACGCCCCGGGCGCGATTTATCAGGTCGACCCGAGCAGCCAGTTGATCACGTCCGTCGCGTCGCTGTTGTCGCCGGGCTTCTCGATCGGCCAGTCGCTGCCGATGGGTTACGACACGTACAACGTCCCCTACGATTATCGGGCGACTTACTATGACACGCCAAATGCCTGGTATCGTTACAACAATGGCAACATTTATCAGGTCGACCCGACGACCCGCCTGGTGACGGCGATCGTCGCCTCGCTTCTGACTTAAGCGAGTTCATGGATCGGGATGGCCCGGGATGCGTTCCCGGGCCGTTTCCGTTTTCAGCCGACAGGAGAAATGTAATGAGGAAAGTTGAGCTGACGCTCGGCCTCGCCGCCGCGCTGCTGGCCACATCGGCCTGCAGCAATCAGGGCGAGCAGGCGAACAAGACCGGTCAAACCCCCGCCGCCGCAAAGCTGGCCGGTAGCAAGACCATCGCTGCCGGGCTCCCCGCCGACGGCAAGTTCATGGCGGCGGCCAAAGCCGCCGGCATCGACAAGACCCTGGCCGGTCCGGGCCCCTATACCGTGCTCGTTCCTGACGATGCCGCCTTCGCCAAGCTCCCGGCCGGCTCGCTCGACAATGTCAGCGACCCGCAGGAACGGGCCAAGATCACGTCGATCCTGACCTATCACATTCTTCCGGGCACGGTGCTCGCGGCCGACATCGGCAAGACGATCGACAATGCCAAGGGCAAGGCGATCCTGATGACGGTTGGCGGCCAGACGTTCACCGCGACCAAGGAAGGCGGCGACATTGTCCTCACCGATTCTGCCGGCGGCAAGGCGCACATCACCAAGGCCGATGAGGAATTTTCGAACGGTGTCGTCCACCATATCGATGCGGTGATGACGCCGCCCTCTCCGGGCGCGCAGAAACCAGCCAACTAAGGTCGCTAAGTAAGGATTGTCGCCATTCAGCCACTTCACCGCGCGTGAAGGCTCGCTATAGTGAGCCGACACGCGTGGTTGACGGGGCTGTGGCACGATGAAAGCGACGATCGAACGAGCGACACTTCTGAAGAGCCTCGGGCACGTCCAATCGGTCGTGGAACGGCGGAACACCATTCCGATCCTGTCCAACGTCCTGATCGAGGCGCGCGAGGATGGTTCGCTCCGGCTGATGGCGACCGACCTCGACCTACAGGTTGACGAAAGCGTCCCGGCCAATGTGACGCAGGCCGGCGCGACGACGCTGTCGGCCCACACCTTGTTCGACATCGTCCGCAAGCTGCCCGAAGGCAGCCAGGTCGAACTCAGCGCCGCCGACGGCAAGATGCAGGTCAATGCCGGGCGCGCCCGGTTCAGCCTGTCGACCCTGCCGCGCGACGATTTTCCGGTCATCGCCGAGGGCGAGCTGCCGACCCGCTTCGAGCTTCCTGCCGCGACCCTCCGCGAAATCATCGAGAAGACCCGCTTCGCCATTTCGAGCGAGGAAACGCGCTATTATTTGATGGGGATCTTCTTTCACATCATCGACGACCAGCTGCGCGCCGCGGCGACCGATGGTCACCGCCTGGCGCGGATAACCGTCGCCAAGCCCGATGGCGCCGACGGCATGCCGGACGTGATCGTACCGCGGAAATGCGTCCAGGAGCTTTACCGGTTGCTCGAGGAGCTGGAGGGCACGGTCGAAATCTCGCTGTCGCCGACCAAGGTCCGCTTCGGCCTCGGCAGCGCGGTGCTGACCAGCAAGCTGATCGACGGCACCTTCCCCGACTATAATCGCGTCATTCCGGTCGGTAACGACAAATTGCTGAAGCTCGACCCGAAGAGCTTCTCCGCTGGCGTCGACCGCGTCTCGACCATCGCCTCGGAGAAGACCCGGGCGGTGAAGATGGCGGTCGACCGCGACAAAGTGACGCTCTCCGTCACTTCGCCGGAAAATGGCGTCGCGACCGAGGAGCTTGCGGCCGACTACGGCTCGGACGGGATCGAGATCGGCTTCAACGCCCGCTACCTGCTCGACATCCTGTCGGAGATCGACGGGGACACGGTCGAAGTTCACCTCGCCGATGCCGCCGCGCCGACGCTGCTGCGCGAGAATGACAAGTCCAACGCGCTCTATGTGCTGATGCCGATGCGGGTGTGATCCCGCGCGCAACGGGGGATTATCGTGAGTGTGATTGTCGCCGCCCTGCTGTTGGGCGCGGGGGTTCAAGCCGAGCCGATTAAGGCCGCGCCACCACCAGCGGTTGCTGCCCGGCCGGCAGACTGGGCGCTGCGCGTTGAGCATGGCGCGGCGCTGGCGCGGTCAATGCAGCCCGAAGACGTCGTCATCGGCGCGACCATGAAGGCGCTTGGCCAGGGGCTCGCCAAGTCGCTGAACGACAATCCGGAAATCCAGCAGATCGAGGCCAGCTACCCCGGCTTCATCGATCGCTACGCCGCCGCCGCCCAGCCGCCGCTCGAAAAGCTGTTCCGCAAGCGGATGCCCGAGTTGTGGGGGCGGATGGGCGAAGCCCTGGCGGCAAACATGACGGTCGCCGAGATTGACCAGGCAACCGCCTTTTACGCCGGCTCGGCCGGCCAGCGCATGATTCGCCTTGGCACCGAAAATGTCGACCTCCAGCCCTATGTCGCGGCTGGCCTCAAGGCCGGCACGAAGGGCGCCCCCGAGAGTCAGGCGGAAAAGGAACAAATGGCCAAGGGCATGACCGGCGCCCTGTTCACCGCGCTCGGCGCCATGTCGCAGAGCGAGCGCGACGCGTTTAGCGCCTTCATCGTCAGCCCGGCGGGCCAGGCGATCGCCAAGGCTGGGCCGTCTTTGACCACGGCATCCGAGAATTGGATGAGCGAAGACGATCCTGAAGCCACCGCGGCGATGGCGAGCGTGGCGGAAGGCGTCATGCGGGACCTGGAGGCGGCCAAGGCGAAGCCCGCGACGAGGAAGTAAGCCCCCAAATCAGCCGTACTGGGAATGCGAACGGTTCGGCCCTAAGCCGCATCCGTGCCGGTCTCCCGCCTCACCCTCGCCGATTTTCGGTCCTACTCCTCGGCCACGGTCGAGCCCGGACCGGGGTTCGTCTTGCTCACCGGCGAGAATGGCGCGGGCAAGACCAACTTGCTCGAGGCCGTGTCGTTGCTGACGCCCGGCCGGGGCCTGCGCGGCGCGGCATTGGGCGAGATGGCGCGGCAAGGCGGCAACGGCGGGCTCGCCGTGGCCGCGAAGCTGGGCGACATCGACATCGGCACCGGCACTCAGCCCGACGCGCCCGAGCGCCGCCAAGTCCGCATCAATGGCGCGGCTGCTGCGGTGAACTCGCTTGGTGAGTGGCTGGCGGTGCTGTGGCTGACCCCGGCGATGGACCGCCTGTTTACCGGCAGCGCGGGCGAGCGGCGGCGCTTCCTCGACCGGCTCGTGCTCGCGCTCGAGCCAACTCATGCCCACCATTCGACCCGCTACGACGCCGCGATGCGCGCGCGGAACAAGCTGCTCGCCGAGCCGGACAGCGCCGACCCGTCGTGGTTGGCTGCACTCGAAGAGGCGATGGCCGAACATGGCGCGGCGATTGCCGAGGCGCGGAGCCGGACCGTCGCCGAGTTGGGCGCGCGTGCCGGCGCGGCGCCCGAGGATCAATTTGCCCGCGCTGGAATTGCGCTAACCGGCTGGGACGGGGGTGACCTGCAAGCGGCGCTTCGGGCGAACCGCGCCCGCGATGCGGCAGCGGGACGCGCGACTGACGGCCCGCACCGCCAGGACCTGCTCGTGACCCACAGCGTCAAGGCCATGCCCGCCGCGCAATCGTCGACCGGCGAGCAGAAGGCGCTGCTCCTTGGCCTTGTCCTCGCTCACGCGGACCTCGTCGCCGAGCGCCGGGGTGCGGCCCCGATCCTGCTCCTCGACGAGGTCGCTGCCCACCTCGATCCGAGCCGCCGCGCGGCGCTATTTGCCCGCCTCGAAGGGCGCGGCCAGGTGTGGATGACGGGTACCGAGCCCGCTTTGTTCGACGGCATCGGCGCGGCCTCGCGGTTCCACGTCCGGCCGGGCGAAATCGCCGCAGCCTAGACTTTCTTCATATTCTCGCTATATTGCACTGCAACACGAGGCGCTTCCCAAGCGGCGTGAGCGGTCTTCTTATAGGATCGAGCCCGCGCCTCGGCTAACTTCATCCCATTTCACGCGGGGGTGCTTTTCCCCGCCGCCGACGTGCGCAGAACTGCGCGCGTCCCGGCATTTCAAGGTATTTTCATTTTGTCATTTCATTCACTCGGGCTGTCCAAGCCCCTGCTCGATGCGCTTGCCGCGAAGGATTATTCGCAGGCGACCCCCATCCAGCTTCAGGCAATTCCGACAGTCCTCACGGGCCGCGACTTGCTTGGCATCGCCCAGACCGGCACCGGCAAGACTGCCGCGTTCATGCTGCCGTCGCTCGACCGGCTCGCGGCATCGCGCCAGTTCCCCAAGCCAGGTCATGTCCGCATGCTGGTGCTGGCCCCGACCCGCGAGCTCGCGGCGCAAATCGCCAAGAGCGCCGAAGCCTACGGCAAGTATATGCGCCTGTCGGTCGGCGTGATCTTCGGCGGCGTTCCCAACATGAAGAGCGTCCGCACCGTCCAGCGCGGTCTCGACGTTCTCGTCGCCACCCCGGGCCGGCTGCTCGACCTCATCGACCAGCGCGCGCTGACCTTGCGTGAGCTCGAGATCCTCGTGCTCGACGAGGCCGACCAGATGCTCGATCTCGGCTTCATCCACGCGCTGAAGCGGATCGTCAGCCTGGTTCCGCCCAAGCGCCAGACCCTGTTCTTCTCGGCCACCATGCCGAAGGCGATCAAGGAACTGGCCGACCGCTATCTGACCAATCCGGCCGAAGTGTCGGTGACGCCAACGGCGACGACCGTCGAGCGGATCGAGCAGAGCGTGACCATGGTCAATCAGGCTGAGAAGGCCGCACTGCTGGCCCTGACCTTGAAGTCGGATGGGGTCGAGCGCGCGCTGATCTTCAGCCGCACCAAGCATGGCGCAGACAAGATCGTGCGCATGCTCGAGGCGGCGGGCATTCCCGCCAACGCCATCCACGGCAACAAGAGCCAGGGTCAGCGCGAACGCGCGCTCCAGCTGTTCCGTACGGGTGAGGTGAAGGTGTTGATCGCGACCGACATTGCGGCGCGCGGCATCGACATTCCGGGCGTCAGCCACGTCATCAATTTCGACCTGCCCGACGTTCCGGAGCAATATGTCCACCGCATTGGCCGCACCGCGCGTGCCGGCGCTGGCGGCATCGCCATCGCTTTCTGCGCCTCGGAAGAGCGCGGCAATCTCCGCGATATCGAACGGACCACGCGCCAGCGTTTGCCGGTCGTGCCGCTGCCGGCGGACTTCATGGCGCAGCTGGAGGCGTTCAAGCGCCTCAAGCCGGCGCCCAAGGCTCAGCCCGAACAGCACCGCCGCGGCTTCGGCCAGGCGGTCAAGGCCGATCGCCGCCACGATGGCCAGCAGCGCCGCGACCGCAACGACGGCGGCCAGCGCCACGCGCATCGCGCCGACGGCCATGCCGCGCATCGTTCCGGCGCGCAGGATCGCAACGGCCAGCGCCGCGACGATCGCGCCCCGCGCACCGACGGCGGCCAGCGCCAGCAGCCGCGCCGTGACGGCCAGCCGTCCTACCGGCCGGAAGCCTATCGTGAGGCCGGGTCGCAAGATCGGCGCCCGATGAATCGCACCGATGGCGCCCAGCGTCCGGCCCAGCCCAACGACAACCGCGGCGGCTATCGCCCGGCCGGCGGGCAGCCGAAGCGCAAGTTCCACGGCGGTGGCCGGGGAGGTCCGGGCGGCCCGAACCGCGCCCGCGGCTAGGAGCGACCGCGTTCGACCCATTGTGGGCCACTGCCCACAATGGTCACCAGCCGCGTAGGCGAATCGCCACCGTGACTCGCGCGCACGCGTGCATGCGCACGCGCCCGCGCGCACGTGACTTCCGGCCAAAAATCCCTATATCTGGACCATGGCAACTCCCCCCGAAAAAAACGGTAATACCAACAGCTACGATGCCGAGAGCATCAAGGTCCTCAAGGGCCTCGATGCGGTGCGCAAGCGGCCCGGCATGTACATCGGCGACACCGACGACGGGTCGGGCCTCCACCACATGGTGTTCGAAGTCTCCGACAATGCGATCGACGAGGCGCTGGCCGGCCATTGCGACCGGATCCTGATCACGCTCAATCCGGACGGATCGGTCAGCGTCGAAGACAATGGCCGCGGCATTCCGACCGGCATTCACTCCGAGGAGGGGGTGTCCGCGGCCGAAGTCATCATGACCCAGCTCCACGCCGGCGGGAAGTTCGAGAACACATCGGACGACAATGCCTATAAAGTGTCGGGCGGCCTCCACGGCGTCGGTGTGTCGGTGGTCAACGCGCTCAGCGAGTGGCTCGATCTCACCATCTGGCGCGATGGCGAGGAGCATTTCATGCGCTTCCGCCACGGCGATGCTGAAGCGCCGCTGAAGGTCGTCGGGTCCGCCCCTGACGGCAAGCAGGGCACCCGCGTGACCTTCCTGCCCAGCCCCACGACGTTCAAGATCACAGACTTTGATTTCGAGCGGCTCGAGCACCGGTTCCGCGAACTGGCGTTCCTCAACTCGGGAGTCCGCCTCGTGCTGGCCGATGCGCGCCACGCCGATCGGAAGGAAGTGGAGCTCTATTACGAAGGCGGGATCGCGGCGTTCGTGAAATATCTCGACCGCGCGAAGACCCCGATCTTCCCCGACCCGATCGCCATCCACGGGCAGCGCGACGACGTCGGGATCGATGTCGCGCTCGAATGGAATGATTCATATTACGAGAACGTCCTCGCCTTCACCAACAACATCCCGCAGCGCGATGGCGGGACCCATCTCGCGGCGTTCCGCGCGGCGCTGACCCGCACGCTCAACAATTACGCCGAGCGCTCAGGCCTGATGAAGCGCGAGAAGGTCCAGTTGACCGGCGAGGACATGCGCGAAGGCCTGACCGCGATCGTCTCGGTCAAGCTGCCCGACCCCAAGTTCGGCTCGCAGACCAAGGACAAGCTGGTCTCATCCGAGGTCCGCCAGCCGCTCGAGAGCCTGATGGCCGACAAGCTCGCCGAATGGCTCGAGGAAAATCCCGCGCACGCCAAGTCGATCATCCTGAAGATCATCGATGCCGCCGCCGCGCGCGAAGCGGCACGCAAGGCCCGCGAAGCCAGCCGCAAGTCGGCGATGGGCATCGCCTCGCTGCCCGGCAAGCTTCACGACTGCCAGGAGCGCGATCCGGCCAAGTCGGAGCTGTTTCTGGTCGAGGGTGACTCGGCCGGCGGCTCCGCCAAGCAAGGGCGCGACAGCAAGTTCCAGGCGATCCTGCCGCTCCGCGGCAAGATCCTCAACGTCGAGCGCGCGCGCTTCGACCGCATGCTGTCGTCGCGGGAAATCGGGACGATGATCCAGGCGCTCGGCACCGGCATCGGCCGCGAGGAGTTCAACCTCGAGAAGCTGCGCTATCACAAAATCGTCCTGATGACCGACGCCGACGTCGACGGCGCGCACATCCGGACCCTGCTCTTGACCTTCTTCTACCGGCAGATGCCGGACCTGATCGAGAACGGGCACCTCTTCATTGCCCAGCCGCCGCTGTACAAGGTCAGCCGCGGGCGCTCCGAAGTCTACCTCAAGGACGACGCCGCGCTCGACGACTATCTCGAGGCGACCGGCCTCGATGGCCTCGTCCTGGATACGTCGGAAGGGCAACGCTCCGGCCGCGACCTCAAGGTGCTGGTCGATCACGCGCGCCGGATGCGGACGCTAATGGCCTATGCCCCGCGCAATTATGATGCGGGACTGATCGAGGCGCTGGCGCTGAACGGCGCGCTGGTCCCAACGCTCGACGCCGCCGGACGAGCGAAAGTCGTCGAACGCGTGGCAACCTGGCTCGGCGTCGGCGACGACGAGGCGATTTGGTCGGGCGAGATGGCCGCCGAAGGGGGCTATGTCCTGAAGCGGCTGTGGCGCGGGGTGACCGACGCCTATCTCTTCGAGCCGACGTTCCTGGTGTCCGCCGAGGCGCGCAAGCTCGACAAATTGGCCAAGGAGCAAGCGGCGGCCTACGCCAACCCATCCACCCTGCGCACGCTCAAGCGGAGCGCCGCGGCAGACGAGCCAAAACCGGAGCCTGCCGACGAGGGCGAGGAGGCCGAGCAACCGGCCGCGGCCGAAACCAAGGGCAAGCCGGCGCAGATTACGCGGCCGCACGAACTGCTCGACGCGGTTCTCGCGGCAGGCCGCAAGGGGCTGGCGATCGCCCGCTACAAGGGCCTCGGCGAAATGAATGCCGAGCAATTGTGGGAGACCACGCTCGACCCGTCGAACCGCTCGCTGCTGCGGGTCGAAGTCGCGCAGGCGGACGTCGCCGACGAGATCTTCACCCGGCTGATGGGCGACGTGGTGGAACCGCGCCGCGAGTTCATCCAGGACAATGCCCTGAGCGTCGCCAACCTCGACGTCTAGGAACTTGTCGCGCGCTACGGCTATTGGCGCTCACGTGACTTCCGCGCCGACGATCACCGTTGCGTCTTACAACATGCACAAGGCGGTCGGCCTCGACGGCCGGCGTGATCCGCATCGCGTGCTGAAGGTGTTGCAGGAGATCGACGCCGACATCGTTGCGCTGCAGGAGGCCGACAAGCGCGTCGGCGGGCGCGGCTCGACCGTTCCGCACGAGCTGATCGACGATCATGGCCTGTACAAGCCGGTGCACCTCGGCGTCCGTCACAGACGCCCGTTCGAGAAGACCCGGGCGAAGGCGGAACAGCTGCTGAAAATCAGCACACGCAACATCGGCTGGCACGGCAATGCGATCCTGGTGAAGCATCATATCGGGGTGCTCGATTGCGCGGTCCTCGACCTGCCGACGTTCGAGCCGCGCGGCGCGGTCATGGCCGAGCTGCTCATCGGCGATAGAGCGGTCAGGGTCGTCGGCATGCATCTCGACCTGTCCGGCCTGTGGCGCCGGCGTCAGATGCGCGCGATCCTCGAGGCGATCGGGCGGCGCAAGCAGGCGATGCCCACTGTGCTGATGGGCGACACCAACGAGTGGCGCACCGCCGCCGGCTGCCTCCGCGACCTTGAGCCGGAATTCCATATCGCGCCGACTGGGCCGAGCTTTCACGCCCGCCATCCAGTCGCCCAGCTCGACCGGATTATCGTCCACCGCGATCTCAACATTGAAGCGGCCGGGGTGCACATGAGCGCGGCGGCGCGCCGCGCGTCGGATCACCTACCGATCTGGGCGCGGCTCAGCGCTTAGCCGGCGATTTTCCGCAACCGCCGGCGCTGGATCGACGAGCCGATGCCCATCGATTCGCGATATTTGACCACGGTCCGGCGGGCGAGGTCGAAGCCCTTGCCCTTCAGCAGCCCGGCGATCGCGTCATCGCTGAGGATATCGTTTTCGGCGTCGATCAGCTCTTTGATTGCCGACTTGACCGCCTCCGCCGCTGCTCCGTCGCCTTCGGCCGAAGCGACCCCCGAGCCAAAGAAATATTTAAGCTCGTAGAGCCCGCGGTCGCACAGCAGATATTTGTTCGACGTCACGCGGCTAACGGTCGATTCGTGCATCTCGATCGCCTCGGCCACCTCGCGCAGCGTCATCGGCTTGAGCGCCGACACGCCCCGTTCGAAGAACCCCTGCTGCCGCCTGACGATCTCGCTGACGACCTTGACGATTGTCCGCGCGCGCTGATCGAGCGCCTTCATCAGCCAGTTGGCGCTTTGCAGGCATTCGCTCAGCCAGGCCCGCGACGCCTTGTCCTGCGGCCCGGACCGCAGTTCCTGATAATAGCGGCGATTGACCAGCAGGCTGGGCAGGGTCGCCTGGTTGAGTTCGACGGCGTAGCCGGTGCGGAGCGGCCGGACGAATACGTCGGGGGTTACGTCCTCGGCCGCTGACGCTGCGAACTGGCAGCCCGGCTTGGGATCGTAGGCGCGAAGCTCGCGGATCATGTCCGCGAGATCTTCGTCGTCGACCCCACAAATCCGTTTGAGGTCGGTCATTCGGCCTTTCGATAGCAGGTCGAGATTGTCGATCAGCCGCGCCATGGCAGGGTCGTAGCGGTCGGCCGCCTTGGCCTGCAGCGCGAGGCATTCGGCGAGCGACCGCGCGCCGACACCCGCCGGCTCGAGCCCCTGGACGATGACCAGCGCCCGCTCGACCGTCGCCAGCGGCGCGCCGGTCAGCCGGGCAATTTCGTCGAGCGGCACCGCCAGATAGCCCGTCTCATCGAGCGTCTCGGCGACGATCCGCGCGAGGTCGCCGTCGGCGCCCGAATAGCCGTGCAGCTGGTCAGTCAGATGCTGCGACAGCGACGCCGCCGCATATTGCACTCGGTCGAAATCGAACGCTTCGTCGCTTCCGCCTGACGTTACGACGTCGGCGAAGCTGTCGGTTTCCAGCGCCTCGCTGGTCCAGTCGACGTCGAGCGGCCGGTCGTCGTCGGATGAGCCGGAGATGAGATCGTCGGCACCGGGATCGTCGGGCGGTTCATCGCCGGTGTCCTCGTCGGCCATGAAATCGCCAGCCGGCTGCTCATCCGGCTCGTCGGAGCGAGATTCGAGCAGCGGGTTCTTGGCAATTTCTTCCGCGATGAACGCGTCCAGTTCGAGGTTGCTCAGCTGAAGCAGCTTGATCGCCTGGGTCAGCTGCGGCGTCAGCACCAACGCCTGGGTTTGGCGAATGCTTAGAGAAGGACCTAGTCCCACGGCGCGATGCCGTTACAGCGCGAAGCTTTCGCCGAGGTAGAGGCGCCGGACCTCTTGGTCGGCGACTAACGCTTCGGGCGTACCAGCGAACAGGACCTGGCCGTCATAGATGATGCAGGCGCGGTCGACGATATCGAGCGTCTCGCGGACGTTATGATCGGTGATCAGCACGCCGATGTCGCGCTTTTTGAGTTCACGGACCAGTTCGCGGATGTCGGCGATGGAAATGGGGTCGATGCCCGCAAACGGCTCGTCGAGCAGCATGATCGATGGCTCGGCAGCCAGCGCGCGGGCGATCTCGCAGCGCCGCCGCTCGCCGCCCGACAGCGCCATTGCCGGTGAATCACGGAGCGCCGTAATGCCGAACTCGCCGAGCAATTGCTCGAGCCGGGCGCGGCGGGCGTCGCGGTCGGGCTCGGACACTTCGAGCACGGCCAGGATATTTTGTTCGACCGTCATCCCGCGGAAGATCGAGGTTTCCTGCGGCAGGTAACCGAGCCCGAGGATCGCGCGCCGGTACATTGGCAGGTCGGTGATGTCCTCATCGTCGAGGAAGATGCGACCGCTGTCCGGCTTCACCAGCCCCATCACCGAGTAGAAGCAGGTGGTCTTGCCCGCGCCGTTGGGGCCGAGCAGGCCGACGACCTCGCCGCGATGGACATCGAGCGACACGTCGTGAAGCACGGCGCGGCGATCATAGGCCTTGGCGATCGAGCGCACCTCCAGCCCGCCGGGGCCAGTCGTCCGTTCGCTTGCCGGCCTCGGCTGGGTCGCGACTTCGTTCATCCTGAATCTACTGCGACTTCTTCTGCGGCACCGTGAAGTGGCCCGTGACGCGCCCGCCGCTCTGGTTCACGCCGGGCGGCCCGCCGTCGATGACGGCGCGACCCGAATCGAGGTCGATGACGAGGCGTGAGCCGTTCAGTTGATTGTCGCCACGGTTGAGCTGAACCGCGCCGATCAGGGTGATGAGCTTCTTGTCGAGGTCATAGATGCCGAAATCGCCCTTCGCGGTTTCCGACGGACTGCGGACGACCACCCCACCAGCCGCATCGAGCCGGCGGATTTGGACTCCGCCGCTGGTCTGCGAGCCGCCGGAATAAGCGACGGTGAGGCGCTCGGTGTCCAGCGCCAGTTCGGCTTGTTTGACGTGGACGTTTCCGGCGAAGATGGCGCGATCCGCCCGGTCCTGCACCTCGAGCCGCTCGGCGTCGATATCGACTGGCGCATTGCTGTTGTGGCCCTTGAGCGCCGAGACCGGCTGGGCCTTTTGCTGAGCAAGTGCGGCCGTGGCCGCGATCAAGAGCGCTGAAGCAAGGACCGTGCCGAAGGATCGCATGTGCATCATCTGACCGCGCCTTGCACGATTTTCAAGCGCGTCCCGCCATCGAGGACCACTTTCCGCTCGTCGAGGTCGGCGTGAAGCCGCCCGGCCTGGAACTTGCCAAGCCGCATCTGGCCGGAAACCGGCCCGTCACTTGCCATCTGGCGCTGCTTGAGGTCGACGTGGACGTCGCGCGTTTCAAGCCGGTACCCGTCAGGGCCGACCACTCGGACCGGGCCACTGATGCCCATTTGTTGCGTGTCGAGATCGTAGCGGCCCTGGTTGGCGGCAATCATCAGCGGGCCGCTGGCCAGCGCCAGCTGCGCGAACATGCCCTCGATATCGACGATCGGGACGTCGGAGCTCTTCTGCACCGCGCGGGTAGCCGTGATCTCGAACTTCTGTCCTTTGTTGTCGGAGCCGATGTAGCGCGCGGTTTCGACGCGCATCCGCTCCGGCGCGGTCGCGACTTTCTTCTTGTCGAGGATGAAGCTGACGTCGCCCTTGCGGTCGAGCGGGGCGAGCGCGAGGATCGCGATCAGAGCCCCGACCGCGCTCGGCAGAATGATCTTCGACCATCGCACGATCTTGTCGTGAGCACTGCCGGGGCCAGCCCAGCGCTGCTTCCCGGCACGCTCGCGGGCGGCAGCTTCAGACATCCGCGCTATCCGTCATGCGCGAAAATATCCTGCTCCGGCCAACCGGCGAGGTCGAGCAGCGCCCGGGCTGGCAGGAAGTCGAAGCAGGCCTGGACGAGGCCGACTCGGTCCTCGCGCTCGATTCGCTGGTCGAGCTTGTCCTTGAGCGCGTGGAGGTAACGAACGTCGCTCGCGGCATATTCGCGTTGCGCTTCATTGATCTCGTCCGCGCCCCAGTCGCTGGTTTGCTGGGCCTTGGACAAATCGACGTTGAGCAATTCCTTGACCAGGTCCTTGAGGCCGTGGCGGTCGGTATAGGTCCTCACCAGCCGCGACGCGGTGCGCGTGCAATAGAGCGGTGCGGCCATGAACCCGAGGTAGGCGTACATGAGCCCGATATCGAACCGCGCGAAATGGTAGAGCTTGAGCCGGCCCGGATCGCCTAGCAGCGCCTTGAGGTTCGGCGCCGAATAATCGCCGTCACGCTTGAACCGGACGAGATGCTCGTCGCCGTTGCCGTCCGACAGCTGCACCAGGCACAGTCGATCGCGGCCCGGGACCAAGCCCATGGCTTCGGTATCGACGGCAATCGGGCCGTCGGCGAAGCGGACGTCGGCGGGCAGGTCTTGTTCGTGAAAATGGATCGCCATTCAAAGTCCCATAAGTCGTGTTCCGGGTCACTTTAGTCCCCCACTGACGGTCCGCGCCAGCCCGCCGCCACGGAATCACTAGAGCAGCCCAATTTTTTCCTGTAAGGCCCGCTACGGTGCGTGTGTGGGAAACGCATTCAACCGGTCGTGCCGAGGGCCCAGCACGCTGGTTTATTTTGTTTGGGGCACATAAGAAGTTTGGACGGGCATGGGTTTCGACAGAGGGCGTAAAGGTGACCGCGGAGGGCGCGGTCGCGACAAGCGCGAAGGTTTCGGCGAAGAGAATTTCGGCGGCAGTGATTTCGGCGGTGGCGGATTCCAGGAGCGCGGCGGCTACGGTGGTGGCGGCGGCGGTCGTGGTGGATTCGGCGGCGGCGGTGGCGGCGGCTACGGTGATCGTGGCGGCGGTGGCGGCTACGGCGGCGGCGGCGGTGGATTCCGCGGCGGCGGCGGCGGTGGCGGCGGCGGCTTTCGTGGCGGCGGCGGCGGTGGCGCCGGCGGCGGAATGCCTCCCCAAGTCGTTGGCGAAGGCAAAGGCGTCGTCAAATTTTTCAACCCGCAAAAGGGTTTCGGCTTCATCGTTCGCGATGATGGTGGCGAGGATGTGTTCGTTCACATCTCGGCGGTTGAGCAGGCAGGACTAACCGACCTCGCAGACGGCCAGCCGCTTGAGTTCACGCTCGTCGACCGCGGCGGCCGGATTTCGGCGACCAATCTCAGGATCGACGGCGAACCGCTAGCGGTTGAGCGCGCCGAGCGTGCGCCGCAGCGCCAGCTTACTGGCGAGAAGGCCAGCGGTACCGTCAAGTTCTTCAACGCGATGAAGGGCTTTGGCTTCATTCAGCGCGACGACGGACAGCCGGATGCGTTCGTGCACATCTCCGCCGTTGAGCGCGCGGGCATCCCGACGCTCAACGAGGGCGACCGCCTGGAGTTCGAGATCGAGGTCGATCGCCGCGGCAAATATGCGGCGGTGAACCTGTCGACGATCCCGGCCTAAACCAGCTTCCAAGGGGGCAGAGGAGCCGGCGGGACTCGTTTCCGCCGGCTCTTTTCTTATCTGCTACAGGGCGCTTGCGTAGAAGGAGGCGAGGTCGGCCTTGAGCTGCCGCGCCGACGCCGGATCGATGTACATCATGTGGCCCGCTTCATAATAAGTGTAGCGGATGTTCGACTGGAGCCGCGGCTCCAGGGCCAGGTGGCCAAACTCGTAATCTGCGCCGTGGAACGGCGTCGCCAAATCGTAATAGCCGTTGACCGACATGACCTTCATCCGTGGGTTCTGGCGCATCGCATTTGCCAGATCGATGCTGGTATCGGCCATGAGCTGATCGCCGTCAGGGCTCTTATGCTGGAAGTTCCAGCCGTCCGGGCTGCCATAAATCGCCCCATAATTGTTCGGCCGGTAAACCAGGTCGGTCCTGTAGCCGAGGTCGCGGTACAGATAGTCGTTGAGTGCGCCGACAAAGCCGCCGGTGATCGCGCTCGCCTGCGGGTCGTAGCTCGTCCCCGCCCCGGCATTGTCGGCTTCCGTCCCGACATAGCGCGAATCGATTCGGCCGATGATCTGGCCACGGTCGCGGAGCAACTCCCGGCGGTAGCGGTCATCGGTCACCCGCAGGTTCGAGCGCAGGATGTAATCCGGCGAAACGCCGAGGAAGCGCGCCATTTGCTGGGCCACCGAGCGCTTCTCGTCGTCGGTCAGGGAATTGCCTCGTTGCAGCGCGGCGGCATAGGGCCCGGCGGCGAACGCGCTGGCGTCGGCCAGGAACTGCCGAAGGTCCGGCTTGGGGTCGATCTTGCCGTGGTACCAGGCATTGGCGGCCAACGTCGGGAAGAAGTTTACCAGGCTCTGGTCGCCCTGGAAGTCGGCGAAGTTGAACACCGTCGAGACGAACGCGATACCGTTGAGCTGCACGCCTTGGTCGAGCAGGCTTTGAGACAGGCCGGCGGCGCGGGTCGTGCCATAACTTTCGCCGATGATGAACTTGGGCGAATTCCAGCGGCCGTATTTGGTCAGGTATCGCTGGATCGTTCGGGTGAAGGTGTCGATGTCTTTGTCGACCCCGAAGAAATCCTTGGGCTCGGCCTTGCCCAGCGGCCGCGACAGGCCGGTCGTCGGAGCGTCGATGAACACCAGGTCGCTGACGTCGAGCAAGGTGTCCGGATTGGGCCCATAGCGGAATGGCGGCCCGGCAATCGTCTCCGGCGATGAGGCGTCGACCTTCATCGGCCCGAACGATCCCATGTGCAGCCACATCGTCGATGAGCCGGGCCCGCCGTTGAACAGGAAGGTCACCGGGCGCGGGCGTCCTGAAGACGGCACGGTGTAGGCCACATAGAACATGCTCACCGTCGGCTCGCCGTCGGCGTTGCGGATTGTCAAATGCCCGGGCGTCGCCGTGTAGGCGAGTGTCCGGCCGCGCATCGAAATCGAGCGCCGGACCGGCTGCGCATCTTCCTCGACGCTGGCCTTGACCTGGTCGGGATTGGGCTTGGCCGCATCGGCCTTGGCGTCCTTCGACGGTGTGTCCCCGGCCGGTGCGTTCTGCGCGACAACGGGAGCGCTGCTCAAGAGCAACGCGAAAGCGATTGCGGACGTGCGGGTCATTCGGCGCCTTTCATTGGAATCGGTCGGCCACGGACCATGACATAGTCGACCCGCTGCACAGCCGTTGGATCGACCAACGGGTCGCCCTCAACTGCAATCAGGTCGGCGGACTTGCCGGGATCGAGCGTTCCGGTCTCGGCCGACAGGTCCATCAGGTCCGGCCCGCCCTTGGTGGCGGCGATCAGCGCGTCGCGCGGAGTCATGCCGCCCTTGGTGACCATCAGCTCCAGTTCCTTGCCCGCCTGGTTGTGCGGCGCGACCGCGCTGTCGGTGCCCAGCGCGATCTTGATCCCCGTGCGATAGGCAAGATTGAGGCCTTTGCCCCACGCGCTGACCGTCATGCGCGCCTTGGCCTCGGATTCCGGAGAGATCTTACCGGTCCCGATCAGCGCCTGCGCGCCGCTGAACGCAATCAGCGTCGCCGAATAATAGGTTCCATTCGCTTTCATCGCCTGAGCCCCGGCGGCGTCGAGGAAGGTGCCGTGCTCGATCGAATCGATACCGGCGCGGGCCGCGGCTTCGATGCCGCGGGCGCCGTGGGCGTGCGCCGCGACCTTCAGATGCATCGCATGCGCGGCGTCGGCGATGGCCTTCAGCTCGGCATCCGAGAAATGCTGCTCGAGACCCATCGCTCCGGGGTCGAGCACGCCGCCGGTGGCCATGACCTTGATCACGTCGACCCCGGCTGCGGCAAGCTGCCGCACGACCTTCTGGCATTCGTTCGGCCCGGTACAGACCGCTGGGTTGAGATGAGCCTCGTTGATCGCTTCGGCGAGTTCGGGCGGCAGGCCGGTCGCCGCATCGGCGTGGCCGCCGATAATCGACAGGGGGTCGCCCGAAACCTTGATCCGCGGGCCCGGGAAGCGCCCCTCGGCAACCGCGTCGCGAACCGCGATGACCGAGCTCGTGTCGCCGCCGAGGTCGCGGACCGTGGTGAAGCCGGCGCGGGCCATTTCGACGGCATGGGTCAGGCCCAGCGTGACCGAATAAGCGTTCGAATATTTTTGGGTGAAGCCCATGTACCAAGGCGTGCCCGAGGTCTGGGTCAGATGGACGTGGACGTCGGTCATGCCCGGCATCACCGTCTTGCTGCGCTCGTCGACGACGATCGCGCCGGCCGGTGCGGTGAAGCCGCTGTCGATGCGGCTGATCCGGCCATTCTCGACGATCACCGTCGAATTGCCGCGCGCGGGCTGCGCCGCGTCAACGATCAGCCTCCCGGCCTGGATGGCGTAAGTCTCGGCATGGGCGGCTGTGGCGACCGCCAGCGTAGCGGCGCCGACGAGCAAGGCTTTGCGCATGAATCCCCCTCTTTCCCGTTGGCGCGGAGGATTAGCGTCCCTGAGCGCAGCTTCAAGTTACGAGTGAGAAAAGCGTGGCTATCCGGTCGGCTTCCACCGCCGGCTTGTCGGTGCGGATCCGGCTGATCCGCGGAAAACGCATAGCCAGCCCCGACTTGTGGCGGCCGCTCTGGTGGATCGAATCGAACGCGACTTCGAGCACCAGGCTCTTCTCTACCTCGCGCACCGGGCCGAAGCGCTGGACGGTGTGCCCGCGCACCCACCGGTCGAGCCATTTCAATTCCTCGTCGGTGAAGCCGAAATAGGCCTTGCCGACGGGCAGCAGGTCGCCCGTTTCGCTCCAGCAGCCGAACGTAAAGTCGGAATAGAAGCTCGACCGTTTGCCCGAGCCGCGCTGGGCATACATCAGCACGCAATCGGCGGTCAGCGGGTCGCGCTTCCATTTGTACCACAGGCCGGTGCGGCGGCCGGCGACATAGGGACTGTCGCGGCGCTTCAACATGATGCCCTCGATCGATGCATCCCGGGCATTGAGGCGGAGGTCCTCCAATTCCTCGAACGAGGCGGCGTCAATCAATTGCGAGATGTCGAAGCGCTCCGGATCGAGGTCGCCGGCAAAGGCTTCGAGGTGTTTCCGCCGCTCGGTCCACGCCAGCTCGCGACGGTCGTCGTCGCCGTCGAACAGGATATCGTAGAGCCGGACGAACGCGGGGTAGGAACCGAGCATCTTCTGGCTGACAATCTTGCGGCCAAGCCGCTGCTGGAGCGCATTGAAGCTGGCCGCTGCTCCGCCATGCTGGTCCGCGACGCCCTGATCGGTCCCGCGCACGAGCAGCTCGCCGTCGAGTACGCCTTTCGTCCGGAAGGCCTCGGCGACGTCGGGAAAGCTGCCCGAAATGTCGTCGCCGGTGCGGCTGTAGAGCCGGGTTTCGCCGCCGGCATGGACGAGCTGGACGCGGATCCCGTCCCACTTCCACTCGGCGGCATAGTCGTCGAGCGAGACTTTGGTCTCGTCGAGGGGGTGGGCGAGCATGAACGGGCGGAACACCGGCACGTCGCGTACGATCGGCTGGCCGGCCCGGCCCTCGGCCCAGTCGAACAGCTCGGCGAACGGCGGCTTCAGCCCGTGCCACACCTCCTCGACCGCATCGACCTCGAGCCCGAACGCGTCGGCCAGCGCCTGTTTCGCGAGGCGGGCGTTGATCCCGACCCGCAGCTCGCCGAGCGCCAGCTTGAGCAAGGCGTAGCGGCCGGAAGCGTCGAGATGGTCGAGCATCCGCGACAGCACGCGCGGCGCCTCGACTTTGCCGGCCGCGCGCAGCTGGTCGATCGCACCGCCGATGCTGATCGTCGCGTCGTCGACGTCGGGCGGCTCGCCCGGCGGCGTCGGCCACAGCAGGGACACCGTTTCCGACGTATCGCCGACATAGTCGCGGCTCATCGTGAACAGCACCGGGTCGATCCGCTCGGCGACCAGGGCGCGGACCGCGGCGGGCTTGATGTGCGGAATGTCGAGCGTCCCGGTCAGCGCTGCGAGCCCGTAGCCGCGATTAGGGTCCGGCGTCGCCTTGAGGTAATCGCCGATCAGCCGAAGCTTGGTGTTGCGCGACCGCGTATAGACGAGGTCGTCGAGAAGCTGCGAGAAAGCGCGCATGAGTTATCAGTTCAGCCGTAAACGTTCGGCCGTCAAACGCGCCGCCCTGCTCCTGTTCCTCATTTGCTCGGCACTGCTCGGCTGGATGTACCACGTGGCGACCTCCGAGCCGGTGGTGCGAACGACCTCGATCGGGGTGCCAGGACTAGCGGTGTCGCTGCGCGCAATCCTAATTTCGGACATCCATGTGGCGGGTCCTGACATGCCGCCCGCGCGGTTGCAGCGCATCGTCGGCCAAATCAACGCGCAGCGCCCTGACCTGGTTTTGATCGCCGGCGATTTCGTCAGTGATAAGAAGATTTCGACTCATCAATATTCCGTCCCCGAGGCGATCGCGCCCCTTTCCGGCCTGTCGGCCCGCCTGGGCGTCGTTGCGGTCATCGGCAATCACGATCATTGGCGCGACGCCGGGGCGGTGCGGGCCGAACTCAGGCGCGCGGGAATTCACGTGCTCGACAACGATGCTTTGACTGTCGGGCCAATTGCCGTCGGTGGCGTAGATGATCCGTTCACTGGCCACGACAACCTCGGGCGCGCCATCGCCCGCATGCGATCGATGCCCGAGCCGCGCATACTGCTGAGCCACAGCCCCGACGTCTTCCCGCACGTGCCCCGGGACGTCACCCTGACGCTTGCCGGTCACACGCACTGTGGTCAGATCAGGCTACCCCTGATTGGAGCGCTGTCGACGATGTCGCGCTATGGCGAGCATTATGCCTGTGGCCGAATCGACGAGGGCGGTCGCACCCTTATCGTGTCGGCCGGTTTGGGAACGAGCCTCCTGCCGTTGCGGCTCGGCGCGGCACCCGACCTGTGGGTGATCGATCTGCGACCGACGAAGAGAGATTAATGGAGGCGTACCGCGAGCGCGGCGAGCATCGCCGTGCAATCGCGGTCGGAATGGCAGTCGAAGGCTTCTTCGACATGCTCGAGGCAGGATTGCAGCGCCACGCGATGACCCGGGAGCAGCGCCAGCTGCGACGTGCGGCGGGCGAGGCTTTCCAGTGCACCGAGGCCATGTTCCGCGGCGAGTTCGCGGATCGCGTCCATCCGGGCGTGAAGGGCAAGCGGTGAGAGGCGCGGGCCGGCGCTGCGGATTTCGGCAACGCGCGATGCAATCTGCGACTTCACTAGCGCCAGCGCATCCGTTGCCATGTCCTGCCTCCCGTGTTCGAACGCAGGTTCACCGATTTTGGTTAAGGTGCCGTTACAACCTTGCGTCGGTTGACAGAATCGGTCGGCTGCGTCATTGGCGCCACAGTTCGAGCGGCGCGCAGCCGCTCTTCTTTTTTGAACATCGGGAAATTCCAATGGCGAAGCCGGCAACGGTCAAAATCAAGCTCGTCAGCACCGCTGACACCGGATTCTTCTACGTGACGAAGAAGAACCCCCGTACGCAGACCGAGAAGCTGAGCTTCAAGAAGTACGACCCGAAAGTGCGCAAGCACGTCGAGTTCAAGGAAGCGAAGATCAAGTAAGCGCGTCGTCGCGCTTGCTTAACCCCGGGCTGCGACCCCCGGGGTCCAGTCTGACAGATTACGTCTCTTCGCCCCCGGCTTCGGTCTGCCCCGGGCTTGCGACCGTTTCGTTCGCCAGTTCGCCTTTGCTGGCTTTCTGCAACAGCTGGTCGACCGTTTCCGCGAAGCGCATCACGGATATCGGCTTTGACACGTAGGCCTGCGCGCCCGCAGCGCGGATGCGCTCTTCGTCGCCGCTCGCCGAGTAAGCGGTCACCGCCATGATCGGCACCTCCGACAATTGGTCGTCCGCGCGAAGCATGCGGATGAGGTCGAAGCCGGTGACATGCGGCAGCTGGATGTCGGTAATCACAAGATCGGGCGAGAAATCATGCGCGGCGTCGAGTGCTTGGCGGCTGTCGGTCACGGCCTGCGGCTCATGACCATGCGCCGCGAGCAAATCGCAGAACAATTTCACGTTGAGGGCATTGTCCTCGACGATCAGGATCTTGGCCAATTACCTTCCCTCGCCCCCTCTGGACTCTTAGAGCCTAGGGCATGAAGCCCGAGACGCCAACCGACGCACACACGCTGGCGCTGACGGCGCTTGCGGCAACACTCACGGACGAACGGCGCGCCGCGCGGTTCCTTGAGCTGACCGGAATCGGGACAGACGACCTCCGCGGCCGGGCGGACGAACCCGCGCTGCTGATCGCCTTGATCCGCTTTCTCGAGGCGCATGAGCCGGACCTTGTGGCCGTTTCGGAGCAGATTGGCTTAAACGCGGCCGCGCTTGGATCCGCTCGGCGCGCACTTGAAGGACCCTCGGAGGAGTGACGATGAAGACAATCCTGATCACTGGCGCAACTGCGGGCTTTGGCGAAGCAGCCGCGCGCAAGTTCGTCGCCGGCGGCTGGCGGGCGATCGGCACTGGTCGGCGCGGCGACCGGTTGCGCGCCTTGCAGGATGAGCTCGGCGATGCCTTCCTCCCGCTTGAAATCGACATGCGCGACGTCGCCGCGCTCGACGGCCTCGCGCGGCTCGACGCGCCGTGGGGCGAGATCGACCTGCTGCTCAACAACGCCGGCCTCGCGCCGCCGACCGATCCGCTGCCGGAGACCGACTGGGACCGGATCGAGCAGACCATCACGACCAATGTGACCGGGCTGGTTGCGCTCACTCGTGCGCTCCTCCCAACGCTGACGAAGCGCAAAGGCGCGATCATCAACCTTGGTTCGGTCGCCGGCACCTACCCGTACAAGGGCGGCGCCGTTTATGCCGGCACCAAGGCGTTCGTGAACCAATTCTCGCTCGACCTGCGCTGCGATCTCCATGGCACCGGCGTCCGCGTCACCTCGATCGAGCCCGGCATGGCCGAGACTGAGTTCACGATCGTGCGGACCGGCGGGGACCGGCAAGCGTCGGACAAGCTTTATGCGGGCGTGAAGCCGATGACCGCCGAGGACATCGCCGAGACTATCTGGTGGATCGCGACCCTGCCCCCACACCTCAACATCAATGCGATCGAGCTGATGCCGGTCAACCAGAGCTGGGCCGGCTTCGCGGTCCATCGCGAGGGTTGATTCTGCTCGCGGGCAGTGCTTGGGGCCGCCCATGAGCATCGATCAGCGCCTCGCCGAACTCGGCATCACCTTGCCCCAGCCCGCCGCCCCCGTCGCCGCCTATGTCCCGGCGGTCGAGCTTGGCGGGTTGCTCCACATTTCGGGCCAAATCAGCTTCGCCGAGGATGGTAGCCTGATCAAAGGCCGCCTCGGGGAGGATGTCGATCTCGACGGCGGGATCGCCGCCGCGCGGCGCTGCGGAATCATGCTGGTCGCGCAGATGAAGGCGGCGCTGGGCTCGCTCGACCGGGTCGAGAGGATCGTCAAGCTGGGCGTGTTCGTGAATTCGGACCCCGCATTCACCGACCAGCCCAAGGTCGCCAACGGCGCGTCCGAGCTGATGCAGGACGTGTTCGGCGAAGCCGGCCGCCATGCCCGTAGCGCCGTCGGTGTTGCGGTGCTGCCGCTGGGCGTCGCCGTCGAAGTGGATGCGATCGTCGCGGTCCGCGCCTGATCCGCTCGACCCCGGGCCCGCGGGCTTCGCCCATCGCGGGCTCCACCATGGCACGCAGTTTCCAGAGAACAGCCTGACGGCGTTCGCCGCCGCGCTCGAATTGGGCGCAGGGATCGAGTGCGACCTCCGGCTGACGGCCGACAACCGGATCATCGTGTTCCACGATGCGGACGCCTGGCGGTTGTGCGCCAGCCGGATGACGATCGGCACCTCGACGCTGGCGGAGATCGAGCGATTGAGCATCGGTGGCTTTTCGATCCCGACTTTGGAGAGTCTCCTCACCCTCGTCGCTGGCTGCGTTCCACTGCTGCTCGAAGTGAAAACGGAGCGCGATGTGTGGCGCTGGGTTCCGTCGCTCCGGCAGGCCTTGAGCGGCTATGACGGGCGGTTCGGGGTGATGAGCTTCGATGCCCGGATACCCCGCCTGCTGAAGACCAACCTGCCGAGCGTCCGGCGCGGCCTGGTGGTTCGCGCCGACCTCTCCCCGCTCCGCCGGGCCGCGGCGCTGTGGCTCGCCGATCCCGATTTCATCGCGGCCGATCGCGCGGCGCTGGGTCAGCCGTGGGTCTCGCGCCTGCGCCGGCGGGTGCCCATGTACAGCTGGACGATCCGGACTGCCGACGAGCGCAGGCAAGCCGAGGTTCAGGCCGACGCGCTCATCTGGGAAGGTGATGGCCGACCGCGAGACTGAATTCGTCGCGAAAGTCGCGTCCGGCGTGGCGGGACTGAACGCCAGCGCGTGGGACCGGCTGGCGGGCGACGACCCGTTCGTCAGCCATGCGTTCCTCTCGGCGCTCGAGGATTCGGGCAGCGTCGGCCCCGGCACCGGCTGGACGCCGGCGCCGATCCTGGTCGAGGATGGCGCCTCGCACGTAGTCGCCGCGGCGCCCGCCTATCTGAAAACGCATAGCCAGGGCGAATATGTCTTCGACCACGGCTGGGCCGACGCGTGGCAGCGCGCGGGCGGCGCTTATTACCCCAAGCTCCAGGTCGCCGTGCCGTTCACGCCCGTGCCGGGTCAGCGCCTGCTCGGCGCCCGGCCGCAACAGCTGCTCGCCGCGATCGAGGCGGTGACGGTCCAGAACGATATGTCCTCCGTGCACATCACATTCATGGACAAGGGCGGCGTTGCCGAGGCCGAGCGGCGTGACTGGCTGATCCGCCACGGCATCCAATATCATTGGCTCAACCGCGGCTATGCGACGTTCGACGACTTCGTCGGCGCGCTCCGAAGCACGAAGCGAAAGGCGATCCGCAAGGAACGCGCTGCCGCTCGCGAGGGCCTCGAGTTCAGGACATTGCGCGGCGCCGAGATCGGCGTGGACGACTGGGGCGCGATGTGGGCCTTCTACCAGGACACCGGGTCCCGGAAATGGGGCCACCCGTATCTTACGCGCGAATTCTTCGATCTCGCAGCGGAGCGGATGGGCGACTCCCTGCTGTTGTTCCTCGCTTGCCGGGATGGCCGGCCGATTGCCGGGGCGCTCAACCTCGTCGGCCCGGACGCACTTTACGGCCGCTACTGGGGTTGCACTGAGGAGGTCCCGTTCCTCCACTTCGAACTCTGCTATTACCAGGCGGTCGAATGGGCGATCGACCACGGGCTCGGCTCGGTGCAGGCGGGCGCCCAGGGTGAGCATAAGATCGCGCGCGGCTATCAGCCGGTGATCACGCGCTCGGCGCACTACATTCCAAACCCGAGCTTTCGTGCCGCTGTCGCGGATTTCCTTGAAGGGGAGCGCGCCGCAATTGGCCAGGAAGCCGCGTGGCTCGCC
>Ga0207668_10000087_pt1 | contig 69565 bp, 66 predicted proteins | sample KBSS43metaG_FD_184323 | JGI IMG/M metagenome (GOLD analysis project Ga0207668, IMG submission 184323) | Switchgrass rhizosphere microbial communities from Kellogg Biological Station, Michigan, USA - KBS S4-3 metaG (SPAdes) (version 2) | ecosystem: Host-associated > Plants > Roots > Rhizosphere...
GGCTTCAGGTATGTCGCTGAGGGCCATCATCATGAAAGATGTCGGCCAAAGCGTGTGGAGCAGCGGCAGCAGCGTGTCGTTGAAGCGGCCGTAGTCGGTGAACGACGCACCGGCGATCAGAAGCCCGAGCAAAGCGAACAGCAGGCCGCCGATCAATCGATCCGCCGAAAGCGCCTCGCATAGAGCTGGCGACGGGCCGCGCACGTCATACATGGCTTGCAGCTGGCGCAGCTCCTCGCCCGTCATCGCGCGATGCGGAAGATAGAAGATGGGCGTCGCGCCGCTGTAAGCGGCGATCCCGTTGTCAAGTTGCTCGAACTGAAGCTCGCTGACCGGAAGAGTTGTGGGCGCCCCGCTGGCGGTGCGCAGGATGATCTGCTGCTCGCTGAGAACGAGGGTATTGTCGTCTTGCTGGGCCTCGCCCTGACGGTGGATCACAGCGGCCACATAAGCGCAGCGCGCCAGCATGCCGCCCACCCAGCCCGCTAGGAAGATCCCGACCTGCCAGGACAGGGATATCGGCGAATGCGTCAGCCAGATCATCACCAGGAAGGCCGCCGGGATGGTCAGGGACGAGGCAACCAGGCGACGGCCGCGCCGACGCAGCAGGTCGTGCATCGCAAAAGCGATCAGTTCAGCCCGCGTGAGGCGGCCGACAAACGTAAGCGGCCCGCTGTCCACCATCGTGAGAGCCCCAGCCCAAGGCGCAGCCTATTGGCCACGCAAGGGATGGTGCAAGCTCAACCCGAAGGCGATCGCAGTCCCCGCTGTTGCAGCGGACTTCTGACGTCTTCTTCAGGGGCGGTCAGAGGTCGCGGCGGATGCTGCGCCGGCGGAATTGGTGAACGCCGACGAACGCCAGGGCCGTGATGACCAAGCCCCCGACAAGATCCCATTCGTTGAACATGACGCTGTAGCCAAGATCGTGGTAGCGCGCGTCCACGCAGGCAAATGCAGCACCGCCGGTAGCCAGAACACTGGACAGAAGAACGAGAGGGTACGCTCTCCACCCCCATGTCTTCGGGACCATCATCGACATGGCGCTCGCGCAAAACGCGCAACCGCAAGCCAGCAAGAGATTGTCTGCTGATGTTGTGGGAAAGATTTCGAACACCGGCGAACCTTGGGCCAGCCGCCAATGTCCGACAAGGGTCGTTCAGCCCGTTCGATCGCCAGCGCCAATATCCGGAATCCGGAAGCAAGCTAACTTCTCCCGTTGGCGCATTCGCGCCCTCCCCTTGCGCTCTCAACGCCCTCAAATGTCCACCATGCCCCACGCCCCTCCCCCCGGCGCGCTCAGCTCCCCCGCCACCGCTCGTAACCGCGGCCCCATCCTGGAGGTGCTTCGTTCGCGCCTCCCCACGAGCGGCCTGGTGCTGGAGGTCGCGGCCGGCGCGGGCGAGCACGCCGTCTTCAACGCCGCTGCTTTTCCTACCCTGCAGTGGCGGCCGACGGACGTGGACGTGCAGGCGCTGGAGAGCATCGACGCCTGGCGCGAAGCGGCGGGCCTGCCGAACCTGCTTCCGGCGCTTCGGCTGGATGCGGCCGATCCCGACAGCTGGCCGGTCGCGCAGGCCGATGCGGTGATCAGCATCAACATGGTCCACATCTCGCCGTGGGCGGCGGCCGAGGGCCTGATGGCGGGCGCCGCGCGCGTGCTGCCGGCGGGCGGTGGCCTCTTCCTCTACGGCCCGTTCTTCGAGAGCGAGGTTGCGACTGCGCCCAGCAACCTGGACTTCGACGAGAGCCTGAGGCGGCGCAATCCCGCCTGGGGTGTGCGGCGGCTGGAGGCGGTGGCCGCCGCGGCCGGCGCGCACGGCCTGGCGCTGGCCGAGCGCATCGCCATGCCGGCCAACAATCTGACGCTGGTGTTCCGCAAAGCCTGACGGCGACGGCTTGCCGGCGAACGTCACGCCACCGAAATAGCGCGGCCGCAGTGGTCTGGGCGCGCCTGGCGGGCTAACTCCCTCTCATGGCGCGGACCAAGCAAATCCCAGAGTTCGAGATCGAGGTCGGCGGGGAGCCCTATCTCTGGCGGCTGCAACGCACGCCCCACTGGTCCAGCGACCCGGCGGAGCGGCGCGGCATGGCGATCGCCGTGCGCCACCAGGAGGGACAGCGCGAAGCCGTGCTGGAGTTCCCGCCCGGCCCGCAACCCCGCTTCGGCGCCCGCCAGCTGCAGGCTTCCCAGATCGCGCCCGAGCTCGTGGCGAAAGCGATCGCATCCGCCATGGCGGCGGGATGGGAGCCGCTGTCCCGAGGCAAGCCCGTGGCCATCGTCGTGGATGAGACCGGCGGCTGACGGGCTCGCAGCGCTTCAGTCCCCCGCGACCAGGGCGGTGATCGCCCACCCGCCGCCGCGCTTCTGGAACACCACCCGGTAGTCGAGCGGGCTGCGCACGTCCTGCTGACGGACGTAGCCGGCCCGCCCATCGCCGAGCACGACAGGGAACCACCCCTCCTCGCCGCCCTTGTCGGCGAGCGTCAGCAGGTCCCAGTTCAGCGTCGCCAGGACCGGGCTCGCGTCGGTCGGCCGCGCGCGGACGGCGGCGCCCGGGCGCACGGCCAGCAGCGTCATGAACGCGTCCCGCTCCGGCGGCAGCTGGTCGAGCAGGGACGGCGATGAGGCGGTGTCGCGGTCGAGCGTGCAGCCCAGGGAGAGAACCAGCCGCAGCTCCCGCCAGAGCCTGCTCGTCTGGGGCTCCTCCAGGGCCCAGGCGCGGACGAAGGCGGCGCGGCCATGGCCGCCGCCGAAGTCGATCATCACGTCGGGCGAAAGCGCGGCGGTGACGTGGGCGACGTCCTTTCGCTCCAGCGCGCGCACGAGGTCGCGCCGGAACTGGCGGAAAGAGCCGTCCGCCTCGCATTCGTCGACCGGCGGCAGGGTTGTAGCCTGCAGCGAGGCGGCCATGGCGAAAGCCAGCATGACGCTCATGGGTTCACCAGCCTAGTGTGGCCGCAGGCGACGTCCGCCGGGAGCATCGATCATGAACCTCGACCTGCACGTGATGCGCTTCGACTGGGCCGGCGGGCCGGCCAGGATCGGCCCAGGCGTGGTCCACCTGGCGCAGACCGCCGAAGAGATCGGGGTACGCGCCCTCTCCTTCATGGACCACTATTTCCAGATGGAGGCCATGGCCCCGGCCGAGGATCCGATGCTGGAGGGCTATACGGCGCTCGGCTTCGTGGCCGGCGTGACGCAGAAGCTGCGGCTGCGGCTGCTGGTCACCGGGGTCACCTACCGCCATCCCGGCCTGTTGGCGAAGATCGCCACGACGGTGGACGTGCTCTCCGGCGGACGAGCGGAGCTGGGGATGGGCGCGGCTTGGTACGAGCGGGAGCACCGCGCCCTGGGCGTGCCGTTCCCGCCGCTGGCTGAGCGCTTCGAGCGGCTGGAAGAAGCCCTGCAGATCTGCCTGCAGATGTGGAGCGATGACGACGGGCCGTTCGAGGGCAAGCACTACCAGCTCGCCGAGACCTTGTGCTCGCCGCCGCCGGTGTCGGCGCCGCGTCCGCGGATCATGATCGGCGGGGGCGGCGAGCGGAAAACCCTGCGCCTGGTGGCGCAGTACGCCGACGCCTGCAACTTCTCCGGCGACCCCGAGCGGGTCGCGCACAAGATCGACGTGCTGCGCCGTCATTGCGACGCCCTGCAGCGCGACATCGGCGAGATCGAGGTCACCGTCATCCCGGCCGGCGCGCCCGACGCGAGCGCCGACGAGGTGCTGCGCAGCGCGGAGGCCTATGCGGCGGTCGGCGTCGCGACGCTGATGACCGGCGCGGCCGTCGCCGACCCGGCCGGCGTGCTGCGGTCCACCTATGCGCCGGCCATGGAGCGCCTCGCCGCCATCCAGCCGAAGCGGCTCTGAGCGGCGCAGGCGGCGGCGCCTAACGCGCGGCCGCCGCGTTGCGCGGCGGGAACGGCAGGTAGGGCTCCAGGTGCGCCGTGGCGTTGTTCCGGCGGCAGGCTTCGATGGTGTGGTCGACGACGCTGACGCGGCCGGGCGTGCCGTCCTCGTTGTAGTAGACGGTGGCCCCGTAGTTGATGACCAGCATGACGAGGTCGACGTCGGAGGAGACGATCGGCTCGTGCACGGCGTAGGGGTATTCGTAGCCGTAGCCGCCCGGCCCCACCTCGCCGGCCTCGTAGCCGAAGGTCCCCTGCAGCACGAAGAACTCGGTGGCGCCGATGTGCTTGTGCGCCGTGACGACAGTTCCCGCGCGGGCCTTGTAGAGGATGGTGTACTTGGCGATCGCAGGATCGAAGTTGAGCAGCTTCACCCACTGGCCTTCGCCGACCTCGGTCCAGGGCACCGTCTCGCAGTCCACCAGATAGGTGCCGTGGGTGTCCCAGAGCTCGACGTTCGGGTTGATCTGCGACTTGCCGCGATAGACCAGGTGGGAATCCATGGGCGCGTGTCCTCCTTCGGCGCCTCGCTTCGTGCGAGCGAGCTTGAACCGAGGTTATTCGCGCCGAGGCCGGCGGTCTAACGCCAAACCTTGGGCGCGCCGCCCGACGCTCACCGCTCCGGCCTGGTCCAGATCCAGCTTCCCGCGATCAGCGCCGCGCCGGCCGGCGCCAGGGACCAGGGGAAGGGCGCGAAGGCGGCGGCGATGGCGATGCTGACGGCGAAGGCGGCGGTCGCGGCGACCTTGCCCTTGCGGGAGATGGCGCGGCGCTCCCGCCACAGCCGCAGCGGCGGGCCGAACTGGCGGTGTTCGAGCAGCCAGCGCTCCAACCTGGGGTCGCCGCGTCCGAAGCAGAAGGCGGCGAGGATGACGAAGGGCGCGGTGGGCAGCAGCGGCAGCACCGCGCCCAGCACGGCCATGGCGAGGCTGGCCGCGCCCAGCGCCACGTAGACGGCGCGCACCATCTCCGCGTTTCGAGCCGCGGCGGCGGCCAGGCTCGGCCTTCCGCCTCAGGCCTCCTGAATCGCCGACAGCTTCCAGTCGCCGCCGCCCCGGCGCACGAAGGTCCACATCTCGGTCGTCTCGGTCGCCCGCGCCGGATCGCCGGACAGCACCGCGCCGGAATTGCGGTCGCGCATGATGTCGACGCTCTCGTAGCGCATGGCCGCGGTGGCGTAGTCGGCGTCCCCTTCCCGCCAGGCTTCGGCGATGTCGGCCTGCAGAAGCCGCGTGGCGGTCACCTCGTTGCGGCGGCCCTGGGTGGCGTTCTGGGCGAGCTCCTCCGACAGGTAGGACATGATCTCGGGCGTGGTGCGCGCGCGGAGCGACGCGTAGTCCTCGCGGCCGAAGGCGTCCTGCACCTCGCCGAGCAGACGCTCGAAGGCGTCGCGGTCGAACTGCACGAGACCGATCTCCTCGATATCCGCAGGCTGCGGGGCGTAGGCCGGCTCGGGCGCCGCCTCGCGCGGTTGGAAGCCGCCCGCGCCTTGCGGAGCGCCACCGCCGAACCCGAACCCCGGCTTGTGCGGCGCATAGCCGGCGGCGGATGCGCCCGCGTGGGCCGGCGCGGCGCTGCGGCGGCGGAACAGCCGCATCAGGAGAAAGATCGCCAGCCCGATCACCGCGACCTGGATAAGCGCGGTGAGAAGCCCCGCGCCCATGCCGCCCCATCCGTGGCCCAGCAGCATGCCGATCAGGCCGCCGGCCAGCAGCCCGCCCAGCAAGCCGCCGCCGATGCCGCCCAGCAGTCCGCCGCGTCGCGGGGCTTGCGCCGCCGCCGTCGCAGGCGCCGCCGCGGGCCGCGACTGGGCGGCCGCGGGCGGCTGGGTCATGCTGCGCTGGATCGGCTGGGCCTGATCGGGCGCGGTCCGGGTAGGAGGCGGGGCCTGGTAGGTGCGGGCCCCGCGGCTGCCGAAGCTTCCGCCGCGCCGGGCGTCCGCCGGCTCCGCGGCGAGCAGCGCGACGGCCATGGAAAGGCCGAGGGCCGAGGTGATCTTCGAGGCGCGCTTCATAGGTGAATCTCCCTGCCCCACCATGTAGGGAGTTTGCCGCGCGGGAGATAGGTCCATCAGGGATCGGCGAAGCCCTCGACGCTCAATTCCACCTGGCCGGCGCCAGGGTCCTGCTGGAAGAGCAGCCCGCCCTTGGCCTCCCCCTGCCCCGGCACATAGGCGAAGCTGGCGCGACGCTCCTCGTTCGGGCCGCCGACGCCTTTGACGACGCCGCGGATCTCCACCTGGGCCGCGGTCTGGCGGCTCGCGTTGCGGACGGTGACGGGCAGCAGATAGCCGGCGCCCGCGCGGACCGCAGGCTCCGCCGCCACGCTGAGCGCCGGCGGGCCCTGATCGGCGTGGAAGCCTTCCCACAGGGTGTAGCCGACCACGCCAAGGGTGAGCAGCAGGCCGGCGGCCGCGGCGATCCACTCCGCCCATCCGGTGCGCTCGGCCAGCCCGGGCTGGAGGGTGCGGCGCGCCATCTTAAACCACCAGCCGCGCGGCGGCCGCGCCGAGCGCCCCGGGAAAGCCCAGCACCACGACCGCGCGGACGGCCTCGCTCAGGCCGCTGTCGAGCCGCCCGAAGGTCCAAAGCACGTAGAGGCTGACGAGCAGAGCCGCCCCGTAGCCGGCCACGGTGTAGTGCAGGAAGGCCAGGCCATGGCTCTCGTGGGTCTTCTGCCCCGCGAAGCCGACCGAGAACACCAGGGCGTGCAGCGTCAGCAGCGAGAGCGCGACCAGCGCCAGGCCGTGCCAGGGGGTCATCTTGAAGGCGATCAGCACCATCTCCTCGGTCGGGGCGACGTTCAGGGCCAGGAACAGGGCGCCCGCGCCCATCAGGAACAGCTGGCCGAGGTAGCCGGCGCGATCCTCCTTCGGCCGCTTCTCGGCCCGTTGCCGCAACTGCTTGTTCGCCAGCACCGCCCCGATGCTGGCGGGCGCGGCCTGCACGGCGACCATGCCGACCGCCTCCCGCGGCGAGGTGTCGAAGGTCAAGAGCGCGAAGACAGTCAGAAGGCCGGCGGAAATGACGAAGCCGACCAGCAGAGCGGCCAGCGCGTCGAGCGCGTCGTCGGCGGCGTTGGTGGTGTCGCGAAAGCCCACGAACCGGCTGAGGCCGAAAACCACGGCGGCGATGACCAGCACGAACAGCCCGAGCCGAAGGCGGTCCATGTGGAAGCCGAACTCCCACATCTCCATGGTCATCAGCAGGGGGAAACTGAAGATCAGCGCGCCCGCCGCGGCCCTGGAGAGGCCCCGGACGTATTTCTCCTCCCCCTGCGCGTGCGCCGCGGCGCCCATGCCTGCTCCACCCATTCCGGCGTCCCTTGCGCCGGGTCCCGGGCGAACGGGCGACGGCCGAGCTTGGTTCCTGCAGAAGCCGGCCGCGTCACGCCGACTTTCGCCCCCTCGGCGAGACGCATTGACACCTTGGCCGTCTGGCGGGCCATCTTCGACGGCAGTCTGCGTCCGGGCCTGGCGTGGATCTTGCGGGCGCGCGCCGAAACAGCGCGTGAGCGACGGGGGTTGCGATGTTTGGGACGGACGGCGACGATACGCTTCATGGGACCGCCGGCGACGACGAGATCTATGGTGTCGGCGGAAACGACTCGATCGTCGGCGCGGCGGGCCTGGACCTGCTGGACGGCGGCGACGGCGCCGACACGATCCTGGGCGGCGCGAGCGTCGACTGGCTGTACGGCGGCGCCGGCGACGACCTCGTCACCGACGACGGCAAGGCCGACAACTACAACGAGCTGCACGGCGGCGACGGGCGCGACAGCCTTTCGGCCTCCAGCGGGTTCGTCGTGCTGCTGGGCGACGAGGGCGACGACCGCCTGACGCTCACGGGCAGCGCCGGCGGCCTGCTGGACGGCGGAACCGGAAACGACGTGCTCGGCGGCGGCGACCTCGTCGACGAACTGCACGGCGGCGCTGGCGCAGACACGCTGCGCGGCGGCGGCGACATGGACGTCTACGCAGGATCCCTGGCCGAGCTCGACGGCGATCTCCTGGAGGACTACGCGTTCGGCGAGCAGATCCGCGTGGTCGGCGCGGGCCTGTCGGCCGGCGCCCTCAGCCTCGGGGCCGAGAACGGCCGCACCTACCTCGCCATCGACGCGGACGGCGACGGTCACGCCGATGCGCGGATCAACTTCGCCCAGCAATTCGACGGCGCGGTGATCGTCGCGACGGACGCCTACCAGCAGTCCACGATCCGCATCGTCAGCAACGCCGGCTACGGGACGCCCAGCCCAGGGGACGACTACCTCGTCGGGACCGCGGCCGCCAACAGCATCAACGCGCTCGCGGGCCGCGACGAACTTCTCGGACTTGCGGGCGACGACAGCCTCTCGGGCGGGGCGGACGACGACACCATCCACGGCGGCGACGGCGCCGACCTGCTGGACGGCGAGGACGGCTTCGATCAACTCCACGGCGGCGCCGGGAACGACACCCTCACCGACAGCGGGACCGATTGGGGCGACGCGCGGCTGTACGGCGACGGCGGCGACGACCTCATCTTCATCGAGCGGGGAACGGCTCAGGCCGACGGGGGCGCCGGCGACGACGAGATCTCGTTCAGGCTCGAAGCGGCGGGCGCGGCCTACGGCGGTCAAGGCGCGGACACGCTGGTCGGCGGCCTTCAGGCCGACAGCCTCAGCGGCGGCGCGGACGCCGACGTCCTGATCGGCGGAGGCGGCAAGGACATTTTCGAGGGCTATGCGCCCGACCTGAACGGCGATCGCATCGCCGACTACCAGTTCGGCGAAGCGATCCGTATCCTGAGCGCCACGACAGGCGCCGCGGCCGTGCGGCTCGCCGCCGCCGGGGTCGACACCCTGTTGCAGATCGACGCCGACCGCGACGGCGTCTTCGAGACCAACCTCACCCTGAGCGGATTGTCCGGCGGGCAGCTGGCGGTCGGCGAGGAAGACCTGACCACCACCGTCGTGACGGTGACCGCCAACCGGCCGCCGGTCGCGCCCTCGTCCAAGTCGTTCACCACCAACGAGGACACCGCGACGCACGTGGCGGTGGGCGCCAGCGATCCCGAAGGCGACCCGCTCGTGCTCGCCATGAAGGCGGGCTCTGGACCGGCTCATGGCAGCGTCAGCTTCACCGACGCCGGCTTCGTCTACGCGCCGCATGCGAACTATAACGGCGCGGACGCCTTCATCGTGACGATCAGCGACGGCCGCTCGGTGATCGAACAGTCGGTCAGCGTCACCGTGAAGGCGTTGAACGACGCGCCGACCTTGATCGCGCCGCCGGACCAGGACGCGGCTCAGGGAAGCTTCGTCAGTCTGGACCTCAGCCGCTGGTTCTCCGACGTTGACGGGGACGCCCTCGCCTACAGCGTCACCCAGGCGAGCGGGGCGGCGCTGCCCACATGGCTCAAGCTCGACGGCGCCGTGCTTTCCGGCACGCCGACCGGCGTCGAGGACCTGGTCAGCATCAAGGTGACGGCGCGCGACCCGGGCGGGCTCGCCGTCAGCGACACCTTCGACCTCCTCGTCGGGCGCAGCTTCACCGGCGGCGGCGGCGCAGACCGCTACACCGGGGGCCGCGGGGACGACACCATCAACGGGGCCAAGGGCGCCGACGAGCTGAACGGGGCGGCCGGCGACGACCTGATCATCGGCGGCGCGGGCGACGACCGCCTCACCGGCGGACTGGGCGCCGACGTGTTCGTGTTCGGCTCCAAGACGGGTCGCGACAGCATCAGCGACATGACGATCGGCCAGGACCTGATCCGGCTCGAGGGCGTCGGCGCGAGCGGCTGGCAGATGGTGAAGGGCAACACCGTTGTCAGCCTCAGCGACGGAGGCGCCATCACCCTGGTCGGACGGACGCTGACGGACGCGACCTACAGCGCCCTCTTCGGCTAGCTCGGCTCGCGAAACTCTCGGAAGCGCGCCTCCATCAGACCGAATATGCCGAAGGCGATGAGCCCGGCTGCGATCAGCGCGAGCATGGGGGCCCCGCCGGGCTGGTGGGTGAGCGCGTCCAGAGTGGCGCCCATGCCGCGGGTCTCGTCAGGATTGCGGGAAAGGCCGGCGCGGATGATGAACACGCCCATCAGCCCGAACGCCGCCCCGCGCGCGATATAGCCCGAGCGGCCGAGCGGCTTGGCCAGGCGTCGAAGCCTTGGCGAGCAGTCCAGGCCCGACTGCAGCCGTCCGGACATGCCGTGCATGACGTTGAGCACGCCGCACGCGATCAGGGCCGCGCCCAGTCCCATCAGGAGCAGCGATCCGAAGGGCAGGCCGAGCAGGAAGGTCGCCTGCGTATCCGCCTTGCGCTCGTCGGCCTCGTCGAGCTCGCCCAGTTCGTCGAGCAGTTCGAGGAGCGAGAAGCTCAGTCCGGCGTAGACCAGGGCGCTGATCCCCTGGCCGCCCCGTTTGACCAACCCCTTCGCCGAGCTTCCTTCGTGATCGGGGTCGAAAACGGCCTGGATGCTGCGGCAGAGCGCGAAGCAGCCAAGCCCCGCCGCGATCAGAACCAGCCACACCTTGCCAAGCGGCGCCGTCGCCAGCGGCTCCAGGGCCCCCAGCATGCCCTTGGGATCGTCTCCGACGCCGCTTGCCGCGCGTAAGGCGAGCAGGCCGACGCTCACATAGACCACGCCGCGCGCCGCGTAGCCGACACGGGCCGCAAGCAACATGGGCGAAAGCCGAGGCGTGGTGTTGATGGTAGACGAAGTCATGGCGCCGCTGATCGAACGAGGAACCGCGCCGCCTGTTCCGGGCGGAGGGAGCCGTTCGACGGGCGAAGTGTTAGCGTCGCGGCATGTGCCTTTCCTGTCCGTCTTTCAGCCGTCGCGTCCTGCTGGGAAGCCTCGTGGCCGTTCCGCTGGTCGGTTGCAGCGACAACGCGCGAACGGGGCGGCGGCAGCTGGCCTTCGTCCCGGACGCGCAACTCGCCCAGCTCGCCGACCAGGCCTGGGACGAGCTGACGTCCCGCACGCCGATCTCGAACGACAAGGCGATGAACCAGCGCCTGGCCAGGGTTGCGGCGCCGATCACCCGAGCGAGCGGCCGCGACGACCTGAGATGGGAGTTCGTCGTCTTCGACTCGGCGGAGCTCAACGCCTTCGTCCTGCCCAACGGGAAGGTCGCGGTGTTTCGAGGCATGATGGAGTTCGTGGGCGGCGACGACGAGCTGGGCGCCGTGCTCGGGCACGAGGTCGCCCACATCCTGGCGCGGCACCCGGCGGAGCGGGTGAGCCAGCAACTGGCCGCCCAGGCCGGGGTCACGCTCGCCCAAGTCCTGCTCGGCGGAGACAACGGCGAGAACGCCGAACTCGTGGGCAGCGTGCTGGGCCTCGGCGCTACCTACGGCGTCCTGCTGCCCTACTCGCGCACTCATGAGCTCGAGGCGGACCGCATCGGCGTCGACCTGATGAAGAAGGCCGGGATGCAGCCGCTCGGCGCGGTGCGGTTCTGGGAGCGGATGATCGCTCGCCAGGACCGGCAGAACGTTCCGCTCGAGGCCCTGTCGACGCACCCCGCAGACGGGCGACGGCTGGCCGAGCTTCGCGCCGCAGTCGCCGCTCGCCCTGCATAGCCGGCTGTCAGCCGGGCTCCTGCGGACTCTCCGCGTCCTCCGCGCCGGTCAGGCCGGCCAGCCGCATGACCGTCCGGTGTTCCTCGACCTGCGCTTTGACCGCGTTGATCTGCTGGCGGAGATTGGCGAGCGCCGCCTCCCCCTCGTCGGCGGGGGGAAGGGTGCGAGGTTCGGGCGGTACGCGGGACATGGCGTGAGAACCGACAACGAAGTGTCGGGTTCCCGACGCTCGGGGAGATCAGGCCCCCGCCGGCGCCTCGCGCTGCTCGACCATCACCAGCAGGCGCTCCATGGCGGAGTCGCGCACCCCCTCTTCCCTGAGGTGGTGCACGAGGTCGCGCAGGTAGTCGATGTTGGGGCCGGACAGTCCCCTGGAGCCGGCGATGAGGTTCGCCTGCCGCTCCAGGCTGAGGTCGCCGGCCCACTGGGCGTGGCGCTCGTCCGACAGAAAGACCAGCGCCGGCACGCGCCGCCCGTCGGCCAGCCGCACCGCCTTGCGCGCCTCGATGTAGGTCTCGGTCGGCTGCTCGCGCTCGAGCAGATAGGCGTAGGTCTCGGGCCAGTCGGCCTGCGCCACGCGATAGGCGGCGCCGCGGACCGCGCCGCCGGGCGCCAGGCCGAGCACCAGGCCGGGCCGCTCATAGGTGCCGCGGTGGTGGACCGAATAGATGCAGAAGGCGCGCCGGCGCCCGTGCAGGGTGGCGGCGGCCCGCTCGGCGAAGGGGAACCCCGGCCGCCACATCAGCGAGCCGTATCCGAAGACCCAGTGCTCGTCCGCCATCCCGCCCCGCGCTAAGAAGGTCCCATGTCTGTGCACGATCCGAAGACCGGCCGTAAACCCCGCAGGCTCGGGCTCTACCTGCCGTTCCTGCTTTTGCTCGCCGCCGCCGTCGCCTGGAGCGGCTATTGGCTGTGGGCGCGCAGCCAGGTGGTGGCGCGGCTCGACGCGGCGAGCGCCGACCTCGCCCGCGCCGGCTATCAGCTCGGCTGGAGCAAGCGAATGGTCGGCGGCTATCCGTTCCGCCTGGACGTCACTCTTTCCGACGCGCGTATACGCGACCCGTCCGGCTGGGCGATTGAAGCGCCGCGGCTGGAAGGCGAGGCCTTCGCCTACGCTGCTGGCGATTGGGTGCTGGCCGCGCCGCAGGGACTGACCGTCGTGCGCCCCGCGGGCGGTCCCATCGCGGTCGGCGGCAAGGTGCTGCGGGCCAGCCTGAACAGCCTAGACAAGCATCCGCCCAGCTTCTCCTTCCAGGGCCAGGGCCTGACCTTCAGACCGCCGCCGGGCGCGGAGCCCTTTTTCCTGACCGAGGCCGAGCTCGTCGAGCTGCACCTGCGGCCCGGTCCCGCCGACGAGGGCGGCGCCTTCCTGCGGGTCGACAAGGGCAAGGCCAGGCTGACCGGCCTGTTCGGCCGCATCGCCGGCGACAAGCCGGTGGCCATCGAATGGAACTCGACGCTGTCGAAGATGAGCGCCTTCACAGGCGGCGACTGGCGCGCGGCGGTGCGGAACTGGTCGGACGCGGGCGGGCTGATGACTGTCCGCGCCGGCAGCAAGGTCTCGGCCGGCGAGGCGGTGATCGAGGCGAGCCAGGGCCAGCTCGGCGTCGGCCGCGACGGGCGGCTGCGGGGCGTGCTCGCGGTTGCCCTGAAGCAGGCGCCCCGCGCGCTGGGCGCCATGGCCGACAGCGGCGTCGTGCCCGGGACCGCCGCGCATGCGGCGAGCGCGGTGGCCGCGGCGCGGCAGGACGGCGACACGGCCCGGGCCAGCATCAACTTCCAGGCGGGGCTGACCACCCTTGGGCCCGTGGCGCTCGGCCCGGCGCCGCGGGTCTACACGCCGGACTGATCGCAGCCCTCCGCCCGCCGGCGCGTTTGCCTGCGTGAACGCAGGAGGTGACCATGGCGGCGGACAAACCGCAGAGCCGTCCCGAGCCGCCGCAGCCGGCGCCCGGAAAGCCCTCGGTCTACGGCGGCCAGTGGGGCAGCAGCGGCAAGCAGAACCAGGACGAGGACAAGGGCCACAAGGACCGGCCCGCCCCGATCAAGACCCCGAGCGAGCCCGAGGGCGAGCCGGGGGAATCGTAGAACTCCCTCTTCTCCGTCACGGCCCGGCTTGTCCGTCCCGGCCCAAAGCATCGCCATAGCTGATGCGGCGCGACATCGGGATGGGTCGCCGGGACAAGCCCGGCGATGACGGATTGATTATCTGCTCGCCCGCTCCGCCAGCAGCCGCCGCACCGCCGCCGCCGCCTGGGCGGTCGCGTCGACCGGGGCGCGCGGCGTCGGATCGGTCCAGGCGCCGTCGAAGATCCGCACCAGGCCGCGGCGCACCAGATTGTCGACGAAGTTCCGCTGCGCGCGCCGCAGTGGCGGGGTGAACAGCTCCACCGGATGCGGCGTGGCGAGCGCCTCGGAGACCATCGAGGTGCTGTCGGCCGTGACCACCAGCCGGTCGGCGAGCGCCAGCAGGCCAAGGTAGGGGTTCTCGCCTTCGCGGTTCCAGGTCCAGAACGCCGGGTCCTGCGCGCCAGCCTGGACGAAGAGGGCCAGGACCGCGTCGGGCGTGCGCCGCGAGGGGGTGACGACGACCCCGCCGCCGCTCGCCCGCCGCAGCGCCTGGATGCCCGCGAGCAGCGCCGCGCCCTCGTCAGCGCCGAACGGGGCGCGGCCGGCGGGACCGCCGAGGACGACGCCGATCAGCGGACGCGGGAGCCGCGCGAACGGCTCGCGCCAGGTCGCCGCCGCCGCCGCCAGTCTGGCCGGCGTGACGTCGTGCAGGCTGGTCGCCACCTTGACCACGTTGGGTCCCTCCACATGGTCGTGCTCCATGGCCACGATGAGGTCGAAGGCCCCTGCACCGCCCCGCGGGTCCTGCACGTGGACGAGCAGCGGCGCGCCGCCCGCACGGCGGCGCACGGCCCGCGCGATCAGGGCCGAGCGGCGGCCGCAGGAGACCACGAGATCCGGCCAGGGCGGCTCGACCCGGTCGCTGCCGGGGGTCAGTCCGCACAGGATCAGTTCGCCCCACGGCGCCTTGCGCCAGGGGGAGCGGGCGATGACGGCCTTTTCGATCACCTGCCCCGCCACCGCGCGGGCGAGGCCGCGGGCCTGGGTGCGCATGCCGGCCTCGCCGGTGGTCAGCGCCCAGGCGGTCGCTGCTGATGGTTGATCCCCGCCCTGCACGCGCCTGAGTAACGCGCGCCGCGGCTCGCCCGCAAGGCGGTCAGGCGACCGCGCGCACCGGCGCGGACTGGACGGCTCGGGCCGGGGCCAGCCGATATTCGATGGCCCCCATCCAGCCGAGGCCCTTGTAGGTCTCGTAGCCCGGCGTCAGCGCATAGGCGACGAGCCTGTCGCCGGTCACGTGGAAGCCGCGCTCGGGCAGTTGGGCCGGGAGGTCGTAGGTCTCGGTCAGCACGCCCTGGCCGTCGGAGGCGGCGATCACGCGGCGACGGCCGTCGAGCAGCATGACCCGCGCGCTCTGCTTTTCGTCGTCCGACAGCCCGACCCCGCCGACCACGGTCGCGGCCTGCGGCGCCCAGTCGAAGAAGATGCCGAGCGCTCCCAGAGGCTGGCCGTCGGGCTGGGCTCCGCGGCGGATCGCCGTGGCGTAGGTGGCCACCGGCGCGTCGCTCAACGCTCGCGACCGCTCCACGTCGGCCACGACGTAGTCGTCGCCGTCACGGGTCGCCATGGCGTCGCGGAACCAGCGCTCGCGCGAGACGTCCAGTCCCACCGCGCCGGGATAGGCGCGCGGCCGCCCGTTGGCCACGACGCGGCCCGTGGCGTCCACCACCCAGAGGTCCAGGTAGACGGTGTAGGAGCGCAGGATGGTGTCGAGCCGCTCGGTCGCATAGCTGGCGGAGGCGCTGCTCGGCGCTTCCAGCGCCTCGACCACGGCGCTGTCGGTCGCCCACCAGCGCACGTCGCAGGAGCGTTCGTAGAGGTTACGGTCGATGATTTCCACGGCGTTCAGCGCGATGTCCTGCAGCCGCGCCCCGCGGAAGTTCACCATCAGCTCGCCGCCGGCCGTCTCGATCTGGGCGACATTCTCCTGCACCGCGGCGCGGAGCGCCTGGGCCACCTCGGTGATGTGGTCGGAGACGGAGCCCATCTCGTGGGCGACCACGCCGAAGGCCGCGCCCGAGGCCCCCGCCCGCGCCGCCTCGATCCTGGCGTTCAGGGCCAGCAGGCGAGTCTGCCGCATGATGCTCTCGATCTGCGCGATCTTCTCGCTGGTGACGCGAGAAACCTCGAGCGCAAGCGCCAGAATATCGTCCTGCATAGACGGCTCCATCGATTACACACAGGAGGTCGCCAGCAGATATTAAACAGGCGCTAACGCAGGAAATCAGCCCAACACTGACAACTTCGACAAAAAACCGATCTACTCTTAGGTTATTCAACCTACAGGGTTTGACGGCGAGGATGACAACCGGTCAAAGCCAATTCGCCTTGCCTATATTTGACCCACTCTGCCTAGTTAATGCGCTAACCGATCGCCAAATGGTTTGGTGGCGGGATCGCGCGATGCGTGCAGGCGCCGCCAGCCGCCGTTCGAAGGCCAAAATTTTTTCAGGCTGCGCCACTGTCGGTCTTCGGCAGGCCAATGCGCCGGAAAGTCATGCGGCTGTAGCGGCTGTCGAGATGCTCGAGTTCGAGCCATCCGGAGCTCCCGCCGCAGGGCTTGTAGATCGGGAAGGTCTTGAGCATCGCCAACGTCGCAGCGCTCTCCAGCGGCGTGTAGAAGGAGCAGTCGATGTCGTTGAAGTGCGGCTGCTGGACCCAGTGGCGCATCTGCTCCGAGGTGAGCGCGAAGAAGCCGGCGTGGGGGTTGCGGGCGCGGGCGAACGCGAGCTCGCGTCCTGGGATCCGCTGGCGCAGCGCAGGCTCGTCGGGAAGGGCCTGGACATATTTGTCGATGGCGTCGTTCGGCAGATCGCCGTCGATGTAGGTCTTCAGCGCCGGGCCCTGCAGGTTCCACTCGAAGCGGTTGGGCATCAGCAGCCGGCGCCAGCCGAAGGTTTCGGCGAAGCCGGCGATCTTACTAAGCAAGGTCCCCTCCGCGGGCCGCAGGTCGTCCTCGCTGTAGACCAGCATGTCGTAGGCGTTGCGCAGGTCGGCGAACAGGCGGTGCGCGCCGAACGGCAGCAGCCGCGGGTTCTGCACCGCCACCTGCACGAGCTTCACCCGATGACGGGCGCAGAACTCCGCGTCGAGCAGATGATCCTCCCCGGTCACAAGCACGACAATATCGAGCGCGTCCTCCGCACCGGCCACCGGCTCGAACACCTTGCGCTCGACGTTGAGGATGCTCGCCGCTCCGAGATGCCCGCGCCAGGCCTCGATCACCGAGCGCACCGCGCGCGCCCGCTCCTCCTGCGCCTCCGCCGCTTCGGAGCTGTGGGTGGCGTTCTCTTGGGCGCGATAGAAATGCGCAATGGCCAGCAGGACCTTCATCCTCAGGCCATCTACCAGGGCCGTGCCCGGCGATCCATGGGCGCGCTGCCTGCGGACAGATCCTCCCCCTCGCTAGCTTCGCGGGAGCTCCCCCGGAGAGGGAGCATCTTACGCGCGAGGCGGCCGCTTCACTCCTTCCCCTGCCGCTTCCGGCGCTGCTGGAGGTCGTAGGACAGCCAGCGCAGGACCATGCCAGCGACCGACGTCGCCATGCCCGCAATCAGGCAGATCACGAGCCACCGTTCTTCGGACGCGCTTTTCCAGGACACGACGCCCAGCAGGACGACGCTGAGGGTGGAGACGAGGTAGCCGGTCGACTTGATGGCCAGGAGCATGGAGGCCGCCCGGCGCGTCTCGGCCCTGCTGGCCTCCGAGCATCCCTGACCGGATTCGAAGCTGGCCGACGCCATCAAACACGAACGGCCAAGTCGGCCTCCCGTTCCGACCGCGGACTTAAGGTCAGGCCGCGCGCCGAGGGCTGGAAAACCTCGCCCAGCCGCCTCGGCGCACGCGACGGGCGAGCGCGCCGAGCGCATCGCCGATGTGCTCGGCGACCCAGTTCACCAGGTTCTCGCCGGGCCGGCGTCGGCTCGTGACGAAAGCGGCGATGCAGATGCCGGCGAAGACCGCCATCGGCCCGCCGATGGCGACGCTCGCGGGCAGATTTCCGTTAGCGGCCATCCCCTGGGTGAAGATCATCGATGTCTGGAAGACGAACAGGAGAACGGCGGCCACCGCCATCGCCGGAGCCGAACCTGCGCGCTTCGCCGTCAAGGCGAACGGGGCCGCCAGCAGCGGCATGAGCGGAAGCGCGATCGCCCGCGCCAGCCGCGAGTAGAGCTCCGCCAGCAGGGTCTGGCGCGAGAGGACCGGCGGCTCGCGGCCGAACCCCTGCTGGGCGAGTTCGACGAGCGTGAGCTCGGATTCGATCGCGCCCCGCGCCCGCAACAGCCTGGCGGCGGGGATCAGGGGCAGCGGCGCCTTCAACCGGTCGAAGGTAAACAGCCGCGCCGCGCCGCCGGCGGGCGTACTGAGCACCTCGCCGCGGTGCAGTTCAAGGATCAGGCTCCGGTCGTCATGGCTCCTGAACACGTCGGCCCGCGCGGCGGTGATCACCACCTCGCGACCCTGCAGCAGCCGGCGAATGAAGACGCCCTTCAGGGTGCGCCCTGTCGGATCGGCCTCGTCGGCGGTCAGCGTCAGGTCCGGCGAGGGCGAGAGCAGCGCCTCGGACTGAATCTCGCCGTTCCACCCGGCGTTCGCCGCAGCGTGAAGCACCGCGCGGTAGCCGTAGCGGCTGTACGGCTGCATGAAGCCGTACAGCACGAGGCTGAACGCCATTAGAACCAGGCCGAGCGCAACCAGCGGCGCGGCGATCCGGCCCAGCGACACCCCGCTGGCCAGCATCGCGTCGATTTCCGAGCCCTGGTTGAGCCGATTAACGACGATGAACAGCCCAATAAAGAAGCCCGCCGGAAGGACCAGCCCGATGTAGTGGGGCGTCAGCTGCACCGCCAGGCGCAGGATGAAGTGAGCGCCCCGGCTGCTCTGAGCCAACAGATCCACCGAGCGGAGAAGGCGCTCGAGGAGCAAGGCGAGCCCGGCGCTCATCAACACCGCGCCCATCGCCGGCAGGGTTCGGCGGAGCAAGTAGAGGTCGAGCTTGAACACGGCCTTGAGCCCCCGCACGGCCAACTCGCAGGCCCACGAAACACTTGGGCGTCGGCAGGCTGTGCCCGTCCCGCGCGTCAGCCATGTGACGGCCGCCACGGCCCGCGGCGCCATTCCGCGGCCTCAAAGCACTCCCAATCGTGCCCCGCAACCCTCCTGCGCCTGACGTCGTTGATAGCCAAGCTGCTCCCCCAGCGAGTTCCTTTGATTTCCACCCAGCCGACATGAGACAGCTCGTCACATGCTGCGCCCGCGGCGTCAGCCGCTGGGCGGCCGTGGTCGGGCTCGTGACGCTTTTCTGCGCCGGCCCGGTGGCCGCGCAGGACGCGCCGTCCCCACAGACCGGCCAGGCCGTCGCGGCGGGGCTCGCATCGCCGCCGCCGCAGGCGCCGCCCCAGCCGAGGGTTTTCGACCCCGCGCGGGCGGACGATGTGCTCACCCGTCTGCAGAACCGGCTGGCGACGACCACCGACGATGAGGATCTCGCCACCCTCGCCAGACGCACGGCGAGGATCGAGGCGGCGGCCAGCCGCACCTTGGCCGACCTCGAGGCCCGAGCGACGCAGACCCAGGCGGAGATCCGCCGGATCCCCGTCCGGCGCCGCCCGCGCGAGGGCGAGGCCGAGGCGCGCGCCGCGCTCTTGGCCCAGTCCGCGCAGATCCAGGCCGCCGCCGCCCAGGCTCGCGGCGTCGCGGTTCGAGCGGACGCCCTCTACAACACCATCGCCGAACGCCGCCGGGCCGGCTTCAGCGGACGCGTTCTCCAGCAGACCGCCTCGCCGCTCGAACCCGACTTCTGGACCTCGGTCGCCGGCATGATGGACGACGACGTCCGCCGGCTCGGGACCGTGGCGCGCCGCATCGCGGCGACGGCCCTGGCCGCCCCCGAGCCGCGCGGACTGATCGGCCTCGCCGCCGGCGTCATGGTCGCCATCGTGATCGCCTGGCCGCTGCGCCGGATCCTGCTGCGCCTGGGACGCCGCCGGGCGAAGGCGCTGGACAAGCCGCAGGCCGCTCACGTCGCCGCGGCGGTCTGGCGGCTCGTCGTGGAGATCGCAGCGCCGACGCTTGCGATCGCCGCGATCCGCCTCGGCGCCCGCTGGGGCGGCCTGCTGGCGCGCCCGGCAGACCAGCTCGCGGACGGCGTCGTCAGCGCGGTGGCCTGGGCCGCCACGGTGCTGGCCGTCGGCCACGCGCTGGGCGTGAGAGGCGACGGCGGCCGGGGCCTGCTCCGGCTGGAGGAAGCGCAGGCCAGGCGCGGCCGCTCGACGCTCTGGGTCGTGGCGCTGGTCACCGCCTCGGGCGCATTTCTCCAGCGGCTCAACTTCGTCGTCGGCGCGAGCGTCGCGGCGACCATCGCGGCGAACGCCCTGATCGCGCTCGCCTACGCCGCCGCGGCCTTTCTCATCCTTTTGAGTTTCGGCCTGGGCGGCGCTCGCGACGTGCAGGCCCAGGACTCCGCACGCGAGCCGCCGCCGGCCTCGCCGGTCTGGACGGTGATCTCGCTGGCGCTGGCCGCCGCCATCGTCGGCGCCGTGGGCGCGGTGCTGCTGGGCTACACCACGCTTGCGGCTCTGATCGCGGGCCAGATCTTCTGGCTGAGCCTGCTCGGCGCCACGACCTATATCCTGATCCGTTTCATCGACGAGATCTTCGGCGCCCTGTTTCGGCGGCGCAGCCGGACCAGCCTCGCCCTGCAGCGCCTGTTCGGCCTGCGCGGCTCGACGATCGCCCAGATCGGCCTGCTGATTTCGGCCACGCTGCAGCTCGTCGTGCTGCTGCTCGCCGTTCTGCTCGCGATAACGCCTTTCGGCCAGAGCGGGCAGTTGCTGCTCACCCACCTGCAGGGCATGGGCGGCGACTTCCAGATCGGCAAGGTCTCCCTGTCCCCAACGGCTATCGCGGGGGGCGTGCTCACCCTGTTCGCGGGCGTCGGCCTCACGCACCTGGCTAGGTCCTGGGTCGAACGCCGGTACCTGCCGGTGACCGCGTGGGACATCGGCGTCCGGAACTCGGTGGCCACGGGAGTCTCCTACCTCGGGGTCATCATCGCGCTCATCTGCGGCCTCGCGGTCACCGGCGTGGGAGTCCAGCAGATGGCGCTTGTGGCGAGCGCGCTCTCGGTCGGCATCGGCTTTGGCCTGCAGCAGATCGTGCAGAACTTCGTCGCCGGCGTGATCCTGCTGGTCGAGCGTCCGGTGAAGGTCGGCGACTGGATCAATGTGGGCGGGGTGGAGGGCGACGTGCTCGACATCCGCGTGCGCGCCACCGACATCCGCGGCCTCGACGGCTCGACCGTGATCGTGCCGAACTCCAGCCTGATCACCACCAATGTGCAGAACAAGACCCGCGGCGGCGCCAAGAGCCGCATCCAGCTGCAGCTCACGATCACCAAGGCCGAGGACGTGAGCAAGGCCCGCGACGCCATCCTGGAGATCGCCGCCGGCCGGCCAGAGATCCTCAAGGAGCCCCCGCCGAAGGTGTTCATCGAGGCGCTGACCGCAGGCGGCGGCGCCACCCTCAGCGTCTGGATGCACATCGCCGACCCACGGGCCGGCCAGGGCGTCCGCAGCGACCTCTACTTCGCCCTGCTCGAGGCGCTGCAGCAGAAGAACGTGGCGCTGTGAGCGGGAGAGACGCTGTCAGCCGGCCGGCCTCACGCCGTAACGCTTGAAATATTCCCAGCGCGCCGTCTCCGTCCGCTCGTAGAGCGCCGCAGCCGGCCGCGAGCGCTTCACCCGATGGAACACGGGCCACCTTCGTGAATTGCGGCGCTAAGGGAGCTCGGCGCCCCGAGCGAGGGCAGGTCGCACATGTCGGATTTGCGCCCGTGGGTACGATGCACGGTGGGACTGCTGGCGGTGTGCGCGGTCGCCTTGGCGGGCTGCGAGGCTGAAAAGCGGGAACTTGGGGCTGGTCCGCCGCTGACGCCGCCGACCGGTCCGAACGACGCCAGGGTCAAGCTCTACGACACCAACCGTTACGAGGCGTCGGAAGGCGGGCGCACCTTCCGCTGGGCGGGTTGCGACAGCTGCCACAGCGACCCCGCCCCTGGATATCTCGACCTGAACGACGACGTCTGGCGGCAAGGCGGTTCTGTCGCCGCGATCTACCAATCCATCGCCAACGGCGCGCCCGGCATGCCGGCCTATGGCCAGAGGCTGACGCCGCAGCAGATCTGGCGGCTGGCGGGATACCTTCACGGCCAGAACAAGCTCAAGCCGGAGGTGCGCGAGCGCAACGCCAGCGCCCAGGAGGGCGAGCCCTCGGGTGCGACCTGGTCGGGGCCGCTCTCTTGAGGCCTCTCACACCGCTCGCGCTGGTGCTGGTGCTCGGCGGGTGCGCGGGACGCCAAAGCGTGCTGGATCCGGCTGGCGAGCAGGCTGCGACCCTGCACGGACTGCTCGGACTGATGCTGATCGTGTGCGGGATAGCCTATCTCCTGGTCCTGACGTTCCTTGCGGCGGCGCTCTGGCGAGGCCGTCGGCGCCTGAACCCCGAGCCCGCGGCGACGTCGGACGACCGCCAGCTGAATGTCGGCCTGACGGCCTGGGCGGGCTTGATGACGCTCGGCATCTTCGCGCTGGCGGCCGCCAGCTTCCTCGTCGACCGGACGCTGGCGCGCCATGACGAGCAAGCCGCCGGCGACATCCGCGTCACCGGCCATCAATGGTGGTGGCGAATCGAGTACCGCGACCCTGCCGGCCGCGGCTGGATTGAGACCGCCAACGAGCTGCACCTGCCCCAAGGGCGGCCGATGCGCCTCGAGATCCGCTCCGCCGACGTGATCCACTCGTTCTGGATCCCCAACCTCAGCGGCAAGATCGACATGGTCCCCGGCCGCGCCAACCACCTGACGATCACGCCGCAGCGCCTGGGTTGGGTGCGCGGCCAGTGCGCCGAGTTTTGCGGCGTGCAGCACGCCCGCATGGCGCTGGAGGTGAAGGTCGATACGCCGGCCGACTACGCCGCCTGGCTGAGCGGCCAGGCGCGCGTCGCCGCGCCGCCGCAAGATCCCCAAGCGGCGCGCGGCCTCGCCCTGATCGCCACCGGAACCTGCGGCTCCTGCCATTCCATCCGTGGCGCCGGCCCCGAGGCGCGCGCGGCGCCGGACCTGACGCACCTGGCCTCCCGCCGCAGCCTGGCGGCCGGGACCCTGCCGATGAGCCGCACCGCGCTGATGGGCTGGATCACCCAGCCCCAGGCGCTGAAGCCCGGCGCTGAAATGCCCGCCTCCAACCTGCCGCCAGCCGACGTGCTGGCGATCACTCGCTACCTCGAGAGCCTGCGATGAGCGTCGCCGCCACCCACGACGAACGCCTGGCCCGCACCTGGGGCGACGCCGGCGGCCTGTGGGGCTTCATCACCACCGTCGACCACAAGCGGATCGCCGCCCGCTACATCGTGCTCACCATCGCGCTCCTGGTCCTCGACGGCCTGCTGGCCATCGACATGCGCCTGCAGCTCGCCTTCCCCGCCCTGAAGCGGCTGGAGGCCCAGGGCTACAACGAGTCCTTCAGCCTGCACGGCTCGGCGATGATGTTCCTGGTCTCGGTGCCGGTGATGGAGGCGATGGCGATCTGGCTGGTGCCGCTGATGCTGGGTCAGCGGAACATGGCCTTCCCGCGCCTGAACGCCTTCAGCTTCTGGATGTACCTGGGCGGGGTGCTGATGCTGTGGGTCCCGCACCTGGCCAACGTCACCCCCGACCTCGGCTGGTTCGAATATCCGCCGCTCTCCGGCCCCGGCTATTCGCCAGGCCACCGGGCGGACATCTGGGCGCAGATGATCACCTTTACCGAGGTGGCGGCGCTGGCGGCCTCGGTGAACACCTTCGTCACCATCATGCGCATGCGCCCGCCGGGCATGACGCTCGCCCGCATGCCGCTCTTCCTCTGGGCGATGCTGATCACCTCGTTGATGACCATCTTCGCCCTGCCGGCGGTGATGCTGGTCACCAGCATGCTGATCTCCGACCGGCTGGTGGCGACCCACTTCTTCGATGCGGCGATGGGCGGCGACGTGGTGCTGTTCCAGCACATCTTCTGGTTCTTCGGCCACCCCGAGGTCTACATCATCTTCATCCCGGCGCTGGGCTTCGTCGCCGCCATCACCGAGACCTTCTGCCGCCGCACGGTGTTCGGCTACGTCCCGCTCGTGCTGTCGCTGGTCGCCATCGGCGTGCTCGCCTTCGGGCTTTGGGTGCACCACATGTTCGCGGTCGGCCTGCCAAAGCTGGGCGCCAGCTTCTACACCGCCGCCAGCTTGGTGATCGCCATCCCGGCGGGGATTCAGATCTTCTGCTACATCGCCACCCTCTGGTCCGGCCGGCCGCGCTTCGCCACGCCGCTGATGTGGGTCTTGGCCTTCATCGTCACCTTCGTGATCGGCGGCCTATCGGGGGTGATGACCGCCTCGGCGCCGCTCGACCTGCAGCTTACCGACACCTATTTCGTGGTCGCCCACCTGCACTATGTGCTGATCGGCGGGGCCATGTTCCCGCTCTTCGGCGCCTTCGCCTACTGGTACCCCAAGGCGACCGGCCGGCTGCTGTCGGAGGCCTGGGGCAAGGTCGCCTTCTGGCTGATCGTCGGCGGCTTCAACCTCGGCTTCTTCCCCATGCACCTGCTGGGGCTGATGGGCATGCCGAGGCGGATCTACACCTATCCGGTCGAGACGGGCTGGCAGCCGCTGAACATCCTCGCCTCCGTGGGCGCGGCGATCGCCGGCGTCGGCGCCGCCGTCTTCGTGGGCAACGCGCTGGTCAGCCTCTGGCGCGGAAGGACCGCTGGCCCCAACCCCTGGGGCGGGGCGACGCTGGAATGGGCGACCAGCAGCCCGCCCCCGCCGCACAACTTCGACCAGATCCCCGTCGTCTCCGACCTCACCCCGCTGTGGCGCGACGAGCGGCAGGTGATGGAGGGGCTGGCCGACGACCACCGCGAGCTGCTGCTCACCACCGCCATCGAGGCCCGGCCCGACTACCGGCAACAGAGCCCCGACCCGTCGATCTGGCCGCTGCTCACCGCGCTGGCCGTCAGCGCCATGTTCGTCGGCAGCATCTTCACGCCCTGGGCGCTGGTCTGGGGCGCCCTGCCGATCGGCGCGGCGGTCACCGGCTGGTTCTGGCCCAAGAGGCGGACATGAGCGCCCAGCCTCCCGCCACGGTCGTCGGCGACGTCTCCGGCCTGCCGGACACGGCGATGGGGCCGCGCAGCCTGGTCTGGTGGGGCACGCTCGGCTTCATGCTGATCGAGGGCACGGCCTTCCTGCTGGCCGCCGCCGCCTACCTCTACCTGCGCGGACAGGCGACCACCTGGCCGCCGTCGGGCCATCCGCCGCCGGACCTGACGCTCGGCGCCCTTTTCACCGTCATCCTGCTGCTCAGCGAGATCCCGAACCGCTGGCTGGCCGCCAAGGCCAAGGCGCAAGAGACGCGGCCGGTGCGCCTGGGGATCGTCGTCATGTCGGTCCTGGGGATCGTGCTGATGGCCATCCGCTATCTGGAATTCGGCCGGCTCAACGTGAACTGGGACCACGACGCCTACGGCTCGGCGACCTGGATGCTGATGATCCTGCACGCCACCCACGTGCTCACCGACCTGGCCGACACCGTGGTGCTCGGCGCCTGCATCTTCACCCGCAAGATCACCGCGAGCCAGTTCTCGGACGTCAACGACAATTCCTTCTACTGGAGCTTCGTCGTGCTGACCTGGCTGCCGATCTACGCCCTGGTCTATTGGGGGCCGCGACTGCTGTGACCCGCGTGCTCGCCCCCATCCTGGCGTTCGGAATCCTAGGCTCCGCCGCCGCCTGGTTCGCCGCCCAGCAGGGCCAGGGCGCGCTCGTCTACTACCGGTGCGACGCCGCCGGCCCGCCGCTCGGCCTGGCGATCTGCCTTGCGGGTCTCCTCGCCTGCTGCGCCGCGTCATGGGCGAGCTGGCGCTGGAGCCGCAGCGACGCGCCCGACGCCCGGGTGCTCGGCCGCATCGCCATGGGCGCGGCGGCGATCTTCGCGCTGGCCCTGCTCGCCACCGTGCTCGCGACCCTGGTGATCCCGCCATGCGCGCACTGAGCCTCGCCCTGCTGCTCGCCGCCGTCGCCGCCGGGCCGGCCTCGGCCCATGCGACGGCGAGCGCCCAGGCCGGCTGGACCTGGGACGCCTGGATCACCCTCCCCCTGGCGCTGGCGCTCGCACTGTTCGCGGTCGGCTGGCGCAGGCTGGCGGCGCGCGCCGCCAACGGCCTTCCGAACCTGCGGCGCCGCGCCATCCTCTTCGGCGCGGGCTGGATCGTGCTGGCCGCCGCGCTGGTCAGCCCGCTGCACCAGGCCGGCGAGCGGTCGTTCAGCGCGCACATGCTGGAGCACGAGCTCCTGATGCTGGCCGCCGCCCCGCTGATGGCGCTGGCCGAGCCGTTGGCCGTGATGCTCTGGGCCTTCCCGGCTGCGGCGCGGCGGGCGATCGGACGCTGCCCCCAGGCGCTGCGCCTGGACGCGCTCATCCGCCCAGCGACCCAGCCGGCGTTCGCCACCCTGGCCCAGGCTGCGGCGCTCTGGCTCTGGCATGCCCCGGGGCTGTTCGACAGGGCGCTCGCCAGCGACGGCTGGCACGTCGCCCAACACCTGTCGTTCCTGGTCACCGCCCTGCTGTTCTGGAGCGCCATGCTGACACGCCGGCCGCGGAACCCCGGGCTTTCGGCTCTGTGCCTGTTCGTCACCTCGGTCGTCTCCGGGGCGCTGGGCGCGATGATGGCCTTCTCGCTGAGCCCCTGGTACCGGCCCTACAGCGAACTCGGCATGGCGCCGCTCGGCCTCACGCCGATGGAGGACCAGCAGTTGGCCGGCCTGCTGATGTGGATCCCAGGCGGGGCGGTCCACGCGGCGGCCGCGCTCGCCGTGGTCGCCGGAGCCTTGAAAGCCGGGACCGCGGCGCGCGTCGAGGCCCGCCATGGCGTTTAGGCCGCCCGGAAGCCTGGTTCTGGCGGCCGTCCTCCTGGGCCTCGGCTTCACGGGCGCTGCGACCTCGCTATCGGTGCAGCGCTGGCAGACCAAGAGCCGCGCGGCGGCGGCGGCGCACGAACTCACCGGCGGCGACGCGAAGCTCGGCAAGGCCACGTTCCGCGACCGCGGCTGCGGCAGCTGCCATTCGATCAAGGCTGTCGACGGCGCCGACGGCAAGGTCGGCCCCGCCCTCGACGGCGTCGCCGCCCGCAGCTTCATCGCCGGCGACCTGCCGAACGATCCGCAGCACCTCATTCCCTGGATCCAGCATCCCCAGGCCCATCGCCCGGGCGTGGGCATGCCGGAGACCGGCCTCACGGACGCCGAGGCGCGCGACGTGACGGCCTATCTCTACACGCTCAAGTGAGCATGGCGTTCCAGCCGCCTACTCCGGCCATTCCTCCGGCGACTGGACGGCCGAGCTGCTGATACGCACGGGCACGGCCTTGTAGGCCGGAGTGTGCGCCTTGCGGTCGTGGTGCGTCAGCGGCACGAGCGGGTTGCACTCCGGATAGTAGGCGCCGACGCAACCCTTGGGGATGTCATAAGGCACGATGCGCATCCCGCGCACGATGCGCTCGCGTCCGTCCGCGATGGCGGTCTCCAAGTCGACGTACTCTTCCGCCATGAGGCCGCGGGCGGCGATGTCCTCGCGATTCATGAAGACCACCCGGCGGGTGCCATGCACGCCGCGGAAGCGGTCCTCATAGCCGTAGACCGTGGTGTTGAACTGGTCGTTGCTGCGCAGGGTGATCAGCTGCAGCACGCCATCCCCGTCGAAGCTCTCGAGGTCGCCAGCGAAAAGCTGCGTCGGCGTGATGAAGTTCGCCTTGCCGGTCCGGGTGTTCCACTTGCGCTCCCGCGCCGCCAGCGGACGGGTCATGCCGCCCGGCTGGAACATCTTTTCGTTGAGGCCCTTGAAGGTCGCCGGCCAAGTCTTCTCGATGGCGTCGCGGATCCGCGAATAGTCCGCCACCCACTCCCCCCAGGGAACCCGCGAGTTGGGGTCCAGCGTCGCCTGCGCCATCGCCGCCACGATGGCGGGCTCCGAGAGGAGGTGCGGGCTGGCCGGCTTCACCTGCCCGCGCGAGCCGTGGAAGTGCGCCAGGCTGCTCTCCATCGAGACCGCCTGCGGCCCGGTCTCCTGTTCGTCGATCTCGATGCGGCCGAGACAAGGCAGCAGGTAGGCCACTTCGCCGTGCACCACGTGGCTGCGATTGAGCTTGGTGGCCACGGCGACCGTCAGCCGCAGCTTGCGCCAGGCCGCTTCGACCACCGGCTGCTCCGGTGCGGCGCGCACCATGTTGCCGCCCAATGCGACGAAGGCCTTCACCTTGCCCGAAATCATCGCCTCGCAGGCGGTGACGGTGGTGTAGCCCTCGTGGCGCGGCGGCTCGAACCCGTAGAGCTCCTTCAGCTTGTCCAGCGGCGCGAGCTCGGGCTTCTCGGTGATCCCGACCGTGCGCTGGCCCTGGACATTGGAGTGACCGCGCACCGCGCAGACGCCGGCGCCGGGCTTGCCGATATTGCCGCGAAGCAGCAGCAGGTTGATCACCATCTGCACGTTCTGCACGCCGGCCACGTGCTGGGTCAGGCCCATACCGTAGATGCCCATGACCGCGTTGGCCTGCGCGTAGGTGGCGGCGACTTGCTCCAGCGCCTCCCGCGCCAGGCCGGACACCCGCTCGATGTCCGCCCACGACGTTCCGCGGCACCAGGCGGCGAATTCTTCGAAACCGTGTGTGTGCTCAGCGATGAAGTCGTGGTCGAGCGCCCTGCGGTTCGCCTCGCTGGCCGCCGCGGCCTTGGTGGAGAAGCCGGCGTCGTCCTGCGTTTCGGCGAGCAGCGCCGGCCGATCGACGCCGTGCGCTTCGCCGGCGGCGGCCAGCGCGTCGTCCCGCTCGATCAGGGCCTTGCAGACGCCGGTCAGCGCGGCGATGTCGCCGCCGTTGCGGACCTGCAGGATCTGCGAGGCGATCTGCGTCTCGCGATGCGTCAGCATCTCCGCGGGCGCCTGCGGATTGATGAACCGTTCCAGCCCGCGCTCGCGCAGGGGATTGATCCCGATGATCTTGGCGCCACGCTTCACCGCGTCTTGCAGCTGATGAAGGATCCGCGGCGAGGAGGTTCCCGGATTGTGCGCGATGTAGAGCAGCAGGTCGGCCTGTTCGAAGTCCTGCAGGGTCACCGTGCCGACCGAGACGCCGATGCTCTCCGGCAGCGCCACCGAAGTGCTCTCGTGGCACATGTTCGAGCTGTCTGGCAGGTTGTTGGTGCCGTACATCCGGGCGAACAGCTGGTAGAGGTAGCAGGCTTCGAGGCTGGCCCGCCCGCTGACGTAGAACACCGCCTGGTCGGGGTCGGCGCGGAGGGCGCGCAGCTCGCGGCCTATTTCGGCGAAGGCCTCCTCCCACGACACCGGCTCGTACTTGTCGGTCTCAGGGTTCCAGCGCATCGGCTGGGTGAGCCGGCCCGCCTCCTCCAGGTCGTGGTCGCGCCAGCCCTCGAGCTCGCTCAGCCTATGCTTGGCGAAGAAGTCCGGGTCGACGCGCCGCTTGGTGATTTCCCAGGCTGTGGCCTTGGCGCCGTTCTCGCAGAACTCCGCCGGATGCGGCTTGGCGGGCTTTCCCCAGGCGCAGCTCACGCACATGAAGCCGTCGGGCTTGTTCTGGCGGCTCGTCACCTCCGCCCCGTCGATCGGGACCTGCTCCTGGATGAAGATCCCGGTGACCGACTTCAGCGAGCCGTAGCCGCCCGCGGGGCCTTTATAGGGGTGGATTTGCGCATGCTTCTTCGGACGGCTCATAAGACGATCCTTCTTCCGCCTGCAGAACGCGCGATCGTGAGGCCGGCGCCTGCGGCCACGCTGAAAGAAGCCGACACCAACCGTCAGCTGTCGTCCTCGGTCCGTTCCAAGGTGTCGAGCACCGCCTCTGGAGCTACGTCCCGCTCCAGTTCGCGCAGCACAGGGTCATCGGTCTCCGGCACGCCGAGCTCTCTTGCGATCGCCGCCGTCAGGGTAATGAGGCGCGTGACCTCGTGCTCCGTGAGCAGGTTGATCTGCAGGTCAAGATCGGCGCGGCGGTCGGCGGTTCTCGCCGCACGATTCTGGCTGATGAGCACGAAGGTCGACAGGAATATCGCTTCGACCGACGCCGCCGTGGCGAGGATCACGAAGGTCGGGTCGAACCGCGGGACGCCGGGGACGATTCCGAGATTGACGCACACCCAAGCCAACAGAATCGCCAGGTGGACATAGACGAAGGTCATGCTGCCGGTGAAGGCCGTCACCGCGGCCGCCACCTTGTCCTGCAACGCAGCCTCCTCCTCCTCGCGCAATTGGCGGGCGCGCAGCGCATGGATATTTCGGGACAAGGCGGAATTCAGCCCCTCTGCGTCGGAGGGAGCGATGGTGGGCGAAGGCGAGCCGCTCTTGTTCACGCGCGGTTCTCATCGGACGGCTTGAAACATGCGCGCCAGGACAACGCGCGACCGGATCCCAGTGGCTCGCGCATAGTTTCACGCGCCATCGGACGTCCGAAGAGGCCGGTAGGCGATCATGCCGAATTGGTGGAAGGTCGGCGGATCCCGCTCCGTGCAGCGGTCGATCCACTCAGCCCAGGCTCGGTACTGCGCCTCGCTGGGCGAGACGGCGGCCCGTGCGTCCTTCATTAGAGTCAGGGCGTCCAGCGGCGTCATTCCGCGCGCCACCAGCAGGCACAGGGCGACCAGCGCCGAGCGACCGATGCCGTGCTGGCAATGCACCAGCAGGCGCACCGCGTCCGCCGCGCAGGCTTCGGCGAAGGCGACCCCCTGGTCGAGGCGAGCCTGGCTGACGGCGCAGACGTCGTCGGTCGGCAGATGCAGGAAGCGCAGGCCGCAGCGTTCGAGTTCGGCGGCGTCGTCGCAGTCCTCGGAGCGGAGGTCGATGACCGCGCCGAGACCGTGGTCCGCCGCCAGGCAGGCGGCGCGTTCGGGCGGGAACGCGCCGCCGACCGCGAGATCCGGCTGGATCCAGGTGAAGGTCGGACTCCAAGGCTCCATCCAGGATCACTCCGCCGCGACGGCGATCCGGCCGGGCGCATAGCGGCGCACCATGGCGGCGCAGAACTCGGCGTACTCCTCGATGACCTGCGGCGGGCTCGTATGGTGCGGCTCGATCCCGCGATGCTCCGGGGTGAAGCAGAAGGTGACGGTGACCTCGAAATCGGCGAGCGCCTCCATCTGGCGGTCGAACCAGGCCAGCGCGTCGGGACGGAAGCTGTCCGCCCAGGACAGGCCCGTGCGCAGATGGCGGACGCCCAGGCGCTTCATCCAGGCGACGGCGTCGTCCAGCCGGTGGTCCTGGAAGTGGAACCACTGGCAGAGCCCCATTCCGGCGGCGTAGTCCGCGTAGACGTCCAGCCCCGGCTTCGGGGACCCGTCCTCGCGCAGCAGCCCCATGTGGAAATGCCGGTAGTAGGACGAGCCTTCCGCCTCCCTGTGCCGGGTCGTCGCCTCCCAGGTCTTGGGCAGGTCGTAAAGGCTGTACCAGTGGATGCGGGGCGCCTGGCCGATCAGCAGTTCGGCGGTCTTCCGTACGCCCCAGGCCTGCACCTCCTCCGAGCCGAAGGAAGAGACGCCCACCTCCGTCACCCACACCGGCTTTTCCGTGACCGCGCGGATCTCTGCCAGCTTCGCCGGCCACGCGTCGATCGCCCAGAGATTCCAGTCGAGCGGAAAGCCGTGCACGGCGACGACGTCGACCTGCTCCATCACCCCGCGCCGAGCAAGCCTATCCAGAAAGCCCGGATCGATCGGCGACATGCCGCCCAGCACCCGCGGAAGGCCCGGGCGTTCGGCGGCGATCGCCTGTCCGGCCAATCGCGTCATCTCGGAAAACAGGTCCCACTCGGGATCGAGGTTCGGGTCCCAATGGGACTTGTTGTTCGGCTCGTTCCAGATCTTGACGGCCTCGATCACGCCCTGGCCCCTCCATTCCTTTTCGGCCGCGAGGGGTAGACCGCCCCCGCCGGCCCGGGTCTTTCCGTGCGCCGGCAGACGAAGACCTCCTCTTCGGGATGATCGAGGATCTCGAAGCCTGCGCTGCGCAGCATCGCCGCCGAGCAGGCGGCGTTGGGCGCCCACCAGTTGGTCCAGTCGCCGGCGTACTCGTGCTCGATGAAATGCAGCTTCGGGTAGCCGGGCGCGTCGAAGTGGTCCTGCTCGAAGAAATCGTAGTCGGCGCGGACCGCAGCGACGGCGTTCGATCCCCGCTGCATCGACTGGAAGATCAGCAGGTCCCTGGCGACGTGCTCGTGGATCAGGTCCAGCGCCAGCAGCGGATGGCGCAGGTGGTAGAGCAGCCCCATGAAGAGAACGATGTCGAACCGCTCCCCCAGATCGGCCACGTCGTAGACCGACAGCAGGCGGAACTCGATATCCTGGCCCTTCACCTCCGCTGCGAAACGCGCCTGGTCGAGATAGCGTTGGTCGAAATCGACGCCCACCACCCGATCGGCGCCGCGCTGCTTCATCTCGATCGCGTAGAAGCCGGCGTTGCAGCCGATATCGAGGACCGTCTTTCCCCGCAGGTCGCTCGGGACCACGTGCTCGAAACGCCGCCATTTCACGTTCGGATAGTCGTTGAGGAAGTGGTGCGGCGCCGTCGGCACGCCGCCCAGGTCGATGTTGTGAAACCACTCGCCCAGCGACGCGGCCCGGGCGCGGATCTCCTCGCGCGACAGCGCCCTCGCCTTCATGACGCCAGTTGCACCCGCACGGCGTCGTCGCCGTCGATGAACTCGAGCGTGCGTCGGCGCGCCTCCGCGTCGGTGTACTGTTCCGGCGGCGACTTCATGAAGTAGCTGGAAGGTCCCAGCAGCGGCCCGGCCACCCGGCGGTCGAGCGCCAGCTTGGCGCAGCGCACGGCGTCGATCACCACGCCCGCCGAGTTCGGACTGTCCCAAACCTCGAGCTTCAATTCGACGTTCAGCGGCGCTCCGCCGAAGGTCGTGCCCTCGAGACGGATGTGGGCCCACTTGCGGTCCGTCAGCCAGGGGACGTAGTCGCTGGGCCCGACATGGATGTCGTCGGCGAGCGGCGGCGTCTCGTATTGGCTGGTCACCGCCTGGGTCTTGGAGATCTTCTTCGAGGCCAACCGTTCGCGCTCGAGCATGTTCTTGAAGTCGGCGTTGCCGCCGAAGTTGAGCTGGTAGGCCCGGTCGATCCGAACGCCCCGCTCGCGGAACAGATTGGTCAGCACCCGATGGAGGATCGTGGCGCCGACCTGGCTCTTGATGTCGTCGCCGATGATCGGTAGCCCGCGCCGCTGGAACCGCTTCGCCCAGATCGGGTCGGACGCGATGAAGACGGGGATGCAGTTGACGAAGGCGCAGCCCGCCTCCAGCGCCTGCTGGGCGTAGTACTCCGTCGCCCTCTGCGATCCGACGGGCAGGTACGACACGAGGATCTCGGTGCCGGACGCTCGCAGCGCCTCCGCGACATCGACCGGTGGGGCCGGCGATTCCTCGATCTCGTCGGCCATGTACCGGCCGATCCCGTCGAGCGTCGGCCCGCGCCGCACCTTCACCTGGCTCGGGCCGGGCCGAGCGAAGACCAGGGTGTTGTTCGGCGGAAGCAGGATGGCCTCTGAGAGGTCGCGGCCGACCTTGCCGGCGTGGATGTCGAACGCCGAAGCGAGTTCGATGTCACCGACCTGATACCCCCCCACTTCCAGGTTCATCAGGCCGGGAGGCGGCTCGTTGGTGGGGGCGTCCCGATAGAAGGTCACGCCCTGAACGAAGGACGAGGCGCAGTTGCCCACCCCCACGATCCCGACTTTCAGCAATTTACGGCTCATTTCGCCTCTGCGGGGCTGGCGGACGCCGCGACGGCGGCGTGCAGGTAAGTACCTCGCACTAAGAGACCGCGACCACTCCTGGTTCCACGATTTACTGCAAAGATTGGCCGATCTGAACTTTTGTTACGAGCCTATCCGCCCATGGCCGAGATTAACTTATGTATAAATTCCCCTGGTATCAGAATATCAAATGGCAACCCCTGCCAGATCAGCCCAACAATTATTTAGTTGCGGAACTTACATGATGATGAAGCGGTTAGGCCCGCCAGTTCAGGGGCCTGACAGCACAGAATGTGACGTCACAGCGTCGCCAAAGACCCCTTACGCCAACAGCACCCGGAGGCTCCCAAGCATGCCCAAAAGCGTCCTCGTCACCGGCGGCGCCGGCTTCATCGGCCGGCATCTGGCCCAGGCGCTGCTGGAGCGGGGCGATCGGGTCCGGGTCCTCGACAGCCTCATCGAGCAGGTCCATCCCGCCCGGACCCGGCCAGACGAGCTGCCGTCCGACGCCGAGCTCCTGGTCGGCGACATCCGGGACGAAGCGGCGGTGCGCAGGGCGCTCGCCGGCGTCGACCAGGTCGTCCACCTGGCGGCGGAAGTGGGCGTCGGTCAGAGCATGTATGCCGTCGAGCGCTACACCTCGGTCAACGAGCTCGGCACCGCCGTGCTGTTCCAGCAGCTGATCGAACAGCCGGTCGAGCGCGTGGTGGTCGCCTCCTCGATGTCGATCTACGGCGAAGGTCTCTACCGCACCCTGGAAGGCCGGCTTGTCGACGACGTCGTGCGCGTCGGCCGAAACCCGGGGGGCGGCTGGGATCCGCTCGACGATCAGGGCCGGCCTCTTCACCCGGTGCGCACGCCTGAAAGCAAGGCCAGCGCCCTCAAGTCGGTCTACGCCATCGGCAAGTACGTCCAGGAGCGCATGACGCTCACCCTCACCCGCCAATACGGCATGAGCGGCGCGGCCTTGCGGCTATGGAACGCCTATGGGCCTGGCCAGGCGCTCTCCAATCCCTACACCGGCGTCCTCGCCATATTCGCCTCGCGCATCGCCAACGGAGAGGCGCCGATGGTGTTCGAGGACGGCCAGCAGCGGCGCGACTTCGTTCACGTGCGCGACGTCGCGCGCGCCTTCCTGTTGGCGCTCGACAGCCCGCGGGCCGACGGCCAGGTGTTCAATATCGGTTCGGGCGAAGACCGCACGGTGGAAGAGGTCGCGCTGCTGCAGGCCTCCGCCATGGGGCGGCCGGACATCGCCTCCGAAATCACCGACAAGGCCCGCGCGGGCGACATCCGCCACTGCATTCCGGATCTCGCCAAGGCCCGCGACGTGCTGGGCTACCGCGCGCAGGAGGACTTCGGCGAGGGCCTGGCGGAACTCGCCGAATGGGTGGCGCGCCAGGATGCGCACGACCGCGTAAGTCAGGCGCGGCAGGAGCTCGAGCTGCGGGGGCTTGTGGCATGAAGGCGCTCGTCACGGGCGGCGCGGGCTTCATCGGCTGCAACCTAGCCGACCGCCTGGCGTCGCAAGGCGCCGAAGTGATCGTGTTCGACGCCCTGGCGCGACCCGGCGTCGAGCGCAACCTGGCGTGGCTCTTGGAGCGGCATGGGCCGGCGATCACGCCCTTGATCGCCGACGTTCGTGACGCCGTCGCCGTCAAGGACGCCGCGACCGGGGTCGACGCCATCTTCCATCTCGCGGCGCAGGTGGCGGTGACCACCAGTCTGGTCGATCCGCTGGACGATTTCGACGTCAACATTCGCGGCACGCTCAACGTGCTCGAGGCCGCTCGGCCGCGTCGCGTGCCGGTGATCTTCGCCAGCACCAACAAGGTCTATGGCGACCTCGCCGACGTACGGCTCGAGTTGGCGAACGAAGCCTACCGCCCGTGCGATCCGGCGCTGCGCGCGGGCGGCGTCGACGAGGGGCGGCCGCTCGACTTCCACACGCCCTACGGCTGTTCCAAGGGCGCGGCGGACCAATACGTGCTCGACTACGCGCGCAGCTTCGGGACGCCGACCTGCGTCCTGCGCATGAGCTGCATCTACGGTCCCCGCCAGATGGGCACCGAGGACCAGGGGTGGGTCGCCCACTTCCTGATCCAGGCGTTGCAGGGCAGGCCGATCCGCATCTACGGGGACGGCCGCCAGGTCCGCGACATCCTCCACGTCGGCGACGCCGTCAGCGCCTACCTCTCCGCGCTGTCCCGGATCTCGGACGCGACCGGACGCGCCTTCAATCTCGGCGGCGGCCCGGCCAACGCGGTCAGCCTGTTGCAGCTCATCGCCTGCATCGAGCGCTTCACCGGCCGCAAGGCCGAGGTCGAGTTCCATTCGTGGCGTGCGGGCGACCAACGCTACTACGTGTCCGACGCCTCCGCGGCGCGTCGCGCGCTTCACCTGCCTCGGCCGACGCACTGGCGCAGCGGCGTGGTCGACCTGGCGCGATGGATCTCCGGCGAGATGGCGCTCCCCCTGTTGGCGGAGAGCGCCTGATGCCGCTTCACCTGATGATGACCGCCGATGCTGTGGGCGGGGTCTGGACCTATGCGCTGGACCTGGCGCGGGGCGTCGCCGCAGGCGGGGGCGAGACGACATTGGTGGTGCTGGGACCGCCGGCGACGGACGATCAGCGGCGCGACGCGCGGGGCGTCCAGGGTCTGGCGCTGATCGAGGCCGGCCATGCTCTGGACTGGACCGCCCAAGGCCCCGCGGATATCGAGGCCGCGGCGCAGGCGATCGCAACGCTGGTCCGGTCCTTTCGCCCCGACATACTGCACCTCAACAGCCCCGCCCTGGCGCCGGTCGGCGGCCTCCCCATACCGGTGCTCGGCGCCTGCCACTCGTGCCTCGCCACCTGGTGGAGGGCGGTGAGAGATGGATCGCCGCCATCGGATTTCGCCTGGCGGATCGCCGCGCTGCGGCGGGGCATGGCCGCCTGCGACGCCCTGGTGGCCCCAACCCGTAGCTTCGCACGGGCGACGGCCGAGGCGCACGGCGTCGCTGCGCCGGCGGTCGTCCTCAACGGCCGCCGGGCGGCCGCACCGGGGCCGAAGACGGCCAGGGAACGCCTGGTCTTCACCTCCGGGCGGCTTTGGGACGAGGGCAAGAACTTCGCCGTGCTCGACGCCGCGGCGGCCCTGGCCGGCGTTCCGTTGCACGCCGCGGGCCCACTCGACGGCCCCGGTGGAGAGCGCGTGCGGCCACGGCATGCGCGAGCGCTCGGGCGCGTCACCTGCGAGGGGATCGCCGAACACCTGCGCGCTGCGCCGATCTACGCCAGCGCCGCCCTGTACGAGCCCTTCGGGCTGGGCGTGTTGGAAGCGGCCCAGGCCGGCTGCGCCCTCGTCCTCTCCGACATACCGACCCTAAAGGAGCTTTGGGACGGCGCCGCCGTTTTCGCCGATCCGTGTCGGCCGGCGGCCTTCGCCGCGGCCTTCCGCGACCTCTTCGCCGATGAGGCCGCTCTAGACGCGATGGGACGGCGCGCCGAGGCGCGCGCGCAGCGGTTCACCGTCGAGGCGATGGCCGACGACATGCTCGACCTCTACCGGCGCCTTGGGGCCGCGCCGCGGCGGGAGGCGGCCGCGTGAGGATCGTCTACTTCACCCACTCCCTCCCCTCCTGCTGGAACCACGGCAACGCACACTTCGTCCGCGGCGTGCTGCGCGACCTCGCGAGGCGCGGTCACGAGGTCCGCGCCTATGAGCCGAAGGACGGCTGGTCTCTCACCAACCTGATCGCCGACCATGGCGAGACGGCGCTCGACGCCTATCGGGCGGCCTATCCCGAGCTGCGGTCGGCCTTCTACGACGGCCTGGGCGACCTCGACGCCATGCTGGACGGCGCCGACCTCGTCATCGCCCACGAGTGGACCGCTCCGGAATGGGTGGCGGCGGTCGGCCGGCGCCGTGCGGCGGGCGCCGGCTTTCGCCTGCTCTTCCACGACACGCACCACCGCGCGGTCAGCGACCCGAAGGCGATCCACGCCTTGGACCTCTCGGGCTACGACGGCGTGCTGGCGTTCGGCGAGACCCTGGCCGAGGTCTATCGAGGCTGGGGCTGGGGCCGCTGCGTCTTCACTTGGCACGAGGCGGCTGACGTCACCGTCTTCCGTCCGCCCGAGGTCGAGACGCCGCGGGACGGCTTGGTCTGGATCGGAAACTGGGGCGATGGCGAGCGCACGGCCGAGCTTGAAGATTTCCTTCTCGCGCCCGCGCGCGCCGCGGGCCTTCCGCTCGACATCCACGGGGTGCGCTACCCTCGCGAGGCGAGGGCCCTGCTCGGCCGCTATGGCGCGCGCTACCGGGGCTGGTTGCCGAACGCCAAGGCGCCCGAGGTGTTCGCCGACCACCTCGCCACCATTCACGTGCCGCGCCGGTACTATGTCGACCTCCTGCCGGGCATCCCGACCATCCGCATGTTCGAGGCGCTGGCCTGCGGGATCCCGCTGGTGTCCGCGCCCTGGCGGGACAGCGAGCACCTCTTTCGTCCCGGCGAGGATTTCCTGTTCGCGGACGACGGCGAGGAGATGACGCGGATCTTGCGCGTGCTGCGCGCCGACGCCGACCTGCGCGAAAGCCTCGCACGCCGCGGCCTGGAGACGATCCTCGCCCGACACACCTGCGGACACCGCGCCGCCGAGCTGCTGGCGATCGCCGCGGATCTGCGCACCCCCGCCCTCGAGGCCGCGTCATGAAGATCGCCTTCTATGGCTCCAGCCTGCTCTCGGCCTACTGGAACGGCGCGGCCACCTACTACCGGGGCCTGCTCCGCGAACTGGCGACGCGCGGCTACCAGACGACCTTCTACGAGCCCGACGCCTTCGACCGGCAGAGCCATCGCGACATCGACCCGCCGGACTGGGCCCGCGTGGTCGTCTACCCCGCCACGGAGGCCGCCGCGCGCGCGGCGATCGCGCGCGCGGCCGACGCGGATGTCGTCGTCAAGGCGAGCGGCGTCGGCGTGTTCGACGACCTGCTGCTGGAAGGCGTCATGGCCGCCGCCCGTCCGCACGCAGTGAGGATTTTCTGGGATGTCGACGCACCGGCCACGCTCGCCGAGCTCCGCGGCGCGTCGGACTTGCCGTTGCGCCACATGTTGCCCAGCCTCGATTTCGTTCTGACCTATGGCGGCGGCCCACCCGTCGTCGCCGACTACGCGGCGCTGGGCGCGCGCGCGTGCAAGCCGATCTACAACGCCGTCGATCCGCGGACCCACCACCCGGTCGCCCCCGATGCGCGCTTCGCCGGCGACCTCAATTTCCTGGCCAACCGCCTGCCGGACCGCGAGGCCCGGGTGGAGCGGTTCTTCCTCGACGCCGCCGCGCGGCTGCCGGACCGCCGCTTCCTGCTGGGCGGTTCGGGCTGGGACGACAAGCCGACGCCGCAGAATGTGCGTCGCCTCGGCCACGTCGGCACCGGCGACCACAACGCCTTCAATTGCTCGGCCCTGGCCGTGCTGAACGTCGCCCGAGATTCCATGGCCGACGTCGGCTTTTCTCCGGCCACCCGGGTGTTCGAGGCCGCGGGCGCAGGCGCCTGCCTCATCACCGACGCCTGGAAGGGCGTGGAGCAGTTCCTCGATCCCGAGCATGAGGTTCTGGTCGCCCGCGACGGCCGGGACGTCGCCGATCTGCTGGCGGCGCTGACGCCTGGTCGCGCCCGCGCGATCGGCGAAGCCGCGCGACTCCGCGTGCTGGCCGACCACACCTATGGCCGCCGCGCCGACGAGGTCGACGCCCTGCTGCGCCGCGAAGTCGTGGCCAAGCGCGAGAGGAGCATGGCGTGAAACTCGTCGTCCTGGGTCTGAGCCTGTCGTCGTCCTGGGGCAACGGCCACGCGACCACCTATCGCGCCCTGTTGAGCGCGGTCGCGCGGCGCGGGCACGAGGTGCTGTTCCTCGAACGCGACCTTCCCTGGTACGCTGCCCACCGCGACCTGCCGCGGCCGGCGTTCTGCCGCTTCGCCCTCTATGGCGACCTCTCCGCCCTGCAGACATGGCGCGACGAAGTGGCGGACGCGGACGCCGTGGTCGTCGGCTCCTACACGCCCGATGGGATAGCGGTCGGCCGTTGGGTGCAGGAGGTCGCGCGCGGGGGGACCGCTTTCTACGACATCGACACGCCCGTCACCCTGGCCAAGCTCGCGGCGGGCGAGGCGGATTACGTCTCGCCCGACGTCATCCCGGGCTACGACCTCTACCTGTCCTTCACCGGCGGGCCCGCGCTGGCGATCCTTGAGGACCGCTATGGAGCCAAGGCGGCGCGGGCGCTCTACTGTTCCGTCGACTCGCGCCTCTACCGTCCGCTGCCGACGCAGCTCCGCTGGGATCTGAGCTACCTCGGCACTTACAGTCCGGACCGGCAACCGGCGCTGGAGCGGCTGCTGATCGAGCCGGCGCGTGCGGCGCCCCATCTGCGCTTCTGCGTCGCCGGTCCGCAGTACCCCCCCGATATAGACTGGCCGGCGAACGTGGAGCGCGTCGACCACGTCGCGCCCGCGATGCATCCGGGCTTCTACGCCGCCAGCCGTTTCACCCTCAACCTCACCCGAGCCGACATGATCGCTGCGGGCTGGAGCCCCAGTGTGCGGCTGTTCGAGGCCGGCGCGTGCGGCACGCCGATCATCTCCGACGTCTGGGACGGCTTGGAGACGCTGTTCACGCCGGGGGACGAGATCCTGCTCGCCGGAGGCCCGGAGGCGGTCCTCGCCGCCCTGCTCGACTTGCCCGACGTCGACCGCATCGCACTCGGTGCGGCCGGGCGCCGCCGGATCCTCGCCGAGCACACCGCCGACCACCGCGCCGCCGAGTTCGAAGGCATCCTTCGCCAGCCGCAGGCCCGAGCGCTGCGGCGCGCGCCGGAGATGGTCGACGCCGCATCCTCGGACAGGGTCGCCTGATGACCGCCACACACGCCGCCGCCGTGGTTACCGGACCCGGCGCTCTGCGCATCGAGTCCGTTCCCGCGCCGCAACCCGGCCCGGGCCAGGTGCGCGTCCGGCTGGAAGGCTGCGGCGTCTGCGCCTCCAACCTGACGCCCTGGGCCGGCCCCGAATGGATGCAATTCCCGACGCCGCCCGGCGGGTTGGGACACGAGGGTTGGGGCGTGGTCGACGCCCTGGGTCCCGGCGTGGAGACCCTGAGTGTCGGCGACCGCGTCGCCACCCTCTCGGAGCGCAGCTACGCCCAGCATGACGTGGCCGACGCCGACGCCGTCGTGCGCTTGCCGCCCGAACTCGCCGGCCTGCCGTTCCCCGGAGAGCCGCTCGGCTGCGCGATGAACATCTTCCGTCGGGCGCGGATCGAGGCCGGCCAGACCGTCGCCATCGTCGGCATCGGCTTTCTGGGCGCCGTGCTGACGCGGCTGGCGACCGAGGCCGGCGCGCGGGTGATCGCCATTTCGCGGCGGCCGTGCTCCCTCGAGGTCGCCCGCCGAATGGGCGCGGCGGAGCTGATACCGCTGGAAGACCACGGCGGCGTCATCGAACGGGTTCATCGGCTCACCGGCGATCGGCTCTGCCCTAGGGTTGTCGAGGCCGTCGGCAAGCAGCGGCCGCTCGACCTCGCAGCCGAGCTCACCGCGGAGAACGGGCGGCTGGTGATCGCCGGCTATCACCAGGACGGGTCGCGCCAGGTGAACATGCAGCTGTGGAACTGGCGCGGCTTCGACGTGATCAACGCCCACGAGCGCGACCGCGCCGTACAGGTGCGGGGCCTGCGCGAGGCGGTCGAGGCGGTGGCGTCCGGGCGGCTGGATCCCACCCCGCTGTACACTCACCTCTATCCGCTGGCCCAGCTCGGCGAGGCGCTCGACGCGACACGCGACCGGCCGGACGGCTTCATCAAGGCCCTGGTGGTCCCATGAGCGAGATCCTGGACCTCCCATGCGGCGCAGCGAGGCTTCGCCGGCCACGCATTGGATTTCTGGGCGTCGGCTGGATCGGCCGCCACCGAATGCAGGCCATCCTGGAGACTGGCGCGGTCGAAGCGGCGGCGATCGCCGATCCATCGCCCGAGGCCGCGACCGCCGCCGGTCTGCTGGCGCCGGCGGCCGCGGTCGTGGACGGCCTGGACGGACTCTTGGCCTGCGACCTCGACGGCCTCGTCATAGCGACGCCGAGCGCCCAGCACGCCGTGCAGTCGATCGCTGCGCTCGAACGCGGGGTGGCGGTGTTTTGCCAGAAGCCGCTCGGTCGCACCGCGGCCGAGGCCGCGGCGGTCGTCGAGGCGGCCCGCCGCGCAGACCGGCTGCTGGCGGTGGATCTCTCCTACCGCTTCACCGCGGGCATGCAGCAGATCCACGACGAGGTGCGCAGCGGCGCGCTTGGCCGGATCTTCGCGGCCGACCTGACCTTCCACAACGCCTACGGGCCGGACAAGCCCTGGTTCTACGACCCGGCGCTTTCAGGCGGCGGCTGCGTCATCGACCTGGGCGTCCACCTGGTCGATCTGGCGCTCTGGGTCCTGGACTTTCCGGCCGTCGTGCATGTGGAGAGCACCTTGCTGGCGGCCGGTGCGCCGCTCGGCGCGCACGGCGGTCAGGTCGAAGACTACGCCGTCGCGACGCTGCATCTGGCGACCGGCCAAGTGGTGCGCCTGGCCTGCTCCTGGCGGCTGCCGGCTGGATGCGACGCGGAGATCTCGGCGGCCTTCTGGGGCGACGCCGGTGGCGGCGCCTTCCGCAACGTCGGCGGCTCCTTCTACGATTTCGAGGCTCACGCCTTTAAGGGTCCCCAGCGCCGTCGGCTTGCCGGCCCGCCCGACGGCTGGGGCGGCCGCGCGGCGGCGCGCTGGGCGCAGGCTCTCGCCCGCGGCGAACGGTTCCGAGGCGAGTGCGCCCGTGTGGTGCAGGTCGCCGAAGTGCTCGACCGCATCTACGGCCGCTGACATTGCGTCGACAGCAGCGTCTCCACGAGGTCGAGGTCGATCCTTTCCGGCTTGCGAAAGCGCAGGCAGCTCTTTCCCCGGGCCACGCCGGCGAGGCGTCGGCTAGGAAGCGCCGATGACCTTCGGGTCCTTCCCGATCTCGCCCCGCCCGCCGAGTTCGACGAGCCGGGCGGCGGCTTGATCAAGCACCTACGCTCGCGGGGCGGCCGGAACAATGTTGCGGCGCTCAAGTTGGCTGCGGATCGCAGACACCGGGGATCGAACATGCCGCTCAAGCACGCCGACGGACCATCGGCGGCCTCCATCCGCCATCCGAAAAGCTCCCTCCGAGCCGCCTCGTGGCTCGCCGCGGCCGCCGTGTCCTTGGGATCGCTGGCGATCGCCAACGCGCTCCTGGCGCGTCGCAGCGAGGCGCGGCGCCCGCCCGACGGCCGCTTCGTCACGGTGGACGGCGTGCGGCTGCACTATCGGCAAGCGGGAGACGGACCCGTGATCGTCCTGCTGCACGGCAACGGCGTCTCCTCCGACGACTTCCTGGTGAGCGGCCTGCTCGCGCGGCTGGCGCGGATCGGCCGGGTGATCGCCTTCGACCGTCCGGGCTTCGGCTATTCCGAGCGCCCCCGCCGGCGAGACTGGTCTGCGGCCGCCCAGGCGCAGCTTTTCTGGAAGGCGCTAGGGCGGTTGGGCGTCGAGCGGCCGGTCGTGCTGGGCCACTCATGGGGTGCGTTCGTCGCCGCCGAGATGGCGCTGGCCAGCCCCGCCGACCTCGACGGGCTGGTGCTGGTGTCCGGCTACTATCGCCAGACCGCGCGGCCGGACTCCCTGCTGATGGCCGGGCCGACGCTGCCGGTCATAGGCGACGTGCTGCGCTATACGCTTTCGCCGGTCGCCGGCCGGATCATGGCGCCGGCGATCCTGCGCCATCTGTTCGCGCCGGCGCCGGTCACGGACCGGTTCCAGCGCCTCTACCCGGTGTCGCAATCGCTGCGGCCGTCTCAACTGCGGGCCAGCGCGGCGGAGGCCGGCGCGATCATGACCGCCGCGGCGCGCCTGGCGCCGCGCTTCCCCGATCTGAGCACCCGGACGCTCGTCGTTGCGGGCCAGGAGGACCGGCTGGTCGACTCCGAACACCAGTCCGCCTGGCTCGCCGGGGTCCTTCCGGACGCCGTCCACCTTCCGGTTCCTGGCGCCGGTCACATGGTCCATCACACGGCGCCGGACGCCTTGGCGGAGGCCATCGCGGCCTTCATGGGCCGGTCGTCGGCGCTCTCCCTGCAGCCAGAGCCGGCGCCGGAAGCGCTCATCTGACCCGCGCGGCCCGGCCTCTCTGGGGTCGAACCGTAGCTGGGGGCGGGATCGAACCGCCGACCTGTGGGTTATGAATCCACCGCTCTAACCATCTGAGCTACCCAGCCACGGGTCTCGCGCGAGAGGCGCGGGTTATAGGGGCAGACTTTCGCCGCTTCAAGCGGCTTGGGCGCGGCCGCCGGAACCGCTAGGGTCCAGCCCTCATGAGCGTGCTGCACCTACTGGGCACGTCCGGCGACGGCGGGGCGGAGACCTATTTCGTCGACCTCGTCCGGGCGCTTTCGCGGGCCGGGACGCCGCAGGCCGCGGCCATCCGCCGGCACGCCGGCCGCCAGGCGGCGCTGAAGGCCGCCGGCTTGCCGGTGAAGGTGCTCCCCTTCGGCGGCCCGATCGACATCCTGACCCGCACCGCCGCAGCGGGCTTTGCGCGCGTGAACGGCGCCAAGCTGGCGCTGGCCTGGATGAATCGCGCGGCGCGCCATACGCCGAAGGGGCCTTGGGCTCGGATCGGGCGGCTGGGCGGCTACTACAACCTGAAATACTATGCGGGCTTCGACGAACTGGTGGCCAACACCGAGGACATCGCCGAATGGATCGTGAACCAGGGCTGGCCCGCCGGCCGGGTGCGCTGCATCCCGAATTTCGCCGCCGTTCCGTCGGACGCGGCGCCCGTGGAGCGGTCGAGCCTGACGACCCCGGAGGACGCGCCGCTGCTGCTGGCCATGGGCCGGCTGCACGAGGCCAAGGCCCACGACGTGGCCCTGCAGGCGCTGGCGCAGCTTCCCGACGCCTGGCTGTGGATCGCCGGGTCCGGGCCTGAGGAGGCCCGGCTGAAGGCGATGGCGACGGCGTTGGGGCTTGAGCCGCGCGTGCGCTTCCTGGGCTGGCGCGACGATCCCAGCGCCCTCTACCGCGCCGCCGACGTCTGCGTCTTCCCCTCGCGCTATGAGCCGCTCGGCAATGTGGTGATCCAGGCCTGGGCCCACGGCCTGCCGGTGGTCGCGGCCGAGAGCCAGGGGCCCAAGGCCCTTATCGAGCCGGGCAAGGACGGGCTCCTCACACCGATCGACGACGCCGACGCTCTGGCCCAGGGCGTGCGCCGGCTGCTGGCCGACAAGGACCTGCGCGCCCAGATCGCCGGTCACGGAAAGCGGCGGGTCGAGCTGGAATTTTCGGAAGCCGCCGTGGTCGCCCAGTGGCGGACGCTGTTCGCGGACTACGGGGCGATCTGATGTGCGGCGTCGCAGGCGAGCTTGGCCCCGCGCCTAGCGAGGCGTCGAAGGCGCGCACCGAGCGCATGATCGGCGCCCTCGCCCACCGCGGCCCCGACGGGATTCGGCTGGAGACGACGGCCCACGCCGCCCTGGCCCACGCGCGCCTTTCGATCATCGACCTGGAGGGCGGTTGGCAGCCGCTGCACGCCGGCGGCCTTTCGGTGATCGGCAACGGCGAGATCTACAACTACCTGGAGCTGAGGCGCGACTTCCAGCTGGAGGGGCGGCTGGCGACCGGCTCGGACTTCGAGCCGCTGCTCCATCTGTTCGCCCAGGAGGGCGCGGCGGCGTTCGAGCGGCTGCGCGGCATGTACGCCTTCTGCCTGACCGACGGCCAGGGCCACGCCTGGCTGGCGCGCGACCCGTTCGGCATCAAGCCGCTCTATCTCCTACAGCACGACGGCGGCCTGGCCTTCGCCTCCGAACCGCGTGCCTTCTTCGCCGCGGGGCTGGTCCGGCCGCAGTTGCGGGAAGAGGCGGCCCGCGAACTCCTGGGCTTCAGCTACACCGTGGGCGAGGCGACCATCTTCCAACACATCCGCCGCCTGGCGCCCGGCGAGGTGCTGGAGGTGGCGGACGGCAAGGTGGTCGGCGGCTGGCGACGACGAGCGCTGAACGCCCCCTCAGTCGGCTTCGCCGACAGCTCCCCCGCAAGCGGTGGAGCATCTCGCGGCGTAGATCCTCCACCGCGCGGCGGGGGAGGTGGATCGGCGCGAAGCGCCGAGACGGAGGGGGCGTTTGCCTCGGAGTCCCAGCTCCTCGCCAAGCTCGACGCCGTGCTCGAAGACAGCGTCCGGGTGCACCAGCGATCCGACGTGCCCTACGGCCTCTTCCTGTCCGGCGGGATCGACTCGGCGGCGATCGCCACCCTGATGGCCAGGCTGAACACGCGGCCGGTAACCGCCTTCACCTGCGGCTTCGACGCAGCCGGCGCATCGGACGAGCGGGCCCAGGCTGAGCGGGTGGCGCGCGCGCTCGATCTGGACTGGCGCGAGACGCGGTTCGGCGAAGCGGACTTCTGGCGCATCCTGCCCAAGGTCGCCTGGGCGCTGGACGATCCTACCGCGGACTACGCGACCCTGCCCACCTTCAAGCTGGCCGAAGCGGCCAAGGACACGTTGACGGTCGTCCTCACCGGCGAGGGCGGAGACGAACTGTTCGGCGGCTACGGCCGCTACCGGCGCGCCCTGCGCCCGGCCTGGCTGGGCGGGCGGCCCGCCGAGCCCCGGCCCGACGATCCCGCCGCGCTGGCCCGCTGGCGCGCCGAGGCCCAGGCGCCGAGCGGCCTCACCCGGCTGCAGGCCGCGCAGTGGGCGGACGTCGCCACCTGGCTTCCCAACGACCTGCTGCTCAAGCTCGACCGTTGCCTGATGGCGCACGGGCTGGAGGGCCGCACGCCCTTCCTCGACCCGGAGGTGGCGCGCTTCGCCGGGTCGCTTCCCGACCGGTTCAAGGTGCGCGGGCGCTACGGCAAGTGGCTGCTGCGCAAGTGGCTGGAGCGCGCCTGCCCGGCGGCCGAGCCCTGGGCGCGCAAGCAGGGCTTCACCGTCCCGGTCGAGGCCTGGATCGCGCCGCGCGCCACCGACGTCGCCAAGCGGGTTTCCGAGGTGCGCGCCGTGCGCGAGCTGAAGAGCGCCGAGAACGTGCGGGCGGCCTTCGAGGGCGGGTCGGGCTGGCCGCTGCTGTTCTTCGCGGTCTGGTCGCTGATCCACCTGGAGGGCGCGGCGCCGGAGGCGGCGCTGGAGCAGGCGGCGGGGCGGACCTGATCTTTACACCCCCAGCCGTCCCGCCACGTCTTCGCCGATCGCCAGCGACGAGGTGAGCCCCGGGCTCTCGATGCCGAACAGGGCGACCAGGCCGGCGATGCCGTGCGCCGCCGGACCGTCGATGCGGAAGTCGGGCTGCGGCTCGCCCGGACCGTGAATCTTGGGGCGGATTCCGGCGTAGTCGGCGGTGAGCGAGCCGTCCGGCACGCCCGGCCAGAACTTGCGCACGGCAGTGTAGAAATCCTGCTCGGCCGAGGCGTCGACCGTGTAGTCGGGCTGATCGACATAGTGCAGGTCGGGGCCGAACACCCCCTGCCCGCCGAGGTCCCGCCGATAGTGGGTGCCGAGCGCACCGGGGATCGGCGGCGGATAGATCAGCCGCTGGAACGGCGCCTTGCCGATCAGGCGGAAGTACATGCCCTTGCCATAATGGGCCTTGGGGATCATCGCGGCCGGGAAACCCTCGATCCCGGACGCGACGGATTGCGCCGCAAGGCCTGGCGCGCTGACCAGCAGCCGGCAGGCGAGCTCGACCGGCTCCGCGCCGCCCGCGCGAACCTGGAACCCGCCCTCGCGCAGCGGCGTCGCCCCTGCGAAAGGCGTGTTCAGCACCACCGCCCCGCTGCAGGCCTCGATTTCGCCCTGCAGGGCCAGCATGTAGCCGTGGCTGTCGAACACCCCGCTTTCGGGCGACAGCAGCGCGCCCTCGCAGGCGAGCTGCGGCTCCATCGCCAGCGCCTCGTCCTTGGTGAGCCGCCGCATGCCTTCGACGTCGTTCGTCTGGGCCTGCTTGAGGATGGCGTCGAGCCTCGGGACCTCCTCCAGGTTCGTCGCCACCACCAGCTTGCCGCAGCGGTCGTAGGCGACATTGTGCGCCTCGAGGAACGGATAGAGCGCGCGCCGGCCGGCCACGCACAGCCGGGCGCGCAGCGAGCCGCTCGGATAGTAGAGCCCCCCGTGGATCACCTCGGAATTGCGCGAGGAGACGCCCTGGCCGATGGCGTTCTCCTTCTCCAGCACGGCCGTCGAGAGCCCGCGCCTGGCCAGCGCATAGCCGCAGGCCAACCCGACGGCGCCCGCCCCCACCACCACCGCGTCGAAGTCGAATCCCGCCATGCGCTAGGGGTAACGCGCGGCGGCGAAGTTCAGAAGCCCTCTCCCCGCGGCGAAAGGTTTCTTAGTGCGGCTGGAAGTGCAGGCGCACGGTCTCGCGGAACAGCAGCGCCTGGCGGGCGATGGCGCCGTTGTCCTGCAGCGCCTTGGCCAAGGTCATGCCGCCGTAGGTGAAGGCGAGGATGGCGTCGGCGAAGTCGGCGGCCTGCAGCTGGCCACGCGGCGGGTGGACGGCGGCGATCTCCTCCAGCCAATCGATGAAGGTCTTCCGCCAAGAGAGCACGGTGGCCGTGTTCAGCCGCCGCACCTCCTTGTCGAACACCTGGTCCTGGAAGCTGACGGTGGCGACGAAGCAGCCCGGATGCAGGTCGACCAGCTGCTCCATCGCCTCGGCGTAGAACTTCAGGAAAATCAGGAAGCTGTGCAGCGGGTCGTCGCTGAGCTCGCGGGCGCGCTCGATCATGCGGGCGAGGAATTCGGCGTCCTCGTCGGCGTGCCGCTCGGTCAGCGCGCGGGCAAGGTCGCGCTTGTCTTTGAAATGATAGAAGAAGCCGCTCTTGGTGATGCCGGCCGCCTCCACCAGCTCCTCGATCGAGGTTGCGGCGAAACCCTTCCGGATCAGGCTGTCGTAGGCCAAGTCGAGCAGCCTCTGGCGGGTGCGCTCGCCCTTGGAAAGGCTTTCGGACTGCACTTCGGGTGCGGTTTTCTCCCCGAGCTGGCGTGGCATGGCTATGTCATCCCGACAAGAAACGGCCCCAACGACCTGAAATCACTGCACTTGGAGAAATCCGGAAAACCGACCGCGCCCTCGCTAGAGCGCCACCCAGCTCGAGGGTTACCCCTTTGCTCCAACGAGACAGGAGCTTCGAGATGACCACCAGAGATCACCACGGATTCGAGTTGACGGGCGCCAGCGCCAGCGCGGCGGACAGCTATCGGCAGGCGCTTCGCTCATACCATTGTTACGCGGGAGACGCCATCGGCCAGGCCGAGGCCGCGCTCGTTAAGAGCCCAGGTTTTGTCATGGCCCATGTGCTGAAGGCGTGGATGCATCTGCTGGGCACGAACCGCGAAGCCGCGATCGTCGGCGCCGAGGCCTTGGCCGCCGCCAAGGCGCTCCCGGCCAACGGGCGCGAACGCGGCCACATCGCCGCGATCCAGGCCTTTCTGGGCGGCGAGCTGCGCAAGGCGGCCCGGATCCTGGAGGACGTGTCGATCGAGCATCCGCGCGACGTGCTCGCGCTGCAGGTCGGCCAGACCCTCGACTTCTTCCTGGGCGAACAGCGCATGCTGCGCGACCGCCCCGCCCGCGCCATCCCCGCCTGGTCGCCCGACATGCCCGACTATCACGCGGTGCTGGGCTTCCTGGCCTTCGGGCTGGAGGAGACCGGCCAGTACGAGCGGGCGGAGGAGGCGGGCCGCGAGGCGGTCGCCCTGGAGCCCCAGGACAACTGGTCCCAGCACGCCGTCGCCCACGTGCTGGAGATGCAGGATCGCCGGGCCGAAGGCGTCGCATGGATGACGCGCGAGGCGACCGGCTGGCAGGCGGAGAGCTTCTTCGCCGTGCACAACTGGTGGCACACCGCACTCTTCCATCTGGGCTTGGGCGAGATCGACGAAGCGCTGAAGCTCTATGACGGGCCGATCTTCGGTCAGCCCTCGACCTTCGCGCTGGACCTGGTCGACGCCTCCGCCCTGCTCTGGCGGCTGCACCTGAGGGGCGTCGAGCTGGGCGACCGCTGGACGTCCGTGGCCGACGCGCACGCCAGCGAGCCGCGCGGCCGCTACGCCTTCGACGACGTCCACGCCATGCTGACCTACGTCGGCGCGGGCCGCAGCGACGCCGTGCGCGACCTGATCGACCGTCAGGCCGCGGCGCTGGCCGGCCCCGGCGACAACGCCCAGTTCGCGGGCGAGGTCGGCCTGCCGGTCATGCGGGCCATCCAGGCGTTCGGCGAGGGCCGATACGACCGCGCCGTCGAGCTGCTGCGCGGCGTGCGCAACAAGGCGATCCGCTTCGGCGGCAGCAACGCCCAGCGCGACCTCCTCGATCAGACCCTGATCGAAGCGGCCCGCCGCGACGGCCAGGACGCCCTGGTCCGGGCGCTCGAGGCCGAACGCGAGACGGCCAAGCCGCTCGCCCGGCAGCGGGCGGCGCGGCTGGCGGCCTAGACCCCCGCCAGGGCTGTCATCCCGGTCTTCGCTTCGCGAAATCGGGGTGACAGCCGGAGGTAAATGTTCTATATTTGTTCTCACCATTCGAACGGAGGCGCCCGTGTTCCCGATCAGCGACTTCGGCGCCTCGCCGCTATTCTGGGAGGTGCTGTGGCCCTGCCTCGGCTTCGCCCTGGCGGCGCTGACGTTTGCCACCCTGCTTTTTACGACCGCTCGGACGTGAGCATCTCGGCATATCCCAGCGAGACGCGATGGGCGCGGCGCATAACATCGGATGAAGGTGAAGCCGGTCGTCAATCACGTGGCGGCCAGTTCGCGGACCGGTGGAAGCCCTAGCGCTGCTTGTCGACACCCTTTCCGTAGGCGTAGGCCCAGCCAAAGTTCAGCTGACCGGCAATGAACACACGGGTCAAACCTGCGGGATCGTCCAGGATGCGCACAACGCACCCGTGCGGTTCATCGTCTACATCGATGGTGCAGGGCCGTATGTCGAAGGCGGTCACGGCGGTCAGTACCTCAGCCGCGACGCCTTCGATTTCGCCTGGCAGAACGACTGCATAAACGAAGGATATACTGGCTAGTTACCTCACTAGGCAGGCTCCGAGCCAAGCGGACGTCACCTCTTGTCCGTGACCCCCAGCTTCACCATGAGCGTTCAGGAGCGGTTCAGGAGCGCGGATCAAGCTGCGCCACGCTAGAGCTTCGCCTTGAGGAGAGTCCATGCGTCCGCTTCTGATTACGGCCGCCGCGCTGCTGACCGCCGCCGCGCCGCTGGCCGCCGCCGCCGATCCCGGCGGCCATGGCCACGGGCGTCACGGATGGCGCGACGATGATCGCCACGGCCGCGACGATTACCGTGATGACCGGCGCGGCGGCCACGGCTACGAGCGCGAGAAGTGGCGCGGCCGGCCGGAGTGGAAGGCCTATGGCGGCCGGCGGGCCGGCTACTGGTATGCGCCCGGCTACGGCTATCGGCCGATGTCGCGGACGGTGGTGTGGCGGCGCGGGGCCTACCTGCCGGCGCCCTACCGCAGCTACTATGTGCAGGAACCCGTCTATTATGGCCTGGCGCCGGCGCCGCGCGGCCATCGGTGGGTCTACGGCGACGACAGCTTCGTGCTGATCGCGCTCGGCACGGGCCTGATCGCCTCGGTGGTGGCGATGTCGGACGGCCCGCCGCCGGCCCCCTATTACGAGCCGCCGCCGCGCGCCTATTATGGACCGCCGCCCCCGCCCCCGCCGCGCTACGTGGAGCGCGCGCCGGAGCCGGTCGTCATCGCGCGCCAGGAGGACGTCTGGCGCGGGTCCGACGGCCAGTATCACTGCCGCAAGCCGAACGGGACGACGGGCCTGGTCATCGGCGCCGCCGCCGGCGCGCTGATCGGCCACCAGATCGACGGCGGTCGCGACCACACCACGGGTACGGTGCTGGGCGCCGCGGGCGGGGCTCTGCTCGGGCGTGAGATCGAGCGCGGGAACGCGCGCTGCCAGTAGGGTTGGGCGGCGGCGAGGTCCTCGCGGGGCGTTAACCTTGGCCTGAGGCTTGCATGGTTTGGTGCGAGACATCAGCCCTGTGGCGAGGCGACCGTGAAGATCTCTCCGATGACCCTGCCGAATGTGACCGCGGCCCGGCAAAATCTGCCGGAGGCCTCGGTCGCGGCGCCGCGCAACGAGCGGGCCGAGGCGGCCAAGACCGACCCGGCTTCGGTTCGCGCCAGTCCGCCGGTTTTCTCCGCGCTCTCGTCCGAGACCAACTGGAGCCTGGTGCAGGCGACGCAGCAGGAGCCGAGCGCGCCGGAGCACGGCAAGTCGCCCGCCCACGCCGCCCGAGCGTTGATCGAGGCGAATCCAGACCTCGCCGGCCAGCCGTTCGGGAAGGTCGTTTCGATGCTTGCCCGCGGCCTGACGCCTACCGCACCGGCGGAAGAGGAGTCGGTGCTTCCGCCCGAGCCGACCACCGAGGTCGAGACCCCGCCGGCTGAATCCCAGGCGCCGGAGGTGATCGAGAACGCCGAGACTCCGGAGACTCCGCCCGCCCCGGCCATGACGAGCCCCACCGAGGGCGAGACGGCCCTGGCGCTGCTCGCCCCGCCGGACGAAGGCGGGACCCCGGAGGAGACGCCGAGCCTCCTGGATCTGGTCGCGCAGGCTGGCCTCGCGGCGCCGACCGAAACGGACCCGACCGACCTCCTCGATCCGGCGTGAGCCTTGTAGGCGAGGCCGGTCAGGCGTTCACGCGTTCGGGCGCCCGCTCCCACTCCGCCCACAGCTTCGCCGCCTCGGCTTTCGCCGGCGCGATGGAGGCGGCCTTCACGTGGCCAAAGCCGCGGATCTGCTGCGGGACCGCGGCGATCTTCGCCGCGAGCGGCAGCCGCTCTGGCGTTAGCTCGATCACCAGGCGCGCCACCTCGGCCTCGTAGTCGGCGAGCAGGCGGCGCTCTTCCTTGCGCTCTTCGCTGTGGCCGAACGGATCGAGGGCCGAGCCGCGCAGGCCCTTCAGCTTGGCGAGCGCCGGGAACCCCCACTTCAGCATCCAGCCGCCGAACGCCATCTTCCGCGGCCGGCCCTCGGCGTCCTTGGGCGCCAGGATCGGCGGCGCGAGCAGCACCTTGGCCTCGCCGCCCTTGAAGGTCTTGTCGCGCCAGGCGGCGAAGCGGCCGTCGGCGTAGAGCCGCGCGACCTCGTATTCGTCCTTGTAGGCCATCAGCTTGTAGAGGTTGACCGCTACGGCGCGCGTCAGCGCCTCAGCGCCCCCCGCCTTAGCTTCGGCCGCGCGGACCTTTTCCACCCGGTCAAGGTAGCGGCGCGCATAGGCGGCGTCCTGATAGGCGGTGAGTTCGCGCGCGCGATGGGCGATCAGCTGGTCGAGCGGCATGGTCTCCGGCGTGACCGGCCGCTTGGCCTCGGCCTGCTCGTGCGGCTGATGGGCGGCCTGGCGGCCGAGCTCGAACGCCGCGAGGTTGGCGTCCACGTCCACCCCGTTCAGCCGGATCGCGCGGTAGAGGGCGCGGCTGGAGACCGGGATTACGCCCTTCTGCCAGGCGAAGCCCAGCATGATCATGTTGGCGTAGATGGCGTCGCCCAGCTCATGCTCGGCGAGGCTGTGGGCGGGCGCGGAGTCGTAGGCTTTCACCGCCGCGGCGATCCGCCGGGCCTGGGCCGCCGCGTCGAACGGCGCGTCGCGGTCGGTGACGAAATCGGCGGTCGGCGTGAACTCGCCGGCGCCTACCGCCACGGTGCGGTCCTTGGCGTAGAGGGCCAGCGCGTCGGCGCCGGCCGCCACCAGGAGGTCGCAGGCGATCAGCACATGGGCGCTGGCGGAGGGAACCCGGCCGCCTACCACGGTCTGCTCGCTCTCGCCCAGCCGCACGTGGCTGGTCACCGCCCCGCCCTTCTGGGCCAAGCCCGTCATGTCCACCACCGAGGCGGCGAGGCCGTCGACGTAGGCCGCCATCGCCAGGATGGAGGCGACGGTGGTCACCCCCGTGCCGCCCACGCCGGTGAAGACGATGTTCTTCACGCCGGTCAGCGGCTCGAACTCCGGCAACGGCGTGGATTCCGCCGTCAGGGCCGCGCTCGGCCCGCGGTGAGCGTTCTCCGCGCCCTCAACGGTGACGAAGGAGGGGCAGAAGCCCTCCAGGCACGTGTAATCCTGATTGCAGGTCGACTGGTTGATCACCCGCTTGCGGCCGAACTCGGTCTCCAGCGGCTCGACAGAGACGCAGTGGGACTTGGCCGAGCAGTCGCCGCAGCCTTCGCAGACCAGCGGGTTGATCATCACGCGCTTGGTCGCTGTGGGCAGGGTCCCGCGCTTGCGCCGCCGGCGCTTCTCGGTGGCGCAGACCTGGTCGTAGATCAGCACTGTCACGCCTGCGATCTCGCGCAGCTCGCGCTGCACCTTCATGAGCTCGCGGCGGGGCCGGACCTCGACGCCCGGCGCGAGGTCGGTCACGCCCTCATAGCGTTCAGGCTCGGCGGCCACGACGACGGTGCGGGTCACGCCCTCGGCGGCGAGCTGGCGCGTGATCTGCGGCACGCTGAAACCGCTCTCGGTCGCCTGCCCGCCGGTCATGGCGACCGCGTCGTTGTAGAGCAGCTTGTAGGTGATGTTCGACTTCGCCGCGACGGACGCGCGTATCGCCAGGGCGCCGGAGTGGCTGTAGGTCCCGTCGCCCAGGTTGACGAAGACGTGCTTCTCCTCGGTGAAGGGGGCGGCGCCGACCCAGGTCAGGCCCTCGCCGCCCATGTGGCTGGTGAGGTCGGTCTGCGGATCGGAGAAGCTCGCCATGTAGTGGCAGCCGATGCCGGCCAGGGCGCGGGATCCCTCCGGCAGGCGGGTCGAGGTGTTGTGCGGGCAGCCTGAACAGAAGTAGGGCTTGCGCTGCTGGTCCGAGGCCAAGGTCACCGCCGCCATCGAGGCCGCCGACACCCGGCTCAGATAGTCGTGCACCCGCTCCATGTGCGGGCCGGCGGGCAGGCGGTCGGCGATGGCCAGAGCGATCTCGGCGGTGGAGAGCGCGAGTGTGTCGGAGAGCAGCGGAGCGCCGCGCTCGTCGGTCTTGCCGATGATCCTGGGCTTGGCGTGGGCCGGCAGGTCGTAGAGCGCCGCCCGCGCCTGGCTCTCCACCAGCGGCCGCTTGTGCTCGATCACCATCAGGGTCTCGAGACCGGCGGCGAAGGCGCGCAGGCCCGTCGGCTCAAGCGGCCAGGGCATGCCCACCTTGTAGAGGCTGACGCCGAGGTCTGCGGCCTGCTGCAAGGTAAGCCCCATGGCCGAGAACGCCTCCAGCACCTCCTTGTAGGCCTGGCCCTGGCAGACGATGCCGAGCCTGGGGCGGGCGCTTTCGAGAATGACGCGGTCGATGCGGTTGGCGCGGGCGAAGGCGAGCGCTGCGGGGATCTTGTAGCCTCGCAGCCTGCGCTCCTTGTCGAGCGGCTGGTCCTTGAGCCGGATGCCCAGCCCGCCTCGCGGCATGCGGAAACCTTCGGGCGCGACGAAGCGATGGCGGTTCGGGCCGACCTCGACCGTCATGCCGCAGTCCATGGTGTCGGCCAGCGCGATCAGCGACACCCAGAGGCCCGAGAAGCGCGACAGGGCGTAGCCGAGCAGGCCGTAGTCCAGAACCTCCTGCACGTCGGACGGCGAGAGCACCGGCATCTCGAAGTCCTGGAAGGCGTATTCCGACTGCGACGGCAGGGTCGAGGACTTGCAGGCGTGGTCGTCGCCGGCCACCGCCAGCACCCCGCCCTTGGGCCAGACGCCGGCGAAATTGGCGTGCTTGAAGGCGTCGCCGGTGCGGTCCACGCCCGGCGCCTTGCCGTACCACATGCCGAACACGCCGTCGTAGCGCGCGCCCGGGAACAGATTGGCCTGCTGGCTGCCCCAGACGGCGGTCGCCGCCAGGTCTTCGTTGAGGCCTTCCTTGAAGACGATGTCGGCGGCCTTCAGATGGGCCCGCGCCCGGTGGGCCTGCTGGTCGAGCCCGCCGAGCGGCGAGCCGCGATACCCTGAGACAAAGCCCGCCGTGCGGAGGCCGGCTGCGGCGTCCAACCGGTGCTGGTCCAGCAGGACGCGCAACAGGGCCTGCACACCGGTGATGAACACCCGACGGTCCGTCAGCAGAAACTTGTCGTCGAGCGTCACGTCGAAGTGCCGCAACTTCTTTCCTCCGGCCCTCCCCGAGCCTATTAGAAGATCATATAGGTAAGGAGCTATTGCTTGCCAAAAGCATGCCTCCGGATGTGAGTTCCGGGGCATGATGTCTCGGCCCACAGGCCAGAAACGAGGAAAACTTGTCCGAAACGCTCGATGCCGTCGACGCCAAGATTCTCGACCTCATCCAGCACGACGCCGGCATGTCGGTCGCTGAGGTCGCCGAGCGGGTTGGGCTTTCATCCAGCCCCTGCTGGCGGCGCATCAAGCGGCTGGAGGACGCCGGCGTGATCCAGCGCCGGGTGACCATCCTCGACCGCGAGCGGCTGGGCTTGAACTTTGAGGTCTACTGCACGGTCAAGCTCAGCCTGCCCAGCAACGACAACCTCGAGACCTTCGAGAAGGCGATCGCCAAGATGCCTGAGGTTCTCCAGTGCGCCACCGTGACCGGCGCGGCCGACTACGAACTGCGCGTCGTCACCCGCGACATGCACGCTTTCGACGCCTTCCTGCGCGACAGGCTGCTGGCGCTCGGCCTGGTCTCCAACATCGAGAGCCGCATCGTCATCCGCTCGGTGAAACACACCACCGCCGCCCCCTTGGGCCTAGTCAGCGCGTATGTGAGTGCGCAGGGGTAGAACGCCCCCTCGGTCTCGGCGCCTCGCACCGATCCACCTCCCCCGCTGCGCGGTGGAGGATCTCGGCCTAAGATGCTCCACCGCTTGCGGGGGAGCTGTCCGCGCAGCGGACTGAGGGGGCGTTAGGCCTCCAAGCTTCAGGAGCAGCCCCCATGATCGAACTCATCATCGACCAGCGGCGCAAGGATCTCGGCGGGTTCGAGGTGGGGCGGGTACTGCCCTATGCGCCCCGGCGCATGATCGGGCCGTTCATCTTCTTCGACCACATGGGACCTGCCGAATTCGCCGCCGGATTCCCGCGTTCGGTGGACGTGCGGCCGCATCCGCATATCGGACTGTCGACCCTGTCCTACCTGTTCGAGGGCGAGATGACCCACCGGGACTCCACCGGAGCGGTGCAGCCGATCCGCCCCGGCGAGGTGAATTGGATGACCGCCGGGCGCGGGGTAACCCACTCCGAGCGCTTCGAGCACCTGCGCGCCCACGGCGGCCGGATGGACGGCATCCAGACCTGGCTGGCCCTGCCGCTGGAGAAGGAGGAGATCGAGCCCGGCTTTGACCACCATCCGGCCTCCGACCTGCCCGCCTACGAGGAGGCCGGGCTGAAGGCGCGGCTGATCGCCGGCGAGGCGTTCGGCGTGCGCTCGCCGGTCAGGGCCCATTCGCCGCTGTTCTACGTGCACTGGGAAATGGCCGCGGGCGCGACCGCCGCCCTGCCGGCCGAATATTCCGAGCGGGCCGCCTATGTCGCGCAGGGCATGGTCGAGATCGAAGGCCTATCGTTGCACGACGGCCAGATGGCGGTGTTCGCGCCCGGCGAGACGGTGGTGGTGCGCGCCGTCACGGCGGCGGTCGTCATGCTGCTGGGCGGCGAGCCGGTGGGGCCGCGCTTCATCGAGTGGAACTTCGTCGCCTCGTCCAAGGAACGGCTGGAGCAGGCCAAGGCCGACTGGCGCGCCGGACGGATGCGGTTGCCGCCGTCCGACGACCAGGAGTTCATCCCGCTGCCCGGCGATCCGCCGCCCCCGCCCAACGCCATGAGCTGACGAAAAATCCGCCGCCGCTGTCGGCGCAGCGCGGGGTCGTGCGTCCTAGGCGCGAGCAGCACGGAGTAGCAGCCATGATCACCGTCTCGGCCTTCGCCTGGGTTCCGGATTTTGCGCGCGGCCAGGTGCGCGACCTGCGGGTGCGCTGGGCGCTCGAGGAAGCGGGCCTGCCCTATCGCACCCGCCTCCTCGAGCAGGGCGACCAGGACAAGCCCGACTATCGCGCGATTCAGCCGTTCGGCCAGGTGCCGATCTTCGAGGAGGACGGCGAGGCGCTGTTCGAGTCCGGCGCGATCGTCCTGCACATCGGCGAACGGAGCGAGGCGCTCCTGCCCAGGGAGCCGCACGCGCGCGCCCGCGCCACTCAGTGGCTGATCGCCGCGCTGAACTCCATCGAGCCCCACCTGATGAATGTGGCCATGGTGACCTACTTCTACGCCGACCAGGAATGGGCGAAGCTGCGCCGGCAGGGGGCGACCGACTTCGCGGCGCACCGGCTGAACTCGCTGGCCAAGGCGCTGGGCGACAAGCCCTACCTGGACGGCGACCGCTTCACCGCAGGCGACCTGATGATGACCACGGTGCTGAGGATCATGCCAGATCTCGTCACCGACCCACGCCTCAGGGCCTATGTGGAACGCTGCACCGGTCGGCCTGCCTTCCAGCGCGCGCTCGCCGCCCAGCTCGGCGATTTCAGGGACGCCGCGTGAGGCTTGCGCCGACCCGCCGTCATGCGCTCGCCGGCGCCGCAGCGACGCTCGCGGCCGGCCCGGCGATCGCAAAAAGGACTTCCGCCATGAGCTTCACCGACGACGGCGCCCGGCGCCTCCAGGCCCTGCTGGACGCGCATGTCGCGAAAGGCTCCGCCCCCGGGCTGACGGCGCTCGTCTCGCGCGGAGACGAGACCCGGGCCTTCGTCTCCGGCCGGATGGCGATCGAGCCCGACGCGCCGGCGATGCGTCGCGACGCCATCTTCCGTCTGGCGTCGATGACCAAGCCCATTACGGCGATGGCGGCGCTGATGCTGGTCGAGGACGGCAAGCTGCGCATCGACGAGCCGGTCGACCGCCTGCTGCCGGAGCTTGCGAACCGGCGCGTGCTGCGCACCCTGGCCTCAAGCGTCGACGACACCGTGCCGGCGAAGCGGTCGATCACGGTGGAGGACGTGCTTACCTTCCGCCTGGGCTGGGGCGTGCAGTTCGACCCGGACCTGCCGATCCAGAAGCGGGTCGCCGACATCCCAGGCTTCGGCATGCCGGACCCGACCTCGCCGCTCACCCCCGACGCCTTCATGCAGAGGCTGGCGGACCTGCCGCTGATGGCTCAGCCCGGCGAGCAATGGATGTACACCGTGGGCTCAAACGTGCTGGGCGTGCTGGTCGCCCGCGCCGCCGGCAAGCCCCTCGAGGTCGTGTTCGAGGAGCGGATTCTAGGACGGCTCGGGATGAGCGACACGGCCTTCTGGATCCCCCCGGAGAAGGTCGCCCGCACCGCCACCGGCTACTTCCCCGATAACGGCAAGCTTGTGCTGTTCGACAAGCCGGACGGCCGCTACGTGACGCCGCCCGCCTTCCCGGCGGGCGACAGCGGCCTGGTCTCAACGGCGGATGATTACCTGAAGTTCGCGCGCTTCCTGTTCACCGGCCTCGCACCGGACGGACGGCGGCTGATCTCGGCCGCCTCGCTCAAGGCGATGCAAGCGAATTACTTGACGCCCGACCAGATGAAGGGCGGCGAGATGATCCTGCTGCCGGGCCGCGGCTGGGGCTATGGCGTGGGCGTGGTCGCCGAGCCCAACCCCGACCGGCTGCCGGTGGGCGTCTACACCTGGATGGGCGGGTTCGGGACCTCGTGGTTCAATGATCCGGCGCAGGGCCTGAGCGCCATCCTGCTGACCCAGCGCGTGTTCGACGGGCCGGATCCGCCGCAGCTGCACAAGGATTTCTGGGCCGGGGCCTACGCAGCGCTGGCCTGAGCTAGAGCGCCCAGGCCATGGCGGCGACCGCCGCCGCCATGACCGCCGTTGCGATCCACCCCAGCACGGTCTGGGCGCGAGTGGCGACAAACGGGCCCATCTGGGCTCGGCGCCCGGCCACCACCATCATAGCCGCCATGATCGGAACGGAGATCACCCCGTTGACGACGGCGCTCCAGAACAGCGCCTTGATCGGGTCGACGCCCGACCAGGTGAACACCAGCCCCAGCAGCACCGCGGCGGCGATCACCGAATAGAAGCCCACCGCTTCCGCGGGCTTGGACTCCAGGCCCGAATTCCAGCCGCGCAGTTCCCCGACCGCGTAGGCGGCCGATCCCGCCAGCACTGGTATCGCCAGCAGGCCAGTGCCGACGACGCCCAGGCTGAACAGCAGCGAGGCGAAGGGTCCCGCAGCGGGCTTCAACGCTGCGGCCGCCTGGGCGGTGGTCTGGACGTCGGTGACACCGTGCGCATGCAGGGCGACCGCCGCCGTCAGCATGATGAAGAAGGCGATGAGGTTGGACACGCCCATGCCCAGCACATTGTCCCACAGGATCCGCCGGAGCTGTTCGGGCGCCTGCTCGGGATGGTCGACCAGCGCGCCGGCGCTTGGGTCGCCGGCCTGCTCCTCCACTTCCTCGGAGCTCTCCCAGAAGAAGAGGTAGGGGCTGATGGTGGTGCCGAAGACCGCGACTACGGTGACGATGGCCTGCGATCCCGCGAGGTGCGGCAGGACCGTGCGGAGCGCCACCTCGCCCCAGTCGATCCGCACGGTGAAGGCCACTCCCACGTAGGCGAACAGCGCCAGCGTCATCCACTTCAGGAGCCGCACGTAGCGGTGGTAGGGCACGAAAACTTGCAGGCCGAGCGAGAGCACGGCGAAGGCGACTGCGAACAGCTCCCCGCCGCGGCCCGCGAGCAGCTCCGCCGCCGCGCCCATGGCCGCCAGGTCGGCGCCGATGTTGATGGTGTTGGCGAGGAACAGCAGGCCGACGAGCCCCAGCACCAGCCACTTCGGAAACACGGCGGCCAAATTGCTCGCCAGTCCCTTGCCGGTGACCCGGCCGATCCGCGCACAGATCGACTGAACGGCGGTCATCAGCGGATAGGTCAGCAGCAGGGTCCAGAGCAGGTTCAGCCCGAAGGCGGCGCCGGCCTGCGAATAGGTGGCGATGCCGCTGGGGTCGTCGTCGGCCGCGCCGGTGATCAGCCCTGGCCCCAGCCGCCGGAGCAGCTGCGGCCGGCCGACCCGCCCGGCGAAGCTGTCGCGCCCACCCGCCCTCATGCGGCTACGCCTGCAGCGCCTTGCGGGTCTGCTCCCAGTACTGGGCCCCGGTGACGATGGTCACCAGAGCCGCCAGCCAGAAGAGACCGTGGGCGACGGCCGTCGCCGGCCCCTGCACGCCTGGATCGTCCGGCAGGCCGAAGGCGCCCCAGGCGGAGACGACGAGCTCGAGCGTGAGCGCGACGAGCTGCAGGGTGGTCTTCCACTTGGCGAGCATGGTCACGGGCAGCTTGACCCCCTTGCCCGCGCCCACCTCGCGCAACGCGCTGACGGTGAACTCGCGGAACAGGATGAGGCCGGCCGGCAGCACCACCATCGGTTGGGGTCCGAGCGCCAGCAGGCCCAGGATGGCGCCGCAGACCAGCACCTTGTCCCCGATCGGGTCGAGGATTGCGCCCCAGACGCTGGTGGCGTTCAGCTTGCGGGCCAGCCAGCCGTCGAAGAAATCGGTGACCGCCGCCACCACGAAGGCGATCACCGCCCATCGTTCCAGCGCGAACTGCTGATCTGGGCCGAGCGACTCGGCCAGCACCGGCACGGCGCCCGCCGCCGCCGCCAGCGCCATGAACATGAACAGCGCCAGCACCAGGCGCATCGAGGTCAGCAGGTTCGGCAGAGCTTTCATCGCAGGCACCATGGCGTGGTTCACGGCGCCGTCAACGCGCGAGGCGGAAAACCTCTCCCGCGCAGCGGGCGCGGGGACGCTCAATCTTCATTCATCGTCCGAACAGCCCCTCCCACGCCCGTTGCAGGAAGCCGCCCAGGCCGTGCGCCTCGGGTTCGGGTGCGGGCGGCGGGGGCGGCGGCGGGCGGACGCGCTCGACGAGGCCGGCGTCGAGCGCGCCGGCGGTGAAGTCGCGCCAGATCTGGGCCGGCAGGCCGCCGCCGGTGACGCCCTGCATCGGCGAGTGATCGTCGTTGCCGACCCAGACGCCCACGACGATGTCGCCGGTGAAGCCCACGAAGACGGCGTCGCGATGCTCCTGAGTGGTGCCCGTCTTGCCGAAGGCGGGCTGGCCCAGCCGCGCCGCGCGCGCGGTGCCCTGCTCCACGGCCGCCGAGAGGAGGTCGAGCAGGTCCGCGCGTTCCCGCGGCGAGAGCGCGCTCGCCGCGCCGGTTCGATCGCCGCCGTCCAGCAGGGCGTAGGGCTGCACCGGCGCGCGGCCGGACGCCACGGCGGCGTAGGCCGCGGTCAGCTCCAGCAGGGTCATCTCCGAGGTTCCCAGCGCCAGAGTGGCATCGTCGGCCAGCGGACTGGAGACGCCCAGGCTGCGCGCCGCGTCTATGACCCGGTCGCGCCCGACGGCTTCGCTCAGGCGCACGGCGGCGATGTTGCTGGAACGGGCGAAGGCGTCGCGCAGGGTGAGCACGCCGCCGGAGCCGACCTCGTAGTTGCGCGGCGTCCAGCCGCCCACCGTGATCGGCGCCTCCGAGATCAGGGAGTCGGGCTCGGCCCCGTCGTGCAGCGCCGCCAGATAGACGAACAGCTTGAAGGCCGAGCCCGGCTGACGCTTCGCCTGAACGGCGCGGTTGAACTGGCTGGCGCCATAGTCCCGGCCGCCGACGATGGCGACGACGGCGCCGTCCGGACGCATGGCGACGAGCGCGGCCTGGGTCGCGCCTTGCCGCCGGCCCCGCCCGTCCAGCCAGGCCCGGACGGCGCGTTCGGCGCGGCGTTGCAGGCGCGTGTCGAGGGTGGTGCGGACCTGGATCAGGCCGTACTGGGCGTCGAGCGCCTGCTTGACCTGCGGCGCAGCCCAGTCGGCGAAATAGCCGCCCACCGGCAGCGGCTTGGCCACGCGCAGCCGCACCCGGCGGGCGCGCTCGGCGGCGGCGGGGGTCATCAGCTTCTGCGCGACCATCGCGGCTAGCACCACGCGCTGGCGCTTCGCCGCCGCCTGGGGGTGGTCAACCGGGTTGAGCGCCGATGGCGCCTTGACCAGGCCCGCCAGCATGGCCGCCTCGCCCACGGCGAGCTGCTCGGGCGGCTTTCCGAAATAGTGCTGGGCGGCGGCCCGCAGCCCATAGACCCCTTCCCCGAAGTAGACGCTGGAGAGGTAGCGCGACAGGATCTCGGCCTTGGTCAGCCGCGCCTCCAGCCAGAGCGCGATGAACACCTCCTGGAGCTTGCGCCGGAAGGTGCGCTCCGGGCTCAGGAAGGCGGTCTTGGCGAGCTGCTGGGTGATGGTGCTGCCGCCCTGGCGGATCTTCCGCTCGCGCAGGTTGGCCGCCAGGGCGCGGCCCACGCCCACCAGGTCGACGCCGAAGTGGCGGTAGAAGCGGCGGTCCTCAATGGCGACGAAGGCGGCCGGCACGTGCGCCGGCAGCGCCGCCACGTCCACCGGCCTGTCCTTCAGCGCGCCGCGGCGGGCGAACGGGCGCCCGTCTGCGCTAACCAGCACCAGCGCCGGGCTCGCCAGGGGCTCCAACGCGCGGCCAACCGGCAGCCGCCAGCTCAACCAGCCGACCAAGAGGGCGAACAGAACCGCCATGACGGCCGCGCCGGTCAGCAGCCGCCGAAAGGTGAAGAACCGCCGACGCGGCGCGCCCCGACCTTCCGCTCCGTCTGCGGGGTCGAACTCCACGCCGTCGTAGCCATAGTCGTGGCGCGGCCGGCCGCCGACGTCGTCCATCTGTGCTTCAAGACCTCATCTGGGCCGTCCCTGCCCAGATCTAGGCCGCTTCGCCGGCTCCGTGAATGCGGTTCAGGGTCGCTCGCCGGTCCACTCCCAGTGCCAGGGCTCGTAGGCGTAGGGAAGGAAGCCGAACCGCCCGGCGTTGGTCAGCAGCCAGCGGTACTCGGCCGAGGCGGCCATGTGGCGACGGTTCTCGTCGGCCGTCGAGATTGGATCCGCGCCGGGCGCAGGATCCAGGTAGAGGTCGATGGCCAGGCCGGTGCGGTGGGCCGAGCAGTTGGCGCGCGAGACGCGGTCGCAGGCGCGCTCGCGGCAGCGGGCCGCCTCCTCCGCCGGGCCACGGAAGCCCGACGCGAGGCGAAGCAGCGGCGGTTCGCCGGCGAGGCCGTCGGCCTTCGCCGCCGCCACCATCCGTCGGTAGGCCGCCAGTGCGCCCGGCCGCAGCAGCACCGTCTTGCCCCCGTAGGTCTCGTCCGGCCGCGCCGCCTCGAGCGTCGTCTCGGCCGGAGACGCGGGGCAGGTCCCCTTGGCCGTGAGCTGAACGAACGGCCGCCGTAGCGCCAGGTCGTCGCGCATTCGGTCGAAGTCGGCGGGCTTGAACACGCCGTCTATGGCGAGCTTCCTGCGCGCCTGCCATCCCGCGTAACGCTCGGCGAAGCCGCCGCTGTCCGCCGGGCAGCCCGCGCCGATCTCCTGGGACACCAGAGGCGCATAGGTCGCCCAGCCGATCTCCGGCCGCCCGAACGGCGACCATTGCAGGCTGTAGAGCGAGGCCTTGTTCCGGGCCGCCGCCTGGGCCCATGCGGGCTGGGCGCAGCCCCGCGGCTGCTCGACCTGCGGGGCGCGCGGCGGAGCCTGGGCGAGCTCCGGCTCCCGCCGTCCTGCGACCCGGAACCACACTAAGGCGCCGATCACGGCGACGACGAGCAGGCCGAGCAGGAACCCGCGGAGATTTGAGCCCTTGAACATGGCCGGGATGCAACGCTCCCGTCACGGCATAGGTCCCATGCGCACGCTTATCGTTTCTGTTTTCATGTCCGCCGTGGCGCTGGCCGGCTGTTCGGACCCCAGCGACGGAGCCGCAACATCGTCGAATACGGCGGCCGCCGCACCGCAGTCTTCCGCTCCGCCCACCCCGCCCATTCCGCCGCCGCCGCCCGCGGCGCCTCCGATGGCCACTCCCGCTCCCCAAGCCGAGCCCGAGGCGCCCAGCGATCCGGCGGCGGTGGCGATCAACACGGCCGGCGCCCAGACCGCGGCCGACGCCGACGGCGCGAACCCCGCCCTGATCAGGGCGCAGGTCCTGCTCGACCGCGCCCGTTTCTCGCCAGGCGTGATCGACGGCCGTCCCGGCGGCAATCTGCGCAACGCCGTCGCCGCCTACGAACGCACTCACGACCTGCCGGTCGACGGCAAGCTGGACGACCAGGTCTGGCGCGCGCTCACGACCGCCGACGGCGCGCCGGCGATCACCAGCTACGTCATCACCTCGGACGACGTGCAGGGACCTTTCGGGCCAGCCGTGTCGCCAGGCGACTACGCCGCCATGGCGCGGTTGGACCGCCTAGCCTTCACCAGCCCGCTGGAGGCGCTCGCCGAGAAGTTCCACATGGACGAGCCATTGCTGAAGGCGCTCAATCCCGGCGCCGACTTCGGGACGGCGGGAACCCGCATCCTCGTCGCCGCCGTCAGCCCTGGGCGCCTCGGCCAAGCCGTGACTGCGATCGAGGTCGACAAGTCGGCGCGGCAGGTCCGCGCCTTCGGCCCCGACGGGCGGCTGCTCGCCGCCTACCCCGCCTCGGTGGGGTCGACCGAGCGGCCGGCCCCGAACGGAGAATTCGCGGTCAAGGGCGTCGCGACCGATCCGGTCTACACCTACGATCCCAAGCGCCTGACGTTCGGCGACCGGTCCCAGGGCAAGCTCGTCATCAAGCCCGGTCCGAACAACCCCGTGGGGGTCGCCTGGATCGACTTGACCGCGCCCACCTACGGCCTGCATGGCGCGCCGGATCCGCGGCTCGTGGGCAAGGTCGCCAGCCACGGCTGCGTGCGCCTGACCAACTGGGATGTCCGTGAGCTTGCCGCTGCGGTGAAGCAGGGCGCGAAGGTCAAGTTCGTTGGCCGCGACGGCGCCCGTTCCGCAAGCGGCTGAGGGCTTAAGGTCGCTTCTGTCCTTCAAGACTGGGGTGAACCGGTTCTATGCTGGGCGCGGGCGGGCTTCCAGCTTCTGGAGACACAGCGTGCGCGCGTCCCTGAGCACCAGCGTCCTGTTGGCCGCCTTCGCCTTAGCCGCCCCCGCCAGGGCGCAGCTTTTCGAGAACTGGCTGAGTTGCGTGGGCGACGAGGCGGGCGGCGCGGTTGTGCAGATCCACGGCTGCACGGGCGTGATCCAGTCGAAGGCCGAAACGCCGCCCCATCTCGCCGTGGCCTATTTCAACCGCGGCGTCGCCCTTCAGGACCAGGGCAAGCTCGACCGGGCGCTCGCCGACTACGAGGCCGCGATCCGGCGCGACCCGGGCCTGGCCGAAGCCTACGCCGGCCGTGGCGGCGTGCAGTTCGCACGTTCGGACTTCGAAGGGGCCGAGCAGGACTATGATGCGGCGATTCAGCTCAAGCCCGGCTTCGTCGACGGCTGGCTCGGCCGCGCGGCGGCCCGGGCTGCGCGCGGCGACGCCGCGGGCGCGCTGTCGGATTACGACAAGGCGGTCGGGCTGGCCCCGCCTTCGCCGGAGCTGCTGGATCAGCGCGCGCGGGCGTTCCTGCGCCTCGGCGACCTCGACCGGGCGCTCGCGGATTTCGCGGCGGCTCTGAAGCTGCGCCCGGGCGATGCGGCCGTGCTGACCCATCGGGCCGGCGCGCTCGCCCAGCGCGAGGAGCTCGACCGCGCACTTGCCGACTATGACGCGGCCCTGCGCACGGAGCCCGCCCGCGTCGAGGCCCTGCTCGGCCGGGCCGCGATCTGGTCGGCGAAGGGCGATTTCGGCAAGGCCTTGGCCGATTCCCGCGCGGCCTCCCGCACCGCGCCAGGAGACGCGCGGGCGGCCTTCAATATCGCCTACGCCCAGGCCAGCCGCGGCGAGCTCGATCCCGCGATCGCCGGCTATGGCCAGGCCATCGCGCTCGACCCGGCCTACGCCGCAGCCTTTAACAACCGCGGCGACGCCCGCCTGACAGAGGGCGACCTCGCCGGCGCCCGCGCGGATTTCGACCGGGCGCTGCAGCTGAACCCGAACTACGACCTGGCGCTCGGGAACCGCGCCCGGCTGCGGCTGCAACTGGGCGATGGCGCCGGCGCGGCAGAGGACCTGACCGCCTATCTCACCCAGCGTCCGGACGACCTCGCCGCGCGCATCCGCCGCGCCGTCGCCTATGAATCCGAGGGCCGGCACGACAACGCGATCGCCGACGCCGAGGAAGCGGTCCGTCGCGCGCCGAACTCCGCCGAGGCCCTGGGCGCGCGGGCCTGGGTGCGGACCTTGGCCGCGCGGGACCTCGACGCGGCGCTCGCCGACTGCAACGCCGCGCTGGCGCGCAACCCTTCGCTGGCGGAACTGTACGACACCCGCGCCCTGATCCGGCTTCGTCAGGGCGACGCCGCCCAGGCGCTCGCCGACTATCAGGCGGCCCTCAAGCTTCGCCCGAAGATGGCCAGCGCCTTCTTCGGACGCGGGCTCGCACAGAAGCGCCTGGGCGAAGGCGCGCGCGCCAGGGCTGACCTCGCGCGCGCCGCCGAGCTCGAGCCCGAGATCGCCGCCAATTTCGCGCGCTATGGCTTCACGCCCTGAATTGCGGATTGGTGAAGCTTTGCCGATAGTCGAGTCCGTCTTCGCGTAGGAACCGCCCGCATGACAGATACCGCCCCTCTGGTGCTCTATGGGATGGGCAGCCCCAACGTCCGCAAGGTCGTGATCATGCTGGAGGAGCTCGGTCTTCCCTACGAGCTGCGCCACGTGGGCGTGATGACGGGCGAGCAGTTCACGCCGGAGTTCCTGGCCATGAACCCGGTCGGCAAAGTTCCGGTGCTCTTAGACCCGAAGCTCGGCCGCCCGCTGGCGGAATCCGCGGCCATCCTGTTCTGGCTCGCCGAGCGCAGCGGCGGCGCCTTCCTGCCCGCCCAGACGCCCGATCGCTATGAGGTGATGCAGTGGGTGATGACCCAGATGAGCCTCGTTGGGCCGATGCTGGGCCAGCTCAATCACTTCATGCGGGTCCAAAAGGCGCCGCGCGAAGAGACCTATAGCCTGGGCCGCTATCAAGGCCAGGCGCTCGCGGTCTATCGGCTGCTCGACGACCGGCTCGCGGGCCGGGATTGGCTCGCTGGCCACGGCTACTCCATCGCCGACATCGCCACATACCCATGGACCCACTATCTGGAGCAGCACCTTTTCGATGCGGCGTCCTTTCCCGCGCTGGTGCGCTGGCGCGAACGGATTGCGGGCCGCCCCACCGTGGTGAAGGCCAATCTGAAGATGAAGGACGCGTTCGAGGCCGCATCCGCGGCCAGCGCTCAGCAAGCGACCAAGGCCGATTTGGATCGCTTCTACGGCCGCACCGAGACCATGCCCGAGGTCGACTTCAAGGCGGCCCGGGGCCGCTGATCCGCCCCTCTCAGGAGGCCATCCGGGTCATGCGCCGCAGCAGGTCGTTCATGATCTGACCGCCCGCCGGCCGGTTGTCGCCCGATTGACGCAGCTTGGCGAGGCGCTCGTTGTAGATCTCCGGCCGGTTGAGCTCGATCTGCACCTCGGCCAACAGGCCCAGCACGTCGGCCGCCGACGGACTGTCGGCGGCCCACTCGGTGACCGATTGGCTCTCGGCGAAAGCCCGCTGATAGACGAGACGGCTGCGCAGGCAGGTGTCGGCCAGCGGAACGCCGCCCGCCTCAAGCGTCTCTCGCGCCTGCAGAACAAGATCCGACTCCAGGTCGCCGCGCTTGGGCGGACATTGGTTGAGCACCACCAGGCCGCGCGCGCGGTGACGATGGAGCAGCGCGACGGTCTGGGTCACAGCCGCAACATCGAGGCGTGAGGGACGGGCCACGGCCAGGCAGACGTCGGCGGCGCGGATCGCCAGGGCGACCTCCTCGTCCGGCTGCGTCGGGGTGTCGATGATCAGCAGGTCGCAGGCGTTCGCCACGCAGGTTTCCTGAAGCAGCGGCAGCTTCTTGCCTTGGGTCTCGATCAGCAGGGATGCGGCTTCCTTGCGGCCGCGCAGCACCTCCGAGGCCGAACGCAGCGGATCGATGTCCGCCACCACGACCCGCAGGCCCTGCTGCATGGCGGCCAGCCCGAGGTTGACAGACACGGTGGTCTTGCCGGCGCCGCCTTTGCGGGAGAGCACGGAGACTGTCTTCATGGCCTGGCCTATTCCCCTCACAGGCGAATTTTCGCGCAAGACGAACCAAAATGTCGCAGGCCGCCCACCGCTCACGGACCAAGGATTTCCGAGATCACGACGCCGACCCTGACATCCCTCATGCGCGGTCTATGACTAAGATCCGGTGATCACGGACGGTTACTGACTGATTACCTGCCGTCGAGGCCCGGCCGAGCTCGCGGCGTGCGAGCATTTCTGGGGATTGTTTGGCGCGGCAGATGGCCGCAGCTCGCTATGCTGCCGCAAACGCGCCCGATTTCCCGGCAGTTTGCCTCCTGGGCGGGCGCCCTGGGTAGAATTGGAATGGCTAAGTGACGACACTCACCGTTGGGCAAGGACAGCAGTTCTCGACGATCTCATCGGCCATCGCCGCGTCGCGCGATGGCGACATCATCCAGGTGCAGGCCGGCACCTACACGAACGATTACGCCTCCATCAACACCAAGATCACGCTGCAGGGCGTGGGCGGAATGGTGAAGATGGTGAGCACTGGCGACATCGGGAACGGCAAGGGAATCCTGATCACCAACACCGACGTGACCATCGATCACTTCGAATTCTCGGGCGCTCAAGTGGCCGACAACAACGGCGCGGGCATCCGCTACCAGGGCGGCGCGTTGACGGTCACCAACAGCTATTTCCACGACAATCAGAACGGCCTGCTGGCTAATCCGTCGTCGACCGGAACGATCACTATCCGCAACAGCGAGTTCGACCACAACGGCGAAGGCTCCGGCTCCACCCACAACATCTACGTCGGCGACATCGCCAAGCTGACGATCGACAGCAGCTTCTTCCACGACGCGGTCATCGGCCACGAGATCAAGAGCCGCGCCGAGGAAACGGTGATCACTAACAACCGGATCTATGACGAGAACGGCACCTCCAGCTACAGCATCGACCTGCCCAACGGCGGCAAGGCGACGATCTCCGGCAACGTCATCCAGCAGGGGGTGAACGGCGACAACCCCAACATCATCG
>Ga0207668_10000088_pt1 | contig 69295 bp, 69 predicted proteins | sample KBSS43metaG_FD_184323 | JGI IMG/M metagenome (GOLD analysis project Ga0207668, IMG submission 184323) | Switchgrass rhizosphere microbial communities from Kellogg Biological Station, Michigan, USA - KBS S4-3 metaG (SPAdes) (version 2) | ecosystem: Host-associated > Plants > Roots > Rhizosphere...
CCCAAGCACATGCTGGGGGAGATCGGCGTCGACCGGGTGATGTTCGAGACCGACTACCCGCACCCGACCTCGCTCTATCCGGGCGTGCAGGACAAGCTGGTCGAGACGCTCGGCGGCCACGACTACGCCACCCGCAAGCGGGTGCTCGAGACCAACGCCTGCGAGCTCTACAATCTAAAGTTCTAGAGCGGGCCGTGGTTTGACGGAATCGGGATTCTTAAATCAGGGGAGATCTGATTCATCATGGCTGCCGGGGGACGCCGGCGGCCATGACAGCTCCCTATTCGATGGATCTTCGTGAGCGGGCGCTGGCCCGGAAAAGGCGGCGGGCGAGACGCATCGCAAGATCGCCGAGGCGTTGCAGATCGCGCCGTCTTGTATCTCGAAGTGGGCGCGACGTGAGCGCGAGACCGGCTCGCCGGCGGCGGCCCAGGTCGGCGGCTACAAGCCCCGGACGCTCTCGGGGGCCACCGCCGAGTGGCTGCGCGCGCGCATCGCGGCCGGCCCGTTGACGCTGCAAGGCCTGTCGGCGGAGCTGGCCGAGCGCGGGATCAAGGCTCACGCCAAGGCGGTGTGGGTGTTCGTCTACGCCGAGCGGCTGAGCTTCAAAAAAGACCCTGCTGGCCGAATACCAGACACGCCTTGACGTGGCGCGCCGGCGCACGCGCTGGAAAGCCCATCAGATGAAGATCGCGCCGCAGCGCCTGGTGTTCATCGACGAGACCTGGATCAAGACCAACATGGCGCCCCTGCGCGGCTGGGCGCCGCGCGGAAAGCGGCTGCGGGCCTATGCCCCCTTCGGCCACTGGAAGACGCTCACCTTCATCGCCGCCCTGCGCTGCGACCGCATCGACGCGCATGGAAGCCGCTCGTCCGGCCCTGCGAGGAGGACGCCGTCAACAGAGCGCGTGAGCAGGAGCGCATCGCCGCCGCGACCGCGGTTCCGCGCGCCTACGCCGTAGCGCCGCCAGCCGAGGCCCATGTCCCGCCGGTGGACGATCGCGCGGTCGACGAGGTGGCCGCCGCGCCGAGCGTCGAGAGCTACGGCCAGCCGGCCAGCGTGACGGTGGAGACCGTCACCAACGGGCCCGTGCCGGACACCGCCGCCAACCGCGAGCGCTACGGCGAGCCGATGTCGAACGGCGGGCGCCGTACGAGCCCGGCGGGGAACTGGTCCGGACCGGCGGTGCGGCCCGGATCGCGTCGCACCGCCGAATGATGCGTATCGATGTAAATATCTTTAAATGTCTTCAGTCCAATTCGAGTACGTGACGTAACATAACCTAAATTGTTACGCTCGAGTTGCAGTATTCGTTCGTGATTTGAATTGTAGTTCCCCAAGATCCGCCTATGTTCCGGCCGTCGCTCGACCGGGCGGCCGAGGTGGGATCGGGCAGGGAACCAAGATCATGAACCGTGTTGTTCTGTGCGTCATCCTGGGCGCTTCCGTGGTGGTCGGCGCGACCACTGTCGCGCAGGCGGAAGAAGGGCGAATGAAGGTGAGGGTCGCCGACCTGAACTTGACCACGCAGGCGGGCGCTCAGACCGCCCTGTCGCGCATCCGCTGGAGCGTCGGCGTCTTCTGCGAAGCGAGTCCCGGCCTGAAGTCGCTGGAGCGCGGCGTGGTGGTCGATCGCTGCGTATCCGACATGACCCGCAAGAGCGTGACCCAGCTGAACGCGCCGCTGGTGACCGCCTTGCTCGACGGCGGCGCGGCGCAGCCTTCGGCCGCGCTCGCACTGGCTCAGAAGTAGGTCGCCCGGCGGACACGCCGCCGCGGGCGTCACCGCAGGGAGAGCAGGTCCGACCACCGCCAGGCGCCGGTTCCCAGCACGACCCGGCTGACGCCCGGCGAGTCCGCCAGCGACAGCAGCACCAGGCCGCGCATCCGCTGGGCGCGGCAGGCTTTCGGCGAGAACGCCACCTCCACGGCGATGGCCTGGCGCAGGCTGGCCAGGCCCTTGCCCTCTTCCTCGCCGTGCCGCACCCAGTCGCCGTTCCAGATCATCAGCGGACGCCCCTCGAAGCCTGGCGCCCGCCGCGCGCGGGCGAGCGCCGCGCGGACGCTCGGATCGTTGCGTAACTTCCGCTGCAGGCGCGCAACCATGTCGCAACGGCCGCCGGAGCCTGATCCCGCGCCGCCTCCGGCCGAGCCGAAGCCGTCGCCCGCGCCGCCGCCGCCGCCGGCGGCCTCGGATTCCGCCGTGGTCGCGTTGGCGAGGTCGGCGGCGCTCACCGACACCTCGGTGATCTGCGGAGGGGGCTCCGGCGGGACATAGCGGGGCGGCGTCTCCGTGGGCTCCAACTTCTTCACGATCCGGGCCGGCGTGGGCGGCGGCTTGGGCTTCGCGGGTTTGGGCGGCTCCGGCGTCTTGGGAGCGGGCGCCTCGGCGGGGGCGGCCGGCGCCGGATCGCCGACCGGAAGCAGCACCGGCGGCGGGGGCGGCTCGAGCGGCGGTACGAGCGTGAGCTCGATCGGCGGCGCCTCGAACGTCAGCGGCGTCGTTCCCCATTGGTGCAGGACCGCGAGCAGGGCCAGGGCGTGAACCGCCAGGGCGCCGGCGGCCGCCGCAAGGCGACGGCGCGCCGTACGTCCGCGCACGCGACCCGACATTTCTTCGCCCCTGATGTTCAAAACCTCTCCCGCCGACGATTCAGCCCAACCCTAGAATGCACGCGGCGAGGGCAGGAACGTGGCCGTCCGCCACATTTCAGAACGCGGTTTTGCCGCTTCGCCATCTTCTGGCCACGAGCCGGTCATGACCGCGCCACTCAGGGTGAGCCACGTGGAAGCTGCGCAATCGGCGCGCGCCGGGGTGCGCGCTCAACAACGTGCGGAGAGAGAATGTGATGATGAGGTACGGACTTATTCGAACCAGCGCCCTGGTGGGCGTGCTCGCGGTCGCCGGTCTCGCGACCAGCGGCTGCGCCAGCCACCGCTTCGTCCGCGATCAGGTTGCGGTCGTCGAGGAGCACACGACCAAGGTGGAAGGCACCGCGGGCGAAGCTCTGGCGCGGGCCAACGCGGCGCACAAGCTGGCGGAAGGCAAGTTCCTGTACGAGGTGGTGCTGTCCGACGATTCGGTGAAGTTCCCGACGGACGAGCACGTGCTGTCGCCCGAGGCCCAGCAGCGGCTGACCGAGCTTGCCCAGCGTCTCAAGACCGAGAACAAGAACGTCTACCTGGAAATCCAGGGCTACACCGACTCGACCGGCACGCCGGCGTACAACGAGCAACTGGGCGGCCAGCGCGCCGAGGCGGTCCGCCGCTACCTCAGCCAGCAGGGCGTCGCGCTCAACCGCATGGCGACGATCTCCTACGGTCAGGACCAACCGGTTGCTCCGAACGATACGCGTGAAGGCCGCGCTCAGAATCGCCGCGTGGCGATCGTCGTCCTGAGCTAGTTTGAGGCTTCGCGTTCCAGGCCGTCCCCCGCCCGCGCGATTCGCGGCTGGCGGGGGCGGCCGGGTCCATCCGGCGATCGGGCGCCGCGTCCGATCGCAACGTCAGAGCGAGGCGATTCGACGATCAGGCGATTTCGCTTGTTCTGTCGTGCGTCGGGGGCCTGAGTTGGGCGCCTTCGACGACCCTCAGCGTCACTGTTTCGGGCGGATGACGCACTCCCTGCTTTTTTCTCGCCTGCCGGTTGGTATGGCGCGTCAGGCGCCGTATCGATTGCAAAAACGCGGGCGCCAAGCAGCGCCGCATGTAGCAGGGAGCGGGTGGTTTTTGCCGAGGGCCAAGGGAGTCAAGAACGCCGACTACGCGGCCAAGCGTAGCGAGCTCCTGGCGCGGATGTTGCCGCGCTTCGCCCGCCTGGACCTCGAGCGGCCGAGCTTGCGCCAGTTGGCCGCCGCCGCGGACGTGACCGCGCCCACCCTGCAGCACTATTTCGGTGATCGAACGGGCGTCGTCGCCGCCCTGCTGGAGGAGTACCGGCGGCGTGGCGAGTCGCGCCTTGGCCTGGTGGCGCAGGCGAACGGCGCGTTCGCCGATTCGGTCCGCGAATTCGCCCTAAGCTTCGTCTTCGGAATGCAGGCCGGCGCAGCCGCCCGCCTCGGCGACGTAATGGCCGCCAGCCTCTGCGAAGGGCTGGCCGATCCGCAGATCAGCCCGCTCGCCCTGGCCTACATCATCGATCCGGCGGTGGACGCTCTCGCCGTGCGCCTGGAGGCGCATGCCGCGCGGGGCGAGATGATCCAGGCCGACGTCCGCGCCGCCGCGCTCATCCTGCTGTCGCCGCTGATGGTGGCGGTGCTGCATCAGGACCAGATGAACGGCAGAACGGAGCGTCACATCGAGTTGACCGACCTGGCGGAGACGGTTTCCGCCGCCTTCGTGCGCGCCTACGCCGCGCCGCGCCCGGAGCTGCGGGACCGGTGAGCCCGCTCGACGGATCAGCGGATGCGCGAACTGCGTTCTTGCGCCGCGGCCGAACCGGCGGCTTCAAGGGACGGACCGGCCTGCCGCGTTCATCCTGTTCGGGCTCTCCGCGGCTTCGGCCTTTACAATCCGGCAAGGCCTTGCCAATGGTCCCGGGAACTATGAGCCGGGCCGGTGGAGCCGCGCCCCAGGGAAGGAAATAAGTATGGCTGCAAAGCTGGGCGGGGGTGGATCCTCTCGGTTCGATCTCGGCCAGAACAGCGACATCAACGTCACGCCGTTTGTCGACGTGATGCTGGTGCTCCTGATCATCTTCATGGTGTCGATTCCGGCCGCCACCGTGTCCATCAAGCTGGATCTGCCGCCGGCCATTCCGCCGCCTCCGGGCGCGAAGGTCGAAGAGCCGGTGCTGATCAACATCCAGCAGGGCGGCGCGCTCTACATCGGCGAACGGGCGACGAGCCTCGATCGCCTCACCCCCGACCTGTCGGCCGAGCTCAGCAAGAAGGAGCCGGGCAAGCCGCCGACCGAGCAGCGCGTCTACATCCGCGCGGACCGCACAGTGCGCTACGGCCAGTTCATGGACGTCATGAACGACCTGCAGGGCAACGGCTTCTACCAGGTCGCCCTGATCAACGAAGAACTCTGACGCAAGCCTCTTGCGTCGACAAAAGCCCGCCGGACCCCGGCGGGCTTTTTTGTTGGGCCGTTCCTCTCCCACGCCAGCGGGAGAGGGGACCGCCCGGGGCGTACCGGGCGGTGGACAGGGAGAGCCGCCGCAGGGGATCAGGCAATGCGGCGCTGACTCTGGGGGCGGATAGCGCTGCCTGCGGCTCGCCCTTCCCACCACCCGCTCTTCGGCGGGCGGCCCCACTTCCCGCTCGCGGGAATGGAAGAATCATTCCCCCGCGGGATCACCGGGCAGCGGGGCCTGGGCGAGTTCGCGCAGGTAGCGGCCATACTCGCTCTTGGCCTGGGCGCGGCCGAGGGCCTCGAGCTGGTCGGCGTCGATCCAGCCGTGCCGATAGGCGATCTCCTCGATGCAGCCGATGCGCAGGCCCTGGCGCTGCTCGAAGGTGCGAATCAGCTCGCCGGCCTGGATCAGGCTGTCGTGGGTGCCGGCGTCTTCCCAGGCGAAGCCGCGGCCGAGAAGCTCGACGTGCAGTTCGCCCGCGTCGAGATAGAGCTGGTTGAGCGCCGTGATCTCCAGCTCGCCGCGGGCCGAGCGGGTGAGGGTGCGCGCCAGTTCGCTGGCGCGGCCGTCGTAAAAGTAGAGGCCTGTCACCGCATAGTTGGATTTCGGCTCCGCGGGCTTTTCCTCGATCGACAGGGCGCGGCCATCCGGGGAGAGCTCGACCACGCCATAGCGTTCGGGATCATGCACGGGATAGCCGAACACGGTCGCCCCGTGGACGCGCGAGCCGGCGCTGCGCAGCATCCGCCCGAAGCTCTGGCCGAAGAAGATGTTGTCGCCCAGGATCATCACGCTGGGCTCGCCGCCGACGAAGTCCTCGCCCAGGATATAGGCCTCCGCCAGCCCGCCGGGGCTGGGCTGCACCACATAGTCGAACCGCACCCCGAGCTGCGAGCCGTCGCCGAGCAGCCGCTTGAAGCTGGCTTGGTCCTCGGGCGTGGTGATGATCAGGATCTCGCGCACCCCGGCCAGCAGCAGCACCGACAGCGGGTAATAGATCATCGGCTTGTCGTAGACCGGCAGCAGCTGCTTGGACGTGGCCAGCGTCAGCGGGTGCAGCCGGGTGCCGGACCCGCCGGCCAGAATGATGCCCCGCCTCATCGGGCCGGCGCCTCGGCTTTCGCCAGCTCGGCCACGATCTCGCCGAGCGCGTCGCGCCATGGCCGGGGCCGCCAGCCGAACACGGCTTCCAGCTTGCTGGTGTCCAGCGTGGCGCGCAGCGGCCGCCGGGCGGGAGAGGGGCGCTCGGCGGTGGCGATGGGCGCGACGGCCGGCGCATCCGGCCCCAGGCCGATCTCGAACGTCGCCTGGGCGAGGCCTCGCCAGCTGGTCTCGCCGGCGTTGGCGAAATGGAACAGGCCGAAGACCGGGGCGCCCGCCGGAGCGGCCGCGAGCCGCGGCGCCTGGGCCAGCACGAAGGCCGCGAGGTCGGCAGCGGCGGTGGGGCGGCCGAACTGGTCGTCGACCACACGCAGCGGTGCGCCCTCGCGCGCGATCCGCAGCATGGTCTTCACGAAGTTCTTGCCGTACGCGGAGATCACCCAGGAGGTGCGCAGCACGAGTGTGCGTGGGCAAGCCGCCAGGGCCATGCGCTCGCCCGACAGCTTGCTGGCGCCATAGACGCTCAGCGGCGCCGTGGCGTCCTCCTCCAGGTAGGGCGCGCCCTTGACGCCGTCAAAGACGTAGTCGGTGGAGAAATGCACCAGCGCGGTGCCGACCTCGGCGCAGGCCGCGGCGATGGCGGCCGGCGCCTCGCCGTTGACCTCGTGCGCCAGGCCAGGCTCGCTCTCGGCCTGGTCGACCGCCGTATAGGCGGCGGCGAGGATGACGAGGTCAGGCCGGAGCGCCCGCACACGGCCCGCGGCGCCCTCCGGATCCGCAAGGTCGGCCTCGGCGCGGGACAGCGCGGTGATCGACACCAGATGACCGGGCGCCTGGCGCAGCAGCTCCTGGGCGAGCTGACCGGTGGTTCCGTACTGCAGGATCCTCAAGGTCATGCCTTGACCAGCCCGAGCCGTTCGGAATGGAAGCCGCGCTCGCGGATGCGTTGCACCCAGTCGGCGTTCTCGACGTACCAGCGCACCGTCTCTTCGAGGCCGGCTTCCAGCGCCTTGCGGGGGCGCCAGCCGAGCTCGGCCTCCAGCTTCGAGGCGTCGATCGAATAGCGGAAGTCGTGCCCCGGACGGTCGGTCACGAAGGCGATCTTGTCGGCGTGGGCGCTGTTGGCGGGCGCGTGCCGGTCGAGGCTGGCGCAAAGCAGCTGCACCACCTCCAGGTTCCGCTTCGAAGCGTCGCCGCCGATGCAGTAGGTCTCGCCCAGCCGGCCCTTGTTCAGCACCAGCAGCAGGGCCTCAGCGTGGTCGTCAACATGCAGCCAGTCCCGCACCTGCCGGCCGTCGCCGTAGACGGGAATGGACTTCCCCTCCAGCGCCCGGGTGATCACCGTCGGGATCAGCTTCTCCGGGAATTGGAACGGCCCGTAGTTGTTCGAGCAGTTGGTGAGCACCACCGGCAGGCCGTACGTCCGCCCCCAGGCCCGCACCAGGTGGTCGGCTCCGGCCTTGGAGGCGGAGTAGGGTGAATTGGGATCGTAAGGGGTGGATTCGGTGAAGTCGCCGTCCTCGCCAAGCGCGCCGAACACCTCGTCGGTGGAGACATGGTGGAAGCGGAAGGCCGCTTTGCGATCGGCGGGCAGAACATTCCAATAGGCGCGCGCCGCCTCCAGCAGAACAGCCGTGCCGACCACATTGGTGCGCACGAAATCCAGCGGCCCTTCGATGGCGCGGTCGTTGTGCGATTCCGCGGCCAGGTGCATGACCGCGTCCGGCTGATGTCTTGCGAAGATCTCGGCCACGCGCGGCGCGTCGCAGACGTCGACCTGCTCGAAGGCGTAGCTCGGGCCGTCCGCCACGCAGGCGACGTTCTCGAGGTTCGCCGAGTAGCTGAGGGCGTCGAGGTTCACCACCTCCCAGCCGTCTGCGACGGCCCGTCGCACCACCGCCGATCCGATAAATCCGGCGCCGCCCGTGATGAGGATCTTCATGCCGACTTTCTGAATTATCCCGCGCGCCCCGCGCCGCGAACCCGCCGTCCCCTCACGCCGTCTTACAACGAAACGCCGGCTGCTCAAGCCCGGGCCGGCGTCGCGTTCGGGTTGAGCGGCCGGCGTCCTGACACTAAATGGGCCTCTCATCGGGGAACGAGGCGTCAGCTCTGTGGATACCGCACGCCGCGCGTCGACCACACAGCCCGTTCGCCGGCGGACGCCCGACCTGACGACGGGGCCGGTCGGCCGGACCCTGATCGCCTTCGCACTTCCGGTGCTGGGCGCCAACATCCTGCAGACGCTGAACGCCTCGGTGAACACCGCCTGGGTCAGCCATCTGCTCGGCGAGGCGGCGCTGACCGCCACCGCCAACTCCGGCCAGATCTTCTTTCTGATGATCGGGGTGGTGTTCGGCATCTCGATCATCGCCAACGTCATGGTGGCCCAATCGGTCGGGGCGGGCGACGAGGCGGCTGCGGGTCGAGTGGTCGGCACCTGCACGGTCTTCTTCATCGCCGCGTCGGTCACAGCCGCCGCCGCCGGCGTGATCTTCGCGCCTGCGATCCTCGACTTCATGAGCACGCCGCCGGACGCGCGGGCGGGCGCGATCGTCTATCTGCGCGTGCTGTTCGCCGCCCTGCCGTCCGTCTACTTCTTCAACTTCGTCATGGCCGCCCAGCGCGGGGTGGGCGACTCGCGGACGCCCTTCTATTTCGCCCTCCTGCAGGTCGGGCTCGACGTCGTGCTCAATCCGCTGCTGATCCTGGGGCTTGGCCCGCTGCCCCGGCTGGGGATAGCCGGCTCCGCCGCGGCCAGCCTGGTCTCCCAGAGCATCGCGCTCGGTCTGATGCTGCTGCACCTCTACCGGCGCCGGTCGATCCTGGTGATCCGGCCCAGCCAATGGCGGCTGCTGATCCCCCGCCCCTCGATCCTGAAGGCCCTCATCCTCAAGGGCCTGCCGATGGGCGCCCAGATGATCGTGATGAGCGTGGCCGGCGTGGCGATGATGCGGCTGGTCAACGGCTATGGCTCGCACACCGGCGCCGCCTACGGGGCGGCGATGCAGCTCTGGACCTATGTGCAGATGCCGGCGATGGCGCTGGGAGCGGCGGTGTCCTCGATGGCGGCGCAGAACGTCGGCGCGCGGCGCATGGACCGGGTGGAGCGCGTCGCCTGGATCGGGGCGGCTTGGGCTTTGGCGTTCACGCTTGGCCCGATTCTGCTGCTGCTGGCGATCGAGCGCTTCCTGCTGCTGGCCTTCCTGCCGGCCGGCAGCCCCTCCATCGCCATCGCCCAGCACATCAATCTCATCGCGCTGTGGGGCTTCATCCCGTTCGGCGTGGCCTTCTGCTTCTCGGGCGTGATCCGCGCCACAGGCGTCGTCTGGCCGCCGCTGATCGCCATGATCGTCGCCCTGTGGTTCGTGCGCGTGCCCTTCGCCGAGCTGATGCAACCCTACTGGGGCGCGGACGCCGTCTGGGCGAGCTTCCCGGTCGGCAGCCTGTCCCTCCTCGCCTTCGCCATGGCCTATTACCGGTTCGGCGGCTGGCGGAAGGCGCAACTCGTCGAGGTGGTCGCTCACGGCGAGACGCCGGATCCGGGCCATGGCCCATCGATCGGCGTCGAGGAGACCGAGGCCCTGGCGGAGGCGCTGGAGACCCTGCGCGGCGGCACAAGCCTGCTGCACGGCGCGAAAGAACTCCCTATAGGTACGCCGCGGGCCGGACCCCCCAAATGATGGAAGGAATTCGAGGCGTGAGTGGACAAATCGGCGGCCGGCGGCCGCTGATCCTGGGGATTGGCGGAACCATCCGCGCGGGATCGACGACTGAAACCGCGCTGATCTGCAGCCTCAAGGCCGCCGAGGCGTTGGGCGCCGAAACGCGTCTGTTCGGCGGCGAATTCCTGGCCAAGCTGCCGATCTTCGACCCTCGCCCCGGCGATCCCACCCCGGAGCAGATGGAACTGGTCGAGGCCGTGCGGCGCGCCGACGGGGTGATCATCGCCAGCCCCGGCTATCACGGCTCGATTTCGGGCGTGGTGAAGAACGCCCTCGACACCCTGGAGATCACCGCGAAGGACGCCGCGCCCTATTTCCACGGCCGCCCCGTCGGCACGGTGGTGACCGCGTATGGCTGGCAGGCGACCGGCAGCACCTTGTCCGCGCTGCGCGCGATCATACATGCCATGAGGGGTTGGCCGACGCCGTTCGGGGCTGCGCTCAACTCCACGGCGGGCTTGTTCGACGAGTCCGGCGCCTGTAAGGACCCCAAGGACGACTGGGCGCTCCGCACCGTCTCCGAACAGGTCGTGGAGTTCGCCAGCATGCGGACCGCCTCATGACTCGACCCCAGATCGTCACCACCCATCCCACGCGGCAGTCGGACGACGAGCTCAAGGCCGCGATCTCTCCGATCACCGACATCATCGAGGACGCCGTCAACGGCCGTCCCTACATCCTGGTCGACGCCGAGGATCGCGAGAACGAAGGCGACGTGATCATCCCGGCGCAGTTCGCCACGCCGGCCCAGATCAACTTCATGGCCAAGCACGCCCGCGGCCTGATCTGCCTGTCGATCTCCTCCGATCGCGCCAAGCAGCTTCGACTGCCGCCGATGGCCTGGGAGAACCAGTCTGGTCACGGCACCGCCTTCACCGTGTCCATCGAGGCGCGGGAAGGGGTCACGACGGGCATCTCCGCGCACGACCGCGCCCACACCATCGCCGTCGCCGTCGACCCGACGAAGGGACCAGAGGACATCGTCTCGCCGGGCCACGTCTTCCCGCTCGTCGCCCGCGAAGGCGGCGTGCTGGTCCGCGCCGGGCATACCGAGGCGGCGGTCGACATCTCGCGCCTGGCCGGCCTCAACCCCGCGGGCGTGATCTGCGAGATCATGAACGAGGACGGCAGCATGGCGCGTCTGCCGGATCTCGTCGCCTTCGCCCAGTTGCACGGGATGAAGATCGGCACCATCGCCGACCTGATCGCCCACCGCCGTCGCACCGAGCGTCAGGTCGAACGCGTGCTGGAGACGCCGTTCGAGAGCGTCTACGGCGGGAATTTCCGGATGGTCGTCTACCGCAACATCCTCGATCGAACGGAGCACGTCGCGCTGGTCAAGGGCAAGATCGACCCCGACAAGCCCACCCTGGTGCGAGTGCACAAGGCCGACATGCTCGTCGACATGCTGGGCCATGTCGAAGCGCGGCAGGAGCTGGTGCCTCGGGCCATGCACATGATTGCGGAGCACGACGGCCCCGGCGTGATCGTGTTCCTGCGCAGCGCCAGCCCCTCGGCGATCTCCGACAAGTTCGCCCAGGACGAGGCGGCGGCGGGCCATGCGCCCGACGCGCTCCGGGAGGTCGGCATCGGCGCGCAGATCCTGCTCGATCTGGGCGTCCGCGACATGATCGTGATGACGACCAGGACGGCGCCGACCCGCGCCGCCACCTCCGGCTACGGCCTGACGGTCGTGGAGCGCCGCACGCTCTAAGCACGTCGGCAACGCCGGCCGGACCTGCGCATTCCAGGGCGGCATGAGCGCGCTCAGGATCGGCTGTTCGGGCTGGGTCTACAAGGACTGGAGGGGCCCCTTTTATCCGCCCGAGGTCAAGGACCGGGCGCGGCTGGAGCATTACGCCGGCGTCTTCGACACCGCCGAAATCAACGCCAGCTTCTATCGCCTGCCCAGCGAGTCTGCGGTCGACGGCTGGCGCAGGCGGGTTCCGGAGGACTTCGTCTTCGCCTGGAAGGTCAGCCGCTTCATCACCCACAACAAGAAGCTGAAGAACTGCGCCGACTCGGTCGCCCTGGTGTTCGGCCGCATGCAGGGGCTTGGCGCGCGCTTCGGTCCCGCCCTGATCCAGCTGCCGCCGCAACTGCGGCGCGACGACGACCGCCTGGCCGGCTTTCTGGCCCTGCTTCCGCCAGGGGGCCGACACGCGGTCGAATTCCGGCACGACAGCTGGTACGCGCCGCCAGTCTTCCGCCTGCTCGCAAACTTCGATGCGGCGCTCTGCATCTCCGATCACCACTCGGCGCCCGCGCCTTGGGAGGTCACCGCCTCCTTCGTCTATGTGCGCGGCCACGGGCCCGGCGGGCGCTACGTCGGCCGCTATCCGGCCACCGAACTCGAGGACTGGGCGCGCCGCATCGCCGACTGGCGCCGTGAAGGGCGCGACGTCTACGCCTACTTCGACAACGACGTGAAGAGCGCCGCCCCGTTGGACGCCCTGGCGCTGAAGGCGCTCGCCGCGGACGACCGCTAACGCTGTGTTTTCAGCGTCCATTCATCCAACGTGAAGCATAGGAGGCTAGCTTCGTCCGGCAGCCTTGCGCGGCGCGGGTGCGAGCTGGCGTCGCGGGCGGCGCGGCGTTGACGCGACCGCCGGCGGTTCTGGAATATTGAACAGATCTAGCAGCTTGAGTGTGGACATGCCGTCTGGAGCCTCGCCCGACTTGCAGCCGCGCCTGGCGCACGCCGCGGACGCCTTCCAGCTCGATCCGCAAGCCTACCTGAACGCCGACGCGCGCGACACGACAGCGGCGAACGGCAAGGTGAGTTTCACCATCGAGCAGGCGGCGACCCAGCTGCTGCGGGGAGAGCCCGGCTGGGGCTCGATGGGCCAGCCCTTTACGGTCACCTACGCCTACCGCGCGAACGCGCCCCTCACCATGCCCACGGACACCGGCGGATTCTCGCGGTTCAACGCCGCGCAGATCAATCAGGCGGAGCTGGCGTTCACCGCCTGGTCCGACGTGGCTAACATCCGCTTCTCGCGGGTCGGATTCGGCAATTCGGGCGAGGGCGCCTATTCGAACAACGCCACCATCCTGCTCGGCGACTACGCCAGCGGCGTCGACGGCGCCTCGGCCTTCAGCTTCTATCCGGGCTCGACCAGCGTCACGTCCTCGGCGGGCGACGTCTGGGTCAACTCGACGTTCGCGTACAACACAAACCCGAGCGTCGGCGCCTACGGCGGCATGGTGCTGGTCCACGAGATCGGCCACACGATCGGGCTGGCCCATCCGTCCGACTACAACGCCGACGACAACGCCTCGCCCAATTACGCCACCGACGCCAGCTATTACGAAGACGACCGTCAGTACACGGTCATGAGCTACTTCTCGGAGACGAACACCGGTGCGACCTTCGGCGGCGTCTATTCCGCCGCCCCGCTGCTGGACGACATCGCCGCGGCGCAAATGGCCTATGGCGCGAACATGGCCACCCGCGCGGGCGACACCGTCTACGGCTTCGGCGCGACCGCCGATCGGCCTTGGTTCGTCGCCACGTCCAGCGCTTCCAAGCTTGTCTTCGCGGTGTGGGACGCCGGCGGCACGGACACCTTCAATTTCTCCGGCTACGGCTTCAACCAGCAGATCGACCTGCGCGCGGGCTTTTTCTCGAACGTCGGCGGACTGGTCGGCAACGTGGCGGTCGCGGCGAACGTCGTGATTGAGAACGCCGTCGGCGGGTTCGGCGCGGACGTGATCCACGGCAACGACGCCGGCAACACCATCGACGGCGGCCCGGGCAATGACTCGCTGGACGGGGGGGCAGGGGGCTCGAACCGGCTGTTCGGCGGCGACGGCAATGACGTCATCGTCGGCGGCGCGGACTTCGACGCGGTGAACGGCAACAAGGGCGAGGACATCATCGACGGCGGCGCCGGCGGGAACGATTGGCTGCTGGGCGGCCAGGGCGACGACCAGATCGTCGCGCACGCTGGCAATGTGATCCTGAACGGCAACATCGGCGCAGACGCCGTCTATGGCGGCGCGGGCGCCGACCTCGTGCGGGGCGGGCAGGGTAACGACTTGCTGAACGGGGGCGGCGGCGACGATCAGATCTTCGGCGATCTCGGCGACGACACCATGACCGGCGGCGCGGGCGCGGACATCTTCCACTTCGCCCTCGGGGGCGGGGTCGACGTGGTCACCGATTTCAACGCCGCCGAAGGAGACCGCATCCAGCTTGACGGCGCGCCGACCTACGCCGTGGCGCAGTCGGGGGCCAACACCGTGATCAGCGTCGGCGCCGGCGCGGACCAGCTCGTGCTCATCGGGGTGCAGGCGACGACGCTCGGACCGGGCTCGATCCTGCTGGCCTGAGGCCGGGCCGCACGAGAAGGCGGTTTCCACTCCCGCCAATCCGGCCTATAGACGAGGCATCAACCGCCCGGCCGAAAGGCCGGGCGCCTTCATTTCCGACAGCCGGAAAAGACCATGACCGACATCCTGATGCCCAAGGCGACCGCCGTCTGGCTGGTGGACAACACCTCGCTGACGTTCGAGCAGATCGCCGACTTCTGCGGCCTTCACCCGCTCGAGGTGAAGGGCATCGCCGACGGCGAGGTGGCGCGCGACATCCGCGGCGCCGACCCGATCGCCAACGGCCAGCTCTCCCGCGAGGAGCTGGACGCGGCGCAGAAGGATGCGAACTACCGCATGAAGGCGCAGAAGAGCCGCCACGCCGAGCTCCTGAAGCCGGTGAAGAAGGCGCCTCGCTACACGCCCGTCTCGCGCCGCCAGGACCGGCCGGACGCCATCGCCTGGTTCCTGCGCAACCACCCGGAAGTGCCTGACAGCCAGGTCGCGCGCCTGCTCGGCACGACCAAGGCGACCATCGATCAGGTGCGCAACCGCACGCACTGGAACTCGCCCAATATCAAGCCGGTGGACCCGGTGACCCTGGGCCTGGCCACCCAGCTCGAGCTGGACGCCGTGGTGCGCAAGGCGGCCGACAAGAAGGCCAAGGAGGATGCGCGCCGCGGCGGCGACGGCCCGACGCTGCGCCCGGCCTCGGAGGCCGGCCTCGAGGACGACTCCGCCGACCCCGATGCGGCCTTCGCCGACGAGGAGGCGTTCGAGGAGGCCCCCGAGGAATAGGCCGCGCAAAGGCCGGCTCGCCCCCTAGGTGGGGCGACCGGCGATCGCGGATCTCAAGATCAGATTTGGAAAGTTCCGTTCGCGCTCAGTGAGCGCGCGCGCGCAGGCTCTCCATCTCTTCCTTGAGCCTGAGCTTCTGTCGCTTGAGCTCCTTCAGTTTGAGATCGTCGGCTGCGGGCCTGCGCAGTTCGTCTTGAATCGCTAGTTCGAGAGACTGGTGGCGAGATCCGAGTTCACGGATCCGAGCTTCCACGGCCATGACGGTGTGTCTCCTCGCTGTTGGAACGTCGCCGAGTGAACACCCGCTTCCCCCGGCTGTCAGATCACATATGTTTGCAGCCGGTGGAGCTGTTTCGGCGCCGTCAATTGAGGCGTTTAGGGCCTTCTGAATGCTCACTGAGGACATCGCCCCGCTGGTTGTCGGCATCTCCGGGGCGTCAGGGGTCGCCTATGGGCTGCGAGCGCTGGACGCGTGCCGCGAGCTAGGGGTCGAGACCCACCTGGTGGTCAGCCGCTCCGCCGCCATGACGATCGCCCAGGAGACTACGCTTTCACTCGCCGAGGTCCACGAGCGCGCGACCGTCGCGCATCGGCCAGGCGATGTCGGAGCCTCGATCGCGTCCGGCTCCTTCCGCACGCGCGGCATGATCGTCGCGCCCTGCTCGGTGCGCACCATGAGCGAGATCGCCAGCGGCGTGACCTCGTCCCTGCTGACCCGCGCGGCGGACGTAACGCTCAAGGAGCGTCGGACCCTGGTGCTGATGGTGCGCGAGACGCCGCTGCATCTGGGCCACCTGCGCACCCTGGTGCGGCTGGCGGAGATGGGCGCGACCATCGCCCCGCCGTTGCCCGCCTTCTACGCCAAGCCGCAGAGCCTGGAGGAGATGGTCGATCAGTCGGTGGGACGCGCGCTCGACCTGTTCGGCCTTTCCTGGCGGCCCGTGCGGCGCTGGGGCGAGGACATCCCTCCGGTGCGCGGCGATGGCTGAACCGGTGTCCGGCGCCTGGGACTGGATGCTCGCCGCCTATGGCCGGCCGGGTGTGGCGGAGATCTGCCTGACCCTTCAGGACGCGCATGGCCAGAACGTGCCCTTCCTGCTCTGGGCGGCCTGGTCCGGCGCCGATGCGGGACCGCGGCTGGAGCGCGCGGCGCAGGCCGCGCATGCGTGGGACGACGCCGCGGTCTCTCCGCTGCGCGCGGTGCGGCGCGCGCTGAAGGCGCCGCGGCCGCCCGTGCCTGACGCCGCCAGGCAAGCCCTGCGCGCCGAGGTGAAGGTGGTCGAACTCGCCGCCGAGCGGGTGCTGGTCGAGACGCTGCAACGCCTGGGCGGCCCGCCTGAGGGATCGGTCTCGTACATGTCCGCCCTCACCGCGGCCTCTCGCGCTTGGGGCCGAACCGCGCCAAAGCAGGCGCTGGCTGCGCTCTCGGAGGCCTTGGCGTAATGTCCGATGTTATGGACGAGATTGACGAAGATGAGCTGAAGGCGAAGCTGATCGAGCTTCGCCAGGACCATGCCGACCTTGACGCCGCCGTGCAGGCCGTCGCGCTTTCTCCGCTCCCGGACATGATGCTGATCGGCCGCTTGAAGCGGAAGAAGCTGCTGTTGAAGGACGAGATCGGCCGTATCGAGGCCCTGCTGACCCCGGACATCATCGCTTAGATCCGTTGCTCCACCGCGAAGCGGGGGAGCTGTCGGCGAAGCCGACTAAGGGGGCGTTGTTGTCGTGAGCCCCGGGGCGACGCCCCCTCCGTCTCACGCCTGCGGCGCGATCCACCTCCCCCGCGGGCGCGGTGGAGGATCTTGGAGCTACCGCCGTGCGTGCTTGGCCGCGTACATCGCCGCGTCGGCGGCGGCGACGATGGATTCGGCGTCCATGTCCGGGCGGATCTCCGCGACGCCCCAGGAGAGCCGCAGCCGCACGCTGGGCGGCAGGCCCTTCACCGGCCGCCGGCAAAGCGCCGCCCCCAGCGCCTCGGCCTTGACCTCCGCCTGGAAGCCGTCGGCCTGCACCAGGATCACCGCGAATTCGTCGCCGCCGAGACGGCCGGCGATGTCGGAGGCGCGCACCTGGCTGAGGATCCGCTCGGCCACGGCTCTCAGCGCGGCGTCGCCGCCCGCGTGCCCGAATCGGTCGTTGATGTCCTTGAGCCCATCCAGGTCGAGGTAGACCAGGCTGGCCGGTCCGCCGTAGCGCGCCATGTAGGTGCGCGTGCGCTCCAGTTCGCGCATCAGGGCGCGGCGGTTGAGCAGCGGCGTCAGGCTGTCGCGGTCGGCCAGGCCTTCCACCTCGGCCAAGCGCGTGGAGAGCGCGGCCACCTGGGCGCGAAGCTCCGAATTCTCCCGCTGCAGAAGGTCGAGCGTATCCTCGGCCTCTAGCAGCTGGTCGTCGTTGGCGGCCTGGGTGCTCATGCGGTCAGGATGACGGGCCTTAGTCGAAGAATCGAGCCTAATGGCGGCTTCTGGGGAATCTAACCCAGTCGGTTGCAGCGGCAAAGCCGGCGCCTATACTCCGCGCCTTTCTCGCGCCGGGTCCCCGGGGGGTCTGTTAATATCATGAGCGCCGCGCCCGTCGCCATCATCATGGGAAGCCGGTCCGACTGGCCCATCCTGCGCCATGCGGCCGAGCTGCTGGACGAGCTGGGGGTCGCCTACGAGGCCAAGGTGGTTTCGGCGCATCGGACGCCCGAGCGCATGTACGACTTCGCCAAGGGCGCCAAGGCCGCGGGCGTGAAGGTGATCATCGCCGGCGCCGGCGGCGCAGCCCATCTTCCGGGCATGACCGCCTCGCTGACCGACCTTCCCGTCCTGGGCGTGCCGATCGAGTCCAAGGCGCTGAAGGGCATGGATTCGCTGCTTTCCATCGTGCAGATGCCGGCCGGCATTCCCGTGGGAACGCTGGCGATCGGCGAGGCCGGCGCCAAGAACGCCGCGATCCTGGCCGCCAAGATCCTGGCGCTCGGCGACCCCGCCGTCGCCGGGCAGGTCGCCGCCTTTGCGCAGCGGCAGACCGAGAGCATCCCGGAATCCGTCGAGGACGCCCAAGGCGCGTGATGGCCGACTTCCCGCTCCCGCCTGGATCGACCATCGGCGTGCTCGGCGGCGGCCAGCTCGGCCGCATGCTGGCCGAAGCCGCCTCGCGCCTGGGTTTCGACGTGGCGGTGCTGGAGCGCGACGCCGACTCCCCCGCCGGCCGGGTCGCCAAGACCCTGATCGTCGCGCCCTACGACGACGCCGAGGCCCTGAAGCGGCTCGCCGAGGCCGCCGATGTCGTCACATATGAGTTCGAGAACGTCCCCGCCGTGGCGCTGGAGACCCTCGCCGGGCTGGGCGTGGAGACGGCGCCCGGCCCGCGCGCCCTCGCCGTCGCCCAGGATCGGGCGGACGAGAAGGCGTTCCTCAACGCGCAAGACGTGCCGACCGTCGGCTTCGCCACGGCCGCGGATCCCGCCGAGGCCGCCGAGGCGGTCGCCCGCATCGGCGTCCCCTGCCTGATGAAGACACGCCGCGAGGGCTACGACGGCAAGGGTCAGCGTTGGGTGGAGCACGTCGGCGACGCCGCGGCGGCCTTCGCCGCTCTGGGCGGCCGGCCGGTGATCGTCGAGGCGCCGGCGGATTTCGTGCGCGAGCTGTCGGTCATCGCCGCGCGCGGCCGCGACGGGGCCATCGTCTGCTATCCGCTGGCGGAGAACCACCACGAGGGGGGGATCCTGCGCCGCTCGCTGGCTCCGGTCGCCGCTTCCGCCCAGCTCGCCGAGCAGGCGGAACGGATCGCCGCCAAGATTCTCTCCGGCCTCAACTATGTGGGCGTGGTCGGCGTCGAGCTGTTCGAGCTCGCCGACGGCCGGCTGCTGGTCAACGAGATCGCGCCCAGGGTGCACAACACCGGCCACTGGACCCAGGACGGCTGCGAGGTCGATCAGTTCGAGCAGCACGTCCGCGCTGTCGCCGGCTGGCCGCTGGCCCCCGCCCGCGCCATCGCCCGGGTCGAGATGCTCAACCTGCTGGGCGAGGAGGTCGACGCCTGGCCGAAGTTCGCCGCCGAGCCGGAGACCCGCATCCACCTCTACGGCAAGCGGCAAGCCAAACCCGGCCGCAAGATGGGCCACGTCAACCGCGTGAAGCCGCTAAGGTAACGCATCGTTTTCGCGCCCTTCCTTTCCCGCTTGCCGGAAAGGGGGACCGCCAGCCGAAGAGCGGGTGGTCGAAAGGGCGAGTTGCGGGGCGCTGGGCTATCCGCCCCGAGACTCATTGCGAACCTTGCAAATCCTCTGGGCGGCCTTCCCTCTCCACCGCCCGCTCTTCGGCGGGCGGTCCCCCTTTCCCACCTCCGGCGGGAGAGGAAGGCGCGTCGCGCCTTCCATAGCGGATCCGTCCCAGCGTCGCGGCGACGGACGTCAGCATCGCCTGGGGCTTGAAGCCGTGTTTCGCCTTCCACGCCTCGAAGCGCATCACGTCGGCGATGCGGCGTTCGGTGAAGCGCACCGCCGCCCCGCGGCCGGAGCTCAGGCGGATCGCCAGCGCGCCGGAGAGGATGCCCGCCAGCAGGGCGCGCTTGGAATAGTGGTTCTCGTCCGTCGCGGTGTCGCCGGCCCAGCGCCAGAGCGCATCGGCGCTCTCCCAGGCTAGCCGACCCCCGATCGCGAAGTTGGGCGGCAGCGCGAGCCAGCCGCTGCAGCGGCGCAGCGCTCCCTCGTCGGCGCCGGCGGCGTCGATGCGGGCCTCGAGGACGCGGGCGATCCGCTCGCGAATCTTGAGCGCCGCCGGGTCGACGCCTGCGAGCGCCTGCAGGGTCCGCGCGTCGTGGCGGCGAAAGAGCAGGGCGGCGAGGTCGGCGGGGCCGCGCGGCAGCAGGAGCTCGGTCTCGCCTTCGGAAAAGCCCGCCTCGCGCCCCGCGCGCAGGACGAGGCGTTGCGTCCAGCCCTCGATCGGAGCCAGGCGGACGGCGGCTTCGAGGATCTTGTCCTCCGCGGCGGTGATCCAGTCGGCGTCGCTCATGATCGTAGTCTAGACCGTTCAATGGCCGCCGTCGCGGCGTGGACAGGGGGCGCCCGATCTGTTATTGCCGCGCCTTCGACCCGAGGGCCTGCCGGTCTGCGGGCAATGAGACATTTGTCAGATCCCATCGTTCGCTCGCCGCCGCCCCTGTAACGAGGAGGGAGGGGGCCGGGCGGTCTAGCGTTCCGCAGGAGAGAGAGCCCTGGTTCAGATTTTCGTCCGCGACAACAACGTCGATCAGGCCCTGAAGGCGCTGAAGAAGAAGATGCAGCGCGAGGGCTCGTTCCGCGAGATGAAGCGCCACGTGCATTATGAAAAGCCGTCCGAGAAGCGCGCCCGCCAGAAGGCGGAAGCCGTGCGCCGGGCGCGCAAGCTGGCCCGCAAGCGCGCGCAACGCGAAGGCCTGATTGCGGCGCCGAAGAAGCCGACCCGCTAAGGCGACGCTGGTTTCAAGCGTTCGTTGTCTACATAGAAGGCCGCGCCGAAAGGCGCGGCTTTTTTCGTATCTACGGTCAAGGCGCGATCTTCCGTCGCGCATTCGGCCGACTTGCTTGGGAAACGCCGGTCGGCGTCCTATCTTCTAATGCTTGGGCCGCCGGTTCGGTCCTGAAACCTTTCGAGCGGTGCCGATGAACCTGCGCAATCTCGTCATCTGGGGCGTCATCGTGGTCGTCCTGATCGGCCTCTACAGCATGATGACCGGAGGCGGCCGCGCGGCCGGCGCCAGCGAGATCACCTATTCGCAGCTGCTTTCGAAGGTGAACTCGAGCGAGGTCAAGCAGGCGATCATCCGCGGCGCCGCGGTCGAGGTGAAGGACCAGCAGGGCCGCACCTATACGGCGGTGACGCCCACCAACCAGGACGACCTGGTCAAGCGGCTTGAGGCCCAAGGCGCCGACATCTCCGTCAAGCCCGCCGGCGGCTTCACCCTGGTCGGCTTCATCCTCAACAGCCTGCCGATACTGCTGCTGATCGGAGTCTGGATCTTCTTCATGCGGCAGATGCAGGGCGGGGCGCGGGGCGCCATGGGCTTTGGCAAGTCCAAGGCCCGCATGCTGACCGAGAACAAGAACCGCGTGACCTTCGAGGACGTGGCGGGCGTCGACGAGGCCAAGGAAGAACTGACCGAGATCGTCGACTTCCTGAAGGACCCGCAGAAGTTCCAGCGCCTGGGCGGCAAGATCCCCAAGGGCGCGCTGATGGTCGGCCCGCCCGGCACCGGCAAGACCCTGCTGGGCCGCGCCGTCGCGGGCGAGGCGGGCGTGCCCTTCTTCTACATCTCCGGCTCCGACTTCGTGGAGATGTTCGTCGGCGTCGGCGCCAGCCGTGTGCGCGACATGTTCGAGCAGGCCAAGAAGAACGCGCCCTGCATCATCTTCATCGACGAGATCGACGCCGTCGGCCGTCACCGTGGCGCGGGCCTGGGCGGCGGCAACGACGAGCGCGAGCAGACGCTGAACCAGCTGCTGGTCGAGATGGACGGCTTCGACCCCAACGAAGCGATCATCGTCATCGCCTCGACCAACCGGCCCGACGTGCTGGACCCGGCGCTGCTGCGCCCCGGCCGCTTCGATCGCCAGGTCGTGGTGCCCAACCCCGACATCAACGGCCGCGAGCGGATCCTGCGCGTGCACATGAAGAACGTGCCGCTGGCCGCCGACGTGGACGTCAAGGTGATCGCCCGCGGCACGCCCGGCTTCTCCGGCGCCGACCTGGCCAACCTGGTCAACGAGGCCGCCCTGATGGCCGCGCGGAAGAACCGCCGCATGGTCACCCAGCGCGACTTCGAGGACGCCAAGGACAAGGTCATGATGGGCGCCGAGCGCAAGTCGATGGTCATGACCGACGACGAGAAGAAGCTCACCGCCTATCACGAGGGCGGCCACGCCCTGGTGGCGCTGAGCGTCCCCGCCACCGACCCGGTGCACAAGGCCACCATCATCCCGCGCGGCCGCGCGCTCGGCATGGTCATGCAACTGCCCGAGCGGGACAAGTTCTCGATGAGCTACGAGCAGATGACCTCGCGTCTGGCCATCCTGTTCGGCGGCCGCGTCGCCGAGGAGCTGATCTTCGGCAAGGAGAAGGTCACCTCGGGCGCCTCCTCCGACATCGGCCAGGCGACCAAGCTCGCCCGCGCCATGGTCACCAAGTGGGGCTTCTCGGACCTGCTGGGCGCCGTCGAGTACGGCGAGAATCAGGAAGAGGTGTTCCTGGGCCACTCGGTGGCGCGCAACCAGAACGTCTCGGAAGAGACCGCCAAGCTGATCGACCAGGAGGTCAAGCGCCTGGTGAAGGCCGGCGAAGAGGAGGCCCGCCGCATCCTCACCGAGAAGATGGAAGAGCTGCACACCCTGGCCAAGGCGCTGCTCGAGTATGAGACCCTGACCGGCGACGAGATCGTCAACGCGCTGAAGGGCGTGCCGCCGGTCCGCGACGAGCCGGAAGCCAAGCGCCCCGCCGGCCCCGCGGTCTCGGTGCCGATCTCGCCAAGGCCCGATCCCGAGCCGGCCTAGGGGCGTAAAACGCTGAAATGCAGAAAGGCGGTCGCGACGCGGCCGCCTTTTCTATTTTCGCGTTTTCTTCCGCCATCGCCGGGCTCGTCCGGGACACGACCGAGGAGGAGGAGGAGGAGGCGTCGGGTGCGAAGGGGCGTCGTCTCCCCCGTTCACCGGATGGCGAGGCGGCGTGCGGCGTGAGCCAGTGGCCTATGCGCGCAAGGAGGCTTGGAGGTGAAGCAGCCATCGGTTCCGTTCGAGGTGAAGCCGGACGTCTCCAGCCATTTCGCCTGGCTTCGGACCCAGCTCGGGCTGCAGAACACGCTGATGGCGGCGGTGCGCACCTCCATCTCGCTGATCGGGTTCGGCTTCACCGTCGCCCAGTTCTTCGAGAAGCTGATGGCGAACACGCCGGAAGGCTTTCAGCGGCTGTCCCCGGCCGCGCCGCGGAACTTCGGCCTGCTGTTGATCGCCGCCGGCGTGATCTCGCTGCTCGTCTTCACTTGGCAGTACCGCGCCGCCAGGGCCTATCTGTCGAGCGAACCGTACAAGCCGATCGCCGGCGTGGCCGAGCGGCCGATGGGAAGCTCGACCTACCTGACCGCCTTCGCGGTGATCCTGATCGGCTTCGCCGCCTTCGTGTCCATCCTGCTGCGCTTCTAGGTTGGACCGCCGAGAACTCCGTTGGGAATCCAACGGTCTGCAACCGCGACGGTTACCGTGGGTTTTGTATGCGGGGGCTCGTCCGCGAGGCCGAGGATGTCGCTCGAACGGGATCCCTGGCGAGGGATCGTCTACAATGGGTTTTCCCAATCGCCCGGCGGCGCCGCCGCCCCCGCGCCGCGGCGCGCCCGGCCGCGCCGTGGCTTGGCGATCGCCGGCGTCGTCGTCGCCGTACTGGGCGTCGCATTCACCATTGCCGCGTTCGCCTTTTCCGACCGGTTCCTGCCGCCGATTCCGCCAGCCGAACCGGTCGCAAGCGCTGCCGTCGCACCGGCGGCCCGGCCCGCGCCTGTGACCACGCCCGTCGTCCTGCCTTCGCCGCCGGCGGTCGCCGAGCTCAAAGGTGAACCCGCCCCGTCGCCGGCGCCGAGCGCGGCCGTCGCGTCGCCGCCAACCGCAGCGCCGGCCAAGGCCGAGGGCGAGCCCAGGCCGCGCCCGCATCTTCAGAGGTCGCGGGCGCAGGCGGTCGCGGAGGCTAGGCGGCGAGGCGAGGCCGCGACGGCGAACGCGAACCTCGAGGCGGCCTATGCGCCGTCCTCGACCCTGAGGCAGCAGGCCGCCGCTTCCGCCGAGGAGGCGCCGGCCGACGCCGAGCCGCAGCGCTGGTGAAGGCCCTCCCCTCGCTCTGGGCCGCGCAGCGGGGTTAGACTGGGCGTTTCGCGCCGGAGCCCCGCTTGACGTCCGCACCTTCCATTCCCGAGCGGCCGGTCCGGGTCATGGGGGTCGTCAATGTGACGCCGGACAGCTTCTCCGACGGCGGGCGCTTCCTGGACCAGGAAGCGGCGCTGGCGCACGCTCGGCGGTTGATCGCCGAGGGCGTCGAGATGCTCGACGTCGGCGGCGAGTCCACGCGGCCTGGCGCCGAGCCCGTCGCCGCCGAGGAGGAGATCGCCCGCGTCGAGCCGCTGATCCGCGCGATCCGGGCGGAGAGCGCCATCCCGATCTCGGTCGACACGATGAAGCCGAAGGTCGCGCGCGCCGCTGTCGCCGCCGGGGCCTCGATGTGGAACGACGTGACCGCGCTGCGCCACGCGCCAGACAGCCTGGCTGCGGCGGCCGAGCTCGGCTGCGAGGTGGTGCTGATGCACATGCAGGGCGAGCCGCGCACCATGCAGGACGAGCCGCGCTACGACGACGTCGTGGCGGAGGTGGCCGAGTTCCTCCTGGCGCGGGCCGAGGCGGCGATGGCGGCGGGCGTTGCGCGCGAGCGGATCTGGCTGGACCCGGGCGTGGGCTTCGGCAAGCACATGCTGCGCCACAACCTGCCGCTGCTCGCCGGGCTCGACCGCATCGCGGCGCTCGGCTTTCCCGTGCTGTTGGGGGTCAGCCGCAAGCGCTTCATCAGCGCCCTGGACGGCGACGCGCCTGCGGACCAGCGGCTCGGCGGATCGATCGCCGCGGCGCTCGCCGGCGTCGCCCAGAACGTTGCGGCGGTGCGGGTCCACGACGTGCGCGAGACCGTCCAGGCGCTCCGCGTCTGGCAGGCGATCTGGGCCGCGCGCGCCTAGAGCGCGTTGCGCGAAAGTGGATCCCGGTTTTGCGGCTACAACGCGCTCAAACTCTTATCTAGAGCACGATGCGATCAGGGCGATTCCGCCTGATCGCATCGTGCTCTAGGCGTGCAATCGGTGGCGGACCGCGCTATCGGCTGGCGATGACGTCGCATCAAGGCCGCGTGCTGATCCTGGCTGGCTCCGATTCCGGAGGCGGGGCGGGCGTGCAGGCCGATATCAAGACGGTGACCGCGCTCGGCGGCTATGCGGCCACGGCGATCACGGCGATCACGGTGCAGAACACCCTGGGCGTGACCGGCGTGCACCCGATCCCGCCGGCGGTGGTGGAGGCTCAGGCCGCGGCCGTCCTCGACGACATTGGCGCCGACGCGCTCAAGACCGGCATGCTAGGCGATGTCGCCATGGTGGAAGCCGTCGCCCGAGTCCTCGACCGCGCCGCGGGCCTCCCGGTCGTCGTCGATCCGGTGATCACCGCCAAGGGCGGCGCGGCGCTGCTGGCCTCCGGGGCCGTGAGCGCGGTGCGCGCGCTGCTCATCCCCCGCGCGGCGCTGCTGACCCCCAACGCGCCGGAGACCGAGGCCCTGACGGGCGTCGCCGTCGCGACGACCGACGACCTGCGCCGCGCGGGCGAAGCTCTGCTGGAGGCCGGCGCGGCGGCGGTGCTGATGAAGGGCGGCCACGTGCCGGGCGAACGGGTCGTGGACGTGCTGATGACCGCGCGCGGCGAGAGCCTCTTCGAAGGCGAGCGGCTGCAGACGCGCCACACCCACGGCACCGGCTGCACGCTGGCTTCGGCTTGCGCCGTCGGCCTCGCGCAGGGCCTTCCGCTCGAGGCGGCGGTCACCCGCGCCTGGGACTATGTGCACGAGGCGATGCTGCGCGCCCCTGGCTTCGGCCAGGGCCACGGCCCGCTCGACCATGCCTGGCCGGTGAGGGGGCGTGGGTGAGCGAGGATCTGGAGGGCCGGCTGAAGGCCATTCTCCGGGGCTCGCCCAAGCTGACGCGGGTGCTGCGCCACGTTCGATCGCTCGCGCTTCCCGACTGGATGGTGTTCTCCGGCGCCGTCTACCAGCCGGTGCTGAACCACCTCACGGGACGACCCGTCGATCATGGGCTGAAGGATTTCGACGTCGGGTATTTCGATGCGAGCGACCTCTCCTACGAGGCGGAGGACGTGGTGATCCGCCGCGCGGCGGCGTTCGACCCGGACCTCGCCCCCATCGTCGAGGTGCGCAACCAGGCCAGGGTGCACCTGTGGTTCGCGCAGAAGTTCGGCGCGGAAGAGCCCTACGGTCCGTTGAGCTGCAGCGCCGAGGCTCTGACACGTTTCGTCAGCGCGACCTTCGCCGTCGCCGTCCGGCTTGAGGACGACAATGCGCTCACGGTCATGGCGCCGTTCGGGCTGAGCGATCTCTTCGCGCTGCGTCTACGGTCAAACCCGTGGCGGCCGAGCCACCTGTTCGCGCGCACCGCCGCCTCCGTGCGTGCGCGCTGGCCGGAGGTGCTGGTGGAGAACGGCTGAGCTCCCCGTCTGCGAGCTTGGCAACAGGAGCCGCGGGTGAGCGCGCTTGAACGCCCCCTCAGCCAGCTTCGCTGACAGCTCCCCCGCTTCGCGGTGGAGCAGCGATCCGGCTCCTCCACCGCGAAGCGGGGGAGGTGGATCGGCGCATCGCGCCGAGACGGAGGGGGCGTTTGCGGGGTGCTGCATACGAAAGCGCCCCCGGATCTCTCCGGGGGCGCTGACCTCGCACCGTCGCCTTCGACTACCTGCGCCAGTCGGAGCGTTCGCCGTAGCCGTAGCCGTAACGGCGCCAGCCGCGGTCGTTCACCGCCTGCTCAATGCGGCTGACCGTGCGGTCGAGCCGCTGGACTTCCCAGGGGCGGGCGGCGCCCGTCTCGACGCGCCAGGCCAGCGGCTGGACCTCGCGGAATTCGCGGCGCAGCTCGCGCGCTTCGCCCCAGGAGATGCGGCCGCTGCGGGCGGCGTTGTTGATCTTCCATTCCAGGCCGTCGACATAGGACGTGGTCAGCCGGCCGCCGCCGCGGTGCTCGTGGCCGCCATACTCGCCGCGCCAGGGCTGGGCGGCGGCGGGAGCGGCGGCGGCGCCGAGCGCGGCGACGGCGGCGAGCGAAAGCAGGATCTTCTTCATCGGTGGTCTCCGAAACCTGGGCGCCGGGATCGGCGTCGTTAGGCGTGAGGAAACCACCTCGTGGCTGAAGGCCCGCTGAGGCGGCCGTTGTCTAGGGTTCAGCTTGGCGGAAAAGCGCTTAGGCCGCCGCGCCGGCGCTGGCGTCGCCGCCCACGGCGGCGGCGTTCAAGGCGTTGCTGATCGCTTCGTAGAGCTTGGCGATCTCGATCGGCTTGGCGACGTGCCCGTCCATGCCGGCGGCCATGTATTCCTCGACCTGGTGGCTCAGCGCATTGGCGGTCAGCGCCAGGATGGGCGTCCGCGGGCGGCCGCCGTCGCGCTCGGCGGCGCGGATCTCGCGGGACGCGGCGATGCCGTCCATCACCGGCATCTGGATATCCATCAGGATCAGATCGTACTCGCAGTCCTTCCAGGCCTCCACGGCCTGCTTGCCGTCCGGCACGATGTGGATCTCGATGCCGAGCGACTCCATGACCGCCGCCAGCACCTGCTGGTTGGTGGCGTTGTCCTCGGCGGCCAGCAGCCGCAGGCCGTCCTGCTCGGTCTGGATGGCGTCCGCCGCCGACGTCCCGATCGGTTCGCAGCGCGAAAGCGGCAGTTCGACCACAAAGACCGAACCGACGCCCTCGCGGCTCTCCACGTTGATCGCCCCGCCCATCATCTGGGTCAGCTCGCGGCAGATGGCGAGGCCGAGGCCCGTGCCGCCGAAGCGGCGGGTGGCCGAGTTGTCCGCCTGAGTGAACTTCTCGAACAGGCTGGGCAGCTTCTCCGGCGCGATGCCGACACCGGTGTCGCGAACGGTGAGCCGCAGCGCGCCATTGTCCTGGCGGACGTCAATCGTCGCCGAGACTTCGCCCTGCAGGGTGAACTTGACGGCGTTGGAGAGCAGGTTGCCGAGGATCTGGCGGAGGCGGTCGGAGTCGCCCTCCCACCAGCCGGCGGCGCTGTCGTCGACCTCGACCTTGAGCGCCAGGCCCTTGTTCTTGGCCATGACGTCGAAGCTTTCCGTGACCGAGGCGATCACCGGCTCCAGGTCGAACGGCTCGCTGATCAGCGTAAGCTTACCGGCCTCGATCTTCGACAGGTCGAGCACATCGTTCAGCACTGCGAGCAGCAGGCCGCCGGACTGGCGGATGATCTGCAGGCGCTCGCGCTGGACGGGCTCCAGGTCGCCCATCGCCATGACCTCGGCCATCGCCAGCACCCCGTTCAGCGGCGTGCGGATCTCGTGGCTCATGTTGGCCAGGAACTGGGTCTTCAGCACGTTGGCGGCGTTGGCGGCGTCGCGCGCCTGCTCCAGGTCGCGCATCGCACGCTTCAGGTCTTCTTCGCGCTCGGTGAGCTTGGCGAGCAGGTGATTGAAGCTGGCGGTGAGGCTGCGGAAGAGTTCGTCCTGGGCCTGCACCTCGACCGGCTTGAAGTCGCCGCCGGCGGCCACGTCGTTCATGGCCTCGGAGAGCTTCTGGATGGGCGCGATGATGCGGTGCGCCAGGCTGCGCGAGAGGAAGAGGGCGATGCCGACGCCGCTGAACAGCAGCACGAAGGTCAGCGCCAGGAACTTCGGAATCAGCGGACCCAGGCCGGGCAGTTCCGCCGTGATCACCAGGTTTCCGACCTGCTCGCCGTGGGTGACGATCGGCTCGCGGAGGGTTTCGACCAGTTCCGGCGAGTCCGCGGGCGCGGGCCGGGCGTACCGCGCCCGCTCGCGCCCTTGCGTGTCGGTGACGACGGCGCCAATGACCTCGGGCTCGGCTTTCAGTCCATCGCTCAGCGAGATCTGGACGCCGGCCCATTCGCCGTGCGCCGCCACGTGGGCCGTCGAGGTGGCCGTCAAGGCGGCCAAGGACTGGTGATGCCGGTGGGACTCCGCCCGGATGACCGCCCACTGTTGAGCCAGAAACACTGCGCAGGCAGCCGCCAGGACAACGACAGTCGTCGTCAGGCCGACGCCCGCGACGCGCGCGTGGAACGTCACAACGGACGCGCCGTCATCCTGACTCTTGGGTCTACCCATTGGCCTTCATCAAGCGGTCCAGCAGATTCACCCTTAGTCTCAATTTGCTAACGCTTCGCTTCCGATTCGCCAGCGGCGTTAAGTCTTTAGCGGTGCGAATGTAAGTTTTCCGCGCGTAGTTGCCGAATTACAATCCTGGGGTGATCTTTCCGGCGGCCGGCCAAATTAAGGCTTGCATCGCGGCGCAAACGCGGGCTTTTGCGCGCCGGGCCACGCCCTCCCAACGGGGCGCTGCCCATCTGCAAGGATGGGAGACATCGCTATGACCAACGCCAAGCCGGCTATGCGTCCGGCTCGTCCGCAATTTTCTTCCGGCCCCTGCGCCAAGCGCCCTGGCTGGACCCCTGAAAACCTATCCAGCGCGGTGCTGGGACGGTCACACCGTTCCAAGCTCGGCAAGGCGCGCCTGAAGGAAGCCATCGATCGCACCCGCGACGTGCTCGAGGTTCCCGACGACTACCTGATCGGCATCGTTCCGGGCTCCGACACCGGCGCGGTCGAGATGGCCATGTGGTCGATGCTTGGGCAAAGGCCGGTTCAGCTGCTGGCCTTCGAATCCTTCGGCAAGGACTGGGTCACCGACGTGACCAAGCAGTTGAAGATCGAAGCTGAGGTGTTGAGCGCGCCCTACGGCGAACTGCCGGACCTGACCAAGGTGCGCAAGGACGCCGACCTGGTGTTCACCTGGAACGGCACCACCTCCGGCGTGCGCGTGCCGAACGCCGACTTCATCGCCGCCGACCGCGAAGGCGTCGTCATCTGCGACGCGACCAGCGCGGCCTTCGCCCAGGATCTCGATTGGGCCAAGCTCGATGTCGTCACCTTCTCCTGGCAGAAGGCGCTGGGCGGCGAAGGCGCGCACGGCGTGCTGATCCTGTCGCCGCGGGCGGTCGAGCGGCTGGAGAGCTACACGCCCCCGTGGCCGATGCCGAAGCTTTTCCGCATGACCAAGGGCGGCAAGCTGAGCGCGGACATCTTCGAGGGCGCGACGATCAACACGCCCTCCATGCTCTGCGTCGAGGACTGCCTCGACGCCCTCCGGTGGGCCTCCTCGATCGGTGGCCTGGCCGAGATGCGTCGGCGGGCCGACGCCAATCTGGCGGTGCTGGAGGCCTGGGTGGCGAAGACCCCCTGGGTCGCCTTCCTCGCCGAAGACAAGGCGATCCGCTCCAACACCTCGGTGTGCCTGAAAGTGGTCGATCCGCGGATCACCGGCCTTTCCAGCGACGCCCAGGCGGACTTCGCCAAGAAGCTCGCCGGAGCCCTGGAGAAGGAAGGCGCGGCGCTGGACGCCGCCGGCTATCGCGACGCCCCGCCCGGTCTTCGGATCTGGTGCGGCGCCACGATCGACGCCTCCGACCTGGAGGCGCTGACGCCGTGGCTCGACTGGGCCTTCGAAACCGCCGTTTCCGAACTCGCCGCGGCTTAAGGCCGAACGCCCCCTCCGCCTCGGCGCTGGCGCGCCGATCCACCTCCCCCCGCCTTGCGGTGGAGCGGGCGTTCCGCCGCCACCTATCAATTCGGCCAAAAGGCCGACACTCATTTCAGCGCCGCCCGAGCGCGGCCACCAGGAGCAAACCGATATGCCCCGCGTGCTGATTGCAGACGAACTTTCGCCCGCGGCCGTCGCCATCTTCCGTGAGCGCGGTGTCGACGTCGACGTGCGGACCGGCCTGAAGAAGGAACAGCTGCTCGAGATCATCGGCGGCTACGAAGGCCTCGCGGTCCGTTCGGCCACCAAGGCCGACAAGGACGTCATCGCCGCCGCCGCCAACCTCAAGGTCGTGGGCCGGGCCGGCATCGGCGTCGACAACATCGACATTCCGGCCGCCACCGCCGCCGGGGTGGTGGTGATGAACACGCCTTTCGGCAATTCGATCACCACCGCCGAGCACGCCATCGCCATGATGTTCGCGCTCGCGCGCCAGCTGCCCGCCGCCGACGTCTCCACCCAGGCCGGCAAGTGGGAGAAGAACCGCTTCATGGGCGTCGAGCTCTACGGCAAGACGCTGGGCCTCATCGGCGCAGGGAACATCGGCTCGATCGTCGCCGACCGGGCCAACGGCCTGAAGATGCACGTCGTCGCCTACGACCCGTTCCTCTCGCCCGACCGCGCCGTCGAAATGGGCGTCGAGAAGGTCGAGCTGGACGACCTGCTGCGCCGCGCCGACGTGATCACCCTGCACACCCCGCTCACCGACAAGACCCGCAACATCCTGTCGGACGAGAACCTGGCGAAGACCAAGAGGGGCGTGCTGATCATCAACTGCGCCCGCGGCGGCCTCGTCGACGAGGCCGCCCTGCGCAAGCTGCTGGACAACGGCCACGTCGGCGGCGCGGCCTTCGACGTCTTCGTCACCGAGCCCGCCAAGGAGAACGTGCTGTTCGGCGCGCCCAACTTCATCGCCACCCCGCACCTGGGCGCCTCGACCAACGAGGCTCAGGAGAACGTGGCTCTGCAGGTGGCCGAGCAGATGAGCGACTACCTGCTCACCGGCGCGGTGACGAATGCGCTGAACAGCCCCTCGGTCACCGCCGAGGAAGCGCCGCGGCTGAAACCTTACGTGGCGCTGGCGGACAAGCTGGGCGCCTTCGCCGGCCAGATGGTCGACTTCGGCGTGAAGGCCATCGACATCGCCTTCGAGGGCGAGGTGGCGCGCCTCAACACCCGGCCGCTGACGGCTGCGGCGCTGGCCGGCGTCATGCGGCCCATGCTTGCGGAGATCAACATGGTCTCGGCGCCGGCGGTGGCGAAGGAGCGAGGCATCACCGTCTCGGAATCCAAGCAGGACGACTCGCCGATCTACGAGAGCCTGATCCGCATCACCATCACCACCGAGAAGGGCAAGCGCTCCTTCGCCGGCTCGGTGCTGGCGGGCGCGCCGCGGGTGATCGAGGTGAAGGGCATGGACCTTGACGCGCCGTTTGCGCCGCGCATGCTCTACGTCAACAACCTCGACAAGCCGGGCTTCATCGGCGCGCTGGGCGCCCTGTTGGCCGACGCCGGGGTCAATATCGCGACCTTCAACCTCGGCCGCGTCTCCGCGGGCGAGGACGCGATCGCCCTCGTTGGCGTCGACCAGGAGCCGCCGGTCGACCTGCTGGACAAGATCCAGAAGCTGCCGCACGTGAAGGAAGCGCGGGTTCTCAGCTTCGCCTGACGGTTGGAGATCACTTGGCCCCTGGCGCGTTTCTGGTTAACGGCTAAGCTGCGCCGTCGTGAAACGCGCCGCCGAGGGGATGGGATGACGGTCGCCGCTATCGAGGCTTGCCTTGCGGCGCTGGCGTGCGTTTGGGCGGGATTGGGCCTGGTCGTCTGGGCGGCGCACGCCTCGCGAGGTGTCGAGCCGCGTGAGGATCGGCGCTGGTTTCGCGACTATCTCGAGGACGAGACCGACCGACTGACGCTGGAGCGGCGCGCTTGCACGCGGGCGCGCCTGCGTGGGGAGCTCGCCGCCTGGATTGAGCGGGGCGGGCCGGTTTGGACGCCGGATCCCGCCCGCTCGCATTGAGCGGCGTCCGATCGGGGCCGAACGCCGCCCTGCCGCGTCACGCTGCGGCCTTGCCGGCCTGCATGGCGTGCACGTCTCGGGCGCTCAGGCCCTTGCCGCCGATCCCCCAGTCGCCCTGTTCGAACTCCTGGACCCGCACCCAGGTGACGGGGCGCAGGGCTTCGCCCTCCACGGCGATCAGCGCTTCCGTGACCTTCTCGATCAGCTCGCGCTTCTGGTTGGGGGTGAAAACGTCCTTGATCACGTCGATGGTGACGAGCGGCATTTGATGTCTCCGTGTCTCTGCTGCCTGTGTCCGATGTCTGCGGCCGGCGGCCGCGAACGAGAGGAACCTACGCGCCGCCCGGATCGCACGCTTGCAGAGCGCCTGGAGATTTCCTGGAGATTTCGCGGGGATGTATTCTGTCGGCCATGACCTACGCGTTCGCGGACTGTCGCCTCGATCTTGAGGCCTGCGAACTCACCCGCGGCGGCGTCCTGACGCCCATTGAGCCGCAGGTGTTCGCGCTGCTGCGCCTGCTCGTCGAGAACCGTGGCCGCCTGGTCAGCCGCGACGAGCTGATCGACCGCATCTGGGGCGGCAGGATCGTGTCGGATGCGGCGGTCTCCAGCCGCATCAAGTCCGCGCGCCAGGCGATCGGCGACGACGGCGAGGCCCAAAGACTGATCCGCACCCACCACGGCCTGGGCTACCGGTTCGTGGGCGAGGTGCAGGCGAGCGGCGCTGCGGCCATCCCGAGCTTCGCGCCGCCGCCGGTGATCGCCCACGACACGGCTCAGCCGTCCATCGCCATCCTGCCGTTTTCGGCGATCGGCCCGCCGGGATTGCAGGCCGGCGTCGCGGAGGGCCTGGCGCACGACCTGATCGTGGAGCTTTCCCGGCTGCGCTGGCTGTTCGTGATCGCCCGCGGCTCGTCCTTCCAGTTCGGCGAGGCCGACGTCTCCGCCGGTCGCGTCCGAGCCGCGCTTGGTGTGCGCTACGCCCTCTGCGGAACGTTGCAGATCGAGGGTGCGCGGCTGCGCGTTCGGGTGGAGCTCAGCGACGCGGCCGACCGCCGGGTGGTGTGGAGCGACGCCTACGTCGGCGACCTCGGCGCGATCCACGAGATCCGCGAGCGCATCGCCCGGGCGGTCGCGACCGCCGTGGAGCTGCAGATCCCGGTCGCCGAGGCGCAGCGCGCGCTGACGGCGCCGGAGAACCTCGACGCCTGGTCGGCCTATCATCTCGGTCTTCGGCAGATGTACCGGTTCGACCGCGACGGCGTGGCCCGCGCCGCGGCCCTGTTCCAGCAGGCGATCGCCCGCGAGCCCGGGTTCGCACGCGCGCATGCCGGGCTGTCCTTCGCCCATTTCGAAACCGCCTTCCTACGGTTCGCCGAGGACCGCGCCCGGGCGACGGACCAGGCCCGCCGCTGCGCCGAGACCGGGCTGGAGCTCGACCCGCTGGATCCCTTCTGCAATCTCGTGATGGGCCGCGCCGCCTGGCTGACCGGCGACCTGGAAGGCGCTCTGCCGTGGCTCGACCGGGCGGTGGAGCTCAACCCGAACTACGCACAGGGCAAGTATTCGAACGCTTGGACGCGAACCCTGCTGGGCGAAACCGGCCAGGCCCGCGATCTGGTGGACGCGGCCATGGGCCTGAGCCCCCTCGATCCGCTGCTCTACGGCATGCTGGGCGTGCGCGCGCTCTGGCACCTGTCGCAGGACGAACCGGAGGCGGCGGCCCTCTGGGGCGAGCGCGCCGCCCGCGCGCCGCGCGCCCACGCCCTGATCGAACTGATCGCCGGCGTGGGCCAGGTCATGGCCGGCGACCTGGAGCGGGCGCGCGCCTGGGCGTCGTCCGCGCTCGCCCGCCACCCGGGCCTGAACGCGTCGGACTTCCTCGAGGCCTTTCCGTTCCGCAACGACGCCGTCCGCGAGCGGAGCCGGCAGGCGCTGGGGCGCCTCGGGCTCTAGGCCGGACCGCCGACCGGGTCCTGCCGCCGGCCGGCCAGCAGCGCCAGAAGGGCGCTCAGCAGGGCGGAGACGCCGATGAAGGCGAAGGCGTAGCCGTACGCCTCCGGCGTGGGAACATGGACCTGGGTCTTCGGATCGACGACGGCGGAGGACGACAGCAGCAGGGCGATCAGCTGTCCGCCCATGGCCACGGTCACCCAGCGGACCGTCTGGGCGAAGCCGGCGGCTTCGCTGCTGCGCTCAGGCGGGCTGCCTTCCAGCACCAGGACCGGGAGCGCGGTCATCAGGATGTTCGAGCCGAAGGCGCTGCAGACCCCCCAGAGCACCACCAGCCAGATGGTGTCGTGCGCCAGCGCCATGCCGGTCCAGGAGAGGGCGCCGATCAGACCTCCGGCGAACGCCGACCAGCGGGCGCCGTGCCGGCCCGCCATCCAACCCGCCAGCGGCGCCGCGACGATCGCGGAGATGTTCGACGGAATCTTCAGCACGCCGGCAAGCGTGGCGGAGACTCCCAGGCCGATGCCGGCCACGAGCGGATCCTGCTGCAGAATCATAAGGAAGACGAGCGGCAGGTTCATCATCCCCACGCCAGACAGACAGGTGCACAGGTTGCCGATCAGCACCTTGCGCCGGCGCAGCAGGCGTACGTCGAACAGGGGGCTTGGGTGTCGCGCCTCGTACCAGGCCCAGAAGGCGACCATCCCCACGCCCGCGCAGATCGTCGCCCAGGTCAGGTGTGAAGCCCAGCCCCACTGCCTCACCATGGTGACGCCAAAGAGGATGACGGCGATGCCCGGGGCGAACAGCAGGGCGCCCAGGATGTCGAGCTTGCCGTCGCCCTTCCGCGGGCTGGCCATTCGCGGAACGAACGCCATCAGGGGCGGGATGGCCAAGAGGGAGAGGGCGGCCGTGACGAAGAACAGCGCCGACCAGTTCCCCATGTCGGCGAACATTCCGCCGATGATGTAGCCGAAGATCGCCGAGAAGGCGTAGCCGCCGGTCAGCACGCCCATCCAGAAGGGCGCATTGGCGGCCGGAACGACAGCGCGCACGATGCCGTAGGAGAGCGGCAGGATCGCCCCCGAAAGACCCTGGACGACGCGGCCGAAAATGACCCCGCCGATCGACGGCGCCATTGCGCTGATCAGCGAGCCCAGCGCTGTGAAGGCTGCAACGATGATCAGCAACCGTCGGCGGCCGAAAAGGTCGCCCAGACGCCCGGCCACCGCGGCGGTGGCCGCGGCGGACAGGCCGTAAGCGGTGATCAGCCAGCCGGCGAGGCCGACATCCTTGTACTCCCTGGCGACGGCTGGAACGACCGCAACCACCATGCTGTTCTCGAGCGCGCCGACGATCTCGATCAGGGCCAGCGCGGCCATTACACGATAAATCGAGCCCTGCGAGCTCTCCGCAGCGACTCCGGTGGATGCCGATACTGTCAACCAGCCCTCCCTGGGCCGCAGCGGTCATGCCGCCGTTCAACGCCCTCGCACCCCTTAGTCGACGAAAGCCGCAGGCGAATCCAGCGTGAACATGCGCAGGCGCCTCGCCGAAGCGCGTCTCCGGTCGTAGGCTGCGTGGCGGAACCGGGAGCGGCTCGCGACATGAGCATCAGGATCGGGGTCGGCGCTGGCTTGGGCGAGCCGATGCCCGTCGAGGCCTATTGGCGCTGGGTGGACCTGTGCGAGGCCCGGGGGATCGACAGCATCTGGCATTCGGACCAACTGCTGCGGCCCAGCCTGGAGCCCACGGTGATGCTCGCGGCCCTGGCGGCGCGGACCAAGACCGTGCGGTTCGGAACCAATGCCCTGGTCGTGGCCCACCGCGACCCGCTCGTGGTCGCCAAGGAATGCGCGACGATCGATTACCTGGCGCCTGGCCGCTTCATCCCGGTGTTCGGCGTCGGCAATGCGTCCGACCCGGTGTGGCGGGCGACCTCGAGCGACGCCAAGGGCAGGGGCGGGCGCGCGAACGAGGCCATCACCCTGATCCGCCGCTTGCTGACCGAGGACAGCGTCACCTTCGAGGGCGAGCATTTCCGCTACATCGACGCAGGTATCGCGCCCCGGCCGGCGCGGTCCGTGCCGATCTGGATCGGCGGCGAATCCGAGGCGGCGATCCGGCGCACGGCCGCCCTGGGCGACGGCTGGCTGGGCGGCCTCACCTCCCCCGAGACCGCGAGCCAGGTGATCGCCCGCATCAAGGCGGGGCTGAAGGAGACGGGCCGCCGCATCGATGACGACCACTACGGTGTAGTGGTCCCCTGCCGGATCGGCGAGGCCGACCATCCCGCGGTCGAGCGTTTCCACCGCGGGATCCGGGAACGGCGCGGCGAGTCTGCGTCGGAGTCGCCGCCGCGGGCGATCGCCGTCGGCGACGCGGAAGAGGTGGCCGCGCTCTTCAGGCGCTACGTCGAGGCGGGCGTCTCCAAGTTCGTCGCCATTCCGCTCGCCAGCGATCCCGAGGACCTCATCGAACAGACGGCGCGGCTGGCCGACGACATCCTGCCGCGGATCGAAGACCGCTGAACTTGCCGAGGTCGACCATGCGCATGCATCTCCTTTTCGGCGGCCGGCTCTCCACGCCGCGGACGGTCTATTTCGCGGAGGCCGGCCCTGAAGAGCGGATCGAGCTCCCCGTCTCCTGCGCCCTGTTCCGCCATCCCAAGGGCCTGGCGCTGTTCGACACCGGCTGCCACCCCGACGCGGCCGACGATGCGGAAGGCCGTTGGGGAAGGGCGGCTGAGGCCCGGCCATCTTCCGCCGCGACGAGGCGGTCGTCGGCCAGCTTCCCCACGCCGGGCTGACGGCGGACGACGTCGACCTGGTCATCTGCTCACACCGCATTTCGACCACTGCGGGTGCAACAGCTTCTTCAGCCGGGCGACGGTCATCTGTCACGGCAAGGAGCTGGCTGCGGCGACGGACGACGTCGAACGCCCGGGCTACCTGCGCCCTGAGTGGGACGTCGGCCTGACCATGCAGACGGTCGAAGGCGAGCACGACATCTTCGGCGACGGCCGCGTGACGCTGGTCCCGCTGCCAGGCCACACGCCGGGAACCATGGGCGTCCACGCGGTGCTGGACCGGTCCGGCGCCTTCCGCTGCCCTCCGACGCGGCCCCGCTGTCGGCGTGCCTCGGCGGGCGTACGGCGCCGCGGGGCGCCTGGGACGTGGATCTCTTTGTGAACTCGCTCGAGACGATCGCCCGCCATGCCGACAGCGGCGCCAAGGTGTTGTTCAGCCATGACGACTTCCAATGGCGGAGCGTCAGGACCGGCGCGGCCTATTACGATTAGCGGCTCAGCCGCCGCTCAGCGCGCCGAAGATCATCAGCTCGTCGCCCGGCGCGAGCGGGCGGCGGAGGTCGCGGGTTTCGTCGCAGCCTACGAACAGCCGCATGTGGCGGCGCACGCGGTCCTGTTCGTCGATGACGCGGAACTTGAGCCCGGGATAGCGCCGGTCGAGGTCGTCGAGCGCCGCCTCGACCGTCGCGCCCTCGGCCTGCACGCGGGTCGCCCCGTCGGTGTAGGAGATCAGCTGGGAGGGGATCAGGACGGCGATCATGGAAGGGGCGCCGCCACGACCGAATAGATCTCCGGCAGGTGGGCGGCGATCTGGCGCCAGCTTTCGCCCTCGTCGCCGCTGGCCCAGAGCTCGCCGCCGGTGGTCCCGAGATAGAGGCCGCAGGGAGCGCCCGCGTCATTGCAGAAGGCCTGGCGCTTGACGGTGAACCAGCCCTGCTCGCGAGGAAAGCCTTGGTCCTGCCGCTCCCAGCTCGCACCTGCGTCGCGCGTGCGATAGACCGCAGGCCGCCCGCCCGGGCTGACGCGCGGCCAGACCTCGGTCCCGTCCATCGGGAACACCCAGGCGGTGGCGGTGCAGGTCGGGTGACCGAGGATGGTGAAGCCGATGTCCCCGATCTCCTGCGGCATGGCCTTGCCGATCCGCTCCCAGCGCTCGCCGGGCCGGTCGAGCCGGTAGATGCCGCAGTGGTTCTGCTGCCAGATCCGATCGGGGTTGGCGGGGGCGAAGTTGATGTAGTGGGCGTCCTGGCCGAACTCCGGATAGGGGTCCGGCAGGAAGTTGGCCTCGACGTTCTGGTTGAGCGGCCGCCAGCTCCGCGCCCGGTCGGCGCTCTCGAAGACGCCCGCCGTGGAGGTGGCGATATACATGTGGGCGGGGTCGCGCGGATCGACGCGGATCTGGTTCAGCAACGGCCCGTCGGGCGTGCCGGCCTCCGGCGGGACCCACGCCTTGTACATCGGGTTCTCGTTGAACCCGGCGACGCTTTCCCAGCTCATGCCGCCGTCGCGGCTTTCGAACAGGGCGGGAGGCGAGGTCCCGGCCCACCAGACGCCCGGCTCGGCCGCGTGCCCCGGCTCGAGCCAGAAGGTGTGGCTGACCGAGCGCGCCGTCTCCGCATCCTCGGCCTTGGGGAAGGCTGGCGGACGGCTCGCTTCCTTCCAGGTCCGGCCGTTGTCCTCGGATCGATAGATGGTCGGGCCGAGGTGGCCGGTGGACGCCGACATTAGGAGCACGCCCGGCTCGCGCGGGTCCGGCACGAGATGGTGGATGATGGCGCCCAGGAAGTGCGGGCCGTCGACCTGCCAGTCGCGGCGCTCGGCGTCGCTTCGGAAGATCCAGGCGCCCTTGCGGGTGCCGACGAGAAGCTGAACCGGTTGAGCCATGGGCGCTCCCCTTGAGCTGACGCAAATCCTAATCGAGGTTCCGCCGTCAGTGGAAATCCCGGCTGCGGATCAGCCGCCCGGACACCTTGGATCGCACCGCCGGCTCGCGGACCTCGCCTAAAGGACGCTCGGCCTCGCGCATTTCCGACAGGCGGTGGGACAGGTCGGTGAATTTTCGCGCCACCAGGTGGATCACCTCGCCCTCGCGCTGCAGCTGGCCGCTGACCAGCAGGAAGGCCGAGCCCATCACCAGCCGCCGGTTGGCCTCGAAGGCGTCGCGCCAGACGACGATGTTGGCGACGCCGGTCTCGTCCTCCAGCGTCAGGAACACCACCCCCTTGGCGGTGCCGGGCCGCTGGCGCACCAGCACCAGGCCGCCCACCGTCGTTCGCCTGCGGTCGCCCATGGTCTTCAGCGCCACAGCGGGGACCGCGCCCAGGGCGTCGAGCTCGCGGCGGAAGAAGCCCACGGGATGGGCCTTCAAGGACAGGCTGGTGGTGCGGTAGTCCTCGGCCACGTCCTGGGCCGGGCTCATGAACGGCAGCTCGACCTGGGTCTCCTTCGGGCGCGCGCCGATCAGCAGCGGCGCGTCCTTCCGTGCGCCGATCTCGCCGGCCAGCCCTTTCACCGCCCAAAGCGCCTGGCGGCGGTCCATCCTAAGTGACCGGAAGGCGTCGGCCTCGGCCAGCAGCTCCAGGGTCCGTCGCTGCACCCCCGAGCCCAGCGCGAACGCCTCGAAGGTCTGCGCGCCGGCCTGACGGGCGGCGACGATGAGCTTGGCCTCGTCCTCCTTGAGTCCGCGGATCTGCCGCAGGCCCAGGCGCAGGGGGCGATAGTGCTCGGGGCCGATCTCCAACGCCCCTTCAGTCGGCTCCGCCGACAGCTCCCCCGCAGGCGGGGGAGCAGCGACCCGCTCTTCCACCGCGTAGCGGGGGAGGTGGATCGGCGCTTCAGCGCCGAGACGGAGGGGGCGTTCGTTCTCGGCGTCGCCACCGTCCAGCGTGCAGTCCCAGTCCGAAAACAGCACGTGGGGCGGGCGCACCTCCACCCCGTGCTCGCGGGCGTCGCGGACGAGCTGGGCGGGTTGGTAGAAGCCCATGGGCTGGCTGTTGAGCAGGGCGGCGCAGAAGACGTCGGGCCTGGCCCACTTCACCCAGGCCGAGGCGTAGACCAGCAGGGCGAAGCTGATCGCATGGCTCTCCGGGAAGCCGTAGGAGCCGAAGCCCTCGATCTGCTGGAAGCAGCGCTGGGCGAATTCCGGATCGTAGCCGCGGGCGATCATGCCCTCGACGAACTTCACCCCATAGACGCCGACGCTGCCGTAGTGGCGGAAGGTGGCCATGGAGCGGCGCAGGCCGTCGGCCTCGCCGGGCGTGAACTTGGCCGCCTCGATGGCGATGCGCATCGCCTGCTCCTGGAACAGCGGCACGCCCAGGGTCTTTTCGAGGATCTTCTTCAGTTCGTCCTGCGGCCCGTGCTCCGGCGCCGGCGAGGGGTATTCCACCGGATCCTTCTTTTCCCGCCGGCGCAGGTAGGGGTGCACCATGTCGCCCTGGATCGGGCCTGGGCGGACGATCGCCACCTCGATGACCAGGTCGTAGAATTTGTGGGGCTTCATCCGAGGCAGCATCGACATCTGCGCCCGGCTCTCGACCTGGAAGACGCCCACGGAGTCCGCCCGTCGCAGCATCTCGTAGACCTTTGGGACCTCCTGCGGGATGTCGGCGATGTCGGCGATCCCCAGCATGTCGAGGCTCTTCTTCAGCGCCGTCAGCATGCCCAGCGCCAACACGTCGACCTTCATCAGGCCGAGCGCGTCGATGTCGTCCTTGTCCCACTCGATGAAGGTGCGGTCCTTCATGGCGGCGTTGCCGATCGGCACGGTCTCGTCGAGCCGGCGCTTCGTCAGCACGAAGCCGCCGACGTGCTGCGACAGGTGGCGGGGGAAGCCCAGCAGTTCCTGGGCGAGCGCCGTCGCCCGGCGGATCTCCGGCGCGTTGGGGTCGAGGCCGGTCTGGCGAACGTGCTCGTCCGGCACCCCGTCGCCATAGGAGCCCCAGACGGTGTTCGCCAGCGCCGCGGTGATGTCCTCGGTCAGCCCCAGCGCCTTGCCGACCTGGCGGATGGCCATGCGCGGGCGGTAGTGGATGACGGTGGCGACGATCGCCGCCCGGTGGCGGCCGTAGCGGTCGTAGACGTACTGCATGACCTCTTCGCGCCGTTCGTGCTCGAAATCGACGTCGATGTCGGGCGGCTCGTCGCGGCTTTCGGAGATGAAGCGCGAGAACAGCAGGCCCTGCCCGTTCTTGATGGGATCGACCGCCGTGACGCCCAGGCAGTAGCAGACCAGCGAATTGGCCGCCGAGCCGCGGCCCTGGCAGAGGATCCCGTGGTCGCGCGCCCAACGTACGATGTCGTGGACGGTGAGGAAGTAGTTGGGGAAGCCGAGATCCTCGATGATCTTGAGCTCGTCGCCGATGGTCGTCTTCACGCTGTCGGGCACGCCCTCCGGATAGCGCCAGGCCGCGCCCGCCCAGGCCAGGTCGTGCAGGTGCTGGATGGCGGTCTTGCCAGGCGGGACCGGCTCGTCGGGGTATTCGTAACGCAGCTGGCCAAGGTCGAATTGGATCCGCTCGGCGATCTCCAGGCTGCGCTCCACCGCGCCCGGGAACTTGGCGAACAGGCGCGCCATCTCCTCAGGCCCCTTCAGGTGGCGCTCGGCGTTGGCCTGAAGCCGGAGCCCGGCCTCGTGGATGGTGCAGTTTTCGCGGATGCAGGTCAGCACGTCCTGCAGCGGTCGCCGCTCGGGGCCGTGGTGGAGCACGTCGCCCACGGCGACCATCGGCGCGCCGCAGTCCTGCGCCAGCGCCGCTAGCCTGGACAGGCGGGCGAGGTCGCGGGCGCCGTAGCGCCGGGCGGCGGCCAGCCACAGCCGGCCGGGAAGCTCGCCCGCCAGCCGGCTCAGATCCTGTTCGAACGTCTCGTCCAGCTGCTCGGGCGGGACCGCCAGGCAGAGCTGGCCCTCGGCGTGGTCGAGGAAGTCGGCGAGGTGAAGCTCGCAGCCGCCTTTCTTGGCTTTAAGCTGACCGAACGTCAGCAGGCGGGTGAGCCGGCCGTAGGCCTCGCGGTCGGAGGGGTAGACGAGCAGTGAAGGCGTCCCATCGGCGAACTCCAGCCTGCAGCCGGTGAGCGCGCGGATGTGGGAGCCGGCCTCCTGCCGCTTCCTGGCCTCCGACCAGGCGCGCACAACGCCCGCCAGCGAGTTGCGGTCGCACACCCCCACCGCCTCCAGCCCCAAAACCTCGGCCGCCTGCACCAGCTCGCGCGGGTGCGAGGCGCCCCGCAGGAAGGAGAAGTTGCTGGCCGCCTGCAGCTCGGCGTAGCGGGTGGTCATCAGATCCTCCCGCCGGAACTGAAGCTCGGCTGGAACGCCCCCTCAGTCAGCTTCGCTGACAGCTCCCCCGCTACGCGGTGGAGCATCTTGCGTCTCCAGATCCTCCACCGCGTAGCGGGGGAGGTGGATCGGCGCGCCAGCGCCGAGACGGAGGGGGCGTTCGCGGGCGACGTCCTCACGTCAGGTCCATGTCCGGGTTCCAGGCGACTTCCCAGAGGTGGCCGTCGGGGTCGGCGAAGTAGCCGATGTAGCCGCCCCAGAAGGCGTCCTGCGGTTCCTTCACCGCCGTTGCGCCAGCGGCGATCGCCTCGGCGAACACTGCGTCGACGCCTTCCTTGGAAGGTTCGTTGTGGGCCAGCGAGACGCCTTTGAAACCGGAGCCTTCCGCGGAGAGGCCGGAATCCTTGGCCAGGTCCTCACGACCCCAGAGCGCGAGCCAGGTCCCCTCCAGCGGAAAGAAGGCCACCTCGTCGCCGCTCTTGTAGTTGGGCGCCGGCAGCTTCAGCCCGTCCCGATAGAAGGCGACAGACCGCGCGAGGTCGCGCACGCCGAGCGTGATGAGTCCGATCTTGGGTTTCATCCATAAGCTCCATGGTTGAAGGGTGTTTGGCGTCAGCCCGCTTCGCGGACAGCTCCCCCGCCAGCGGTCGAGCATCATCGGCCCAGATCCCCCACCGCGCAGCGGGGGAGGTGGATCGGCGCGTAAGCGCCGAGACGGAGGGGGCGTTCCTGGTCATTCATCCGAACACCCCGTGCAGCCACCACTTCGCCTGTTCCTGCGGCGCATAGAGGCCGGCGCGGAACAGCCAGAACCGGGCGCCGTCCTGGTCCTCCACCCGGTAGTAGTCGCGCACGTGGCCGACGCTGACGTCGGTGATGTCGGCCTTCCACCATTCCTCGGCGATGCGTTCGGGTCCCTCGGCCCGGCGCACGCGGCGCACCCGGCCGCGCCAGCGGAACTGGCTGGGCGGATCGTCCGGGGTGAGCGCGATCACCCCGTCGATCGGCTCGGGCCGACGGAACAGGCGCAGCGGCCTGGGCGTCTCGGCGGGCCAGAGGGGCGCCCCCGGCGCCTCCTTTTTTTCTTGCCGGGACGCCAGCGGCTTGCTGCGGACGGCGGCGAGTTCGGGCACGTGGCTCTGGGCCGGCTCGGCCCGCCAGACGCGCTCTTCCCCCAGCCGGTTGCTCAGCCGGTCGACCAGGGGGCCGAGACCGTCGCCGGCGCCCTGCGCGCGGTCGAGGTCCCCCTGGCGCGCCGCAATGGGTTCAACCTCGTGAGCGGCGAGCGTCACCACCTCGACGCCGAAGCCCGGGTCGATCGTCTCCAGCCTGGGGGCGAACAGCTTGCCCAGTCGTCCTGCGTCGCGCCCGGCGAGCGCCAGGCGGACCGTTGCTCCCGGCGCCGCGCCGTCGAGCCGGTGGTAGCAGAGCTCGAAGCGCCGCGCGCCCTGGCCGCGGGCCTCCAGCTGTGCGCAAAGCCGGGCCGAGACGTCGCTGGCGACGCGGGCCATGTCCTCCGGCGCGGTGATCGGCTCGGCGAAGGCGAGCCTGGCGAACCACGGCGTGGGGGGGCGGCTGAACCTCAAGGCTTCCGGAGCGCGGCCGAGCGCCTGGTCGAGGCGGGTCACGACCTCGGCCCCGAACCGCCGGCCAAGCGGCGCGCGGGGGATCTCCATGAGCTGCGAAATCCGCCTCAGCCCCAGCCGCTCGATCTGGGAGGCGGCCTCGGCGTCGAGCCTGAGCGCGGCGGGCGGAAGAGGGGCGAGCTGGGCGGCCTGACCGCACGGGGGTGCGATCGCGCCGTCCTCGCCGAAGTGCGCCAGCGCCCAGGCCGCGCCGGGGGTGTCGGCGACCGCCAGCCGGAAGGCGAGGCCGTTCGCGGCCAGCCGGTCGCGGAAGTCGGCGACCATCTCCGTTTCTCCGCCCCAGAGGTGGGCGCAGCCCTCGATGTCCAGGAAGAGGCCGTCGGGGGGATCGGCGGCCACGGCGGGCGAGAAGCGGACGCACCAGTGGACGAGCTCGGTAAGCGCCTGGGCGTCGGCGTCCGGCTCGGCCTCGGCCGTGGCGAGGTCCGGGACCAGCGCCAGGGCGTCGGTCGCCTTCTGCCCGGGATAGAGCCTGAGCCTAGCCGCCTCCAGGCTGACCGCGGCGATGCGCCGGGTCCCGCGGACGGTCTCCAGGAGGGCGAGGGGAGCAGGGGGTTTGAACGCCCCCTCAGCCCGCTTTGCGGACAGCTCCCCCGCTGCGCGGTGGAGCATCTTCGGCCCAGATCCTCCACCGCGAAGCGGGGGAGGTGGCCATCCCGCCGCTTTGCGGCGGGGCGATGCTTCAGTCGCCGGGTCGCCGCCTGGCGACCCGGTGGCGCGAAGCGCCGAGACGGAGGGGGCGTTTGCTTCCGCCGCTTCACGCGACGCGTCTGACGGGTTGCGGCGGCGCCAGTTGTCGATCGCCCAGGTCGGCGACCAGGCGCAGAGGATGCGTCCCATCCCAGGTCTCCCATGAAAAGGCGCTCCTCGCTTCGAAGAGCCAGGCACCGGGCCTTCCGCCCCGGCAGCGTTCGAGGGTGGCGTTAAACCGCGGCGCGCCCAGGCCGAACTCGCCGGCCGGCGGCTCGGAGGGGGCGGAGCCGATCCGCCAGCGGGTGGCGGCCGCGGAGCCGGGGGCCTCGCGTTTCGCCTGTCCGCCGAACGGCCGTCGGCGGATCACGAAGCCGGTGGCGCCCTGCTTCTCACAGGCCAGCTGCAGCCGGCGCCCCGCCGTCAGGTCCACAGCCTCGACCTCGCCCAGCACGGCGGCCACCCCCTCGGTGGCGAGCGCGTCCTCCATCACTCCCAGGGCCTCGGCCTCGCAACGGGCGCAGACCTGGATCAGCCGCTCCGGCGGAAAGCCAAGCCCCTCCAGCCCGGGCGCCCAGAGGTCGCCCTGCCGAAGCACCCAGACCGCCCAGCCGCGGCGGGCGAGCGGGGCCGCCGTCAGGGCCGCGAAGGCGGCGGGCGCGGCGGCGGTCTCGATGTCCAGTCCCTCGCCGCCGATCTCATGCCAGCGGCCGAGCGCGAGCCCGCCGCCCAGCGCCGCGTCCACGGCGTCCGCGCCGAACGGCAGGCGCGCCAGCGCCGCCCGGCTGCCGGTCTCGAGGGCGGCGACCTTCGCCCGCACGGCGGCGAGCCGCCTGGATGCGCGCGGCTGAGACACGGTTTCGCGGACTCCTTTTGTTCCATATTTGTTCTGAAACTCGCGAGAGGGAGAGTCAAGTTCCAGGCGCCAGAAGCGACGGGAAAACCCGAGTCGCGTCAGGCGCTTAGACTCGGATCGGAATCCCACGCGGCTGCGTTTGGGGACTCTGGAGATTCCGGAGGGCGTCATGGCCACTCGTCCGACCTGGCAGGGCTATCTGCGGCTGAGCCTCGTGAGCTGCCCGGTGGCGCTCTACACGGCGACCTCGAGCACCAGCGAGGTGCGCTTCAACATGCTGCACGCCTCGACCCACAATCGCATCAAGATGGTGCCGACCGACCCCGAGACCGGGCCGGTGGACCGCTCCGAGATCGTCAAGGGCTACGAGATCGAGAAGGGCCGCTACGTCGTCGTCACAGACGAGGAGATCAAGAACGTGCGGCTGGAGACGACGCGGACGATCGACATCGAGCGCTTCGTCGACGTGGGCGACATCGACCGCCTCTATTGGAACGACCCCTACTACCTCACCCCCGACGGCGATATGGCGGTCGAGGCCTACAGCGTCATCCGCGAGGCCATGCGCAAGACCGGACAGGTGGCGCTGGGCCGGCTGGTCATGCACCAGCGCGAGCGGCTGATGGCGCTCGAGCCGCGGGACAAGGGCATCGTCGCCTTCTCGCTGCGCGCCAACCGGGAGGTGAAGGCCGCGTCCGACTTCTTCGACCAGATCCCGGCCGCCAAGCCCAGCCCGCAGATGGTGGAGATCGCCACCAAGATCATCGAGCAGCAGGAAGGCCCGTTCGATCCCAGCCAGTTCAACGATCGCTACGAGGACGCGCTTCGGGCCCTGATCAAGGAGAAGGAGAAGGGCAAGACGATCGCCAAGCCCGCCGAGCCCAAGGAGGCGGAGGTCATCGACCTCATGGAGGCGCTCAAGCGCAGCCTGGGCCAGTCCTCGGGCGGGGGCGAGCGGCGCAAGGCCCCCGCCAAGAGCCCGGGCCGGGCGGCGTCCGCCGCCAAGAAGCCGGCGGCCCGCAAGGCGCCCGCCAAGAAGCGCGCTTAAGCTCGTTATTTCAGAACCTTAACTTCCGCCGGGCGGGCCATGGGCGTACCATGCAAGGGCTGGTCGGGGGACCGTAGAGTGGAGGGTCCCGCATGTCCGACTATCTGCAGTTGGACGAGTACATAGCCGCGCTGGACGAGGCGATCGGACTGATCGCCAAAAGCCCAAGGCCGGCTTCGCCCGAAGACGAACGGCTGGACGTCCTGCTGCACCGCATCGCCGAGTTTCCACCGGTTTATATCGGCTTAGCCGGAAACACGGCCGGCTCGGATTCGCGGACCCTGCTCGCCCAGCTGCGCGCCGACGTGGAGGCCTTCGTCCGCAAACGCGCCGAACGCAGCGCGACCAGGACCTTCCCCATTCGCGAGCACGGGGTGGGCCGGACGCTGTAGCCAGAACGCCCCCTCGGTCTCGGCGCTGGCGCGCCGATACACCTCCCCCGCTTCGCGGTGGAGGATCTTGAGAGCCGGGATGCTCCACCGCGAAGCGGGGGTAGCTGTCAGCGAAGCTGACTGGAGGGGGCGTTTCAGCGCCTCTTCAGTTTCGCGATCGCGTCTTCCAGCGGCCGTTCTGCGTCGCAGTAGTCGGACCAGGCCTTGGTGCGCTTCAACAGCGCGGGCGCGGTGCGCACCGTGTATTTCTTTGGGTCAAGGCCCGTCTTCACCGCGCTCCAGTTCAGCGGGAAGGACACCGGCGCGAGCGCCCGCGCCCGGGGAGACAGCGGCGCGACCGCGGTCGACAGGCGGTCGTTGCGCAGATAGTCGAGGAAGATCCGCCCCACCCGCTTGGCCTTGGCCATGTTGACCACGTAGCGGTCCGGCGCGTCGGCGGCGATGGCCAGGCAGACGTCCTGGGCGAAGGTCTTGGCGGTCGGCCAGTCCATCTTGCCCCCATTCCTGGTTTTCTGGCCATCGAGCAGCGGGGTGACGACATGCAGCCCCTTGCCGCCGGTGGTCTTGCAGAAGGCGGCCAGTCCGAGCGCTTCCAACCTTTCCTTCACCGCCAGCGCGCCCTCGATCACCCGCGTGAAGGGGATGTCCTCGTCGGGGTCCAGGTCGAACACCAGGCGGCCCGGGATCTCCGGCTGGAAGGGCTGGCAGTTCCAGGGGTGGAACTCGACCGCGGCCACCTGGGCGAGCGCGACCAGGGCCTCGACGCTGTCGGCTTGCAGGTAGGGCTTGTGGTCGCCGAACACCTTCACCTCGGTGAGCAGGGGCGAGGATCCCTTGCCCGCATGGCGCTGGAAGAAGCGCTCGTCGGCGAAGACGCCGTCCGGGGTGCGGACGATCGAGCAGGGGCGGCCCTTGACGTGCTCGATCATCCAGGGGCCGACCGCCTCCAGATAGCGCGCGAGGTCGAGCTTGGTGACCGGCTGGCCGTCGCCCCCGTCCGGCCAGAGCGCCTTGTCGGGATTGGAAAGGGTGACGCCCAGGACGACGTTGTCGACCTTGCGCGCGGCGGGCCTCGCCTTCGGAGCAGCGGGTTGCGGTTCGAGCACTTGCACCTCCTTCACCGGCGCAGCGGTCTCGGCGACCACTTCATCGGCCGGCTTGTCGCCGCGCAACCCCTTGAATGCGCCGTGGCGCACCTTGCCGTCGCCGGTGAAGCCGGCGAACTCGATCTCGGCGACCAACTCCGGGCGCGCCCAGTTGACCTCGGCGGTCTTGCGCGGGGCGCCCGCCCCGCTGAACGGGTTCTTGTCGGTCTTCAGCCGCTGCAGCCTGGGCAGCAGGGTGGCGAGCTTTTCGCGGCCGAACCCGGTCCCGACCTTGCCGAGGTAGACCAGCTTGCCGTCCTTGTTGGCGCCGACCAGCAGCGAGCGAAGCTGCCCCGCCTCGCCCAGCCAGCCGCCGATCACCACCTCGTGGCCAGCCCGGCACTTGGCCTTCAGCCAGGAGCCGCTGCGGTCGGAGCGATAAGGCGCGTCGAGCGCCTTCGACACTATGCCCTCCAGGCCCATCCGGCAGGCCGAGGCCAGCACCGCCTCGCCCGAACTGTCGAAGTGGTCGACATAGCGGATGCGCGGGCCGAGCCTCTTCCCCGCCTCGCCGAGCAGCGCCTCGAGCCGGTCCTTGCGCGCGTGCAGCGGCAGGCCGCGCAGGTCCTCGCCGCCGGCGAACAGCAAATCGAAGGCGAAGAAGACCAGGTCCTCGGACTTGCCTTCCGAGAGCGCCGCCTGCAGCGCCGCGAAGTCGGGCGCGCCGTTGGCGTCCAGCGCGCACGCCTCGCCATCGACCAGGCAGTCCGGCAGGATGCGGCCGTCCTGGGCGATCGCCTTGAACTTGGCGGTCCAGTCCAGCCCGGCGCGGGTCTTCAGCGTCGCGCGGCCGTCCTCGACGCGCAGTTGCAGCCGGTAGCCGTCGAACTTGATCTCATGCGCCCAGCCGGTGCCCGCGGGTGGGCGGTCGACCGACTTGGCGAGCTGCGGCGGGATGAAGCCCGGCAGGGCCGCAGGCTTCTTCAGCCTCGGCGGCGGAGCAGCCTTCAGCGGCGCGGGGGGCGGGGTCTCGTCGTGGTTTGATCGCCAGACCGCCTTGGCCGAGGCCCGCCGGCCGCCGCCGCTCATGAACGGCTTGGGTCCCTTGCCCTGGCCCGCCGCGATCTCGTCCATGCCGCGACCGGAGGCCACCGAGGTCTGCGCGTCGTCCACCAGCCGCTCGCCGTCGCCCTCCACGGCGTAACCGTCGTGGTGCTTGATGAGCAGCCAGTTGTCGCGCTTCTCGCGCTCGCGGCGCTTCATCCGCACCAGCACGTAGCCGCCCTTCAGCCGCTCGCCGTCGAGCACGATCTTCAGGTCGCCTTTGCGCAAGCCCTCGTGCGGATCGGTCCCCGGCTCCGGCTCCCAGTAGCCGCGGTCCCACAGCATCACCACGCCGCCGCCGTATTCGCCCTTGGGGATGGTGCCCTCGAAGTCGCCGTAGTCGAGCGGGTGGTCCTCGACCTCCACCGCGAGGCGGCGATCGTGCGGGTCGAGCGAGGGGCCTTTGGTCACCGCCCAGGACTTGAACACGCCGTCCAGCTCCAGCCGGAAATCATAGTGCAGCCGGGTCGCGGCGTGCTTCTGGACAACGAACCGTAACCGCCTGGACGGTTTGGAGTGCTCCGCGCCCTGCGGCTCGGCGGTCTTCGAGAAGTCGCGCTTGGCGCGGTATTTGGCGAGCTTCGGCTCAGTGGGCATGAACCAACCTTCAACTCGCCAGCTTCGCGGGCGTCGCCTGCACCTGCTCCAAGTCTGCGACGAAGGCGTCGCGCCAGGCGGTGACGTCCTCGCGCTGGACGTTGTCGAAGAGAGCGCGCCAGCGGCGGATTCGCTCCGGCAGCTCCATGGCGAGCGCCTGTTTGATCGCCTCGGCCAGCTCTTCAGGACTGTTGGGATTGACCAGCAGCGCCTCCTTCAGCTGTCGGGCGGCGCCCGCGAAGCGGGAGAGGATGAGGACGCCCGGGTTCTCCGGATCCTGGGCGGCGACGAACTCCTTGGCCACCAGGTTCATGCCGTCGCGCAGCGGGGTGACGAGGCCCACCCGCGCGGCGCGGTAGATGCCGGCCAGCTCGTCGCGGCGGTAGTTCTTGTTGACGTAGCGGAACGGCGCCCAGTCGATGTCGGAAAACTCGCCGTTGATGCGGCCCGAGAGCGCGTCGAGCCGGCTGCGGATCTCCTGGTAGGCCTCGACGCCCTCGCGGCTGACGGGCGCGATCTGCAGCATCAGGACCTCTCGCCGCAGGTCCGGATTGTCGGCGAGGAAGCGCTCGAAGGCCATGAAGCGCTCCTCTAGCCCCTTGGAGTAGTCGAGCCGATCGACGCCGACGATCAGGCGCCTGAAGACGGTGCAGGCGCCCATGATGTCGCGCATCCGGATCGCCTTGGCCGAGCGGACCAGCTTCTGGAAATCCTCCGCGTCGATGCCGATGGGATAGGCTCCGACGCGCACCGTCCGGCCGAAGGCCTTCCAGAGCCCCGGGCCGATCTGTTCGCCGTCGGCCTCGCTCAGCACATATTCCTCGAAGGCCTGCTGGTATTCGGCGGTGTGGAAGCCCACGAGGTCGTAGTCGAACAGCGCCTGCACCAGCTGCTTGTGCCCCGGCAGGGTGGTGACCAGCTGATGCGCAGGCCAGGGGACGTGCAGGAAGAAGCCTATACGGTTCTTCACGCCCAGCTTGCGCAGCTCCCGCGCCATCGGGATCAGGTGGTAGTCGTGGATCCAGACGACGTCGTCCCGCTCGATCAGCGGGCGCAGGGTCTCGGCGAACCGGCGGTTCACCCGCTCATAGCCCTCGCCGTAGGCGCGGTCGTAGGCGGTCAGGTCCTGGCGGTAGTGGAACAGCGGCCAGAGCGTCTTGTTGGCGTAGCCGTTGTAGTATTCCTCGACGTCCGCCTCCTCGAGGTCGACGGTCGCCACGGTGACGCCGTCGATCTTCTGCATCGAGAGCTGGCCGGTGAACTCGGGCGTGGTCTTGCCGCTCCAGCCGAACCAGAGGCCGGTGTATTCCCGCAGCGCCGCGGCCAGCGCCATGGCCAGGCCGCCGACGCTCTCATCGCCCTTGCCGGAGGGCGGGTTCACCCGATTGGAGACGACGATCAGGCGGCTCATCCTTCCACGCTCCCGGCGGTCGCGACGAAGGATCGGAGGCGGACGTCCGAAGGCTTGGCGAGGGATGGTCTCATAGCGCGGCTTCGAGCCAGGCCAGGGCCTCGTCGACTCCCAGCAGACGGAACCGCGCCGCCGTCGGCCGCCCCGGGCCGATCAGCACGCCCATGCCGCCCAGGTCGCGCACGGCCTCGAAGCCGTGTTCGTCGGTGACGTCGTCGCCCACGAACACCGGACGCGCGCCGGCGAACGGCGGGCAGCGAAGAAATTCGGCGACGCTGTCGCCCTTGGTGGGACCGGGCGTTCGCAGCTCCTCGACCATGTCGCCGTGCTGCAGGGTGAGCCCGGTCGTGGCCGCCAGCTTGATCGCCTGGCGACGGGCGTCGGCGGCGTGCCCGCCGGCCAGGCGGTAGTGCAGGGCGACGCTGAGGCCCTTTTCCTCCACGAACAGGCCGGAGTCGCGCTCGGCGAACGCACGGAGCCGGTCGGTCGCCTCGGCGAGCGCCGGGTGAGGCGCGTCCTCGCGGACTTCGCCGTCCGGACCGCGCATCACCAGCCCGTGGACCGCGGCGACGGCGGCCACGCGGCCTTCGAGAATACGGTCGACGTCGGCCAGGGTCCGGCCGCTCACCACGGCGAGCCGCCCGTCGAGCGCGCGGCCGAGCCGCTCCAGAAGCCCGGTTCGGCGGGGATCGGGGCGCACGTCCTGCGGGCGCGCGGCGATCGGCGCCAGCGTGCCGTCGAGGTCCAGGAACAACGCCGTATGCGACAGGTCCAGCGGCTTGGGCGCAGGCAGGCCGATGGTGACTTCCTCAAACGCCATGGAACTATTCGCCCCTCGAAAGCGGTCAAGAAACGCATGAGGCGCCGCGGTCGATCCCTGGACACAGCGAAGTTAACCGGCCAGGCCGCCTGTGGCTTGACGCCATGGCGGCGATGCGAGCATCCCCGCGTTCGGGATTGGCCCCCGCATTGTGGTCGGCAAGGTGCGAAAGGCTCAAGGCATGATCGAAACCTGGCGTGCGGACGCGATCGTCCTGTTCGGGGCCACAGGCGACCTCGCGCGGCGCATGCTGATCCCATCCCTGTATTATCTCGACGCCGACGGTTTCCTGCCCGACGGCTTCAGGGTCATGGCGACCGCGCGCACCCGGCATTCGCGCGAGGAGTTCGTGGCCGAGGTGAAGGCCCTGCTCTCAGCGCGGCCCGAGGGAATCGATCAGGCGGTGTGGGCGCGGTTCTCCGAACGGTTGGACTTCACTCCCGCCGACGCCACGACCGAGAAAGGCGCGGCCGAGCTAAAGCCCATGCTGGAACGGGCCCGAGCGCCGATCTTCTATCTGGCGCTGTCGCCTAGCCTCTATGGGCGCGTCTGCGCGGCCCTGGCCGCTTCCGGCCTGGCCGATGAGAGGACCCGGATCGTCCTCGAGAAGCCGATCGGCCGCGACCTGACGAGCTCGCGCGAGATCAATGACGCCGTGGGCGCGGTGTTCGCCGAGGCGCAGGTGTTCCGCATCGACCACTACCTGGGCAAGGAGACGGTGCAGAACCTGCTGGCGCTGCGCTTCGCCAACACCCTGTTCGAGCCGCTCTGGAACAACCTGACCATCGACCACGTGCAGATCACCGTGGCCGAGACCGAGGGCGTCGGCGACCGCTGGCCCTACTACGACGAGTACGGCGCGCTGCGCGACATGGTGCAGAACCACATGCTGCAGCTGCTCTGCCTGGTGGCCATGGAGCCGCCCAGCCACATGGAGCCGGACGCGGTCCGCAACGAGAAGGTCAAGGTGCTGCGCTCGCTGCGGCCGTTCACCCGGCACGAGGCCCAGCAGGCCAGCATCCGCGGCCAGTACACGCCGGGCGTGGTCGGGGGCGCCCAGGCGAAGGGCTACGAGGCCGAGCGCGGCCAGCCGAGCGGCGCCGAAACCTTCGTCGCTCTGCGCGCCGATATCGACAACTGGCGCTGGGCGGGCGTGCCCTTCTTCCTGCGTACGGGCAAGCGGCTGCCGGAGCGGCGCACCCAGATCGCCATCCAGTTCAAGCCGGTGCCGCATTCGATCTTCGACGGCGCGGCGCGCGAGGACATGGTCGCCAACCGGCTGGTGATCGATCTGCAGCCCGACGAGGACATCGAGCTGCTGTTGATGAACAAGGCTCCGGGGCTCACCACGGAGGGCATGCGGCTGCAGTCGTTGCCGCTCTCGCTATCGCTGCTGCGCGCCTACGAGGGCCCAGGCGCGCGGCGCCGGATCGCCTACGAACGCCTGCTGCTCGACGTGATCAACGGCGTCTCGACCCTGTTCGTGCGGCGCGACGAGGTCGAGGAAGCCTGGCGCTGGGTCGACGGCGTGGCGGAGGCCTGGCGCGAGGCGGCGCTGGCGCCCAAGCCCTACGCGGCCGGCAGCTGGGGCCCCGCCGGCGCCTTCGCCCTCATCGAACGCTCCGACCGCGCCTGGCTGGACTGACGGGAACCCATCCATGCTGTGACGCGTCTGCATCAGAGCTCCCCCTGAGGCGGTGCGCCGCAACCGCCGATGGAAAAAATCGGTGACGGCCAAGCTTTGACGTGCTTCGATCCGGGCGGGGCGTGACGGTGAGAGCCGAAGTATGCCTCGTGCTGCCCACGGGCCAAGCGTTCCTCCCCTAGATCAACGTATCGGGCGCGCCCTGCTGGGCGGGCAGGACGACGAGGGCGTGGTGGCCATCGAGGCCGGGCGGGTCGTGGCGTGCACGCCCGTGGCCGCCGAGCTGCTCGGCGTGCGCGGCGAGCGGGCGGAGGGGCTGCCCGCCAACCAGTTCATCTCCATCCTCGACGGCGAACTCCTGCAGCTTCGGTTTCAGAGCGCCTTGCTCGACGAGACCGCGCTCGAGTTCGTGGCGGAGCGGCCTGGCCGCCGTGACGAGTGGATCGAGGCGCGCTGCCTGCCGCTGTCGCCGGGCGTCGCCTTCCTGCTGAAGGACGTGACCGACCGCGAGCGCAGCGAGCGCACGATCCGGCGCAAGGAGCAGCGCCTGCTCGCCGCCAACCGCAGTCTCCGCCTGGCGCATGCCGCGGCCCGCGCCGCGAGCTGGGAATGGCGGCCCGACCGCACCGTGCGCTGGCTCGACCTGCCCGCCGCCCGCGACCTCGAATGCCTGCCGCCTTCCTGGACCGAAGACGAGGAGATCGCCGACTGGCGCAGCATCCTGCCGCCGGACGGCCGCGAGGTGTTCGACGACGCCATGGACACGCTTTCGCTGAACGGCTCGGCGTCCTTCGAGCTCGAGGTCGTCGGCGCGGACGGCGACCGTCACCGCATGCGCATCGACTGCGCCGCCACCGAGCGCGATGCGGCGGGCGCGCTGGTGCGGGTCAGCGGCGTGGTGGTCGACATCACCGACGCCGCACGGGCCGCCCAGGCGCTGCGCGAAGAGGTGGTCAGCCGCAAGCAGTCGGAAAAGCGCCAGCAGCTGCTGGTCCACGAGCTGAACCACCGGGTCAAGAATATGCTCTCGACGGTGCAGTCGGTCGCCCGGCAAAGCCTGACGGCCACCGAGCTGACGGCGCCGGCGCACGAGTTCGAGGAGCGCCTGATGGCGCTCGCCTGGACTTACGACATCCTGACCCGGGAGCATTGGGAGGGCGCGTCGCTGCGCGAGGTGATCGAGCGGACGCTGGCGCCCCACGCCGGCCGCGGGCTGGATCGCGTGCGGCTGGACGGACCGGACCTGTGGCTCAGTCCCAACCGGGCGCTCTCCTTCGCCCTGGCCTTCCACGAGCTGGCGACCAATGCGGTCAAGTACGGCGCGCTCTCCAACGACGCCGGGCGGCTGAAGATCGACTGGCGCGTGGTGCAGGACGGGACCGGCCGGCGGTTGGAGCTGATCTGGACGGAAGAAGACGGCCCGCCGGTCAGGCCGCCGGCGCGGCGGGGCTTCGGGTCGCGCTTGATCGAGCGCAGCCTGGCGCGCGAGCTGGGCGGCCGCGCGACGCTGGAGTTCCGCCCCGAGGGATTGACTTGCGCAGTGACGGCGCGGCTATCGGCCGACGCCGATCGGGCGCGGTGAGAGGGCGGTGGGGAGACCGGTCGCTGAGCGCCCCCTCCGTCTCGCGCTGCGCGCGATCCACCTCCCCCGCTGCGCGGTGGCGAAGCGAAGGCTGCTCCCCCGCCTGCGGGGGAGCTGTCAGCGAAGCTGACTGAGGGGGCGTTCGGCCGCTGTCACGCCGCTTCCTTCATCGCCTCGGCTTCGCGCAGCAGGTAGCCGCGGCCCCAGACGGTCTCCAGCCGGTGGGCGCCGTTGCTGAACGCCGCGAGCTTCTTGCGCAGCTTGCAGATGAAGACGTCGATGATCTTCACCTCGGGCTCGTCCATGCCGCCGTACAGGTGGTTGAGGAACATTTCCTTGGTGACCATCACGCCCTGGCGCAGGCAGAGCAGCTCGAGGATCTGGTACTCCTTGCCGGTCAGGTGCACGCGCTCGCCGTTCACGCGCAACGACTTGGAGGTCAGGTCCAGCACCAGGTCGCCAATCGCCAGGACCGGGCGGGAGAATCCATGGGCCCGCCGGACGATCGCATGGAGCCGGGCGACCAGCTCGTCGCGGTTGCAGGGCTTGGTGACATAGTCGTCGGCGCCGGCGGTGAGGGCGGCGACCTTGGTCTGGCCCTCGGTGGTCCCCGAGAGCACCAGGACCGGGGTCGGGTTCTTCCCGACCCGCAGCGAGCGCAGCACCTCCAGCCCGCCCATGTCGGCGAGGCTAAGGTCAAGCATCACCGCGTCGTAGTCGTACATCCGGGCGAGCTCGAGCCCTTCCTCCCCGGTGTCCGTCACATAGACGTTGAAGCCGCGCGACTGCAGGGTCGCGCGCAGGCTGGCGGCCAGGGCCCGATCGTCTTCGATGATCAGCACGCGCATAGTTCTTGCTCCACGGTTTGATGGGGTTCGACGGGTTCGGCCGCGCCGGCGTTCGCGGCGGGGCCTTCGAGCAGGCGCCGGGCGACGGCGACCAGGCGCTCGGCGGGAAACGGCTTGGGCAGCACGACGTCGGCGCCCAGATGGCTCGCCCAGTTCAGCACCACCTCGCTGGCGAGCTGGCCGCCGCCCGAGATGGCGACGATCTTGGGCGGCCGCGGCAAGGCCTTGAGCTGGATGATGGTGGCGATGCCTTCCTGGTCCGGCATGAGGATGTCGGTGACCACCACGTCGGGCGCCGCCGCTGCGGCGAGCTTCGCGCCGATCCGCCCCGAGCCGGCGGAGAAGGTGCGGAAGCCTGCGGCGTGGAAGGCGGCCGAGAGCTGCGCGAGCAGGCCGGCGTCGTCGTCGATCAGAAGGGCGGTGGGGCGCATCAGGCGGCCTCCGCCAGGGCCACAACGCGCGGCAGGTAGAGGCTGACCCGGCATCCTTGGCCGGGCGCGGAGGCGAGGCGCAGGGCGCCGCCGAAGCGGCGGGCGAAGACCGCGACCGAGGCGAGGCCTAGGCCGCTGCCGTTCGGCTTGGTGGTGAAGCCGCCCCGCAGCGCGGGGGCGAGCAGCTCGGGCGAGAGGCCGGCGCCGGTGTCGCGCACCTCGAAACAGACGTAGTCGCGGGCCTCCAGACCCTCGGCCCAGGCTTGAGCGGGCGATACGCTCGCGGCCGACAGCGTCACCGCGCCGCCGGCCGTGCAGGCTTCGCCAGCGTTCTTGCAAAGGTTCATCAGCGCGGCGTCAAGCTCATCCCCATCGGCATGGCACGCCAGCAGCGGCTCGCAGGCCTGCACCGACAGGCTCACCTCTGTGGGCAGGGTGTGGATCGCCAGCCGCGCCGCGGTCTCCAACGTCTCGACGCAGCCGGCGCCCTGCGGCGATCGCGGCGTCGGCGCATCCTCCGCCAGCAGGTCGCGGAGCAGGGCCGCGCCGCGCCTGGCCGCTTCCAGGCTGGCCTCGGCCAGCGCTCGCCGGTCGGCCCCGCCGTTCTCGGCGAGCGCCAGCGCCTCGGTCGCGCTGATCACCACCGTCATCAGGTTCTTCAGGTCATGAACCAGGCTGAGATCGCGCAGGGGGGAGGCGATGGCGGCGCTTGGCATGGCTAACTCCGGTTGAGCACGTCGCTCGCCTGGGGAAATGGATGATCCACAAGAAAATTCACACGCGCCGGTTGACGCACCCTGGAGATAACTCGCTCCACGAGAGTATAGTTAATGCGGTCTTGCGATCCGGGGGTCGGCCGATCGACGGTTGCGGTGCGGCCGTTAACGGGCGGAAAACCGATATTATTCAGCGATTTTGGTAAGGATCTCCGCGCCGCAGCGCACCCGCCGCAAGAGGGTCGAGGGCGCAACTTTGGGCGCTGTTCGCCGTCTCAGGGCGCAATCCCTGCGACGATTTGGCTCATCGGCTTCGCCGCGAATCGGCCCGATTCGCTCGCGGCCTGCGCGAAAAATCCAAGGTTGAGCTTGTGACGCCCACGCCGCGGACCTAGCTAATCTGCGGCCGACCGGAGACCCGCCAGACATGTGATCGCGCCCCGCCCGCAACGCCGTTTTCGCCTTGCCCCGGGAATCTCATGTCTGCGCCATTTTCCATTGTTCTTAGCGACGTCGCCTGGTCCACGCCGGATGGGCGGCCGCTCATCTCCGACCTCTCGATCGGCTTCGGGCCGGAGCGGACCGGCCTCGTCGGCCGCAACGGCGTCGGCAAGACGACGCTGATCAAGCTGATCACGGGGGAACTGCAGCCGAAGGCGGGCGCGATCTCGATCTCCGCACGCCTGGGCGTGCTGCGCCAGACGCTGCAGGTCGATACGCAAGCAACCGTCGGGAGCCTGTTCGGCGCGACCGAAGGCCTTCACCGGCTGGCGCGGGCCGAGGCCGGCCAGGCTACGGATGAGGACCTGGCCGCCGCAGATTGGACCTTGCCGGCCAGAATGGCGGGAGCGCTGGCGAGCGTCGGACTGGAGGCCGCGCCGGAGACGGCGCTCGCCGCGCTCTCGGGCGGGCAGCGGACGCGCGCCGCGCTGGCGGCCCTGGTGTTCGCAGAACCCGACCTGCTCATCCTCGACGAGCCGACCAACAACCTCGACGACGAAGGCTGCGCCGCCGTGGCCGAGCTGCTCGCGGGCTGGCGCGGCGGCGCCGTTGTGGTGAGCCACGACCGGACGCTCCTGGACGCCATGGACGCCATCGTCGAACTGACCGCGCTCGGCGCGCGTCGTTACGGCGGCGGCTGGCGCTTCTATCGGGAGCAGAAGGCGCTCGAGCTCGCCGCGGCTCGGGCCGAGGCGGCCGACGCCGAGAAACACCTCGACCTGCTGGCGCGCCGCGCCCGGGACGCGGCCGAACGCAAGGCCCGCAAGGATGCCGGCGGTCGGCGCAAGGCCGCCCGCGGCGACGCGCCGAAGATCCTGTTGGGGGCGATGAGGGACCGCAGCGAAGACACCGGCGGCGCCCAGTCCCGTCTGGCCGATCGCCGCCGCGAGGCGGCGATCGGCCAGGCGAGTGCGGCGCGGGGGCGCATCGAGGTGCTGCAGCCGCTGATGGTGTCGCTGCCCTCGACCAGGCTCGCCGCGGGTCGCGAGGTGCTCAGGCTCGAGGCCGTGACGGCTGGGTACACGGCGGGTGAGCCGCTTCTCCGCGACCTCGACCTGGTCTTCGCGGGCCGGAGCGGGTCGCCCTGACGGGGCGCAACGGCTCGGGCAAGACCACCCTGCTGGCGCTCGTCGCCGGAACCCTGGCTCCGTGGCGCGGGGAGGTGAAACGTCTCGCACCCCTGGCTCTGCTCGATCAGAGCGTGAGCCTGATGGATCCCGGCGAGTCGATCCGCGACAATTTCCGCAGGCTGAACCCGAAGGCCGGCGAGAACGCCTGCTGGGCCGCTCTGGCGCGCTTCCGGTTCCGGGCTGAGGCGGCGCTGCAGACGGCCGGCTCGCTAAGCGGCGGGGAGCTGCTGCGCTCGGGGCTAGCCTGCGTGTTGGGCGTGGATCCGCCGACGCTGCTCGCGCTCGACGAGCCGACCAATCACCTCGACCTCGATTCGATCGAGGCCGTCGAGGCGGGCCTGCGCGCCTACGACGGCGCGCTGCTGGTGGTCAGCCACGACGAGGCCTTCCTGGAGGCGATCGGCGTCACGCGGCGGGTGGAGTTGGGGTAGTTCCCGCTGGCGTGGGGGAGGATGGCCACGCTGGCGTCAGCGTGACCTTCGGCGCGGGCGCCAGGCGATCAGCGAGCGCGAAGACGAAGGGATTGAGCACGATCGACAGCAGCGCGGCGGCCAGGATCAGGTCGTGGGTCTCGCGGCTGAGGATGTTCAGGCTGAGGCCCACCCCCGCCAGGATGAATGAGAATTCGCCGATCTGTGCGAGGCTGGCGGCGATGATCAGGCTGGAGCGGCGCTCGAGCTTGAAGATGCTGGTGATCACGACGGCCGCCAGCGCCTTGCCCAGGATGATGATGGCGAGGACCGCGGCAACGCCCAGCGGCTGTTCGACCAAGACGCGCGGGTCGAACAGCATGCCGACCGAGACGAAGAACAGCACGGCGAAGGCGTCGCGCAGCGGCAGCGAGCGCTCGGCGGCGTTGTGGCCAAGCGGCGTGCCGTTCAGCACCACGCCGGCGATGAAGGCGCCCAGCGCGAAGGAGGCGCCGAACACGGCGTAGGCGAGGTAGGCGATGCCCAGCGCGATCGCCAGCACGCCCAGGGTGAAGAGCTCGCGCGAGCGGGTGTGGGCGATCTTCACCAGCAGCCACGGTAGGACGCGACCCCCCACCACCAGCATCAGGGCGATGAATAGGGCCACGGAGACCAGCGCTCCGCCGACCTTGGCCGCCAGCGCGCCGGCGGAAAGCCCCGATCCTGTGCTGGCGAGCAGCGGCACGAGGACCAGGGCCACCACCATCACCACGTCCTCGACCACCAGCCAGCCGACCGCGATCCGGCCGGTCTCGCTCTTGACCGCCTTGCGCTCCTCGAGCGCCCGCAGCAGCACGACGGTGGAGGCGACCGACAGTGCAAAACCCATCAAGGCGGCTTCCGCGTCGCCCATCCCCAGGAGCCGCCCCACGCCCCAGCCGAGCGCGGTCGCCGCCGCGATCTGGAAGAGGGCGCCCGGGGCCGCGATCTTGCGAACCTGCATCAGTTCCTTGGTGGAGAAATGCAGCCCCACCCCGAACATCAGCAGGATGACGCCGACCTCGGCCAATTGGGCCGCGAGGTTGCTGTCGGCTACGAGGCCCGGGGTGAACGGGCCGACGGCGACGCCTGCGAGGAGGTAGCCGACGATCGGCGAGAGGCGGAACCGCAGGGCCAGCATGCCGAAGACGAAGGCCAGCACGAAGCCGGCCGCCAGCATCATGATCAGCGCGTCTTCGTGCTTCATCGGCCCTCCCGTCCAAGGTCAAGCCGACTTGGGGCCGTGCGGGACTGCGATCAACCCGTAAAGCTCGGGATCACCCGGTATTGTCGCCTGATGCGACCGGCGTGGGCGCGCCGAAGCGGTGCGGATCGTCGCCGAGCGCCAGCCGAACCTTGGCGATCTCAGGCGCGGTCTCCAGCGTCTCGACGATGCGGTAGAAGGCGTCCGCCTCGTCGAACTCCTCTGGCTGCGACAGGCGGTCGGCGACGAGCTCTTCGATCCGGCTGATCAGGGCGTCGGCGGCGACCAGCGCCTCGCGCAACGCTTCAGGGCTGGCGTGATCGATCATGGGGTGAGGACTCGGGGGGAGTGCGCTGGGTTCCGTCCGTATGAACGCCCCCTCAGTCAGCTTCGCTGACAGCTCCCCCGCTTCGCGGTGGAGCATCTTGCGTCTCCAGATCCTCCACCGCGAGGCGGGGGAGGTGGATCGGCGCGCAGCGCCGAGACGGAGGGGGCGTTCGTTCTAGCGCTACCGCACGCTGGACCAGGGCCGCGATAGGAGCGTGGCGCAGTTGATCAGGCCGACCAGCGAATAGGTCTGGGGGTAGTTGCCCCACAGCTCGTCGCCGCCGAAGGAGATGTCCTCCGAGAGCAGGCCCGCGGCCGTGCGGCGTCCGAGCATGTCTTCGAAGAGCTGGCGCGCCTCCTCGGTGCGACCGGAGAGGTGCAGCGCCTCGATCAGCCAGAAGGTGCAGAAATTGAACGCTGTCTTCGGCACGCCGAAATCGTCGGGGGCGGCGTAGCGCAGCATGTAGGAGCCGCGGCGCAGGCCTTCCTCGACCGCGCGCATGGTGGCCAACATGCGGGGATCGTCCGGCCGGCAGAAGCGGACGTCGACCAGCTGCAGCAGCGAGGCGTCCAGGCCGTCGCCGTCGAAGGTGGCCGCGTAGCGGCCGAGCTCGGCGTTCCAGGCCCGCCGCTCGATGGTCGCGCGGATCTGGCCGGCGCGGTCGGCCCAGTAGGCGGCGCGCTCGGAAAGCCCCAGCGCGGTCGCGGCGTTGCCCAGCCGGTCGCACGCCGCCCAGCACATGACCGAGGAATAGGTGTGCACCGCCTCGCGGCCGCGGAACTCCCATAGGCTGGCGTCAGGCTTGTCGTGCAGCTCGAAGGCGCGCTCGGCGATCGGCTCCAGGGCATGGAAGTCGTCCTCGGTCGCCGGGCGGAACAGCCGCTGGTCGAAGAAGGCCTGCACCGTCGAGAGCACGATCTGGCCGTAGACGTCGTGCTGCAGGTGCTCGTGCGCCTGGTTGCCGACCCGCACCGGACCCATGCCGCGGTAGCCCTGCAGGTGCGGCGCGATCCATTCCGTCAGCACCGGCTCGAGCCCTACGCCGTATACCGGCTGTATGTGGCCCGCCTTAGGCCGGCTCTGCGCTTCCTTTTCGACGCCGGAGCCAGCCGGCTGTTCGAGCGGCTTCTGGTCGCCCAGGCGCGCCTGGTCGACGAGATTGCGCAGGTAGACGAGATAGTTCTCCAGGAGGTCCGCCGCGCCCAGCCGGTTCAGCGCCTGCACCACGTAGTAGGCGTCCCGTAGCCAGCAGTAGCGATAGTCCCAGTTGCGGGCCTCGCCGCTGTCGTCGGCGTGTTCGGGGATCGAGGTGGTCAGCGCCGCCACGATCGCGCCGGTCTCCTCCACCGCGCAGAGCTTGAGGGTGATCGCCGCCCGGATCACCGCCTCCTGCCACTCGAGCGGAACCGAGAGGGTGCGGACCCAGGTGCGCCAGGCCTCGACCGTCTGGTCCAGCATCCGCTCGCAGACGTGGGCGACGTCGCCGTCGAAGCTCTCGTCGGGGCCCAGGAACATGGCGATCGGGTCCTCCAGCCGGAACGTCCGCTCGGCGTGGATGTGGCCGACCGGAGCGTCGGTGGTCAGCCGCAGGGTGACGCTCTGGGTCAGGTAGCGGATGTGGTTGGAGCCGACCGTGCGTCCGGCGACCGCAGCGCCGTATTGGTCGGTCGGCCTGAGCCGGATCTTGATCCTCGGCGCGCCCGACAGCGGCTTGATCATGCGGATGAAGGAGAGCGGCCGGTAGATTCGGTTGTAATGCCGGTAACGGGGACAGAAATCGGTGATCTCGACCGCGGCGCCCCGGCTGGTGGTGATCACGGTCCGCAGGACCGGCGTGTTGCGCAGGTAGTCCTGCTCGACCCGCCCGGCGTCCTCCACCACTACGTCCCAGAGCCCCTGGGCGTCCGGGCCGGCGGCGTCCTCGCCGCCCAGCAGCGCCGAGAAGAAGGGGTCGCCGTCCACCCGGGGCGCGCAGGCCCAGACGAAGCGCGCCTCACGGTCGATAAGCGCGCTCGCCGAGCAGTTGCCGATCGGAAAAAGGTCAAGCGTCTGCTGCAAGGCGATATCCCGGCTCAGGCGTTGGTCCCGTGGGACGGAGGGCCGCCCCTTAGCCCGTCGTCCCGCTTTAAACGTGCGCAGCTAGGCTTGGCTCCGAAGCTGTGCGACAGGGGGCGGGCTTTCTTCCCAGCACACTCGAAACATTAACTTGCCGGTGGCGTGATCCATTCCGAAGCTCGTCCCGCCTTGCCGCGGGACCGTGACGGAATTTCGCCATCGGACGCCGCCAACGAGAGGTCGGATGATTCGTGCACGCCGCGCCCGCATCGTCGCCACCCTGGGTCCCGCCAGCCGGGCGCCCGAAACCGTCCGTCAGCTCGCCCAGGCTGGCGCGGACGTATTTCGGGTGAACTTCAGCCACGGTTCGCATGACGACCACGCCCGCACCATCAAGGCGGTGCGCGAGGCCGAGGCCGCGCTCGATCGTCCGCTGGCGGTGTTGGCTGACCTGCAGGGGCCCAAGCTTCGGCTCGGCAAGTTCGCCGGCGGCTCGGCCGAGCTGCACGCCGGCCAGGCCTTCCGCATCGACCTCGCCGCCGATCCCGGCGACGAGACGCGCGTGGGCGTGCCGCATCCCGAGGTGTTCGCCGCGCTGCGCAACGGCTCGCTGATCCTGCTGGACGACGGCAAGGTTCGGCTGCGCGTCACCGACAACGGCCCCGACTACGCCGAGACCGTGGTGGAAGCCGGCGACCGGCTCTCAAACCACAAGGGCCTCAACCTGCCGGGCAACGCCATCCCGATCCCGGCGCTCACCGACAAGGATCGCAAGGACCTGGCCTTCGCTCTGAACCAGGGCGTGGACTGGGTGGCGCTGTCCTTCGTCCAGCGCGCCGCCGACATGGCCGAGCTGCGCCAGCTGGTGCAGGGCCGCGCCGGCGTGCTCGCCAAGATCGAGAAGCCTGCGGCGCTGGAGGTGCTCGACGAAATCCTCGACCTCTCCGAAGCCGTGATGGTCGCGCGCGGCGACCTCGGCGTGGAGCTCGCGCCCGAAGAGGTGCCGGTGGTGCAGAAGGAGCTGATCCGCGCCGCGCGCGATCGCGGCATCCCGATCATCGTCGCCACCCAGATGCTGGAATCGATGATCTCGGCGCCCGCGCCCACGCGCGCCGAGGCCTCCGACGTCGCCGGCGCGGTCTACGAGGGCGCCGACGCCCTGATGCTGTCGGCCGAGACGGCGGCGGGCCAGTATCCCTTCGAGGCGGTCTCCATCATGGACCGCATCATCTCGCGCGTGGAGAAGGACCCGCGGTGGCCCGAGCTGATGGCCGCCGAGCACGGCGTCGAGGACGCCGACGCCCTGGTCTCCGCCGCCACCGACGCCGCCGACATCGCCCACGTCGCCTGCGTCGCCGCCTTCACCGCGACGGGGCAGACGGCGCTGCGGCTCTCGCGCGAACGGGGGATGACGCCGACCCTGGCGCTGACGCCGAACCTCCTGACCGCGCGCCGGCTGGCGCTGGCCTGGGGGGTCGAGCCGCGTGTGGTCCCCGACATCCTCGACCCGGAGGACATGCCGAAGCTGGCCGGCGAGGTGGCCCTGAAGACCGGCCTCGCCCAGCCGGGCGACCGGGTGATGATCCTCGCGGGCGTGCCCATGGGCTCGCCTGGCGCCGCCAACCTCCTGCGCATCACCCACGCGCCGCGGCGCTGAGGGGGGATCAACTGTTGCTCTCCCGGCCTCGCTGGGAGAGCAACTCGCGTCGGGCGTTTAGCCGCTGACGAGGCCGCCGATGATCGAAACCTTCCGCACCACTGAAGCCGCCGCCGAGGCGGCGGCCTTCGCCATCGGCCGGCTGTTGAGCGAGGCCTTGCGGACGCGCGGGCGAGCGAGCCTGGTGGCGACGGGCGGGCGGTCGCCCGGGCCGGTGTTCGACCGCCTGCGCGAGCAGCCGCACATCGATTGGTCGCGGGTGGTCGTCACCCTTTCCGACGAGCGCTGCGTCGATCCCGCCGATTCCGACAGCAACGCCCAGGCTGTGCGCAAGCGCCTGCTTAAAGGCCAGGCGGCGAAAGCCCATCTGCTGCCGCTCTGGCCTGCGTCCGCGGACGCCGCTCTTTCCGCCCTGACGCCGTTCGATGCGGTGATGCTGGGCATGGGCGAGGACGGCCACATCGCCTCGCTCCTGCCCGGCGACCCGGGACTCGCCGCGGCGATGGATCCCGCCGCCGACCGGCTGACCGTTTCCGTGCCGGCGGGGATCGGCAAGCCGCCCGTCGCGCGCGTCAGCCTGACATTCGCCGCCCTGTCGCAGAGCCGCGCCATCTTCCTCTTGATCGCGGGGGAGGCGAAGCGCGAGGTGATCGCGCGCGCCCAGGCGGGCGCGGACCTGCCGGTCGCGGCGCTAATCTCGCAGGCGCGCGTTCCGGTCAGGATCCTCTGGTCTCCGGCACACGAGGCTTAAGCACATGCATCCCGTCACCGCCGCCGTCACGGAGCGCATCGTCGAGCGCAGCCGCGAGAGCCGGGCTGAGTATCTCGAGCACGTCGAGGCCGCCCGCCACGCCGGCCCCGGCCGGGCCAAGCTCTCCTGCGCCAACTGGGCGCACGCCTTCGCCGCCAGCCCCGAGGGCGACAAGACCCGGATGCGCGACCCCGCCGCGCCCAACGTGGCCATCGTCTCGGCCTACAACGACATGCTCTCGGCCCACCAGCCGCTGGAACGCTTCCCCGACATCATCCGCCGCGCAGCGCACGAGGTCGGGGCCACGGCCCAGTACGCCGGCGGCGTGCCCGCCATGTGCGACGGCGTCACCCAGGGGCGGCCCGGGATGGAGCTCTCGCTGTTCAGCCGCGACGTGATCGCCATGTCGACGGCGGTGGCGCTGACCCACGACGCCTTCGACGCGGCCCTGATGCTGGGCATCTGCGACAAGATCGTGCCCGGCCTGTTCATCGGCTCGGCCGCCTTCGGCCACCTGCCGGTGATCTTCGTGCCCGGCGGCCCGATGACCTCGGGGATCTCCAACGCCGAGAAGGCGCGGACCCGCGCGCTCTACGCCGAGGGCAAGGCGACGCGCGAGGAGCTGCTCGACTCCGAGATGAAGTCCTACCACGGGCCGGGCACCTGCACCTTCTACGGCACGGCCAACTCCAACCAGATGATGATGGAGATGATCGGCCTGCACCTCCCAGGCTCGGCCTTCGTCACGCCCAACACGCCTCTGCGCGACGCGCTGGTCGCCTTTGCACCGCGACGCGCGGTGGAGATCCGCGACCGCGCCAACGCCTACACCCCGTTCTCCGCGGTGGTGGACGAGAAGAGCATCGTCAACGCGCTCGCGGGCCTCCTCGCCACCGGCGGCTCGACCAACCACACCTTGCACCTGATCGCCATGGCGCGGGCGGCGGGGGTGCGGCTGACCTGGGAGGACTTCGACGACCTCTCCAAGGTCACGCCGCTGATCGCGCGGGTCTATCCGAACGGGACCGAGGACGTGAACGCCTTCCATGCGGCCGGCGGCATGGCCTTCGTGATCCGCCAACTGCTCGACGCCGGCCTGGCGCACGCCGACGTCACCACGGTGGCGGGGGCTGGCCTTCGCCTCTACCAGCAGGAGCCCTTCCTGGACGACGGCCGGCTGGTCTGGAAGGCGGGCGCGGCCGCGCCGCTCGACCGCGACATCCTGCGGCCAGTGGACGATCCCTTCCAGGCGGAGGGCGGCATCCGCCTGCTCACCGGCCCGCTGGGCCGGGCCGTGATCAAGACCTCGGCGGTCAAGCCGCAGCACCTGGTGATCGAGGCCCCGGCCCTGGTGTTCGATGACCAGGATGAGCTGCTCGCCGCCCACAAGGCGGGCCAGCTCAACCGCGACTTCATCGCCGTGGTCCGGTTCCAGGGGCCCCAGGCCAACGGCATGCCCGAGCTGCATTCGCTCACCCCCGCGCTCGGCGTCCAGCTCGACAAGGGCTTCAAGGTGGCGCTGGTCACCGACGGGCGGATGAGCGGGGCGTCCGGCAAGGTGCCCGCCGCCATCCACGTCACGCCCGAGGCCGCCGCGGGCGGCCCGCTCTGCCGCGTGCGCGACGGCGACCGCCTGCGCCTCGACGCGGTTTCCGGGCGTCTGGACATCCTGGTGGACGAGCGTGAATTCAACTCCCGCGCGCCTGCGGTGGCGAAGCCGGCCGGTTTCGGCTACGGGCGCGAGCTGTTTGGCTGGATGCGGCGTGTCGCTGGCCCCGCGGACGCGGGGGCCTGCACCCTTTTCGAGGCGGCCTGAATTTGAGAGCTCAGTTCGAAGGTCTGGTCGGCGACGTCGGCGGCACCAACGCCCGTTTCGCCTTGGTCGATCCGCAGGGTCACATCCGTCACCCGCGCAGCTTCCTGGCGAAGGACTACGCCAGCCTCGCCGACGTGATCGCCGAGTACCTGGAGCAGACGGCCGGCCGCAGGCGCCCGGCCCGGGCGGTGATCGCGGTGGCCGGGCCGGTGCTCGACGGCGAGATCGAGTTCACCAACCTCGACTGGCAGATCTCCGAGGGCGACCTCCTGGCCCACTTCGAGTTCGAGGCGGTCAAGCTGATCAACGACTTCGCCGCCCAGGCGCTGGCCTGTCCGCTGCTGGAGCCGGACGATTTGCGCGCGCTCGGACCCGAGCTGCGCGGCGCCCTCGACGGCCCGCAGGTGGTGCTGGGCGCCGGCACGGGCTTCGGCGTGGCGGGCCTGGCGCGCGGCGAGCGCGGCGACCTGGCCGTCGCGACCGAGGGCGGCCATGCGGCCTTCGCACCCTCCGACGACGTCGAGATCGAGGTGCTGAAGCGGCTGCGGACGCGCCATAGCCGGGTGTCGATCGAGCGGCTGTTGTCTGGTCCTGGCCTGTACGACCTCTATCGCGCCCTGGCCGAGATCGAAGGCGCCAACGCCGAACTGCCCGACGACAAGAGCGTCGTCGCCGCCGCGAACGAGGGCGACCGGATGGCGGGCGCGGCGGCCGACCGCTTCTGCGCGATCATGGGTTCGGTGGCGGGCGACCTGGCGCTGACCTTCGGCGCCCGCGGCGGGGTGTTCGTCTCCGGGGGCCTGGCGCCCAGGCTGGCGGACCGGCTGGCGTCGGGGACGTTCCGCGCCCGCTTCGAGGACAAGGGCCGGCTGGCACCCTACGTCGCCCAAATTCCCACGTCACTCGTACTGCATCCCTATCCGGCGATCGTCGGCGCCGCGCGCGCACTGGCCCAGATGGAGCGGCTATGAACATCGACGCGATCCTCGCCCGTTGCCCGGTCATTCCGGTGCTGATCATCGAGGATCCGGCCTCGGCCGCGCCGCTCGGCCGGGCGCTCGTCGCAGGCGGTCTCTCGGTTCTGGAGGTCACCCTGCGCACGCCGGCGGCCATGGAGTGCATCCGCCGCATGATCGCCGAGGTCGAGGGCGTGGTGGTGGGCGCAGGCACGGTGCTGGACGGGGCCGCCCGCAAGGCCTGCGCGGCGGCCGGCGCCGCCTTCTGCGTCAGCCCGGGCCTGATCCGCGATGAGCCGGCCGAGGGTCCGGCGCCGCTGCTCCCAGGCGTCGCCACCGCGACCGAGCTGATGGCGGGGCTGGCCCAGGGCTTCACGCGCTTCAAGCTGTTCCCGGCCAATGTCGCCGGCGGGATCGACGCCCTCAAGGCGTTCGCCAGCCCCTTCGCGGGCGTGAAGTTCTGCCCCACCGGCGGCGTCAGCGCGGCGAACGCCGCCGACTACCTGGCGCTGCCGAACGTCGCCTGCGTGGGCGGCAGTTGGGTCGCGCCGCCCGAGGCGGTGCGCGCCGGCGACTGGGACCGCATCACCGAACTCGCCCGCCAGGCCGCGGCGCTGCGTCGGCCGGGGGCTGCTGCAGAGGCCTGAGCATGCACAGCGACGATCCTGTCCACGAGCAGTTCCGCTGGACCGTCTCCGCCGACGCCCAGCCTGGCCGGCCCGGCGCGGCGACCGTCAGCGTCGTCGCGCGCAACGCCATGGGGCCGGAGCTGTCTTTCGATATGGTCGTCGACTGGCACGCCGGCGCCGAGGCCGCCGACGTCGAGGGCCGGGCGCTGGTCATCCTCGCCATGCTGGCCCGCGAGCTCGCCGCCGAATGTGAGCGCCTCGCCGGCGAGCGGTTCGACGAGGGCTGAGGGGGCGCCTCGCAGATCGCCCGCGAGACCCGCTTGCACAGGCCGGGCCGTATGAGTAGGTTCCGCGCCTCGCTCAGCAGGCCCCCGCTCCGGTGGCCTCGCGCCGGCTCGGAGAGGTGGCTGAGTGGTTGAAAGCACCGCACTCGAAATGCGGCGTACTCGCAAGGGTACCGAGGGTTCGAATCCCTCCCTCTCCGCCA